>SESH01069049.1_pt1 | contig 13876 bp, 12 predicted proteins | sample 3171561 | NCBI WGS metagenome assembly SESH01 (sample SAMN10866947, study PRJNA518727) | freshwater metagenome | biome: subpolar coniferous forest; feature: holomictic lake; material: water; isolation source: holomictic Lake 442 2011 16.5 m and 2014 13 m | place: Canada: near Kenora, Ontario
GTTTTTACGATTTCTTCTTGATTGGCGTTATCTTCAGTGCTCATTTCTCATCCTCATGTTAGTTTGATTATATTTATTATAATTATAAATATTGCTTAATAAATTAGTTAATTTTAACCAAGCAATAGGCAAGCGTTGTTAGTAAATCATTTAATTTAACAAAAAAGCAGGCGCATTATTAAAAGTATACCTACCAGATTGGTAAACTTACCACAATGACAAAACTTTTCAAGTGCTTAATAGCACTTTTCTGTCAGAATTTACACTATACTTTAAGATTAAATGATGTTGTAGCCTTTTTTACAGGACGGCTGTTTTTCTGGTTTTTAGTACTAGCTAATAACAATTATCTATAGGGTAAGGGATCAACTCAAATGAATCAGTTGAATTTTTAACCGCCTCCTTTTTTAACCATCATGCCTTTTGATGGATTATAGCCAATGATGGCAGCCGTCATAAACAGCATAAAAGCACACAAGGTATAAATAAAGGCGTATTTATTAAACTGTCCATACAAGGCAAAACGAATTAATTCAACTGCTTGAGAAAATGGGTTGTATTGCGCCATTTGGCTAAGCAGTAAGCTGGATTCTTTCATTTTCCACAAAGGATACAGTGCGGTCGACATAAAAAACATTGGGAAAATGACAAAATTCATGACGCCTGCAAAATTTTCCAATTGTTTTATGAAGGATGATAATAATAATCCAAGCGCCCCCAGCATTAATCCGGATAGCATTAACGTTGGCAATATCCACGAGTAGCCTTGCCACGGGGCGTGAATGTCATAAATCCAGGCAATAGCCAAAAACACATAGACCTGCAAGATGGATACGCCGGTTCCAGCCAGTAATTTACTGAGCAATAAAAACCAGCGAGGTAACGGACAGACCATCAGTATGCGCATACTTCCCATTTCCCGGTCATAAACCATGGATAACGAACTCTGCATGCCGTTAAAGAGTTGTATCATGCCAATCAGTCCCGGCGTAATATAAACTTCATACAGAATATAGGTTTCGTAGGGCGGGGTGATGGCAAGCCCCAAGGCAGCCCTAAAGCCGGCAGCGAAGACAAATAACCAGACCAACGGCCTGACCAATGCCGAAATAAAGCGTTCCCGTTGGGTAACAAAACGCCATAACTCACGTCCTATAATGCCCCACATTGCCCGCCAGTAATGCATCATATTCATGCTTGCTCTCCTTGCGTCAAGTTATAAAAGGCGTCTTTTACCATGGCCGTATTCGTTATTTTTAAAACGTCATCTACCGTGCCATTGGCTTTTATTTGGCCTTTATGCAGCACGATTAAATGATCGTCCGGATAAATTTCATCGATTAAATGGCTCGCCCATAAAACCGCCAGTTTTTCATCAACTGCCAATTGATGTACGTAGTCAACAATGGCTAACCGACTGGGCACATCCAGGCCTACCGTCGGCTCATCCAGCAACAATAACGCCGGTTTATGCAGTAATGCCCTGGCAATTTCTACGCGCCGCCGATGACCGCCATTAAGTTGGCGAATTTTCTCAAACCGCCGATCAAACATGTGTAAGAGCTCCAGTTCTTGTTGAATCCGTTGCATGGCTTCTTTACGTCCCATCCCGTGCAAGGCGGTGTGATAACGTAAATTTTGCATGACGGTTAAATCCATATCCAAAGTGGTTTGCTGAAAAACTACGCCCAGCTTTGCCAAAGCTTGGCGAGTTTGCTGTTTAATATCAAAACCACATAATTCAATACGGCCTTCATGGGTGTCATACAAACGGGTAATCAACGAAAATAAAGTGCTCTTGCCGGCACCGTTAGGGCCCAAGAGCAAAGTGCATTCACCGGCGCGTATATTAAAACTGACCTGATCCAGCGCTTTCTTGCCGCTATAAGAGAAGCTTAAATTCTCGATGGATAATGCGATGGCTGGCTTCATGGTTTTACCACTACGCCCCAGGGATAATTTCCCACGCCAACTGATTTAGTCACAGTTTGATTTTCCAAATCAATAATGGAGATATCGTTACTGGTGCCGTTGGTGGTATAGAGACGTTTTTGATCAGGAGAAAAAGCCAGATTCCACACACGTTGACCGACCAACAGCGTTTTTTCTACTGCAAACGTTTTGGCATTAACGACCGCTACACGATTCGCCGGTCCCAAAGCCACATAGCCTCTATTGCTGTTTTTATCAATGATCACTCCTACAGGTTGAATTTTATCGGCAGTCACGCCGGAAATCTCAAACTTGATGGTTTTGATTATTTGCTGGGTCTTTGCATCCAGAATCATTAAGGTGCCGGCCATTTCTGAAGTGACCCACAATTGCTTACTATCTGCGGTAAAACTAACGGCGCGCGGACGCGGATCAACCAGCGTATTTTCTACGATTGTATTGGTCTTGGTATTAATCCAATGCACCATGTTGGTGGTTTCCGAGGCGCTGATTAGCCACTTGTTATCGGGGCTAACGGTAATGCCTTCGGGTTCCACGCCGACCTTGATTTGTTTAACGACTTTCTTTTGGGCAATATCAATCACCGTCACCAAGCTATCATCTTCGTTTGATACGTAAATCTTGTCACCCGCAGGATTTAACGCAAAAGTCTCAGGGTCATCGCCCGATGGTAATTTTCCGACTTCTTTTAGGGTTTCGGCATCAATAATTTTTATCGTGTTGTCGTCACTGGTGGCGATGTATAAAAATTTGTTATCGGGGGCAATGGCAATGCCGCGAGGGCGCTGACCTATCGGCACCGTTTTGATTAGCTTGCCGGTTATCGGATCAACCACTGCTAGCGCATTATCTTTTTCCAGCGTGATAAAAACGCTTTCAGCGTGAACGGGTCCTGCCAATGCTAGCGCTAAAAATACACCTAAGCCCTGTTTTTTCAATATCATTTATTTATCCCACTTACATTGTGATTCAGGTTGATCATAACCCAAGGTATCCAGTTCGGTTTTTGGGTGCAAAAAGCCTTCAATGGGCGCAACAGCGACTAATGATCTAGGTGCTGCCAGTAAAACAGGTTGCCGTAACTGTCCATCCCACGAGCGAAAGGACAAAGGATTGCCTGTGTAGCCATTTAAGGCAAAGGCATCGCTTAGCATGTAATCTTTGACGGTGTTTAATTCGTTGGCTTTGGTGCGTGTAGCGGCTTCACCGATGGCTCTAACAGCCAAATAAGCAGCATAATCGAGCTCTTCCATCCATCGCTCCGCTTTTTCTTTAAAGCGGTTTTGAATCTGCACGGCGCCCCATTGTTCATGTGTTTTGTGCCAAGGGGTAGCAATTAGACCTTGAGTGCCAATTACAGGTCTTGGAATCCAGGTGCGATAATCTAAATAGTCACCAAACTGACCCTGTTCATCCGCCACCACCAAGACATCATAATCATCATCGGTTTGGGTAAATACCGCCACATCCGATTGTGTAGTGCGTCTTGCATCGTAGGTATGTTCCCAAGTTTTTTCTGCCACTATATTCATGCCAAAGCGTTTGGCAGAGCGCTTAATCGCATCAGCAAATAAACGATCTTCTTGAGCCTTGCCGATTATTAGAAACCATTTAGTCCAGCGTTTTTTCATCATATATTGCGCCAAGGCGTCAGCACGCATGGCGCGACTGGGTAACAGGTGCAAAACATTACGCCGGCATTGCTCATTGCGCAACGCATCATCCACCGTTACCACATCAAATAACAGCATTTGTTTGGCAGCAGGCAAATCAGAAAGTTGGTTTAATTGTGCCGCTGGTAAATTAACTACAACATATTGAAATTTACTGCTGATGTCTTTATTAAAAGTATCGGTAACAGCACCCTCCAGCGGTGCTATGAATGTTTTTAAATTAAATTGCTGCCCGGTAAATTCTCCAGTGGTATTATCATCGTCAATACCCAGTTCTGCACCAATAATGCCTTTATTTTTAATGAAAGGATCCCAGCTGAAGAGTTGGGGAGGGATTGCTTGTTCTTGGCTTAAATAGGCGATATTAATTTGCTGTTTAGGTTTTGCACAAACAAGACTGGCATTTAATATTAGAAAAATTAATAAAAAAGATACCAGTCCATGAAAGGCCGTGTTAGTTGATTGCATTTGGTGTTAACAATAAAAGTTCGTATTTGCCAATTCTAACGGATTCAAAAAATTTTTTTTAGTTTTCGTATAAGTGTAATTAATTTCAGTTTATTTTTAGAGTTTAGCTTCAATTTAAAGGCCTATCTAAAATGACATACAGTACTTTAAGTAAAATAATTATTTATCCGGTAAAATCATTAACCGGCATTAGTGTTGGTACTTGGCCTGTTATTAGAACAGGGCTTTTGTATGACAGAAAATGGATGTTGATTGATACAGAAAGACAATTTTTAAGTCAGAGAAAGCTACCGAAAATGGCTTTAATTAAAACAGCGTTAACTGACACACATCTAATTTTGTCTGCCTCAGGAATGGAAAGCTTGTTAATACCATTATTCCAGACGGATGGTGAGATGGTTAATTGTAAGGTATGGCATGACCAATGTGATGCGCGGAGTGTATCGCTGGAAGCAGATCAATGGTTGAGCCATTTTTTAAAAATAGAGTGTCGATTGGTTTATCAACCTGATGAAATGATTCGTCAGGTTGATCCGAATTATGCCTATCCCACTGACAATGTAGCATTTTCTGATGGCTTTCCGTTTTTGATTATTTCAGAAAGTTCATTGGCTTCATTAAATCAGGAAATGCAGTTGAATTTATCAATGAGCCGTTTTAGACCCAATCTGGTTATTTCCGGCTGCCCCGGCTACGCAGAGGATAGCTGGAGAGAAATCAGTATTGGCGCTATTGATTTTAGGTTACCCAAGCCTTGTTCACGCTGCTCTGTTCCAGCTATAGAACCGGAAACAGCAGAAATTGGTAAAGAACCACTAACTACACTTAGTCGCATCAGGAAATGGGATAACAAGATTTATTTTGGACAAAACGCTGTGCATAATCAGCGTGGGTTATTAACCATCGGCGATGCCGTAAAGGTTAAAGTGATGGGAGCAAAGCAACCACCGCTTTAATTAAAGAGACTTTGAATTTTGTAGTTTCCACAGCTTAACTGAGAAGGAAAAATCAATGATGCCTCATCATCACGAAACCCACCGCACTCATCGTATTGGCTGGTTACGCGCTGCCGTTTTAGGTGCAAATGATGGTATTGTTTCTACGGCCAGTTTAATTGTAGGCATTGCCGCCTCCCATGCCGTTCATAATGAAATTGTATTGGCAGGTGTCGCAGGACTGGTTGCGGGAGCGATGTCGATGGCTGCCGGTGAATATGTGTCAGTCAGCTCACAAGCCGATACCGAACAAGCCGATTTAGCGCGAGAACGCAGAGAACTGGATGAAAATAGTGAACATGAACAAAAAGAACTACAAGCCATTTATAAAGCTCGAGGGCTTGATTCGGTTTTGGCTGAACAAGTTGCCCTCCAACTCATGAGTCATGATGCTTTGGCTGCTCACGCGCGTGATGAGTTGGGTATTTCAGTAACAGGCACCGCAAGGCCTATACAAGCAGCACTGACTTCGGCAACTACTTTCGCCATTGGCGCAGTCTTGCCACTATTGATTGTCCTGCTTGTGCCTGAACCATACTTAATAGTAGTTGTCTCATCCGCCTCCTTGCTATTTTTGGCATTACTGGGTACTTTAGCCGCATATACCGGTGGCTCCGGAATTATTAAGAGTGCTTTTCGGGTAACCTTTTGGGGTGCATTAGCTATGGGTTTGACTGCAGGTGTTGGAGCTTTTTTTGGAACAGTGGTTTAAAACTTTGTGTCGTAAAATTGAACAATTATTGATAACAACTGATATTTGCTATGCCTGTTAAAAACCAGCCGATTGCTATTTTTGGTGAAGTGCTTATAGATCAATTTCCTGATGGTTTGCAGGTATTAGGTGGTGCCCCTTTTAACGTGGCTTGGCATCTTCAAGCTTTTGGGCAGGCTCCTTGTTTTATCAGTCGGGTTGGTAATGATTTGATAGGTGAGCTTATATTAAAGGAGATGAGCGCTTGGGGTATGGCCATTGAAAATGTGCAAATTGATCCTGATTATCCTACGGGAACGGTTAAAGTTGCTATCAAGGATAACGAGCCTAGTTATGAGATTCTGGCAGATCAGGCTTATGATTTTATCGTTACACAACAATTAAACTTATTAACCCCCTACAATGTTCTTTATCATGGTTCGTTGGCATTGCGTAATGATGCTTCAGAACACACACTTAAGGCTCTAAAGGCCTGTCATACCGGCAAGGTTTTTATTGATGTTAATTTGAGAGCGCCTTGGTGGAACAAGGTATCAGTTGGGCTGTGGTTGAGCGCAGCCAATTGGGCCAAGCTTAATCATGAAGAGTTAATGCAATTAGCGCCAGTACAAAACACGTTGCAAGAGTCGATGCGTTTACTTTTGGCTCAATATAAGCTGGATGTTTTAATTGTTACTTGTGGCAGTATGGGTGCTATGGCACTTGATAATGTCGGTGAGTTTGTTGAGATTACCCCATCGACCAATTTGAAAATAGTTGATACGGTGGGTGCGGGCGATGCTTTTTCTGCGGTTTTGTTGCTGGGAATTCAAAAAGGTTGGCCATTATCTTTGACAATGGCCAGGTCGCAAGACTTTGCCTCTGCATTGGTAACACAACGTGGAGCAACGGTTCAGGATTTAGAGTTTTATCGGGGATTTATTCGAGAATGGAATCTGGATTGATTTATACATCAGGAATGGTTGTTAAATCTACTGGCATATTACCAAGTCAGTATAGATCGTTAAATTAATGCCTGTATTTTCGGCACTTTTAACCGTTTTCTTTGTTCGATAAAGTTTTAAGATAAAGCGGTTTTTGGGTTTTTAAGAGCCTGATTGCGCTTAAATGATAATTAATATTTTAAATTATGAATACTATAAAACAATTACTTAAACCTGAAGAAGAGCGGCGTTTTTTTGCGTCTTTAGTTTTTTTTCTGCTGATATTATTAACGTTGTTTTCTCACGGTACTTTTGCAGCGGACATTACGGTTTCTTTAGATCGTAATCCGGTCAATCTGGATGAGTCTTTCCAGATAATGTTTACAGCGACTGAATCACCCGACGATGATCCGGACTTTACCCCTTTGGAGCGGGACTTTTCAATACTTAACCAAAGTAACAGTAGTAGCTCTTCATGGGTCAACGGAAAATCCAGTAAGACGGTGCTTTGGACTGTTAATGTGATGGCTAAACACTTGGGTAACTTGGTTATTCCCGCCATTAAATTTGGTAAGGATGTCAGCAATTCTTCTACTGTTTTGGTAGCCGATAATGTCACTAAAAAAACGGTCAATACCGACGAAGATTTATACATAGAAGTTGAGGCAACACCAGAAAATCCGTTTATACAATCCCAAGTTTTCTATACCTTGCGTTTATATACTAAGGTTGATATTTCTCAAGCAAGGCTTAATGAACCTGATTTGGCAGACGCAGTGATTGAGCGTTTGGGTGAAGACAGTAACTACAATACTCAGGTTAACGGGTTGAATTATTCTGTGACTGAGCGTAAATATGCACTGTTTCCACAAAAAAGTGGCCAATTAACTATTAAGCCACTGATATTAACAGCGGAGGTTCTGACTAATAGTCGACCCAGTTTTAATGGTTTTTTTAATTCACAAATGAGTAAGACTAAGCGCGTTGAATCGAAAGCAATTACTCTGAATGTAAAACCTGTGCCTACAATGTTTACTGGCAAACACTGGTTATCTGCAGAGCAACTGGTTTTAAAGCAGGAATGGTCAGGTGACATTCTACAAATGAAAGTTGGAGAGCCGTTGACCAGAACGTTAAGCCTAATTGCAAAAGGTACAACAGTCGGCCAACTTCCAGAATTAAATACGACCGAGACGAATGATCAGTTAAAAGCTTATCCCGATCAGCCAGTATTGCAGGAACAGAAAAAAGTTGATGGATTACTGGCTTTTAGGGAAGAAAAAATTGCCCTTATACCCTCAAAATCAGGCAGCTATACCTTGCCTGCTATTGAAATTCCTTGGTTTAACACTAAAAGCCAAAAAATGGAACTAGCGAAAATCCCGGAAACAACTTTGTCTACAGTTGCTGTAGCTTCAAAGTCCGAAGTTATTAATCCGATCGTTACCCCAGAAGTACCAAAAAACACAGAAACCAGCTTGGTGATTGAAAGCCCTAAAAAAACTAATATTTGGTTATGGGTTTCTCTGCTTTTAGCTGTGGGTTGGTTAATAACAGTGATTGTTTTTTTAACTAAACGTAAAGTCACAGAGCCTGTGATTGAAATTAATGATTCAGACATTAAGTTAAAAGACTGCATCAAGAATTTAAAAAATGCCTGTAGGACTAATGATGCGGCAGCGACTAAAAATGCTTTGCTTGAATGGGGTCGACAAAAGTTTAATGTGGCTAATCTTGGTGCCATCGCGGCATATTGTGATGCTCGCTTAAGAGATGAGATTTTGGATTTAAATCAAACTTTATATGGTAAGGGAGTAGGTCAGTGGCAAGGTAAAAAATTATTTCAGGCTTTTACTGAAAATAAAGCCAGAGAAAAAATCGCAGTTACTGAGGATAACAGTTTGGAACCGCTTTATCGTTTGTAGATTTTAAGGTAAAAGCTAGCTAGCAATCTAAAGACCCGAAAAAATTATTCCAGTGTTACCTGTTGTTTGAATAAAGTAGTCTTTGATCGGATATTTTTTTAAATATGCTCGTGCCTCTTGTGTCAAATTAAGGTCTCTTGGTTTTAGTTTACACTTGCCACAGATTCACAGATAAATTTTATTCTCTGAATCATTGGCGTTTTTATTTTTGCGAAATATCTAAATAATCATATTGGTATTATCCTTGTCAATCTTCCGTTTTCAACAGTTTTCAGTTATACAGAAACAGTCAGCCATGAAAGTCTGCACGGATGCGGTTTTATTTGGCGCTATGGCGCCCGTTAATACGGGAGATAGGGTTTTGGATATCGGTGCAGGTACTGGTGTATTGTCTTTAATGGCTGCTCAGTTAGGTGCTGGTCAAGTATCAGCAGTAGAGCTGACGCTGCAAGCGTATGAAGAAGTTCGGCTAAATTTTGTTAATAGCCCTTGGGCGGATCATCTCGTGGCAGTGCATCAAGATATTAAACGTTTTGCCAGTTCTGACAATGACCAATATGACCTTATTATTTGTAATCCACCCTTTTTTGAAAACCATACCAAGACTGCGGATTTACTTAGAAAAATTGCCAGGCATAATGATGAATTATCTTTTGTTGATTTAATTAAAAGTGTTGATTATTTGTTGTCTGTAGATGGCTTGTTTTATCTATTGCTTCCCGCTTATGCAGTAGAAAAATTCGCTGAAGCAGCTTTGTCTGCCGGTTTTTATTTAAACGGTCAAACAGATTTTCGTGGTTATGTTCATAACGAGGCCAAAGTTTCTGCTTTGACCTTTAGTCGCGTAGAAGTAATTTTTACCAAGACATTATTGACCATTTACGAATCTCACCGGGTTTATTCACAAGACAGTGAGCGTTACTTGTCGCCTTTTCTTTTGAGGTTTGCTATCGCTAACAAAGTATGAATAGCAATAATAAAATTGCCAAATTGCTTGCTGGTTTTGGCAACACATCCTTGTGTTGAGGTATTTACTAAATCGAATTATCTGACAACTTTGTGTCCGCGACCACTCATGCAATTATTAAATGAGCTTTTATACTTGTCTTCGGAACTGACACCTTTATAGGCGCCGCCGCCAAAGCCACCCGCCGCTGCACCAATTGCAGCGCCTGTGCCGGGACTTCCAGCAAATGCGCCAATAATGGCACCGCCAGCAGCACCCAATAATGCACCGGTGCCTGCACCGACAGCGGTTTCAGTGGCTGTGCCGCCCGATGCTTGACTTGCCAATTGTTTGCATTCGGCCATATCTTGATTAATGCGATAAGCATTGGGATCGTTGTAAGAATCAACAGTGGGCGTCCACCCACCTTGGCTAGCGCAAGCTGTCAGTAAAATACTACCGATAAAAATACCGCTGGTTGTTAATTTTTTCATATTGATTACCTCTAGAAAGTTATGGTTGCAGTTTATTGATTTATTATGAATACAATCTGAACGCAGTAGGCTTATAGATCTCTTAAAACCAGTAGTGGGGATTTATTCAGAATATGTCTAACACCCCAGCATCCTGCTATGCCAATGAATAAAATTCCTATAAAGGGTATTATAGCCCACAAATATAAGCTGGGCTGATATTCTATAGCCAATACTCGTGTATATAAAGCATAAATAATAGCTTCTGATACGGCTACTGCCAACAATCCGGAAATCAATCCAAGCGCACTAAATTCAATGATATGGATCTTTCTTAGAAATGACCTTTTAGCACCTAGTGTGCGCATTAAGGCACCTTCATAAATCCGATTATCTAAAGTAGCATAAACCGCAGCAAATAAAACGGTAAATCCTGCCATTAAGGCAAAGTAAAGCAAGTAGTTGATAGCTTGTGTTAATTGTGTCAGTATTTTTTTAAATTGCCGTAAAATTAAATCAACTTCAAGAATGGTGGTTGCTGGAAACTTTTTTATCAAGGTGTTTAATGCATTTTTTTGTGTTTCTGGTAAATAAAAGCTGGTGATAAAAGTACTGGGATAGTTGTCTAGTGAGCCTGGTGAAAAAACCATATAAAAATTAGGCTTCATGGTATCCCATCTAAGTTCGCGAATACTGGTAACGGTGGCGTTCATTTGTTGATTGCCAACGGTAAACGTCAGAAGGTCTCCCAATTTGATTTTTAGGTTATCGGCTAGTTTTTGTTCAATAGATACCAAGCCGATTTGTTGGCTTATCAACCAATTTCCGGCCACTATTTTATTGTCCTCGGGAAGTTCTTTTGCCCAGGTAAGGCTTAGCTCTCTATTTGTTGCATTTTCGCCTTGGGTATCTTTGGTGACGAATTTTTGTACCGGGGTGTTATTAATTTCTACCAACCTGCCTTTAACTACCGGAAAAAATTGACTTTCATTAATGTTTTTTTCTTGTAACTCTTGTTTAAAAGCCGCCTGTTGGTTGGGGAATATATTCAAGGCAAAATGATTGGGTGCGTTATCGGGTAATTGTTTTTGCCAGTTGTCGATTAAATCGGTACGCACGGTAAAACTGATTACCATTGCGACTAAAGTAATACTAAAGGCCAGAATTTGACTAATACTGGCTGGACTGTTTTTTAATAAACCCTGTAAGCCAAACCGCCAAGGTAGGCTCATTGATGGAAGTAACTGCCTGGCTAGTATCAATAAGACATAAATTAACAACCCCAAAATCAATAATGTGAGTATCCCAATCACTAAGATAGCGGTTGTCATTTTAATATCATTCGTATACTTCCAAATTAACAAACCAATTAGGCCAATCGAAAAGCCATAAATCAACCATGCACTAGTGGGCAACGGTTCCAGTTCGCGACGTAATACACGAAGAGGCGATACATGTTTAAGCCTTAATAGGGGGGGTAACGCAAAGCCGGTTAAAGTGACCATGCCGACGATAAAACCAAAAGAAATGGCTAATAAACCAGACTTGGCAATTTGTTGTGGAAGTAATTCTTTTAGTAGATGAAATAAAGCTTCTTGTGCAAACCAGCCTAACAAACAACCCAAAGCACTGGCTACGATTCCCAACACAATAAACTGACTGCTATAAAGCCAAAGTATTTCATTTTGTTTGCAACCTAAGCAACGTAAGAGTGCTGTAGCATTAAAATGTCGTTCGGTATAACGGCAGGTTGCCATGGCAATGGCTACGCCTGAGATTAAAATGACCAATATACTGGAAAGTCCCAGATAACGATCTGCGCGATTTAATGCAGAACCTAGTTCAGGTCGGTCTTCATGAATATCCAGCGTACGCTGCGAGGGATTTAACTGCGGCTTAACCCATTGTTTAAATTCAGTTAATGCCGGAACCTCGCCGCTGAATTGAAAGAAATAACGAACCTGACTGCCGGGTTGTATTATTCCGGTGGCTTGTAAATCTGTCAGATTAATCATTACACGTGGAGAAAAGCTGTAAAAATCGCCTTTTTTATCGGGTTCATAGGTAATGATACGAGTAATGGTTAGTTGTTTTTCTCCAACGGTTAACGGGTCGCCTAATTTAAGTTTGAGCGCAGATAAAATTCGTTTTTCAAGCCAAACGGTTCCTTGCTCAGGTCCATTATTAGTGATTGTTTCGGTCAAATAGTCTTCTTTTGTCGTTTTTAAAAAACCACGTAAAGGATAATAGGGGCTAACGGCTTTAATACTAGCTAGTAAAAGTTCATCATGCTCGATTAATACACTTGAAAATTCAGCGGTGCTTGCTTGCGCCAAATTAAGTTGCTTGGCTTTGGCTAACCAGTCAGTCGATATCGGGGCAGGGCTGGAAATGACTAAATCCGCAGCTAAAAATTCAGCGCTTTGGTTGGTCATGGTTCGCTGCAGACGGTCTGAAAAAATTGCGATGGCAGTTGAGCTGGTCACGGCAATTATTAAAGCTATTATCAGTATTGTTAGTTCACCGGAGCGACTGTCACGCCATAATAATCGTAGAGCCAGATTGAAGCGACTCATACTATTAGTCCAGCATTAAGTTGAATGGTTCTATCACAAAGGGATGCCAAATTGTGATCATGTGTCACCAGAATCAAGGTGGTTTTGTTTTCAAGATTAAGCTCGAATAGTAAATCAATAATTGTTTTACCGGTTTTACTATCTAGATTACCGGTAGGTTCATCGGCAAAAAGAATGGCAGGTTTTGTGACAAACGCTCTGGCTAGCGCTACTCTTTGCTGCTCTCCACCAGATAGCTGTTTGGGTGTATGTGAAAGACGATGGGATAAACCGACTCTGTGCAATAAAGCGGTTGCCGCAATTCTGGCATTTTTGTCACCACTTAACTCTAGGGGCAACATTACATTCTCTAATGCAGTAAGCCCCGGTAATAATTGAAATGACTGAAAAACAAAGCCAATCAATGCATTACGCACAGTTGCACGACCATCTTCGGTCATGTTGGTTAACAGTTTTCCGTTAAGGGTGATTAAGCCGTAACTAGGCGTATCCAATCCTGCCAACAAGCTTATTAGGGTTGATTTTCCTGAGCCGGACTCACCAATAATGGCAATACTTTCACCCGATTTGATTATCAAATCTATCGATGCCAATATATGCAATATTCCTTCAGAAGTTACCACTGATTTACCCAAGCCTTCTGTTATTATAATGTCGTTAGATTTTTGATTAATTTGAGTTTGCATAATGCGTATATTTTTATTAACGGTGATAGTTTTATTAATGCCCATGTCTGCAATAGCCAAGCCATCAACAATAGTCGTTTTCGGTGATAGTATTAGTGCGGGTTACGGAATTGAAGTTCAAGAAGGTTGGGTTGCGTTATTAAATAAAAAACTCATTGAAACAAATAGCAATTACATAATCAGTAATGCTAGTATCAGTGGCGAAACCACCGCAGGAGGCTTAGCGCGTATTGACCAAGTTTTAACAACACAAAAACCAGCTATTGTATTGCTTCAGCTTGGCGCTAATGATGGTTTACGTGGTCTTTCTCCTGTAGTGATGAAAAATAATCTTGCAGATATGGTCTGCAGATCTCAAAAGTCTGGAGCAAAAGTCATTTTACTGGCAATGAAAATCCCGCCCAATTATGGTAAACGTTACATCGATATGTTTTATAATGTTTATCCAGAATTATCCAAAGAACTGGCTATTCCAATGGTTCCTTTTCTTATTGAAGATGTTGCTTTGGATAAAGATTTGATGCAAGCTGACAGACTTCATCCTAA
>SESH01044502.1_pt1 | contig 13874 bp, 22 predicted proteins | sample 3171561 | NCBI WGS metagenome assembly SESH01 (sample SAMN10866947, study PRJNA518727) | freshwater metagenome | biome: subpolar coniferous forest; feature: holomictic lake; material: water; isolation source: holomictic Lake 442 2011 16.5 m and 2014 13 m | place: Canada: near Kenora, Ontario
CAAGGCAGAGCCTCCAGCGACCGCACGGCAAAGAACAGCTTTTCATCAGCGGAACCGCCTGACGATTGCCACTTGCTTTCAATCGCCAATCCGTCAGGCCATTTATCGGGATGCACCACAAAGAAGTCGAGACGCCAAGGGGCACCATAAATGTTGGCGAACTGGCGATATTGGCGAGCGTAGCTCATGCCGTCCAACGCTCCGGCGCGATAGCCTTTCTTTTGCAGCAGCGACTCGATCTGGCGTTCAAGAATATCGCCATTATGATTAGCGATTGAACCGCACTGAACCAATGCCAACGCGCTCATGATGCCCACCGTGAACAGCCGCCGATAGCCGCAAAAACCTCAACAAATCGATCCGGGTTATTTCCGAAGTAGAAGAAAGTTTGTCCTCTGGTATTACCAGACTCCTGTTTGTTGTCTGGCGATACAAAGGAAATCCGATGATCGGTAAAGCAGATTGCTTGGCATTCACGCAAAAGCGCCTGGAACCACTGGGTTTCAGTCGCGTTGTTGACCAACATAATAGCTTCCTGCAACCCCTCCAGTTCACGAAGGAAGCGGTCAACCGCTACATCAATCACCCCGCGACCATAAGGCGGATTACAAAACAACTTGATAGACCCGGTCGCCCACGGAGCGGCGCGATTAACAGCGTCGTCTTCTATCGTGAAAAACTGCGTCGCTTTGACCGTCTGGTTTGCGATGACACTGGAAAACGGGTCAAGATCAATTCGCCCCATAACCGCCCTGACTAATTCGATGTATTTGGCTGGCGTGTGCCAGTCATTAGAATCCCGCTCAGTGACTGGAGACGCGCCGATATACCCAAGCTGGCAAGGATCGGCAGTAGAGACAAACGGGGAAGATGCAGGAATAGCGGCAACAGCCGGAGCGAGCAGCGGATAATTCGCAAGCGGTGGCGCTTGATAAGCAGGATCGGCTAATTGGCTGGATAAAGGGAAAGCGGGTAACTCAAAAGTTTCCCGAACAAACTTTTCATCATCCTGATCGTCTTCGTCTTCTTCATCTGCGGCATCATGATCCGGTTCGCAAATGACATTCATGCACTCATCAGCAGTGCAATGATCGCATCTGTTACAAATCCAGCCATGCCCGCTATCGCAGCAAATATCAGCCGTATATTCCCAATCAGAATGCGTTGTGTAGCAGTATTTGCAATAAGCCGATGGACCGTCATAAGTCGGATCGCCGGACTCATCTTCGATTTCCTCATCAGTCAGCGGCTTTTTGTCGGCGGGAACTGTGAGTAGCGGGACTGGCGAAATGAGAAGCGGCAATGACTCTACTTCAACCGGCGCAACCGGTTCAGCCTTCTTCCCGATGTTGCCGGTATTGATCGTGTAAGTCGTGCCGTTGCGGGTTGCGGTGCGGGGTTCTATCTGGTAATCATTACCAGATACCTCCCTGCGAATCCCTGCAACAAATGGATGAGTTACACCGCACTGCCTAGCAATCTCCCGATCATTCAATAAGCGCCACTCCGCATCCTTTAGCATCATTTCAACCGCCCGGCGCTTGTCGGCATTGGAGCGGCGCTTGCCATGGTCAGTATTGCTGCCCAGCGATTGCAGAATCGCCTCGCGTAACCCACCGGCTTTGATGATGCTGGAAATAGTGGTTATTTCCGCTTGTTTATAGGCGTGGTAGCGATGAAAGCCCTCGGCAAGCCAGTACGTTGTCTGGTCATAGAACACGACCAGCGGCGGGAAAATCGCCCCAGATTTCATATCGTCGGCATACTCACCCACTACAACCATGTCAATTTCAGCACGGGATTGCGCCCGCGTATCTGCTTGAATGGAATCAAGCAATAAACTTATACTTTGTTCAGTCATAACTACCGCCTAAAGTTCAGTTGTGATTAGCCCGCTATTACGGGCGCTAAACCCGCCTTGAGCGGGTTTTTAATGATCGGCCCTTAACGCGGGCGAAACGACGCCATCAAGCGAGGGGAGGCAGGACAAAATGCAAAACCCGCTGCAAACGCAGTGACCCCACTCTGGCGCTGCCGGTGTTATTACGGTCACAAACCGGCCAGACCGTCCCCTTCAACCACCCGCACGAAAATCAATCGTCATCCGCGTCCAGCGCTGACTGCACCGGCAGACCCCAGCCCAGGCCACAGCGCGGGCAATACACCATGTGATGCGGCCAATTGGCCTGCGCCTCCGCCCAATCGGCAATCGAGAACCACTGCCGGCAATCCAGACTCCCGCAGCGAAAGTGCATCAGTACCTCGCTGCTGACGCGTAGGCCCGCCCTGACTGACTCAGGCATCGGGCTGCGCCCGCGCCGCATCGATCAGTACCGTGATCAGCGCCGGGGTGCCGCAATGCGGGCACAGCACTGACTGGCCCACTATCGCAGCCTCGCGCCGGATCAAAATCGTTTCCCGACACACCGTGCAGCGGGTTGTCAGCGGTCTCACGTTTGTCATATAAATACCTAAAATAAGAAATTACGCTAGTTTATTGCCCATCAACAGTAAAAGCAATCCCTTTCATAGGGCTGATTTGTCCCACCCTCCGCGTGAACCGATCCCGGCTCCGCCTCCGGCTGAAACCGCACACACTGCACCGCATCGGGATAGCCCTGCTGATGCACGTCGCACCAGGTTAACCCCGCTTCAAACCGCACTTCCCGACACGCCTGACACAATTTAACGCCCATGGTTTTACCTTTGGTTCGCTGACGATCTCGCCCGCCCGGAGAGGACGGCGCATATTGAAACGGCCAATCGGCCACCAGTTCACTCACTGAAACGATCCCGACCTTTGCCACCTTATGAATCCACTTCGCTGGAACGCTGCACTTCGTGATCCACCAGCGCACCGTCGATCCCTGACTGGACTTCATCCCCAGCCGGCGTACCAGTTCGGCCTGGCTGCCTAACTGTAAAACCACCCGGTGCAGCGCGCACTCCGGGCGCAACGGCGGACTATAGCGCCGCCGGTCAAGGGGCATCTCCGGCTTAACCTTTTTCACCCGTGGCACCTTGACCACCACCGGCTTTTTCAGCCGCTGCACGCGCCGCAGCGGCAACATCCGCCCGCGCCCCTGCCCCAGAGGAATCACCGTCGACGCGGCCAGCACATCGATCTCCGGCCAACCGACATACGGATCGACAATCTGGTCGTCAGAATAGGAGTACATCATTCGCACCTCTTCATAAAAAGCAAATTTTTTGCCTGTTTCCATATTGAAAAATTTAGGTTAAGCTAAAAGCATCTTTTCCTTGACGAGGATCAAACTAATGTCCGCCATGATTGACCATACCCGCAACCCCGTCTGGGGACAGCTTCTACGCAGCAAAGTCGCCGAGTCTGGCCTGAGTCAGCGCGCCTTCGCTGACCGTCATGGGTTTGTCGCCCGTACCTTCAATTCCTGGTGCAATGGTCGCTGGCCCGGCGAACGGGTGGCCCGCGACGTCGCCAAGGCGCTAGAAGTGGACTATGCCGCTATGGTCAGCGAGCGGCCTATCGGAATCGATGCCGATATCATGAAGACATCGATCACGATGGTGGACGAGCGTACCGCCGAGCTAAAGTTGTCCTGCGAAGCGAGAGCGACTATTTACACCCTGGCGTACCAGTTCCTGGCCGCGAATCATAGCCGCTATGAACTGGCGCACTACGTGGGAAACCTGCTACTGCTCAGCAACATGCAGCCCCACTAACTCTTTTAAGTCCAGGCCGGTCTCTGCCCGGTCTGTCACTTTTTCGCCCCCCCCCCCCCGCAAATGTGACAGTTCGGCGTTAAAATAGCCGAACAGGAAACCCGTTACCATCCCCGTCGTAAACGCCATCGCTAACGCTTTACGCCGCGCCCGCCGCCATTCGGTCTGAAAGACTTTCCCAATCTCGGCACTGAACTGTTCTGGTGTCATTATTTTTTTCCTTTGGTGTATTCACCTGAAAAGGTGAATGTGACAGCCTATCACAGGCATTTTTTTAGCGCAAAAAAAAATTAGCTTGACTTCAAGTTTTATAAGCAGTTTAATTGCCTAATCGGACAGAAAACCGCTAAACTTAGCCTACCCGTAAATAAGGAGAAAAAATAATGTACGCCAACGCACAGAACACGACGGTGCAGGTTTGCCCGCACTGCCTGACGCCAGTGACAACCTATGCCTTCGTTGTCAAGGACGGGATCGTCATCGAAACCCATACCTGCATCACTCATGGCGACGTGATCGCCCGGCGTAGCGCGGTCTGCAACCCGATCCCGCAGTACGGCCTCCGGACGGGCACCCACCCCCTGGCGACCTACACCCCCAACCGCAGCGCCGAACTGCAACGCTTCGCCGCTAAGTTTTCACAGCCGATCCTGCCCCTGCCAATGGAGTACTTCGCATGAGCCGCCAACACCCGATGCTGGACGTCAGCCTGAGCCTGCGCGTCCCGGCCAACACCACGATGGCGTCCTTACGCGACCTGCTGACCCGAATGGCGAAAGCCGAAGGCATGGAACTCAACACCGGCAACGGCTGGCCCTTCCACGCCGAACTGACCGTGCCCCTGGAAGCCATCAAGCTACTGGAGGCGGCATGAGCCTCCTGGCCCTCACCGAAGCGCATGCCGCGCCCAGCGACATCCAGTCCTACCTCGGCCAGCATTTTGACCGGGTAGTGATCATGCAGACAGTCCGCCAGAGCAATCACCAGTTTGCAGCGGTCGCGGTTGATCGCAACGACCAGCCCCGGCTGGTGGTGCTTTTCAGCTGGAACGGCTTCTGGCGCTACGACATCCGCCGGCCAAAAGAAGTAAAACTCAAGCCCCTCGACGACGACAGAGACTAGCCAGATGCAACCCACTAACGCCAGCGCCCCCCACGTCCGGGTGATGAGCAACGACAAGGACGCCATGCTCCGCATCGCAGACATCGCCGCACTGCCGACCCGCGAGCGCACCGCCGCCCTGCGGGAATGGATGGCCGAGCAGCACCAGCAGCAGCACTTGGAGCACAGCCCGCATGAACCTGATTCCCTTTTCGTTTGAAGCCTTCCAAATCCGCGTTGTGACCCACGATGACGGGAGCTGGTCGGTCGTTGCCAAGGATGTAGCTGAGGCGCTGGAGTACGGTCGTTTTGATAGCAACCTGCTACTCAATGTCCCTGAAGAATGGAAGGGGACGAATCCGATTCGTACCCCTGGCGGTGAACAGGAGATGCTGACCCTGACCGAGCAAGGGCTGTATTTCTTCCTAGGCCGCAGTGATAAGCCCAAAGCCCTGCCCTTTCAGAAGTGGATTTATGGGGAAGTCCTCCCCTCGATCCGCCGCACCGGCAGCTACTCGATCCCCACGGTCACGCCGCAGCGCGTCAAACCCACTAATGAAGAGCGTGGGCGGCTGATGCTGGCGAGGGAAGCCTACAAGACCGCCAAGCTGTTCGGCTTTGCGGAAAACATGGCGGTGTTGTCGGCGGAAAACTTCGTGCGCAACACCACCGGCCACGGGGTGTTGGTATCAATGGGCGCAACGCACCTGCTGGCTGACCCCAAGGGCCGGACGTACACCGTCACCGAGATTGGCAAGCTAATGACGCCGCCCAAATCCGCCATCGCTACCAATTTGTTGTTTGAAGCCACCGGTCTGCAAACCAAAGAGTTTGATCACTGGCTGCCCACCAACAAGGCGCAAGGGTTATTCGAGTGGCTGGACACCGGAAAGCGGCACAGCAACGGCACTCCGGTTAAGCAAATCAAGTGGTTCAACGCGGTACTGGAGACCGTCAAGCCGCAGATGAAGGTGGCCGCATGAACGAAAAAGTCACCCGGAAGCCAATGGCGACCGCCGCCCTGCGGGAATGGATGGCCGAGCAGCACCATCGCCCGACGAACATCAGCGAAAAAGAACGCCTGTTGAACCGCGCCCACTCCGTGATCCGCAGGGATCGAATCGACCAACAACGCCTGCAAACGCAGGCTTTCAACCAAGAGCAGAACTGATGATCACCCCTGAACTTAGCACCCCGCCGAACCTGGCTCACCTGGCCGCCGCCTTCGCCGCCGCCAAGGCTGACGAAACCCGCGCCGCCGACCTGCGCAAAGACCTCGCTGCCCAGATTCAACGGCTGACCGGGCACACCGCCGAAAGTAGCAAGACCTACAAGGACGGCGACTGGAAGATCGTCGTCAAGCAGCCGATTAACCGCAGCATGGATTGGCAAGCCTGGGAGACCGTGAAGCAGAGCATCCCCGAGGAATTGTGGCCGGTGGAAATGAAGCCGACCCTCGATGAGAAGGGCATCAAGTGGATTCAGGACAACGACGCTGCGATTTACCAAATCCTCAGTGGCGCGTTGACCACCAAGCCCGGCGCGGTCTCCGTGACCGTCACCCGCATCGAACCCAAGGAGTAACCGGAAATGGCTTTCAACCTGGAATCCATCACTCGCGGCAAGCGCCGCAGCGCGCCCCGCATTATGATTTTTGGGCCACATGGCGTAGGAAAAACTCTATGGGCAGCGTGCGCGCCCAACCCGATCTTCATTCAGACTGAAGATGGCCTTGGCCTACTGGAAACCCCGGCCTTTCCACTGGCGACCACCAGCGCGCAAGTCCACGAAGCGATCAGCACCCTGTATTACGAGGCGAACGACTTCCAGACCGTCGTGCTGGACAGCGCCGACTGGCTAGACAACATCATCAGAACCGAAATCATGGCAACCCATGACGCCAAAGAAACCAGTTTTGGCAAAGATGCCGTCTTGATTGCGGAGCAGTGGCGAATTTTGTTGGACGGCTTTAACGCCCTGCGCAGCAAGAACATCACCCTGATCTTGACCGCACACTGCGAGATCAAGCGGCACGATCCGCCCGACGGCGAAAGCTTTGAGAGATTTCAGCCCAAACTTTCCAAGTATGCAAATGCGCTGGTTCAGGAATGGGCGGATTGTGTTTTATTTGCGAACTGGCGGACGTTTGTGAAGCAAGAAGTTGTCGCCAACAAGGCCGCCACCCCCAAGAATCAGGTCACGAAAGCCAAGCCCATGGCGAATGCCGAGCGCGTGCTGTACACCGGTGAGAGGCCGGCCCACCTCGCCAAGAACCGCTTCAATCTGCCCGCCGAACTGCCGCTGAACTGGACAGATTTCGAGGCGGCGCTGACCGCCAGCATGGCCTAAATTATGCCCGTGACAAGCAATTAAATTGCTTGTCATCAGGGCATATACCTGATAAATTACCCACTAAGCCCTCGGCTACCACCGAGGCACCAAACCTACCTATCCAACCCAACCTCACCAGAGAGAACACACATGGCTTATATCGGAATTTTTGACGCAAGCACCGTCGCCCCGGCCACGGAATTCAAAGCCCTGCCCAGCGGCGAGTACCTGATGGCCGTCACGGAATCAGAAATGAAAGAGACCAAGACGGGCAGCGGCCAGTATCTGCAAATGACGCTGACCGTCCTGAACGCCGCCGTACAGGAACACATCGGGCGGAAAGTTTTCGTCCGCTTGAACCTGATCAACCAGAGCACGACGGCGGTCGAGATCGCCCAGCGCGAACTCAGCGCGATCTGCCACAGCGTCGGCGTCCTCAAACTTCAGGACAGCCAGCAGATTCATGATCTACCCATGTGCTGCAAGGTCGCGCACCTGCCCGCCAAGGGCGAGTTTGCCGAAAGCAACAAAATCTCGGCTTACAAGCCGGCCAGCGAATACGGCAAAGGAAAAGTCGGCGCGGCCCCGGCCCGCCCCGGCGCCCCGCAGCCGCCACGGCTGATAGCCCCGGCCCCCGTAGCCGGCGTACCTCGCCCGCTAGTGCAGGCGACCCCGGCAGTCACGCCCTGGGATGACGATGTGCCCTTCCCGCTAGCGCCTGCCGCCCCGGCCCCGGCGGCCTTTGTCGCCGTCCCTAAAGTTGCGCCCTGGCGGCAAGCGGCCGCAACCTAACCGCCTCTTCCTGATTTGAGTCTCGCCGGCCCCAGTGGCCGGCTGACGTCGTACCCAACCAGGAGGAATCAACATGGCAACCATCCCCGCAATCCCTCACGACCCGACCCTGGCGGCCATGAACGCCGCCATCGAGGCTGAAGGCAATGCCAGCCCGTCTCGCCAATACCTCGGCATGAGCGGCATCGGCAAGCCCTGCACCAGAGCCATCTGGTACGACTTCCGCTGGGCAACCGACCGCCAGATCAAAGCGTATGGCCTGCGCGCCATTCAAGATGGCTTCGTGAACGAGGACATCACCGCTGCCCGCTTGCGAAAAATCCCCGGCATCACCCTCTGGACAGAAAGCGAAGACGGCCAGCAAATCGGCTGTGAAGACCTGTCCGGGCACTTTCGCGGCCACCTCGATGGCGTCATCGAAGGGCTGCTGCAAGCGCCGAAAACCCCACACGTTTGGGAAAATAAGGCGGTCAACACCAAGAAGTTTGACGCCCTGAAGAAGCTGATCGCCGAACTCGGCGAGAAGGCGGCGCTGCGCAACTGGGACACGACCTACTTCGCCCAGGCCCAGTTGTACATGCACTATCAGAAACTGACCCGGCACTATTTAACGGTCAACACCCCCGGCGGACGCGACACCGTCACCTGCCGCACCGACTACGACAAAGCCGGCGCCCAGCACTACATCGACCTGGCCCGTAACGTGATCGCCAGTGAAGGCGCACCGATGCGAATGAGTGAGGACGCCGCCCACTGGCAGTGCAAGTGGTGCGACCACCACACCGTCTGTCATACCGCCACCTACCCGAAGCCGACCTGCCGTAGCTGCGCCCACGTCACCGCGATGCTGGATGACGTCGGCGGCTGGCACTGCCGGAAATGGGATGACCGGGTACCGGTTGACACCCAGCGCGCCGGCTGCGAATCCCACCTCTATCACCCAGAAATCCTGCATTTTTTGACGCCGGCCAACGGCAACATGGAACAGAACTGGGTGCAGTACCAGGACAAGGCCGGCGCAACCGTGAAGAACGGCCCGGTCGCCCACGGCGGAACCCCCAGCGCCATGCTGTACGCCGGGCAGAAGCCCCAGCCCGCAATTACCCCGGATGAAGCACCGCCCGAAATTCAGACCGCGATCCTCAGCGAACTCAGTATTGATGCCCAAATCCCGATCCAAACGCTGATCGCCGGCGAGATGGCCGATCAGGACTGGCCGAAATTCACCGAGGCTGTCGGCAGGTTTTACGACCGCTGGAAAGACCAGCCGGCGAAACTGGCCGGACTGCGGAACCTGATCGAAGTGATCGATGACGCCTACTTTGCCCTGCTGGAAAAGAGTGCGGCATGAACAAGGTCGTCAACCTCGCCGCTTTCCGCGCCGAAAAAATCAGCCGCCGCCGCTGCATCGCTTGTGGCAATGGCCCGCTGATCGCACTGGAACATCTCGGCAGTTATCACGGCCCGTGCTGCATTCAGCATGAGGAATTTACCAACCTATGCGAGGGCTGCGGGCAAACCGTCCTGGCCGACAACGACCGGCCTAACAAGCCCAGGCGGGCGTGATGATCCTCACCCCCCGCACCTACCAAACCGCCGCCGCCGCCGCAATTAACGCCGGGCTGGCGAGCGGCGGAACTGGCCTGCTGGCGGTGATCCCGACAGGCGGAGGCAAAACCTTAGTCATGGCCGATCTGATTCACCAGTGGATGATCAACTGGCCGGAAACCCGCGTCTGCGTCCTGGCCCACACCAAAGAACTGGTTGAACAGAACGCTGCGAAATTCGCCACCTACTGGCAACAGCAACAGCAAGCCCCGGCCCCGATGGGGATTTATTGCGCCGGGCTACGCAAGAAGGAAACCGACGCCAGCGTCCTGTTCGCCAGCATTCAGAGCGTGACCAAAAAGGCGATGCAACTCGGCGCGTTCGACGTGCTGATCATTGACGAGGCCCACCACATCCCGACCGAGAAAGACGAGGGTGTCTGGCGGCGCTTTATTACCGACGCAACTCGCGCCAATCCCAACGTCCGGATCGTCGGTCTTAGCGCGACCCCCTACCGGCTGGGTAGCGGATCGGTGATCGGCCAGACCACGATCCTCACGCGGATCTGCTACGAGATCGGCGTCCTGGAACTGATCCAGCAAGGCCACCTGTGTCCGCTGATCACGAAAGGCGGCGCGGTACAGGCCGACACCAGCAAGCTGCACATTCGCCAAGGCGAATACATCGCTGCCGAGATCGAGTCGCTGATGGATCAGGACAACCTGATCGCCGGTGCTGTGCAGGAAATGATCGCCCAAGGCGCGAACCGGAAAAGCTGGATCGTGTTTTGCGCCGGCGTCACTCACGCCGATCACGTCCGTCTCGCCCTGTGCGAAGCCGGCATCCCCGCTGGGCTGGTCACCGGCGAAACCCCACGCCAGGAACGGGATCGCACCATCGCCGACTTCAAGGCCGGACGCCTGCGCGCCCTGTGCAACGTCAATGTCCTGAGTGAAGGCTTCGACTTCCCCGGCATTGATCTGGTCGTACTGCTGCGGCCTACCAAAAGCGCCGGTCTCTATTACCAACAGGTGGGACGTTCCTTCCGGCTCTGCAACGGCAAGCAAGATGCGCTCATATTGGACTTCGCCGGCGTCATCGCCGAACACGGCCCGGTCGATCAAATCAAGGTCACCCGCAAAGAGAAAAGCGACGTGCCCGGCGAAATGCCGACCAAGGATTGTCCCGATTGCGGCGAAACCCTGCACCTGTCGGCGATGCGCTGCCCGGTCTGCGGCTACGAATTCCCCAGCAAACCCAAGCACGACGCGGAAGCTGCCGAAGCCGCGATCCTGTCCAGCCAACTGCGCCCGGTACGGCACACCATTACTGACGTCCGCTACAGCCGCCACGTCGGCCAGAGCGGCATCCCGACCCTGCGCGTCGATTACTACGCCGGCTACAGCCGCGTCGCCCAGGAATGGGTCTGCATCGAACACACCGGCTACCCGAAAGCCAAAGCGCTGCAATGGCTGACCGCCCGCTACCCGCACGGTTTTAACCATCAGCCGGGCACGATTCAGCAACTGCTGGACTGGATTAAAGGCGGATTTGAATTGACGCCGCCGGTCGCTATTCACCTGCGCCCCGGCAACAACAACAAGAAATTCCCCGAAATTGTCCGGTACGAATGGCCGGCATTAACCCTGGAACTCGCCGCGTGAACAAGAACAGCAAAACCTGCGTCTGGTGCGGGCAACTCAAAAAAAACAATGAAATTCATGCGTTGTTTAGAACATTCGCGATCTGCAAACGATGCGAGACGCTGTCGATAGACCAGAGAATGATCCTCAAAAAAGAACACGCACGACAGCAAATCCTGAACACATTAAAAACAAACGGGGCGTTGTCGACCGCCGATCTCGGTAGATTGATGATCGCTACAGTACCCTCAATGCGCTCAGTCGCACGGATCGCCAGCTTGATGGTTTCAAAGGGGCAACTAGAGAGACTCCCTCATCCCGCTAAAAAAGTTTGGCTGTGGCGATTGCCCGACTCCATACCGGAACCCCTAGAGGCCACTCCCGAACCCGACTCCATACCGGAACCCCTAGAGGCCACTCCCGAACCCGACTCCAAAAACCCTACCTTGGTGTGTGAAGGGAAACCTTCAAGCACGGTTCTTACGGGAGAGAGTGGCAGCAATACCGCTTCCTTACCCGAAAACAGTCCAGACGACCCCGTTATGATCGTTTTCCTGCAATTGAAGCGCAGCCAAAACTCCATCATGGCCGGCATTACCGACGACGATCTGCTCTGGCAGGCCCACTACCAGGTACAGGCCGCCGCGAAAAAGCAACGCGCCGCCGTTGAATATGCGCGCAGTTGTCTGTCCCTCGAGAGCGGCCATCCCGTCGCGGTCTCGACGCCAAGGCCGTGCCAGCCGGAAAGCAGGTTACCCGCACTCAGGGTTTTAGCGGCCCTTGAATCTGGCCCGTTGCTCACGATTGATCTGGCTGCACAGCTCAACATGACAAGCGACCACACGAGCAATGTCTGTAGATATTTGCGCCAGCGCGGGCTGATTGATAGCCGCCGAATCTCCGTATGGGGCGAAAAAGTTAAAATCAACCTGCATTGGCGGCCTCAACACGCCGAACAAGCGTACCAGCGCGATCTTATCTGCACCAACGCCGACCGCCAAGCGCGGCAGGGGAGGAGAGTATGAACACCCTCTATTTATTGATGGCTGAATTTAACAGCGCCACGATCCCGCTGGAAGCCATCGCCGGAAAATACTTCGGGCTGCAACCGACTAAAGCGAAAACCAAGGCCGCGCTTCAGCAGTTGCCGGTGCCGACGTTCCGCGCCGCCGACAGCCAGAAAGCGCCCTGGCTGATCGCCGCTGCCGACCTGGCCGATTATATCGATGCCCAGCGCGACAAGGCCGCGAAAGACTGGAGACGGCTGAATTGAGAAAGCCGATTGAGATTGACTGGACTGGGATTGACCCGCTGGTGCGCCAGATTTACGCCGATCGCGGCTATAGACAGTTAGCCGCTTTAGCGCGAAAGACGGGGATTGATAGTCGTCGCCTCGGCGAGCGGGCCATGATGCTGGGTCTTAATCAGCGATTATTTCCTGTTCCGATTCGCTACAGCGACAGCGAAACCCAAATGATCATTGACAGCTATCCCATGTCGATGATCAAATTACAACGGCGGCTGGTGGCGTGTGGCTACCCGCGCCGAACCGAAGGCCAGCTCTCCGGTTATTTATATAAGCTGCGAAAACAGGGGCGGCTGCCCGACAAGGACGATGCCCTGGAAGACCGCGACCACTACAGCATCAACCAATTGAGTGATCTGTTAGGCGTGCCCCACCGCACGGTGGCCGGTTGGGTCCGTCAAGGGCTGTTACCGAGTGTCGAAGACCGCCCGGAAGGGGAGGGAGATAGAAGGGTGTTCATGCATCAAATCCGCCGCCGCGATCTGCAGGCGTTTTTGCGCGACTACTCCGGCCACTGGGATTGTCATAAATGCGATCATTTCTGGGTGGTGGACCTTCTGACGGCTGCCGCCTCGACAGCACCGATGCGGGGTCACCGCCAGAATTCGTGTGGCTCCGGCAGTGCAGCACTGCCGCATGAGGTGCTGGCTTGACGGCTGCCTGACCTGCACGAACCGCTTGACTCCGCTCCGCTTCCGGGTTAGGGTTGTTCCCGGAGCCTGATAACCTCCCTCACTTGGCGGACACCCGCCCCGACAGCAGCGGTTTTTTTGTGCCCCCGATCAATGATCGGGAGGGCTAGGGAATATAGCGAATACCTAGCGCCGTCCAAGTGCGGTTATCAGCCTCCCGGCACCTCTTCCGTTTTGAGGAAACCTGATAGCAACTTGGAGATTCACCCATGAGCAACACCGTCAGCAGCACCCTCACCCTCACGCCTATCAACGGCGAACCCCGTATTCACGATCTGCAACTTGCCGAACATCTTGGTTTTGAGCGCCCCGTCAAAATCCGCGACATGATCAAGCGCAACGAAGCTAAGCTGTTGAAATTTGGAATTCTCCCCACGGTGGGGAAAATTCACGAAGCCGCTGGTCGTCCCACGTCCGAGTTCTTTCTGAATCAGCAGCAGTCGATTTGGCTGTGCATGAAGTCAGAAACCGACAAGGCGTTCGACGTGCAGGTTGAAATTGTCCACGTCTACGATGCTTACTTGTGCGGCGATCTCAAGCCGACTGTTGCCAAACCCACCCTGGTCAGCCAGCCCCGGCAATACCGGGATTTGATGTACGCCATCCGGGTTTTTGATCTGACGAAAGATGCCTGGGGTAAGCAAGCGGCAGCGAACACGATCAAGATTCTGTGCGGACATGTCGGCGTGGCTGTCCCCGACTTTGCCTTGATCGGCAAGTCGATTGAGCAGTACCAGTTGGAGGTCTGAGCCATGAGCG
>SESH01024808.1_pt1 | contig 13857 bp, 14 predicted proteins | sample 3171561 | NCBI WGS metagenome assembly SESH01 (sample SAMN10866947, study PRJNA518727) | freshwater metagenome | biome: subpolar coniferous forest; feature: holomictic lake; material: water; isolation source: holomictic Lake 442 2011 16.5 m and 2014 13 m | place: Canada: near Kenora, Ontario
GCGGTTATCAGAATGAAGCCGCGAGCGAGCGGGTCGGTCTCACCATTCCCCGGGATTGGGCTGGCAAGGAATTGGAAGTCATCCTGACCACGGGCCCGGCCCTCGATGAATTGACCGGGCGCTCCCATGCCGTGCCAGTTGCCCAGCTTCGCAGCTTCGAGGAATATATCTCCGCGCTGCGCGACTTCCGCCAGTCCGATGGCCTCTACCTGGCCGTGGTAGGGAAAGCCCGGTTGCTCACCGACCAGCGCGCCACCACGCAGGACATGCCCGGCTCCCTGGAGCGCATCGCGCGCAGTGCCGATGAAGCGCGCTTTCAGCGGCGGGATGCGGTCCTCCCGCTCTGGGAACAGCGGATTCTGCCCGGCCGACTCTTCAACATCCTCGTCCGTCGTCCCCTGGTTATCACCGATTGAATTTTCTGATCTGTAGGAGCGGCTTTACGCCGCGATTAATGACAACCATCGCGGCATAAAGCCGCTCCTACAGCAGACAGACCCAACCCATTAAATCCCCATGTCCTCCCGTTCATTTTTCACCTTCGTGTGTTTCGTGGCGGCCCTGTCCGCCGACCCGCTCACCAAGCAACTGGAGATTGATTTCGGCAAGGACGTGGCGAGCCGCAACCTGAAGGGTCTGGCAACCCGCTCCGATGGCCGGGTACTGGCCGGGCCGGTGTTCACCGATCTCGAAGGGCCCAAACTCGGGGAAATCCTCTGGAACCTCCGGCCGGCCGGGCCCAACCACTTTCTCGTCGGCACCGGACCGGAGGGCAAAGTGCAGGAAGTTGCTTTTAATCCTAAGGACAATTCCTACACCGTCCGCGAAGTCGCGGATGTGGCGGAGACGCAAGCCATGGCGGTCCTGCCGCTTGCCTACGGCGCCCTGCTGGTTGGCACGTCCCCGACCGCCGCCCTGTATCTCGTCAAGGAGGGCAAGAACATCGCCCGAGTTCCGCTGCCGGCCGACTCGGTGTTTGATCTGCTCGCCTTGCCCGATGGCAGTGTCCTCGCGGCCACCGGCAATCCCGGAAAAATCTACCGCGTCGACCTGGCGAAATTCGCCAAGGCCGGCCTCAGCGAGGGCAAGGTGACCGATGATCAGGCCGCCCTCGCCAAGGGAGTCGTGCTCTTCGGCGAAATCCGCGACCGCAACGTCCGCCGTCTCGCCCGCTTGGCGGATGGCCGGGTCATTGCCGGCTCGTCGCCGAAGGGCAACGTGTACGCCTTTGCCGCCACCGGCGGCTCCCCGCTGATCCTGCAGGAAAATCGCGACAGCGAGGTGGTTGATCTGCTTCCGCTGGAGGACGGCAGTTTCTATGCCGGCATGGTGACGTCCTCCGGTGAGTCGGCGCGGATTGGAAAGACCGCCGAGCCCAAGGCCGACGGCAAGGAAAAGGACAAGGAAGAGAAGCCCGGTTTTTCCGGCCGGTCGCTCGTGGTCCGCTTCCCGGTCGACGGTTTCCCCGAGACGGTCGTGACCAAGACCAATATCGCGTTCTATCGTTTGACCCAGCACCAGGGCTGGCTGCTGCTCACGGCGGGCGAGATGGGCGATACCTTCGGCTACGACCCGGTGGCCCGTCGCTCCCTGACCTTCGCGGGCAGCGCGTCGGCCCAGCTCAACGATATCGCCCCGCTCGGGACCGACCGTTTTCTGCTGCTGCGCAACAATGCCCCGGGGCTCGCCGTGCTGTCGTTTGCCCCGGCCCCGGTCCGGACCCTGGAAACGAAGCGGCTCGACCTTGGCACGGCTTCGGAAATCGGTGGGTTTCGCTTCTCCCGTTTGCATGGCATTGACCTGTCCGCCCTGCAACTGGAGGCCCGGAGCAACTACGGCAGCGATGAACTGGAGGGGTGGACCCCGTGGAAACCGATGACCCTGCGTGATGAGGCCTTCTATGCAGACGGGCTGCGCGGACGCTACGTCAAGTTCCGCCTGAATGTCGCCGGCAACGCCACGGAGTTTCAGCTCGAAAAGGCCTCCCTCTACCATCTCCCACAAAACCGTCGTCCCGTGCTGACTGACTTCCGGATCTTCTCCCCGAACCTCGGGTTGATCCCGGCTGCTGAACCCCCGCCCAACGCCAGCGCCACACTGGCCCAGGTGCTCTTTCCCAGTCCGCGGGAAGGCAAGGACGACAGCGAAAAGCGCAAGAGCGCCATCATGAACAGCCAGGTCATCCCCCAGCCCGGCAGCCAGATCATCTATTGGACGGTGAGTGATCCCGATGGCGACGCCCTCGCCTACACCTTCGCGATCCGGCCGGAAAAGGCGACGGCCTGGACTGAGCTCACGATCAACACAACCGACACCTACGTGCAATTCGACACCGGCGCATTGCCGGAAGGGGTCTATCTGACACGGCTCACGGCCAGCGAACAGTCGCCCCGCCCGGCCAAGCAGCGGCTGAGCTATACGTTTGAGACGGACAGTCTGGTGGTCGACCGTACTCCCCCTGTGATAACTGATACCCAAGTAGCGCGGACTGATGGCAAATTGCTCCTGACGGTCGAGGGCACCGATGTCCTCTCGTTGCTCGAAGGGGCTGAATTTGTCCTGAACAATGGAATGCATGAAACCGTCATCCATCCGGTTGACGGCATTCTCGACGGCCACCATGAGAGTTTCGCGGCGGAAATCCCCGAGTCCAAGGCGGCCGGCGCCAATTCGGTGGAGATCCTGCTCTACGATGCCGCGGGGAATAGTGCGTCGAGGCGCCTGCCCCTCAAATAACCCGAGGGGTCATCTGCGCTGCCGCGGCCTAGGCCCGAGGATGGGCCTTGGCGTAGATTTCCTTCAGCCGGGCGACACTCGTATGGGTATAAATCTGCGTGGTTGTCAGATTGACGTGGCCCAGCAGTTCCTGCACGGCCCTCAGATCGGCGCCGGAATTTAGCAGGTGGGTGGCATAGGAGTGGCGTAATTTGTGCGGCGACAGGTCCCGGGGCAGGTCGGCCAGGGCCAGGTATTTTTTCACCAGCAGTTGCACGGCCCGCACGGTCAGGCGTCGGTGCGGGGAGCCAACGAGGACCGGGTCGGTTTCTCCGGTTCGTCGGGCGAAGCGGTCACGGTACTTCACCATGACCGCCATGGCGACCGAGCCCAGCGGACAGATGCGCTCCTTCCGGCCCTTGCCCCGCACCCGCGCACTGCCATTGCTGAAATCCACGTCGCCGTAGTTCAATCCCACCAGCTCGCTCACGCGCAGTCCTCCACCGTAGAGCAATTCAAGCACCAGCCGGTCGCGCCAGGCGCCGGGTTCATCCAGGGTCTCGTTCGCCAGGAGTTTCTGGGGGCCGGCCAGCAGCAAAGTCATCTGGGTTTCGGTCAGGAATTTCGGCAGCGACCGCTCAAGCTTGGGCAGCGGAACACCCGCGAACGGATTGCGCGGGACTTTGCCGTGCTGCAGCCAGTAACGATAGAACGTGCGCAGACCCGACACATGGTTGTGCAGGGTCCGTCGCTTGATGTGGCGCTGGGCCTCGATGATGAAATCACGGGTATCCCGGGGCGTAAGATCGGCCACCCCCCGGCCGGACTGCTTTAGCCACCCGTGGAAATCAACGAAGGCCTGACGGTAGTTGCGCACCGTGTACGCCGAGTAGCGCCGCTCTTTCAGGAGGTAATCGCAAAAGGGATCCAGCCACTCGGTCACCACGGCAGCGGGCAGTACCTCATTTCGTTCTGCTGATTTCATGGTGGAGCGCGTCCTCCGGAAACGCTAGGGCGTTTTTAACGCCGTCCGGAGGCCGGCGTCCACCTTGCCCTCGACCGCCTGCATGACCCGGGTTGTTTCCCGGCGCAGGGCGCCCTCGGGATCCAGTCCCCTGGCGCGGGCGGCGGCGGTGATTTCAAAAAGCATCCGGCCCAGTGTCGCTTCATCGAGGTGCTGGCCCAGCGCCTTGATCTGCAGCACGTCGAGGGCCTCGTCCGCGGGAAGGTTCTTCTTCTGGATCTGCTTCCAGACGTCCTCGGCATACATCAGGGCGGGCAGGCGCGGCGGAAGATGCTTGAAGACGGTGGACTCCGTTTTGCCCGCTGCGGCCTTTTCCTGCGCCTTCACTTTCTCCCAGACTTCAATGACCTTGGCGGACGTGTCGGCGTGACCCGTACCGAAGACATGGGGATGCCGCCGGATGAGCTTGTCGTTGATGGCCCGGGCCACGTCCTCGAAGGTGAAATCACCGCGCTCGGCGGCCAGTTGGGCATGGAAGACCACCTGAATCAGCACATCGCCCAGTTCCTCCCGCATGTGGGGCAGGTCGCTCCGGTCAATCGTATCCAGGAGTTCACTGCACTCGTCGATCAGGCAGCGGGCCAGCGTCTGGTGGGTCTGCTCCCGGTCCCACGGACAGCCATCCGGGGCACGCAAGCGGGTCATGGTACGGCAGAGGTCTTCGATGGCGCTCATGGCGTTCTTGAGTAACCACGAAATGCACCAAATACACCAAAAAAGCCGGGTATTTTCAGTTTCCTTTTCGTGGGTTTCGTGTGTTTCGTGGTGACTTCGCAATGGACAAGCTCACCGAAATCATGGCGCACAAGCGCCGGGAGATTCTCCCCCTGCTCCGGCCGGTATTTCTGGAAGAACTCGTGGAATTGAACAAAGCGCTGCCCGCCCCGCCTTCCTTCCTCAAGGCGCTCAAGCGTCCCGATGGTCAGCTGGCCGTCATCGCCGAGATCAAGCGTCGCTCCCCGTCGGCGGGCGCGATCCGGGAACATGCCTCAGCCCTGGAGCAGGCGCACCTTTACCGGGCCGCCGGAGCCAGTGCTCTTTCCATCCTGACCGACGAAAAATACTTTGGCGGCACTCTCGCCGACCTCGCCGTGGTGACGAAGGATTTCGCCAAAAACCCCGTCATTACCGGGGAAAAATCGGGGAAACCAGGTCCAAGCCTGTCGAACGCACCTGGGCTGAGCTTGTCGAACGCACCTGGGCTGAGCTTGTCGAACGCCTTGCCCTGCCTGCGCAAGGATTTCATGGTGCACCCCATCCAGGTCCAGCAGGCCCGGTTGGCGGGCGCCAGTGCGATTTTGATCATCGTGCGGGCCCTGACGGATGGGGAGATTGAATCCCTCCACCAGGCCGCCACCGCCGCTGGCCTGGACGTCCTGTTCGAAATCCACAATAGCGCGGAACTTCAGCGGGCCGTGGCCCACCAAGCCAAGATCATCGGCGTCAACAATCGCGACCTGGCCATCTTCAAGACCGACCTAGCACTCAGTGAACAGCTCATCCCGAAGTTCCCCAAGGGCATCGTCGCGGTCAGCGAGAGCGGCATCAGCACCCCCGCCGACGCCGACCGGGTGCGCCGGGCCGGGGCCCATGCCGTGCTGGTGGGCGAGGCCCTCATGCGCGCCGATGATCCGGGCCGCCTGATCCGGGATTTCCGCCGTCATGTTTGAACATCACACGCAAAAGCTGCTACCGCGGCGTGAATTCGTCCACCGCCTGGGCTGGAGCCTCGCCGCCGGCGGCGGGTTGATCGCGTTCTCCCTGAGCATCGGCATGCTGGGCTACCATTTTCTCGGGGGATTGGCGTGGATCGACGCCTACCTCGACGCCGCGATGATTCTGTCGGGCATGGGACCCCTGTCCCCGCTGCACAACGAAGCCGCCAAACTATTTGCCGGGATCTACGCAATCTACTGCGGCATTGCCTTGCTGGCGACCACCGGGGTCATTTTGGCCCCGGTGATCCATCGCTCGCTGCACAAGTTTCATCTCGAGTGGGATGGCGACAAGTAGCCCATGCCCCTCTCCCCCTCGGCCACCCGCGACCTGCTCGCGCAGCTCAACCACCAGCCCAAGCATTTTCTCGGGCAGAATTTCCTCGTCGACGGCAATATCGTCCGCAAGTCGCTCGAACTGGCCGGGGTCGTGGCCACCGACACGGTCGTGGAGATCGGTCCGGGCCTGGGCACCTTGACCTCGGCGCTGCTCGCCACGGGTGCGGAGGTTTGGGCGGTCGAAAAGGACCGCCAGTTGCACGCCCACCTCCAGGCGACGCTGGCGGCAGCCCATCCCCGGCTCCATCTGCTGGAAGGTGATGCCATGGATCATCCCTTGGCCGGCCTACCGGTGGAAGCGGCGCGAGACTACAAGATAGTCGCCAATCTGCCGTACGCCATCGCCACCCCCTGGCTCGATGCCATTCTGTCAGGCTCCTTACCCACCCGATTGGTGCTGATGCTGCAACAGGAGGCGGCACAGCGTTACACGGCCCAGCCGGGTTCGAAACAGTTCGGGGCCATTTCGATTTTTTTGCAGTCCGCTTTCGCCGTGGCCCCCGGGCATAAGGTCGATGCCTCCTGTTTCTTTCCGCGGCCGGACATTGAATCTTATTTGCTCCACCTTACCCGGCGGCCCGAGCCCCGGGTCTTTTCCCCCGCCGGGAAGGCCCTGATTCGCGCTTGTTTTCAGCAGCGCCGGAAGCAGATCGGGGGCCTCTTGCGGGATAAACTACCCGACGGCGGTGCCGGCTGGATTGCCCGTCTGGAAGCGGCCGGTCTCGGCCCGCAGGCCCGACCGGAGCAGATTCCCGTGGCCTTGTGGCAGGAGTTGGCGGTTTAGGCCTGCGCCCGCTTGATAATTTAGGCTGCCGCCCTAAAACTCCACCCGCATGTCACCTCGCCTGTCCCTCCTGCTCGTGCTCGGCGCCACCTTTGCGGCGACGGCCCTCGCGCAAAACGCGCCTTTGGTGGGTCAGGTGGATCGCGATGTGTATGTCTCGCCGACCGGCGAGTTCCGCATTCCCGTCCCCGTGCTCGTCGAACTGGGCGGCACCATCGCGGACACCGCGAATGTCGTCACGTTCAATGACCGTTACAACACCCACATCAGCATCGCCTGTTTTTCCCAGGATGCCTCGCAGAAGTGGGAATTGGAAACCCGCGGCCTGCGCGACTACCTGCTGTATTTCTTCACCGAGGTGGTTTTGGGCGACTTCCAGCGCCGCTTCCCCGGCTCCAGTATCGAGAGCGCCCGCTTCCTGCCCGAGCTCTTGAACGGCGCCCTCATCACCTACGCGCTGCTGCCCGGCGGCTCCAATTTCGAAAAAAACAACCAGGTACTGGGCTTGGGGGACCCGGCGCCGGTCATCGCCAAGCGCGGCACCCTGCTGTTCGTGCGGAACCGGCACATCTACATCCTCAGCACGGAACTGGCGGAGCGGGCCACCCAGCGCAGCACGTACCAGCAGACGACGGAGAAGGAAGACGCCCTCCTGAGCACCCGCCTGACCGAACTTTCGAACCGGCTGATCTTCACCGCCGCCAAGTCGCGCACCCCTTCGCCCTGACCCATGAGTGAATCATATGAGGAAGTGATCCAGGCCGAGCCGTTCTACCGCCGCCAGCCAACCCTCGCTCACGAAATCCTCGTCCAGCGGCTGCATCAACTGGTCACCGCGGCCCTGCCCCTCAACTCCAGCCTGCAGCTGCTGCCCCCGCGGACCGAACTGCTGCTCGACGAGCACACCAAGGTCCGGCCGGATCTTACCGTGGTGCGCATTCCCACGGCAGGCGAGGAGCCGAGCGCCCAACTCTACCTGGTCGCCGAAGTTCTGCTGCCCGGCGACCACCACGTGGACACTGTGATCAAGAAACAACTGTGGGCCGACGCCAAGCTGCCCCGCCTCTGGATGGTCGATCCGCGCTACCTGAACGTCGAGGTCTATGGCTGTGGCGAGTATGGTTTCACCTTGGCGGACATCCTGGCCAATCATCACGCCCTGACCGATCCTCACCTGCCGGGACTCAGCTGTCCGATGGACGAACTTTTTGCCAAAATCTGATTCATGAAATCCACCCTAGCCTGCCTGCTCTTATTTATGTGTGCACTTTCCTTGCCGGCCCGGGCCGCCTTTGACCTGACGAATACCAAGCCGCCCGTCGCAGCCAAGAAGCCCAAGGATGTCACCGTGCATGAGGACAAGCGGATCGACGACTATTTCTGGCTGCGGGAGAAGGAAACCCCCGCAGTCGTTGGCTACCTGGAACAGGAAAATGCCTACACCGAGTCGGTCCTGGCTCCGGCCAAGGAGCTGCGCGCCGCGCTCTACAAGGAAATGGTCGGACGGATCAAGGAAGACGACGCCTCCGCGCCGTTGTCCTATCTCGGCTACAACTATTATTCGCGGACCGAGAAAGATAAGCAGTATTCCATCTATTGCCGGAAGTCCCTCACGCCGGGTGCCGCGGAGGAAATCCTGCTGGACCTCAACGCCCTGATTGGCACCCACAGCTACATCGCTGTCGGACAATACCGGGTCAGCGATGATGGGGCGCGGCTGGCCTACACCATCGACTGGACCGGCTATCGCCAATACGAGGCCTTCATCATGGACCTCGCGACGAAGGCCCTGGTCCCGCAGGCGATTGGCAAGGTCTCCAGCCTCGACTGGGGGGCGGGCCACGACGTGCTGTACTATGGGACCGAAAATGACGCCAAGCGCTCGGATAAGTTCCACCGCTGGACGCTCAGCACGGCCCGGCATGAACTGCTGTACGAGGACAAGGACGAACTCTACAACCTGCAGGTCGACAAGACGCGGGATGGAAAATTCATCATCTGCCACACCGAGAGCAAGCTCACCAGCGAGGCGCTGGTGCTGGATACGTCGGTCGCCGGCAGCCCGCTGCGCTCCCTGCTGGGGCGGACCGAGAATGTGAAGTATTACGTCGAGCACCGCGACGGACGCTTCTACTACGTCACTAATCGCGGCGGCGCCAAGAATTACAAGGTGGTTTCCGCTCCCATCGCCGCCCCCGCCCAGACCAGTGATGTCATCGCGCACCATCCCGCCATCAAGGTGGAGGGTCTGGACATGTTCGCCACCCACCTGGTGGTGACGGAAAGAGAGAACGGTCTGCCCCAATTGCGGGTTTATGATTTTGCCACCGGCCAATCCCAGCGGCTGGCCATGCCGGAGGCCGCGTACGAGGTCAGCGCGGACCGCAATTGGGACTATCATGCCACCGCGTATCGCTTCAATTACCAGTCGCTGGTCCGCCCCCCGACGGTCTATGCCGCCAGCTTGGCGACGGGCGAGCGGACGCTGCTCAAACAAACCGAGGTCCTTGGCGGCTTCGACGTCGCGAACTACCGCTCGGAGCGCGTCTGGGCCACGGCGCGGGATGGGACCAAGGTGCCGCTCTCGATTGTCTACCGGGCTGACTTGGACCGCACGCAGCCGCAGCCGCTGTGGCTGTACGGCTATGGCTCGTATGGGTTGAGCGTGCCCGTGGCATTCAGTTCGACCCGGGTCAGCCTGCTGGATCGCGGCCTGATCTACGTCATCGCCCATATCCGCGGCGGCGGGGAACTCGGCGAGGAGTGGCGCGAAGCCGGGCGCATGGAAAAAAAGATGAACACCTTCAATGATTTCGTGGATTGCGCCCAGTGGCTCGTGGACCAGCACTGGACCACTCCCGCCCAGCTGGTCACCTCCGGCGGCAGCGCCGGCGGCCTGCTGATGGGGGCCGTGATCAACCAGCGGCCCGACCTGTTTCATGCCGCGCTGGTGCAGGTGCCGTTCGTGGATGTCCTCAACACCATGCTCGACGCCACCCTCCCCCTCACGACCGAGGAGTACATCGAGTGGGGCAACCCCAACAACAAGGAACAGTACCAATGGATGCGGGCCTACAGCCCTTACGATAACCTTCGTCCCGCCGCCTACCCCAACCTGCTGGTCCTCGTATCCTACAACGACAGCCAGGTGCCGTACTGGGAGGGGGCAAAATATCTCGCCAAGCTGCGCCCGCTCAACACCGGGAACAATGCCACCCTGCTCCACGCCACCATGGGGGCGGGGCACGGCGGAGTGGCTGGCCGCTACGACGCCCTCAACGACATCGCCCGCAACTACGCATTTTTCCTGCAGGCCCTGGGCCGCACGAAATAGGACCGGACCAGCGCGCCCCACCGCCAGACCCGACGGCATGCCTGGTGGTGGCGGGGTGATTAACGGGTTGCTCATTGCTCCCCGGCTCCCTCTAGTGCCATGTTTCCGTGAAGAAATCCGCCCTCCTTGACACCATCATTGGCCGCCTGCAGGCCGAGCTTGCGATGCTGACCCAAGCGGCCCTCGCCACCCATGCCGAAGCCACGGATGAGGAAAACAAGGCCGAGGACAAATATGACACCCGCGGACTGGAGGCGTCGTACCTGGCCCACGGCCAGTCCAAGGCAGCAGAGGAGGCGGCCTTGGCCGTCGCCCAATTTCAAGCCCTGGCGCCCAAGGAATTTTCCCCGGATGAGCCCGTGAGCATCGGCGCGCTGGTCGTGCTCGGCGGCAAGGAGCGCAGCCATTATTTCATTGGCCCGCGGGCCGGTGGCACCGAGGTGAACCACGAGGGGCGGACCGTTTTGGTCATCACCCCCAACTCCCCCCTCGGCCGGCAATTGATGGGCCGGCGGCAAGGGGAAACCCTGCAGCTGGAACTCGGCGGCAAACGCAGCGATTATCAGATCGCCGCAGTAGGCTGAGCCCGACGCCCTACTTTTTTCAACTCCACCCCTGCAGCTTTCAACTCTTCCAAGCCATGGCTACCACCTACGAACAGCTCCGCGCCGCCATTATCACCGCCATGAAGGCCCGCGACACCGCCACGGCCACCGTGCTGCGCACCATGGATGCCGCCATCCAGCGCGCCGCGATGGACGCCAGCAAGCCGATCGACGAGCCCCTGACCATCGCCACCTTCCGCAAGGCGGTGAAAAACCTGACGGATGCGCGGACGGAATTCGAAAAAGGCGGCCGCGCCGACCTGGTCGCCCTCAACACCAACGAAATCTCTATTCTGGAAAAATACCTGCCGGCCGGCCTCGACGCCGCCAGGCTGGACGCGCTGATCGTGGAGGTCATTGCCGCGACCGGTGCGGCCTCCAAGAAGGAGATGGGCAAGGTGATTGGGGCGCTGAAGCAGCGGCCCGAAGCGGCGCTGATCGACTTCGGCGCCGCCAGCAAGTTGATCCAAGCCAAGTTGCCCTAAGCGCCGAAGCCGCGGTGAAGCACTGATGCGCCAGTCGGCCTGGCCTCAGCTTTCAACCTTCAATTTTCAACTCCTGCATGCCCCTGATCGACCATCTCTTCGCGATCGGCGGGGTGCGCAAGGCGATCTGGCAACTGTGGTATCCCTTTCTCACCCGACGGCTGCGCGCGGAGGAAGTGCTGTTTCTAAACTATGCCTTCGAGGCCAACCCGCCGCTGCCCCTGCCGCTGGAGCCAGCGGACGAACCCAACCGCGCCTGCATTCAGCTTTACCAGCACGTCGCGACGCAGGTGGAACTGGCGGGCAAAAAGGTCCTGGAGATCAGCTGCGGCCACGGTGGGGGCGCCTCCTACCTGACCCGCACGCTCGGGCCGGCGCATTACACCGGCGTTGATCTCAACCGCACCGGCATCGCTTTCTGCCGGCAGCGCCACCGGTCCGCGAACCTCGATTTCCTCGAGGGCGACGCCCAGAACCTGATGTTTGCGGCCCACACCTTCGATGCGGTGATCAACGTCGAGGCCTCGCACTGTTATCCCGATTTTCCCCGGTTTCTCGCCGAGGTCGCACGGGTGCTTCGCCCCGGCGGTCATTTCCTCTATGCCGACTTTCGGTTCCGCGATGGCATTGCCGATTGGGAAAAGGCCCTCGTTGCCGCATCTCTGCAGCTGGTGCAGAGTCGCGTGATCAACGCCGAGGTACTGCGGGGCATGGAAAGGAATTCCCCCCGCTCCCTCGCCCTCATCACCCGCCATCTGCCGAAATTTCTGCACGGCCTCGGCCGCGACTTCGCCGGGGTCACGGGTTCCCGCATCTACAATGCCCTCCAGGATGGCAGCCTCTCGTATCGCTCCTATCTCTTTGTGAAGAAATAGAACTCACGGGTGGCATAAATTGCTGCACCGCGGCCCATGACTAACCGGGAGAACATCCTATGCGCCCTCCGCCGCAAGCAACCCGAGCGGGTCGGATTCGAATTTTCGTTCTCCCCCGCCCTGTTGGAGGAATTCAAGCGTCGCACCGGACAGGTGGATTATGCCGAATACTATAATTTCCCTGTCCGCTACCTGGAGCTTCATCCCACTCGGGTCCAAACGGATTTCACCAAGTACTTCGCCTCACTGCCCCCGGGCACGCGCCCCCTCGACTGGAATCCTGAGTGGGGGGTAATGGGGGCGCCCGGCGCGACCGCGCATTTCCAGGAGATGCTTCACCCGATGGTGAAATTCACCACTGCCGGACAGGTGCGCGATTATCCCTGGCCCGATTTCCTGGCCGATTACCGCTGGGCCGGCGCCGCGGAGCGCGTGCAGGCGCTCAAGGACCGCGATTTGCTCTGTGCGGGGTTCATGCAAATGACCCTGTTCGAGACCGCCTGGTACCTCCGCGGCATGGAAGAGTTCATGATGGATCTGATGTCGGGCGATGAGATTGCGGATGCCCTGCTCGACACACTCCTGGAGATGCGCGTGGGCATGGCCCAGCGGTACGCCGAAGCAGGTGTCGACGTCCTGATGCTGGGCGATGATGTGGCTACGCAACTCAACATGATGATCAGCCCGGAACTCTGGCGGGCAACCATCAAGCCCCGCCTGGCCCGTGTGATCCGTGCCGCCCGGGATATCCGTCCCGAAATCATCATTTTTTACCACGGTGATGGCAACATGGAGGCCATCCTGCCCGACCTGATCGAGGTCGGCGTCGAGGTGCTAAATCCGGTGCAGCCGGAATGCATGGACCCGATGAGGATCAAGCAAAGGTTTGGCGATCAATTGGCCTTCTGGGGGTGCTTGGGCACCCAGACCACCATGCCGTTTGGCTCGCCGGCAGAGGTGAAGCGGACCGTGCGCGAACTCATCGCCACCGTGGGCCGGGGCGGCGGCTTGTTTCTGGCGCCGACCCACACGCTGGAGCCCGATGTGCCTTGGGCGAACGTCGAGGCATTCCTCGCCGCCGTCAGAGAGCAATGACTCCCCGGCCTGGTTCCCCACTGCAGATCATGGCCAAACGGCACCACCGCGGATACGCACCGGGGCCGGGCCCGACCTCTATTCTGATACCTGATACGGCCCCAGCGGCTTCGGCATGAAGTTATCCCGCCGTGCTGGGCGGTCGCCACCGGACGGTCGCCGGGTGGCGGGATCGCTGTAGGCCCGGCGGCGATAACCCGGTCGATTCGGGTCGGCGGCGCATTGCAGCTGGAAGTCCTGCATGCGCTTGAAAACGGCCAGCAACTGCTCAGGCCTCTCGTAGTGATCGAGCCCAGTCCCTTCCAGCACGAGCAGCAGTTCATGGGTCGCCTCGAGCGTGGAGAGGCACCCTTCCTGCGGCTGCTGCTTGATGATGAAACGGCTGGGCGCCGACGGGTTGAACATGATGCGGGGCAAGCGCTGGAGGCTCGGGCTATGGAACAGCAACTTCCGCGCGCCGCTCCACGTGGCATCGAGCAAGATCACCACCAGACGACGCGTTCCGAGGGCGCCCTTGAAGATCGGGACCTGCAGCGGCTCCGAGAGATTGGTCGCCGCGGCCCCGGGATAAAGCAGCACGCAGTAATTCTGCGGATCCTGCAGCACCGCTTGGACTGGCGCATGGTCGTCAAAGCCCTTGCCCCGGGCCATGTGGAGGGAGCTATTCGCCAGGCTGATTTGCGTCAGCCGCCCCGTGCCGGCTTTTTCCTCCTTAAATTCCTTCGGACTGAGCAGAAACAGGAAGCGCGTGCGGGTATTCATCGGGACCAATGCCGAGCACCAGCACAATGGCCGGGGCCAGAAACAACGGTAGCACATCTCCCTCATCGGACATGAACGAACAGAAACAACGGCAGAAGCGAAGTCAGAACTTGGCTGGACGCGG
>SESH01073873.1_pt1 | contig 13852 bp, 10 predicted proteins | sample 3171561 | NCBI WGS metagenome assembly SESH01 (sample SAMN10866947, study PRJNA518727) | freshwater metagenome | biome: subpolar coniferous forest; feature: holomictic lake; material: water; isolation source: holomictic Lake 442 2011 16.5 m and 2014 13 m | place: Canada: near Kenora, Ontario
GCGCGGCACCGGCTCAACCCGCCTTCACGCAGGCGTCGAGTTCGAGTTCGAACAACAGATCATCGCGACAGATGTCGCAATTGACATACACGACCGGCATGTGCCGCAACTCACGCGCATCGCACCAGCGGTCGAAATACGGCGTGAAGAGCGGATGCTGGAAGTACGCAGTCGCCCGCGTCACATCATCGTAAGTCATCCCGCGCGTCTCGAGAATCGCCGCGATCACTTCCATCGTCAGGTCGATCTGTTTCTTCGGGTTGCCGATCCAGGCGGTCTGACCACCGGGATGAATACTGGCGGTACCCGAAACGAACAGGCGTCGCCAGCCGCCCGAATCGATCTCCATCGCCCGGGCGAATGAACTGCCATAGGCCGGCGCCGGGCATTGCAGCGGGGAACCCACCTCCTTGGCGCAGGCACTTCCATCGGTTGGACGCATTGCCCATGCGGCGACGGCCAGCGCCGCCCCGGCGGGATTCTGGCCCGAGACGCCAGTGCTGGCCGGAATCGATCCCGTGCGCCACTTCACGCTGGCATAGTGCTCCGAGCGCACCCGGTTGAAATCGCCGTACCACGAAAGAATATCTTCGTTGTAAAACCAAGTGCGCACCACGTCGCCCAGTTCAAAGCCCGCCAGATCCAACGCGCACTCCAGATTGCCGAACATCTGCTGCACCTGGGCCGGCGCACGCAAGGCCACCGAATTGGGGCCAAAGCCACCCAGCAGGCAGTGCCGAGCACCGCCATCCTCGAACACCGACGCCACAACGCGATTGCCGAGGCGCACCCGCGTCACCGGGCACCCGCTCACTGCAAAAACCTGCACGCCTGCCAGCGGCCCACCGTCACAACTCGCGCCCTCCACCCACGTCAATGGCCAGACCACGGCGCCGAGCGCATCGACCATCGCTCGCTCGATGGTGTCGCGCGCCGCCATCGAACCGAAGAGCATCACGCTCAAAACCTCAGCCCGTTCGGCCACGAGCCGACTGGCCACACGGTGAAACACCGCCGACACTGGCTCCCCCGCCAAGGGCCGCTCTGATATCACAAACTCCGGCGACCGCTTCGTCGCACCCGTCAACAGGATGTCGGTGTTAGCCTGTGCCCGGCCTGTTCCGGTCACTTCCAGCCCAAGGGGAGGTGTACTCATGCCCCGCAGACGGCAGTCTGAGCAGCACGTTACGCTTGCAAACGTCACACCGCGGGTATCACTTACCGCACTGTATCCTATAAGGACCAGTTCAACCCCCGAACAGGTTGTAGCGCCACGGGCATGGCACCGTCACTGCCTGCCGACGTGCGTCTCTCCGCGCTGCAGTGCATCGGGCTCTCGACCATGACCTCCCACGCAATCAATCCTCACCACGACGGCTCATCATCGTCGCGGTTTTTGTTCTGGTGGGTCTGGCCCATTTTCATCGCCGGCGCGATGTGGAGTGAATGCGCCCGCGCAGCCGCTTCTGCCGCCACGACGCCCCCTGCCCCGGCCGCCTCCAACCCCTTCGAGCGGCCCCTGCCCGCCCAGCCCCAAAACGAGATCGACCGCGTGGTATTTGCCCAACTGCAGCGACTCGGCATCGAACCTGCGCACGTCTGCACCGACGCGGTGTTCGTCCGGCGCGTGTATCTCGATGTTCTCGGCACGCTGCCGACCGCCGCAGAGGCGCGGCAATTTCTCTTGGACCGCATCCCGAACAAACGCGCGGCGCTCATCGTTCAGCTCCTTGAGCGCGACGAGTTTGCCGACTTCTGGACGATGAAGTGGTGTGACCTGCTGCGGGTGAAAGCCGAGTTTCCCATCAACCTCTGGCCCAACGCGGCGCAGGCCTACCATCGGTGGATTCACACCGCGGTCCGCGACCACCTGCCCTACGACAAATTCGCCCGCACGCTGCTCACCGCCAACGGCAGCAACTTCCGGGAAGGTCCGGTAAATTTTTTTCGCGCCATGCAGGCCAGGACACCCGATGGCATTGCCCGGACCGTGGCTCTCACGTTCATGGGGGTTCGCGCCGAGAAATGGCCGGAACGCCAGCGGGAAGAGATGGCCGTGTTTTTCTCCCGCCTCGGGTATAAGGGCACCGGGGAGTGGAAGGAGGAGATCGTCTTCTTCAATCCGGAAACGCCGCTGAAGGCGCCCTCGGACCGGTTCGTTTTTCCCGATGGCACGAAGGCTGCGCTCACGACCGGCCGAGATCCGCGCGAGATCTTTGCCGACTGGCTGATCAAGCCCGAGAATCCCTGGTTCACCCGCGCCATCGCCAATCGCGCCTGGTCATGGTTCCTTGGACGCGGGGTCGTCCACGAACCCGATGACCTCCGGCCGGACAACCCGCCTGCCAACCCTGAGCTGCTGGCCGCGCTCGAGAAGGAATTGATCACGGCCGGCTACGATCTGAAGCAGCTCTTCCGCGCCATCCTCACCTCGACCACCTACCAGCTCTCGTCGATCGCCCGCAGCGACCACGCGGCGGCCGAGGCCAACTTCGCCTTCTATCCGATCCGCCGCCTCAGCGCCGAAGTGCTCATCGATGCATTGAACCAAATCAGTGGCACCACCGAAAAGTACACGAGCGCTATCCCCGAGCCGTTCACCTTCATCCCCGAGGACCAACGGTCGATTGCGCTCCCGGATGGCAGCATCACCAGCTCGTTTCTGGAAACGTTTGGCCGGCCGGGCCGCGACACCGGAATGGAAACGGAGCGCAACAATCGCGTCACTGCGTCGCAGCGCCTGCACCTGCTCAACTCGACCCAGGTGCGGAAAAAAATCGAACAGGGACCTAAGATCCAGGCGTTGTTTCGCGCCAAGGGCAATCAGCGCGAGGTCATCGACAACCTCTATTACACCATTCTCTCGCGCCCGCCGACGGATCAGGAGCGCCAGACCGTTGTCGACTACACCAAAATGCCTGGTATGGATTCTCGTACCGCCGCCCAAGATCTGGCCTGGGCACTCGTAAACAGCGCCGAGTTCCTTTACCATCACTGACCCGCCTTTTTTCAATCACCCCCAAAAAATGAACCTGCATCACAGCGTCGATCCGCGCCTTTGGAATCTCGAGTCGGAGCTCCGCATGTTTGCCCTCGACGGTCCGCCCGTAACGCGACGCACCGCGATTCGCGCCGGCCTGCTGGGCAGTGCCGGAGCGCTGCTCGGCAACTCGCTGCTCGCCCGCGCCGCGGCCCCGGCACCCGCCCTGAAGCCCAAGGCCAAGTCGGTCATCCAAGTATGGCTCTGGGGCGGCCCCTCCCACCTCGACACGTTTGATCCCAAGCCAGCCGCCGGCAACGACTACACCGGGCCGCTCAACACCGCCCTCGCGACCAACGTCGCCGGCATCCAAATCGGCGAACTGCTGCCTCTCCTCGCCAAACAGGCCGACAAATACGCGCTCATCCGGAGCATGACCCACGGCAGCAATTCGCACGAAACCGCCGCCTATACAGTCCAAACCGGCCGGGCCTCGGGCGGACGCGACGTTTTCCCCGGCGTCGGTGCGGTCGTGTCGCTCTTCAAGGGCTACGAAGCCGGCTACAAGGGGCTTCTGCCGCCCTACATTGTCCTGACCGAGTTGCAGGGCCGCTTTTCCGAGTCGGGTTTCCTCGGTCCGCGCTACAAGCCGTTTGCCACCGGCGGCAACCCCCGCGACACTCGTTTTGTCGTCGAGGGCGTCGTGGCTCCCGGCATCAGCGAAGAACGCCAGCGCGCCCGACGCGAATTGCTGCACCAGCTCAACACCCTCGAACGCGCGACGACCCGCAGCGATCCGCGGCTCGCCGCCTTCGCCCAATGTGAGCAGGACGCCTACGAGATGATCCTCGGCGACGCCGGCAAGGTCTTCGACCTCGCGCAGGAAAAGGGTGATGCCCGCGAACGCTACGGAAGCACCACGTTTGGCCAGTCGTGCCTGATGGCGCGGCGCCTCGTCGAACGCGGCGTGCCGTACGTGACCATCAACTACAAGGGCTGGGACACACACAAACAGCACTTCCAGAGCATGCGGCGCATGCTGCCCGAACTGGACCGCGGCGTCGCCACCCTGCTCGCGGATCTGAAATCCAGCGGGTTGCTCGACACCACTAACGTGTGGGTTGGGGGCGAGTTCGGCCGCAAGCCGAAAGTCCTCTGGGAGGCACCGTGGAACGGCGGCCGCAGCCACTTCGGCGCGGTGTTTTCCGCCCTCGTGGCCGGGGGTGGCTTCAAGGGTGGGCAAGTGGTCGGCGCCTCCGACGCGCGCGGCGAGGAAGTGAAGGATCGGCCCGTCCATCCGTGCGATCTGATCGGCAGCATGTACGAACTCCTGGGCATCGATCCCGAGGCCCGGCTCCCGCACCCGGAGGGCACGGACGTCCGCGCGATCCCCACAGTCGCAGCCGACGTGATACGCGGCGGCCGGTTGAGTGAAATCATGTGACCGGCCACCCGACGATGAATCTACGTGCCTGCTTTCTCGGCCCGGTGGCCGGCCTTCTGCTCGTTGTACCCGCCCTCCCCTGCTTGGCCCAGACAGCCGGCCAGCGCACAACCCCGACCATCGGCTACGTCTACCCGGCCGGCGGCCAGCGCGGCACCGCCGTCGTCGTCTCGGTCGGCGGGGAGAAACTCTCGGGGGCCACCGCCGCGCACCTCTCGATCCCCGGCGCACAGGTCAAGGTCACGAGTTATGACCGCCCGCTGTCGCAAAAGGAGCTCAACGACACCCGCGAGAGGATTCAGCTGTTGCAGGAAAGACGCACCGCCAGCCGCGCAGCCGCAAAGGGCCAGAAAGCAGACGCGCCCAAGTCGGCGTGGACGGCCGACGACGACAAGGCACTCGCGGATGCCCGTGCCCTTGTCGCCAAGCGGCCGGCCCGCCTCACGACCCCGGCGATCGCCGAAACGGTGACTCTGCTGGTGACGATCCCTGCGAATGCCAAACCGGGCGAACACGAGCTGCGCCTCCAGACATCGGCGGGACTCTCCAACCCGTTTGTCTTTCAAGTCAGCGATCTGCCCGAATCCACGGAGCCGGTGATCACGGGGTCCATCTACCCGCCGACCTCCACAGCCGCCCGGGAGGCCGGCGTGCGCAATCCGGCGAAAAAAACCGCCCGCGAAGTGACGCTCCCGACGGTCGTCAACGGCCAGGTGATGCCCGGCGAAGTGGATCGGATCCGCTTCGCCGCGAAGAAGGGCCAGCGGCTCGTCCTCGCCGTCAGCGCCCGGGCCCTGATTCCGTATCTCGCCGATGCCGTGCCCGGTTGGTTCCAGGCCACCCTCGCCCTCTACGATCCCTCGGGCCGCGAAGTCGGCTATGAAGACGACTATCGCTTCAGCCCGGATCCAGTCATGGCCTGCACGATCCCCTCCGACGGCGACTACACGATCGAAATCAAGGACTCGATCTATCGCGGCCGCGAAGACTTTGTTTACCGCATCGCCATTGGCGAGCTGCCGTACCTCACCGGCATCTTCCCGCTCGGCAGCTCAGCCCAACCCCAGACAACCTTCGATCTCGCAGGCTGGAATCTGCCCTCGGAAAAACTCACCATTCCGGCCGACAATCGCGCCCCGGGCACGTTTCTGCTCGCCGTGCGCAACCAGGGCCAAATCTCGAACTCCGTCAAATTCGCGATCGACGGCCAGCCCGAGACAATGGAATCCAAGCAGCCCAACGAAAACCGCGCGGAGGCCCAGTCGATCTCCCTGCCCGCCATCGTCAACGGACGCATCGAGCAGCCGGGCGACAACGACTTTTACAGTTTCGACGGCAAAGCCGGCATCGAGATCGTCGCCGAGGTGTTTGCCCGCCGGCTCCATTCGCCGCTCGATTCCGTGCTGGAGCTCACCGACGCCAACGGCCAGCGCCTAGCCTTCAACGACGACTCCGACGACAAGGGCTCCGGTCTCATCACGCACCACGCCGACTCGCGTCTGACGGTAAAACTCCCGGCCGACGGCAGGTATTTCCTGCACATCGCCGACACCCAGCACCGCGGCGGCACGGAGTACGCCTATCGCATCCGGATCGGCCCGCCGCAGCCCGACTTCGAATTGCGCGTCGTACCCTCCACGCTCAACGCGCGCGCCGGAGCCAACGTGCTGATCACCGTGTATGCGCTGCGGCACGACGGCTTCGACGGCGAGATCATGCTCGGGCTGAAAGATGCGCCGCGTGGGTTCTTCCTCAGCGGGGCGCGAATCCCTCCGGGGCAGGACAAGATTCAACTCACGCTGACCACGCCGCCCATCTCCTTCGATCAACCCCTCGATCTGCGGATCATCGGCCAGGGAAAGGCTGCTGAACGCCAGATCGCCCATGCGGCGCTGCCCGCCGACGATATGATGCAGGCATTCCTTTACCGACATCTGGTCACGGCGAAAGATTTCAAAGTCTTCGTGACCGGCCGCGGTTCGCCGACCCGGCTGATGGCCACGGGGCCGCTGCATCTCACCGCCGGGGGCGAAGCTCGCATCCAAGTCATGTCCACGGTGGCGCGCAACGTCAGCAACATCCGCGTCGAAATTAGCGACGCCCCCGCCGGCATCTCCGTGAAGCGCGCCCGCGTCACACGCGACGGATTCGAAGTCGTGCTCGCGTGCGACGCCGCGAAAGCAAAGCCCGGCTTGCAGGGAAATCTGGTGCTTAACGCCTTTGGTGAACGCGCCGCGGCCAAGGCCGGCAAGCAGCCGCAGCGCACACCCGTCGGCATTGTGCCCGCGATTCCGTTTGAAGTCATCGCGTCGCCCAAACGCTCCACCTAACCCCACGAGTTTGGGCGTTCAAGGACCCTGGTGTTTTTCCTGGCGCGCCGCGATCAACCGGCGCGCGACAGTCACGGCGTTGGCGAAACTCGTCGGCCGCGCCAGGCCACGGCCCGCGATCCCGAACGCCGTGCCGTGATCGGGACTCGTCCGCACGTGCGGCAGACCAAGCGTGACGTTCACGGCCTCGTCAAAATCGATGACCTTGAGAGGCGCAAGGCCTTGGTCGTGGTACAACGCGATCACAACGTCGAATTCGCCACGCACCGCGCGGGCAAATAGCGTGTCACCGGGCTCGCAGCGCGAGAGACCGGGAAACTCCGCCCGCAGGTGCGCCAGCGCCGGATTGAGAAAATCCCGCTCCTCATAACCGATCAGGCCGCCTTCGCCGGCGTGCGGGTTGAGTCCGCAGACCCCGATCCGCGGCGACGCGATGCCCTCGGCACGGCAGAGCGTCGCGGCGGCCACGACCGTGCGGTGCAGCAAATGCGGACCGAGCAATCGCGCCACCTCGTGCAGCGGCACGTGCCACGTCGCCAGGACGACACGCAGCCGGCCGCCGCAAAACGCCATCACCGGATCGCCACCCCAGCGCGCAGCAAAAAACTCGGTCTGGCCCGGGAACTTGTAACCGATCGCGGCGAGCGCCGCCTTGCTCACCGGGCCCGTGACCACGCCGCAGAACTCGCCTTCCTTGCAGCCTGCCGCGGCGCGCTCCATCGCCGCCCAGGCCACCAGGGCGCCCTCGCCGCCCGGCTGGCCGGCCACCGCGACAAACCCCTCGAGCCCGACCGCAATCTTCTTCGCCGCTGTATCCAAAGTCTTGAGCCAGGACGCGGGGCCGATGACGGCCACCGCGCGCGCCGCGTCCCGATGGGCCGCCAGCCACGACGCGATGATTTCCGGACCAACCCCCGCGGGGTCGCCGCAGGTGATGGCGAGTTTGGACTTTCTCATGTTTTCATCGCCAGGCCCCCGCGACCCCAAGCCGGTCGGCTTCAGAATCGCTGGGCCCCGGGGTCTCCTTGTTTTATCGTTCATCGTTGTCCTCCGCCCGCCGCGCGCGGGCAAAACTGCGTTTGCCGCCGGCAAAAAACTCCAGAAAATGCCGCGCCTCGGGTGTGGCCAACGCGCCCGCCGCAAGCCGCCGGGCCGCCACTTCCCGGATGTTGCCCGGCGAAAAATAGACGTCGCGATACGCCTCCTTCAGTTCCGCGATCGCCGCCCTCGAAACCCCGCGCCGTCTCAAGCCGACCACGTTGAACCCGATCACGTCGTCGCGCTCGGCCACCATGGTGTAAGGCGGCACATCGCGCGTGATCGAGGCGTGGCCCGAGACCATCACACTCTCGCCAATCCGGCAAAACTGGTGCACCGCCGCGCTGCCTCCCATGAAAGTGTGGTCGCCCACGCTCACGTGTCCCGCCAGCAGCACCGCATTGGCGAGGACGACGTGGTCGCCCACCTCGCAGTCGTGGCCGGCGTGGCTCGCCGCCATGAAACAGCAATTCTGCCCGACGACCGTCGCCTGCCCCGGATGAATCGAGCGGTTGATCGTCACGTGCTCGCGCAGGATCGTGCCGGCACCGATCCGCACGCCAGTCTCGCTCGCCCGATCGAACTTCAGGTACTGGGGCTCGCCGCCAATGACCGCGAAGGGATGCACCACCACCCGATCTCCCAGGAGGCAGTGTTTCGTCACTATGGCATACGCCATGACCTCGCAATCGACCCCGAGCTGGGCGCCCGGTTCGACGATGGCCGTAGGATGAAGGGTGGTCGCCATGGCGGTGGTGCAACTAACGAAGCGCAGCCTCAGACACTTCCGTGCGTGCAGACAAACGTGACCTGTTCACAACGAGTTTGGGGATTGAACTCCAATTCATGGGCCTTTCCTGCGCGGCGCCGGTCCGCGATCCGGGAGCAGATCCATCTGCGTGTCCTTGATCAAATCGTAGTTCTTGAGGATGCGCATGACCTGCAGCGTGTCGCTCTTGCTGTAATTCTGGTTGATTTCGATCTTCTCGAGCAGGTCGAGCAGCATCGCGCGAAACGAGATGATCGCGTCGACCCCGCTCGACTTGAGCAGCTCGACACTCTGGGAACGGAACGGCTCCGCCGTCGGCAGGCTGGGCAAGACGAGAATCTTGGTCAGGCCGCCCGCATCAGCCTCGGTCGAGTCCGTCGGGAACAGTCGCGACGCCTCTTTGAGCACGCTCTGCTGAAGAAAACTGAAAATCTCCGGGCTGCTCTTCAGCATGTTGGGAGTGAACACCCCGGTGTGCCAGCCCTTTACCGCGACAATGGCCTTTTGCACAAACGGCAGCTCGTTCGAAAAGAGAAAGAAATCCGGTTTGCGTACGCCGTGCCGCCACGTCGGGTTGTAGACGATGAGATCGATTTCCTCCTCGGCCACTTTGCGGCGCGCCGAAACCTGATACTTGCGGGCCTGGCGCACGAGAAAGCCGTTCTGCTCGAAATACTCGCGGACGATGCCTTCGTCGATGGCTGACATTTTCTTGAGTGGAAGAACGGAACAGGGAGCCGAGGGGAGGGCAATGCCCATTCTCGCTCTGCCCTTCACCCTCGCCCGGCTTCCTCCCTCTTTTCCCGATGCGCTCCGCGGGCTATTCCGCCCCCACCTCGCGAAAACTGGCCGCCACGAGCGCCGGCGAAATCTCACCCCGGGTCGCCGCCGTGCCAACCTGCTGCATCACGACAAAACGCAGCCCGCCGGCGCGGACCTTCTTGTCGCGCGTCATCGCCGCGTGCAGGGCGGAGAGCGGCAGCGGCGCGCGCAGCCGCACCGGCAGCGCGTGCGCTGCGACGACCCGATCGACGCGCGCGACGTCCGCGGTGCCGATGTAACCAAGTTTCTGCGACAAGCGCGCTGCGGCACAAAGGCCGATGCCGACCGCCTCGCCGTGCAGGTACTCGCCATAACCGGCCACATTCTCGATGGCATGGGCAAACGTGTGGCCGAGGTTGAGCAGCGCCCGCCCGCCGTCCTTTGCCGTCTCACGCTCGTCGGCCTCGACGATCCGCGCCTTCAGCGCACAACAACGGCGGATCACGCCCGCAAGATCAGAACTCGCAACCGTCAGAGGTTCATTTTCCAGACGGGAAAAAAGCTCTTCGTCGCCCAGGAGGCCCGACTTGATCACCTCACCCATGCCGGCGGCGAACTCCCGCGACGGCAGCGTCGCCAGCACGCCCGTCGAAATGTACACCCCCCGCGGCTGGTGAAATGCACCCGCGAGATTCTTGCCCGCGGCAATGTTGATCCCGGTCTTGCCTCCCACCGAGCTGTCGACCATCGCGAGCAGCGTCGTCGGCACCTGATGGAAATCGATCCCGCGCAGCCACGCCGCCGCCGCAAATCCACCAAGATCGCCGATGACCCCGCCTCCCACCGCAAACACCACCCCGCCGCGATCGATCTTCTGCTCCGCCAGAAAATCGAGAACCCGGCCAAGACCGGCCAGCGATTTCGACCCTTCACCGGCCTCGATGGCCAACACGGGGGCCGTCCCGAATGCCGCACTCATCGCCGCCGCCTGCGCCCGAGCGACGTTGGTGTCGGTGATGACCGCCACTCGACGCCCTTCCGCCGTCAAACGCCCGACCTCCGCCTGCATCTCTTTCGTCAAATCGACTCCAAAACGAATCGAATAACTTCGCTCTCCTAAGTTGACGCAAAGAGTGTCGGCCATGTCCGGTTAAACGATTCCGACGCCACGACGTCGAGGAGAAGTTCCCAAGAAGACTTCATTGCTCCCGCCGGGTGTCCGATATAGATCTGATTCCATGTCATTCCCGATCCGAGCCTCCTGCGGCGGACGTCTGCTGCTGCGCATCCTGTGCGCCGCGGCGTTAACCATGGTTGCCCAGCCTGCGTTCGCCCTGCGGATTTTGGTCACCAACGACGACGGCTTCGAAAGCCGCAATCTCCAGGCACTGTTCACAGCCCTGAAGGCCGCCGGGCACGATGTGCTCATGAGCGCCCCTTACCGCAACCAAAGCGGAGTGTCGGCTGCCCTCGGAACGTTGTACGACTTCCCGGCCACCTCCACGCCGTCCCCGGGCGGCGTGATCCCCTCCGGCGCCCCCGGAGTCGGGCCAACCACACTCGCCGCCGATCAGTATTACGTCGACGGCACCCCCGTGGCCGCCATCATCCATGGCATCGAGACGCTGGCTCCGGCAAAATGGGGGGCCCGCCCCGACCTCGTGATTTCCGGGCCCAACGCCGGCCACAACCTCGGCACCGTGACCCCGCATTCCGGCACGGTGGGCGCCGCCATCACCGCACTGAACTGGGGTGTCCCCGCCATCGCCGTGAGCGGAGTCAACGAGGATGCCGCCTCGGCCCCGCTCCTCGCCCAAATCGCCCTGCGCGTACTCGCCGCCGCCCTGAATCAGGGCCGGATCGCCTTGCCACTGGGCACCGGCCTCAATGTCAACGCCCCCGCCCTGGATAGCAGCCGCACGGCCGCCTCCTACCGATACGCCTTCACCCAAATCAACACCGCCGGCAACCCAGCCGACTCCAACCCCTACAGCGAGGGTAACGCCATCGCCGACGGCAACACCGTGACCGTCAGCCCGATTCAGGGCACGTATCAGGCCCCGCCCGACAAGGCGGCGCAAGTTCGGTCGAAAATGCGCGCTCTCTTTGCCTCCGCCATAACCATCGAAAACCCCAAGCTCATCAATCTCTCCGTGCGCGGAACCGTCGGCACCGGCGCCTCCGTGCAGATCGTCGGCCTCGTTATCTCCGGCTCTTCGACCAAGACCGTGCTGATCCGGGCCAGTGGTCCGGCCCTCGCAACGTTTGGGGTGACCGGCACGCTCGCCGATCCAATTCTCGAATTGTACAACAACGAAAACCGCCTCGTCGCCACCAATGACAACTGGGGCGACGACGACGCGACGCGCTCCACCATCGCAGCTGCGGTCACCCGGATGGGTGCCTTTGAATGGTTGCCCGGCAGCAAGGACGCCGCCCTGCTTCTGGCCCTCGCCCCGGGAACGTTTACCGCCGTGGTCAAAGGCGCCGGCAACACCACCGGCATCGCCCTGATCGAGGCCTACGACGTCAACGTCGACTGACGTCCATGCGCCTTCTCCTTTCCGCCCTGCTCGCCTTGAGCGCGCTCCACGCCTCCGCCGCCCCGGCCGACCCTCTCGCCTCCCTCCGCCCCGGGCATCCCCGGCTCCTTCTCACCGACGAGGCTCTCGCCGCCGCAGCCGCCGCGGCCAAGACCGATCCGCTCCGCGCCCAACTTCACGCGCGCATCATCGCCCTCGCCGAGGCCGAACTCTCCTCCACCCCCATCAAACACGCCCTGATAGGACCGCGCCTCCTCGACAAATCCCGCACCGCCGTCTCCCGCGTGCTCACCGGCGCGCTGGCGTATCGCCTGACCGGTGACGCCCGCTTCGCCGCCCGCACCACGCGGGAGATGCTCACCGCCGCAGCGTTTCCCGACTGGAACCCCTCCCACTACCTCGACGTGGCCGAGATGAGCTTCGCCCTCGCGATCGGTTACGACTGGCTTTACCCGCAACTCTCGCCGGCGGACCGCGCCACCCTCAAGGCCGCGCTGCTCCAGCATGGCCTCGCCCTCGCCCCCGACGCCTACTCACCGGCGGGCGCCAGGGACAAACGCGTCTCCCGCTGGGTTACGGCGCACCACAACTGGAACCAGGTGTGCAACGGCGGCCTGCTCGCCGCCGCCCTCGCCCTGGCCGACGAGGAACCCGCCCTCGCCCGCACCGTCATCGCCGGCGTCCGCCGCTCGCTTCCGCTCGCGATGGCCTCCTACGCGCCCGACGGCGCCTATCCCGAGGGCCCCGGCTACTGGGGCTACGGCACAAGCTACAACGTCATCGCGATCGCGCTGCTCGAGAGCGCCCTCGGCACCGACTACGGTCTCGCAGCCCAGCCCGCCTTCGATCGCACCGCCCTTTACCGTCTCCATATTCAGGGTACATCCGGCCTCGCGTTCAACCATGCCGACGGCGGCGCCAGCATCGGCGCCCAAGCCGAATACACCTGGCTCGCCCGCCGGTTCAATCTCCCCACAGCCCTGGCCCACAGCCGCACCCTGCTCGCCACCGCCCTCGGCAGCAGGCGGCTCCCCCGCTCCGGCGACCGCCTCTTCGCCCTCCACGCCGCCTGGTTTCCCTACGGACCCGGCGCGGCCTCCTCAGCCCGCACACCCTCCGAAGCCTTGGCGAAGGAGGGCCGCCAGCCCCCGACCCTCGTCCCCGCCCCCCTCGATGTCCGCTTCCGCGGCCCCGCCGAGCTCGCCCTGTTTCGCAGCGCCTGGGACGACCCCCGCGCCCTCTTCGTCGGTTTCAAGGCCGGCAGCAACGCCGTCAACCACTCCCATCTCGATCTCGGCTCCTTCGTCCTCGATGCCGACGGCGTCCGCTGGGCCCACGATCTGGGGCCCGACGACTATAATCTGCCCGCCTACTTCGGCGCCAAACGCTGGACCTACTACCGGCTCAACAACACGAGCCACAACACGCTCACGCCGGGCGCCACCCTCCAGGGGGCCAAGGCCGTCGCGCCGATCATCGCCTTTGCGTCGACCCCCGCGCGCGCCTTCGCCGTGGCCGATCTCACCCCCGCGTATCCGGAGGTCGCCCGGCAGTTCCTCCGCGGCATCGCGCTCCTCGATCGCTCGCGCGTGCTCGTGCAGGATGACGTGACCGGACTCAAACCCGGCACCGTATTCCACTGGCGCCTGCTCACCGGCGCCAAGGTGACGCTGCACGACGCCCGCCACGCCACCCTCACGCAGGATGGCCGCACCCTTCGCGCCGAAATCCTCGCCCCGGGCGACGCCCGCTTCACCTCCACCCCGGCAAATCCACCCAATCCAGCCGAGAGAGGAAACGACGGCATCACCGTGCTCGCCACCAGCACCACCCCCGCTGCCGCCGACGTCCGTATTGCCGTTCTCCTTACGCCCACCGGCGATCGCTGGCCGGCCGCCTCAAGTTCTCCCTCTCTCACCGCTCTCACCGAATGGAAGAAGTAACCCGGCACCGCCCGGAGCCAAACGCCCGTGGGACAACCTTTGG
>SESH01022870.1_pt1 | contig 13835 bp, 10 predicted proteins | sample 3171561 | NCBI WGS metagenome assembly SESH01 (sample SAMN10866947, study PRJNA518727) | freshwater metagenome | biome: subpolar coniferous forest; feature: holomictic lake; material: water; isolation source: holomictic Lake 442 2011 16.5 m and 2014 13 m | place: Canada: near Kenora, Ontario
AACAACGCGCTTGAGGCTGTCCCTTGCCTCCCGAAGCTGGCGTGCAATTCCATCGTCATAGCCGTCGAAAAACTCGGCCGGCGTGATGTTGTGATAGACCATGATCTTCCGCCCCGCGACCCTGCAGAAGAGCTCCGCGGCCGGGGATGCAATGGAGTAGTGATGAATGAGTATATTCTGCGCGGAATCAACATACTCGTCCAGCCGCCTGGCGCGAGGCCGCATTGGCGGCGAAACCCGGCCGGCCTCAACGAATATTTCGGATTCAAAACCCCACTTCCTGAGCATCCCCTGCAGGATCACGGCCTCGGTCGATATGGCATCGCCCTCGGCAAACCCCGACAGTACCTGGTCTATGCGATAACGCATCGCTCAGCGATCCTTCTTCTCGAGTTCTGCGACTCTCTGCTCAAGGGCCTTGATCTTGCGCTCATATTCAGCCCGCAGGAATTCAACGGATGCGGTGAGCTGGAAGTTGACGCAGTTCTGCTGGAATGCCATCCGGTCGTGCTGGTACCTCAGCACCTTCCACAGGAAAGTCTTCACCGCGGCGCTTACCGCCCCCATGACCCCTTGTTTCCGCGGCACGTGGAAATCGACCGCGGCCACGCCGCTCCTCTCAACCAAAAGGGTCGTGAGCTTGTCCATGTATTCAGCCTCGGTCTTTACGGATCTCAGGGACAAGACACCCGTGACGCCGGGCAATTCATCCTTGGGCACGGAGGCGACCATGGTCTTTGCAGCCGCAGATACCTGCTGCCCGAGATCGGCCGATCTGTCTGTATTTGCAACAATCAGTCTCATGATGTTCAGAGGAGAGTATCAGAATCCAATTCGCCGGTACAGGACAACCGCTGTCCCGTTCAACAATTGTCGAACGCCGGCGACACCCGGCACTGCGACTAAGTGAGGCGGACTTGCCTTTCTACGTTCTACTTTCCACATACGTGACACTCACCTACTCGCCGGCGGGATTCCCCAGGCCCGCCTGAGGTCATCGTTGATCCTGCGCTCGTCTTCCGGTGTGAGTGCAGACTTGGTCTCATCCCGCTCGCCACCATGCGCCTGGCGAGCCGGACGGGACAGTGTGCCCGAGAATTCCGCCACCGACATCAGCCCGCCACCCCGGCTCCTTGCCGCGGCGGCAAGTTCGTTGTCATCGGTTACAACAACACACTTGCGGTTGGCCGGACTGTCCTCAAGCATGCCGCGAATACGGTCGTCGGCATCCTCACCGGTCCGGGTGTAGGTCACCTGCACCCCCCGCACCGTCCGGTTGTTCAATCCGTCCACGGATGAGTCGCCGTCAAAGACCACATGCAGCTCCGTGAAGTCGCCCCGCGTGTCCCGCCAGCGGCCGCAGTAGCTGAGAAGAGCCTCACGCCCAGCCTCAAGGCTCCTTGCAAGCGCGTGCTGGAGCGCGGGCACACGATGAATAACGTTGTAACCGTCGATGATTAGAGCCTTCACTGGTAACCTAAAATGCGGTGTAGATGAATTGGACACCGCCCGCGCCGGCCACGACGATGATGCCCAGGAGGAGGAGGACGAGCACAACTGGTATGATCAACCAGGCTTTGTTCTGCCATGCGAACCCGAGAAACTCCACAATCAACCGTCCAACGTAGCGAATTGCTCTCACAATCCGTCAGGGCGCCTCCCGCCGCAGAAGCAAACGAGACCTGCAGGAGGACCCGGTGTTTCCGCCGGATAGCCGCGGTCTTGACGGCTTTCTGTTCGCGGTTCCTCCACGGCCAGACAGCGTCAGTCAGTTCCTTCTGTGCATCGCAGCCCACCTGCTCCTCCTTCCAAGACAATAGGCGCCAATTCTGGCAGACCTGTTCGCCATCGCACAAGCAGGAATATGGCGGTTATGCGTGGCCACGAGTGCAAGTGAGTGGAGGAATTACCGGGCTGCCGGGTCGCACACGGCTCGGCACAGCCTCGCCCTCCAGGCGACATAATCATGGGCAGCTTGATTGTGCCAATGGACCTTCCACCTACCGCCCTCAGCACTACCGGAGAAACACAGTGTCACCGTTGACTGAGCTCAGCGCCAACTGGAGCCGGGGTGCCCCCACCCCGGCAGACAACAACAGGCGCCGGACTCGACGCCGGGGTGAGGGCACCCCGGCTCCAGGCAGACGAGCCTCCATCACCCGGTCCTGAAGCTTTCGCCTTTGCGGGACCTCACGTCTGTCGAAAACAACCCTCACCCAGGCGCCTCAGCTGCAAAAGGGCCATCCCGTGTCCTCACATCGCCCGCTGCGCACCGCAGCACCTCCGCATCCGCTGGAGCCGGGGTGCCCCCACCCCGGCGGACACGTTCAGGCCTTGTCTATCGCCGGGGTGAGGGCACCCCAGCTCCAGCGGAATGGGACAACGAGCGCCTGGAAAGCCACGGTGACAGCCGCCACATCGCTACCACCCCACGCCGGTCGACAGGCCAATCAGCCAGTGATCGGCATACGCCCCGGATGAGCTCCATGTGTGGCGGCCAAAAACTTCGATCAGTCCGGGCCTTGAATCAAGCATAAGCCTCAGCCCGCACTCCGCGTGCCCACCCCAGTAGGATCCGCCGCCTCTCCTGGCCGCCTCAGCCACAGCTTCTGCCGGTATGTCCGAAGTGCCGTTTGTTGAGTAACCGGATGCCCAGTCATAGTTGAAGCTGCCGCCACCGCCCAGGAAAGGGGCCAACTTCCATCTCGGCATGAGCCGCACCGTGAGTCCAATTCCGGAATAGAACGAGTCCTCGGTATCGTTCTGGAACAGGCTCATCCACAAATCACCATACACCGGCAATCCCTTCAGCCATACACCGGACCCGAAGGACAAGCCGTAGACTCCGGCATCCGGGCCTGCCAGCAGCGAACAGGTGGCCCCGGCGGGCTCTTCCATGGATTCCCTGTCAAAGTCGTCGTCAAACGCCTGGCATGCGCCGGGAGCCACGAGCTGGACGACCGCCACGCCTATCGCAAGCACCACTGTCCAGCGACTGTTCATTGTTGTTTCCTGCCCGCCACAACCGCGCACTTCGCCACTGATTCCTGCCTTTGAGGTACTAGAGCAATGTCAGTTGTGACGCATCTGTCTTGCTTGATCGGGTACGCGCAAGTTTGGGTTTGCCGGCATCACTGAGCTCGCCGTCCTCGAGGTTCTGCAGTATCTCCGTCGCCCGCTCGACGACCTCAGGCGGGAGCCCGGCGATCTTGGCCACGTGAATCCCGTAGCTCTTGTCCGCCGCACCGGCGACGATCTTGCGGAGGAATACGATGCCGTCGCCCTTTTCACGCACGAGAATGCTGTAGTTCTTCACACCAGGCATGGTGAGCGCAAGGTCGGTCAATTCATGGTAGTGGGTCGCAAAGAGAGTCTTGGCCTTGACCCTCGGATTGCTGTGGAGAAACTCCGCCACCGCCCAGGCTATGCTGATGCCGTCAAAAGTGCTCGTGCCGCGGCCAATCTCGTCCAGTACAATCAGGCTGCGGCTGGTGGCGTTGTTCAGTATGTTCGCGGTCTCCTGCATTTCCACAAGGAACGTGCTCCGGCCGCGCATCAGATCGTCACTCGCCCCGATCCTCGTGAAAACCCGGTCAACGACCCCGATCGTAGCCGAGGCCGCCGGGACGAATGAACCCGCCTGTGCCATCACCGCTATGAGCGCCGCCTGCCTGATGTAGGTGGACTTGCCGGCCATGTTGGGGCCGGTGATTATCAGGAGCTGGTTCGATCTGCAGTCGAGGAGAATGTCGTTCGGAACAAACCGCTCCGCGTCGGGCATCTGCTCAACCACCGGGTGGCGACCGTCCTTCACCTCTATCCGGTCGCCATCGTTGATCTCAGGCCTGACATACCGCGAAACCAGCGCCCGCTCGGCAAATGAAGCCAGTGCGTCCAGCCCGGCCAACGCATCGGCCGTGCACTGGATGGCGGCGGTTTCCCGGACAACAGCATCCCGCACCTGCGTGAAGAGCTCGTACTCAAGCGCGACCGCCCTGTCCTGGGCGCCAAGGATCCTGTGCTCGTATTCCTTGATCTCCTCCGTGACGAAGCGTTCCGCATTCGCAAGCGTCTGCTTGCGGCTGTATTCCGGCGGCACATTGGCGAGCTGTCCCTTCGATATCTCGATGTAGTAGCCGAATACCCTGTTGTGGCAGATCTTCAGCGTCTTGATGCCGGTGCGTTCACGCTCCTTCGCCTGGAACTGCGCCAGCCAGCTCCGGCCCTCTGAAGCCGCATCACGCAGCGCGTCCAGCTCCTGGTTGTATCCCCGGCAGATCACACCACCTTCCTTCACGGCGATCGGGGGCTCTTCTACAATGGCGCGCCCGATCAAACCGGCGATGTCTGGCATGAGGGCAATGCCGGCTGCAAGCTCATTCAGCAGCGCCGGGGAACTGCCGCCGACCGCGTCCTTCACCGCCGGCAGACTGGCAAGAGACTGAGCCATCGCCCTCAGGTCCCGCCCGTTCCCACCGCCGCTCCCAAGCCGCGCTATGAGACGCTCGACATCCTTCACGTTGGCGAGGGCCTCCCTCAACCGGTGTAGCGTGTTCCGGTCACGGCATAACGCATCAACCGCCTCGTGCCGCCTCACTATCGCCGGGGCATCGGCAAGCGGCCGCAGGATCCAGTTCCGCAGCAGTCGCGACCCCATGGCAGTCCTGCAACAGTCAAGAATGGTGAGCAGCGACACGCGCGCCGCCTCCCCGGGACGGCCGCGCTCGGACACCAGGTCAAGATTGACGCATGTAGCCTCGTCGAGCACTAGGAAAGCCGCCGGGTTGGTGACGCGAAGCGAACGCACATGGCCGACGTTCCTGTGGAGTTGCTCCGTGACATAATGCAACGTGCCGCCGGCCGCGCCGGCGAGTGACGCCATGCCCTCACAGCCAAAACCGTCCAGGGATCGCACCCCGAAGTGCCTGATCAGCAGATCCCTGGCTGCGTCGTAGTCGAACGTCCAGTCGTCGCAACCGGTCACTGACGCCGCCGGAAAGCCATCGAGAACGCCGGCCAGGCTCCCGGACGAGTACTGTTCCGCTGGAACAACGCATTCGCTGGGGGCGGCGCGCTTCAAACTGTCGCGCAACGCAGCCGGACTGGCGCTTTCCTCAACCTGGAAGGCGCCGGTGGAGAGATCAAGCAGGGCAAGGGCAAATGTCCCGCGGGCATGGTAGATCCCCGCAAGGTAGTTGTTGCGGCTTGATTCGAGGATACTGTCGACAGTCACCGTTCCCGGGGTCACAATGCTTGTCACATCCCTCTTGACGATGCCTTTCGCTGCGGCTGGATCCTCCATCTGGTCGCAGACCGCGACCTTGAAACCCGCGCGGACCAGCCGGGCCAGGTACATGTCCGCGGCATGGTATGGCACGCCGCACATCGGGACCTGCTGGCGTTTGGTCAACGCAATATCCAGCACTTGCGAAGCGACCTTGGCGTCCTCGTGGAACATCTCGTAGAAATCGCCCAGCCGGAAGAAGAGTATTGTCCCCTGCGGCAGCCGGGATTTGATGTTCCGGTACTGCTTCATCATCGGAGTTGTCGTGGCGTCGCTTTCCATTGCGCACCCATAATAGCCTGCACCGCCGCGTCTGCAAGAACAGAGCGAGTCGGGTCTTGCCCGCGGGGGCCGCATACGGTTGCCAGCAATAAGGCTTGCACATCAAGTTCATGTTGTGTGAAATATGGGGCGTTGACTGCGGTGCAGGGGACGGTTGGCCGGATGCCAGGATGTTTTGGGCGGACGTCAGCCGTTGTTTACGCGCGAGGAGGTACGGATATGTCTATGCCCAACACGAAACGCAACTTGGCTCTCAGCATTTCTGCTGACACAAATGTGCCTCCCAAGAAGGTTCTGGCAATAATCCAGAAGTTCCTGGACAACGTGGCCAAAGGCCTGGTTGACGGCGAGCGTTTTGAATTCCGTAATTTCGGCGTGTTTGAAACCGCCACGCGCAGGAGCCGCATCGGCCGCAATCCCAAACGCCCTGCCAATTCGGTGGTCATCCCTGCGCGAAGGGTCGTCAAGTTCAAGCCCGGCAAGACTCTTCGCAACCTCAGCCTGGCGGTAAAGGCTCCGGTCGCATGAGTTCAGATTCGCCCGTCTCTTTCGCCCCGCCACGTGGAATGCGTGACTTCTATCCTGAGGACATGCTGCTCAGGAATACCATCTTCGACGCGTGGCGGTCCGCGGCCCGGCAGTTCGGCTTCTACCAGTACGACGCGTGCGTGGTCGAGTCGCTCGAGCTGCTGAAGCGCAAGGGCGGCGAGGAGATCACCGGCCAGCTTTACACCTTCAAGGACAAGAGCGACCGTGACCTTGCGCTTCGGGCGGAGATGACCCCAACCCTGGCCAGGATGATATGCGCCCGCCAGGGCGCGCTGCCTTTCCCGATGAAGTGGTTCGCCATCGCCCAGTGCTTCAGGTACGAGCGCATGACCCAGGGCAGGAAGCGCGAACACTACCAGTGGAACATGGATATTGTCGGGGAACCCTCGGTTGCGGCGGAGGCCGAGATCCTCGCCGCGGCCGCGCACGCACTGCTCCTTCTCGGTTTCGACCGCAGCGATGTGATCATTCACGTCAGCAACAGGGCCCTGTTGTCGGATCTCCTCGCCAAGCTCGGGGTTGATCCCGGGTTTCATCCGGCCACATTCCTTGTACTCGACAAGCGCGGCAAGATCGGGGATGACGAAGTGCTGAAGCTGCTCCAGGAGGCGGGCCTCGATGCCACCTCCATCGCTGCGGTCAACAGCCTGGCCGGCATAACCGACATGCCTGGCGTGCTGGCGGCGCTGGGCGGCCCGACCCCTGCATACACCGCGCTCGCCGACCTGTTCGAGATGCTCCACGGCCACGGAATAGCCGACATGGTGAAGTTCGACCTGTCCGTCGTGCGCGGGCTCGGCTACTACACGGGAGTGGTCTTCGAGGCTTTTGACAGCAAGCGTCAGTTCCGCGCGATTTTCGGGGGCGGCCGCTATGACGGGCTGTTGAGCGACATCGGCGGCAAGCCGATGACAGCCGTCGGCCTCGGGTTCGGTGATGTCGTGATCTCCGACTACCTCGTCGCCAAGGGCAAGCACCCGTCACAATCCTCGGACCGGGACATCACCCTGGGGTACATGGAAGACACACAGCGCGCGCCAGCCGTTGCCATCGCGCAGCTTCTGCGAAAGGATGGCCGGTGCGTGGATATGGCGCTACATAGCCAGAAGGCAAAGGCCTTCTTCTCCCGGGCCGGTCAGGCAGGCTTCAAAGAGGCCATATACCTCGGTCCGGACGACATCTTGAAGGGCCTGGCCCGCGTAAAGAACATGGTGGATAGAACCGAGCGGGAACTGCCCATTCCGAAGTGAACCGTCGCTCCTGCTCAAGAACTTCCTCGACTCCGCCTGTTTCTGCTCCCCGGAGGGGAGCTACATGACAGCCAAGGGTGAAACCCTGGGGATATGAACGTCAATTGCCGGACTTGCGGCCGTTGGGTGTCAACAAACAGGCACCAGACTCGACGCCGGGGTGAGGGCACCCCGGCTCCAGCGGAATGGCGACAATGAGCCTGGAAAGCCACGGTGACAGCCGCCCCGTCGGATATGAACCGACCCGGATTCCGGGAGAGCCATTGGCGCCATGCAGGAGTGCCACTCTGTGGCGCGAACTGGCTGAAGCGGTCGCTTGGCCACGAGCGCAAGCGAGTGGAGAATCAGTCTCCTGAAGCAAGCGGACTATCAGACCTTGGGATTGTCGGCGACTGGGCCGCCTGCCGCCGGCGTCGCGCCGGGGGCACCGGGCTGAGGCTGTGCCTGCTTCGGCGGCAGAACCACCTTGAGGTGCAGCTCGCGCAACTGACGCTCTGTAACCGTCGAAGGCGCGTTCATCATGAGGTCCTCGGCACCCTGGTTCATCGGGAAAGCAATAACTTCCCTGATGTTATCCTCATGGGCCAGCAGCATCACCATACGGTCTATTCCCGGCGCTATGCCGCCGTGCGGAGGTGCTCCGAGCTTGAAGGCCTTGATCATGCCGCCAAACCGCTGGTCAACCTCTTCCCTCGAGTACCCGGCAATGCTGAACGCCTTGTACATCACCTCCGGATCGTGGTTCCGGATCGCACCGCTGGAAAGCTCACAGCCATTGCACACGATGTCATACTGCCACGCTACAATTTCCAGTGGATTCGTCTCCTCAAGCGTCTTCAAACCCCCACGCGGCATGGAGAATGGATTGTGCGAGAAGACAACCTTCTGCTCCTCCTCATCAAATTCGAAGAATGGGAAATCAACGATCCAACAGAACTTGTAGACGTTCTTCTCAACCAGGTCGAGGTCCCGCCCTATCTTCACCCGCAGCTCGCCGGCGATCTTCGCGGCAACCTTGGCGCCATCCGCGACAAAGAAGACAACATCACTGTCACCAACTCCGCACCTTGCGGCAAGCGCCGCCAGCTCGTCGGGAGTCATGAATTTTGCAATGGGCCCTTTGACTGTGCCGGCTGTCCATACTAGGTAACCCAGCCCCTTGGAACCGAGGGATTTCGCGAACTCCTCCAGCTTGTCAAAGAAGCTCCTGGGCTTGTCGGAAGCTGAATGGACCGGAATCGCCCTGACAACCCCACCCTTTTCAACCACGTTCCTGAAGGCATTGAACTTCGAACCACGGAACAGATCCCCAACCTCCACCATCTCGATCGGTATGCGCAAATCAGGCTTGTCGGACCCGTACTTGACCATCGCGTCACGGTAGCTTATCCGCGGGAACGGCGTCTCGGTGATCTTCCAGTCCGAGAAGGCCTTGAATACGCCGCTGATAACATCCTCAACAACGACGAATACATCATCCTGCGTGACAAACGACATCTCTATGTCCAACTGGTAAAACTCGCCGGGCGACCTGTCCGCGCGGGCGTCCTCGTCCCGGAAGCATGGCGCAATCTGGAAGTAACGGTCGAACCCGGCAACCATCAGCAGCTGCTTGAACTGCTGTGGAGCCTGGGGCAGTGCGTAGAACTTCCCTGGATGAACCCGGCTCGGAACGAGATAGTCTCGGGCGCCTTCAGGCGAACTGCTTGTGAGAATGGGGGTCTGGAACTCTGAGAACCCGTGACCCAGCATCCGGCGGCGGAGATCCGCGATGATCTTCGCCCTGAGCATGATGTTTGAGTGTATCCGCGGCCGCCTGAGGTCGAGAAAACGATATGTAAGCCGGAGTTCCTCCGGCCCGTCTTCCTCGCCGGCAATGTAGAGCGGCAGCGCATCCGCCATGCTCTCCACATTTATCTCCTCGACCACCACTTCAATCTCGCCCGTAGGCAGTTCGGGGTTGACCGTGTCGGGCGAGCGCAGAACAACACTGCCTGTGACCGTGATGACACTCTCCGGCCTGATCTTCTCGCAGGTGGCAAAGAACTCCTTGTCGGGCCTCACCACTATCTGCGTGAGGCCGTAGTGGTCGCGAAGGTCGATGAAGATGATCCCGCCGTGATCCCGCTTCCGGAACGCCCAGCCGGACAACCTTACGGTGCTGCCCTGATGTGAAACACGCAATTCACCGCAGTTATGAGTTCTGTATTGATGCATCTTCTTGACCTCCGTCAATCCCAACGGAAATGTGCCGTGAATACCGGAATCGGGGCCCGGACACAAGACAAAAGGGATGCAGTTGCCGGCAGCACACCGCCCTTACCCTATTCGTGCACCCTATTCGTGTACCCCGATGGTCGATTAGGGCTATTGATTAGGGTGATCGATAAAGGTGAACATTCCACTAAGCCACGAGCGCAAGCGAGTGGAAGGCTATTCTGCGATAACGACCGGGGTGCTGAGGGGAACGAGCATGTGGAGTTCTTCGACATCGGAGTTGCGCATGCGGATGCATCCGGCGCTGAGAGCCTTACCTATCGAGCTGTCGTCGGTGGTGCCGTGTATGCCAAGCCCACGCTTGTCACCAGCCGGGTTCTGCTTATCCTTTATCGCCATCCATCTCGTCCCAAGCGGGTTCTTCTTGTCACCAGGAGGGATTGGCCCCTGCCCTTCCGGCCACCACGTCGGATCAATTTCGCGCGACGTGATCACGTATGGGCCGGCGGGCGTTTTCGCTCCGGGCCCCACACAGACTTCGTACCGCTTGAAGAACGCGCCATTCAGCTCGAGCACCAGCTCAAACCTCGACTTGCTTATGGCAATCGACCACTGTCCCGTAAACACCGTCAGGGACTGCCCGTTGCGAATGATCCCCTTGCTTCCAAGCCCGTTGATCCGCGAGACAAGTTCCGTCGTGGTCTTGTTCTTGCGGGCGATCTTTTCCACGGCATCATTCGCCTTCACAACATATTCAACCTTCCCGGGCATCTTCTGCCTTGAAAGCAGAAGCCCCACGTTTGCCTTACCAAGCCGTTCCTCGAGAGCCGCCAGCAACCTCTCGTCAGTACATGACGCTATGGCATCGACATAGGCCTTGCCGGCCTCAAGCATGGCGCCCTTGTCCTCAAGCGCCTGCCCTTTGGAGAGAACATTCCGAACCTCTTCCGCTGTGATGCCAGGAACAGGCACCACCGTACTGCTGCCAGCACGAACCGCCACCGGTTGGGCTGCAGCGGGGGGCGGCGGCGCGGACGGGCGGACTGCTTCCTCCGCTGGACGGGCAACAACAACCGGCCTGACGGCAGGCAGAGGCGGCGTGAAAGGCGGCGCGGTAGCGACCACCGGAACAGCGACTGGAAGTGCTGCAGAACCCGCGTTGTCGGCAGATGATCCCGCCTTGCCGCGGTACATCAGCCAGAGACCAACCGGTATGCCCACAATAGCCACAACGACAAGCATTATGAACCAGGGCTTGCGTCGCGGAAAGACACCGTCGAATTTATCGTTATCGAATTTCATTGAGAGGCGACCGCTGGAAACCTGCGCAACAGCAGGACGACAGGCACCACAACCACCCCGCCGCCCTGGCAGGCGGCGGGCCCCGACTGTCCGCCGTGGCTGCGGCTAGACATTAATCACTACGTCAGGCATGCTATCGGTATTCTCCACCGGCACAGTCTGACTGCCGGTCTGGACATCGGAGACACCAAATACATCGCCCGCCTTGACCACAGTCCCTGCCTGATCGTGCTCGAGCCACGTTCCGGTCATGGTGCGGTTGATGAACATCGCCGTGCTGCCCACGCTCCCCGGATTGATTGTCTGGCCCATGCTCTGGCGAATGAGCTGCTCCTGCACGGACATCTCCTTCTGCCGGACATACTCGCCCATGAACACGCCTTCGATGGTGACGTTCGACTTCTTCCCAAGCCCCTGCAACTGGTATTGCGCAATGATCATCCCGTCAGCCCCGACCGAACCGGTCCCGGCTGTGGATTCCACCGATATCAGCATCCCCTCATACTGGTCACCATTGCTGTCTGAGACCGTGATCTTATTGCCCTGCTGACTCACAAGCATCATGTATATCGGCGAACCGCTATTGCCCTGGGGAGTACCAGTGGCGTTCGTGAAGACTCCGGATTCATTAATGCCTTCGATCCAGACGTAGCTTGCGATGAAATGCTGGTTGGGCTCCGGCGCGACTCCGCCAAAATCAAGGGTTACCTTGCCGGTTTCGTATTCGACAGAACCAACGGCACCGGCCGTTCCTACAAGATTGCTGGTTCCGGCCGAATCGAGAAAGGTGTACCCGCTTCCAACGACCCGCAGTGTCCCTGGAACAAGCGGATAGTACGCACACTGTCCGGCCAGCACCGTCAGTGCCCCATCAGATACTATGATGTCGTCACTCAGTTCCGTCTTGGTGTTCGTCGTGATAGTGCTCGTACCACCACCTGAACCCGTGCCAAAGGCCGGATCCACCACCATGATATCCTTGGCTGTCTTTGCCCTGTAGGATCCCGTCAGGTTCACCCATGAGTAACCCTCGTCCACCCAGGAGTCTTCCTCGTTGTACGATTCCCAGTCACACCCGACCAGGGTAACCAACGCGGCAAGAAAGAAGTAATGCATAAGTTTCAGTTTCATTGTCCTCTCCCCTCTCAAGAATCGGGTCACAAGCTCAATGTCATTTCAAGTCCTATATCATCCCGAGCCGCCATTGTATGCAACCACCAAACATCGGCAAGCCAAAACGGGCTCCTAATGTCCCGTCGCGGGGGCGGCCTAATCCCGGCTCCCCGCACCTGCCACCCACGTCATCAAGCGACACACCGCCGATCACGGCTGGTAGATCAGCCGCAGCCTGTAGAACGAGTTCGTCGTCGCACCCACGCTTGTGTCAATGATGTTTGTCTCAACGTTGAGCGTGCCTGGCGACAATACAGTCCCAACGTCTTCCCACGTGGTCAGATCAGTGCTTCGCTCCAGCCAGTATCTGACCTTGAGCGACTTGATGTTCGAGCGCAGGTTCCACTTCACCACAGGCCTCCCAAGGCTATCCGCGGTCATGGATGTGAAGCCAACAGTGCTCTTGCTCGCGGCATTGGTCGGGCTGCTGCCCGATGCGAGCTCCATCAGGTCCGGCACCCCGTCACCATCGCCATCCACTGAGCCCGGGTTCATGTCCGATGCCTGGTAGCCGACCGTGCCGTTCCACAAGATCTCGACACTTGTCGGGATTGTATCGCCATCATCGTCCGTATTGGTGGGGCTCATTCCGGCCATGTATGCCTCAACGCCGTCCGAGATGCCGTCCCCGTCGGTATCGGCACGCCTCGGGTCGGTGCCCATCTCGTACTCGCGCAGGTCATTGAGCCCGTCGCCATCGGTATCCGTATAACCCGGACTGCTGTACACCGCTCCTGCGCCAGCAGTCAGGAGACTGCCGAAGCTCTCGTACTCCCAGGCATCCGGAATCCGGTCGTTGTCAACATCCCTGTCGCGGATCACGATCCTCCGCTCGACGATATTCGGCGGCACACCGACAAGCTGCGGCTCGTAGTCATTAGCGAACATGCCGACCTCCTTGGTGTACCCGAACGACTCCCAGTCATCCAGCACACCGTTCCGGTTCTGGTCAATGAACGCCCTGAGCCAGTAGCCGCCGGGCCTCAATCCCCTCAGCTTGAACGCACCCAGCTTGGACAGCGGCGTGCGGGTGACGCACGGACCGCTGAATCCGCGGGATTCCGACACCTCGACGATGATGTTCAGGTTCGTGGCACGGCCGAAGTAGAACACTTCACCGCCAATGGTGTAGGCCCCTGCAAGCGACTCCTGCATGTTCAGGCGGAACGAGCTGTTGGGCATCCATGCGCTGACCCCGGTGGGGTTGGCGGAGTTGGTGAACGCCGTGTAGCTGCGGACTCGCCAGAAGTAGCTGAGCCCGTTGGACACCACCCCGTTGTTCCCGTCAAACGGCACATACGTGCAAACCCCGTCAGCGTCCGGTATCGGCGCGTTCGTGATCAGATTGACCACCGTCGTTGTGAACGCCGGGTTGGTGCTTATCTGAATCTGGAACCGCGTCGCCTTCTCATCCATGGTCCAGTAGAACGGATTCCTGGCGAACACCAATTCGCCACCGAGCGGCCAGACAGCCGCGGGCGTCGCCTGGTTGGTGGACCAGTTGATTACGAACGTGCCGCTAACACCGCCGGCGAACCACTGGAAGCCCGGCGATTGCGAGGTGTGCGCATCCAAGCCATACATTCCAACATCCCGGAAGTCGCCCTCGTGTATGTAGTTCCGGGGCGCCACAAGCCTGTTGGTGTAGATGATCGGCGACCCGGTCGACGACGTCCGACGGATCGAGACATCATAAGCGTTGGTGCCGGCAACAGCGGGCCACGAGAACCGTACATACCCGTACGGGGCGGCATCGGTGAGGTCGAATGTCACGGTGG
>SESH01002827.1_pt1 | contig 13826 bp, 13 predicted proteins | sample 3171561 | NCBI WGS metagenome assembly SESH01 (sample SAMN10866947, study PRJNA518727) | freshwater metagenome | biome: subpolar coniferous forest; feature: holomictic lake; material: water; isolation source: holomictic Lake 442 2011 16.5 m and 2014 13 m | place: Canada: near Kenora, Ontario
GAAACCGCCGAGCGGATCCAGCAGGCCATGACCGCAGGCAAGCCCTACAGCTCACAGGTCGGAGGCAACGAAGCCCTCATCACCGACCTCCTCCGCCGGGCAGGAGACTGGAAGGAGGCCAGCGACTGGGCCACCAAGGGACTGGCCGTGGTGGATTACCCCCTCATTGAGGCCGTGCTTCGACTGGAATTGAAACTGATCGAAGGCAAGGACGCCAAAGTCCACCGCATCGAAGAGGCGGAGTGTTGAACAAAACCGCCCCTGCACTCCCCGCAACCTTGCTTAGACAAGTTCTGTCGTATCCATGGCGAGAGACTATCCCTCGAGGTGTCTCATGATCCTATTCAACCCCTACGAGGTGAAGAGCAAATTGGAGGGAGCCGCACCGATCCTCCTCTTTGCCCTCTTTGCCTTGGCCCTGGAAGAGGCCAAGGAGCAGGAGAGTTCCAAACCCTTGACCGATCTGATCGGCGACCTCCTGGGGCCCCTATTCCACTGAGTCAGGCCCCCCCGAAGATGATCCGCACCAGATAGGAATAGAAGGCGGCGATACCAAGGATGGTGGTGTGGAGACCGGAAAGGACGTTGCCGGGCCGCTGAAGGGCCTCGCCGAGGGCAAGGAAGCGGATCGCCAACAGGAGCATGGTGATCACGCCCAGCCCTTGCCCGACCATGAGGCGGAGAGCGTACCTGGGCAAACTTGGAGCGCCAGCCAGCTCGGCGATCTCCAGGAGTTCCCTGCGAACCGGCCAGAAGCGGAGCGCCTCCCAGAGGAAGAGGCCCAGTTTGGAAAGGTTGAAGGCCGCCAGGCCCAGGGCCACCCAGAACAACAACCTGGGATGACCGATGGCGAAGGCTGCCTCCAGCAGTAAGAACTGGCAGACCAGCACGGCATAGAGCCCATACCAGAACCCATGGGCGAGGTTGGGTGCGTGTTTCTGCACGATCTTCTGGATCTCTCGCTGGCGCTTCTCCAGCAGTGCATGCTCAAGGCCAAAGCGGCGTGCGGCCGCCTCGAGGACAGGAGCCACTTCCGCGGACCTGAGCCAGCTCCAGAATCCGTGAACGGCGCTTATGACCCTCTGAGGGGATTCGGTCCTGACGGCCTTGAACTGGGGTAGCCACTGTCCCTGGAATTGATCGAAGGTGGCCTTCCCCCGCCGGATGAGGAGGTCCACGTCATGGACCACCTGGGTGGCATTGCCCCCAAACAGATCCTCGAGACTCTGTGCGCCAACCGTTACGAGCAGCTCAGATTTGGAGGCCTCCGCCAGTCCCTTGATATCGACAAAAAGCCAGGCCAGGGCCGACCTTAAGCCCGCCATGGCCTCGGCAAGGGGGTCCACCCGCCCCAGCATCTGCAGGAGTCCAAACCATGCCGGTTTGAGGATCGTCGACCAGCCAATGGCAAGACAGATGAGGAGTCCGGCCACCCGTTCAGGAAGGTCATAGGCGGTGGAATTCATGAATGGCTCCATTGATTGCCTCTGGTTCAGACTAATGTCTTTATATCGTCATAGAATGTCTAGCCTCTTGGCCATGATCTAACAAGCACAGGAGGGAATTGTGTCTGGATGGTGGCACCGCGCAACGACCAACGCCAGGTTCAGCATCGTGCTGATGCGCCTCAGGTGGATTAACTTGCTCGTTCGGATCATGCCCCTCCTTCCGCTGTCCAAGAAGTCCGTCGGGTGGTACACGGCCTGGGTGGATGGGCAGCTCGGGCAAGCCTTTGCCTTCCTGAAAATCCCCCTGCCGACCTTCGAGGAAACCCGGAAGGCCATGGACGAGGCCTACGCCAGCCGAGGAACCCCCCTTCGCTGGATCCACCCCATGGTCGTCGAAGGCGGTGTCATCACCACGAGGACCAAGGTCCAGGAGGGCACCGTAATCTCAGGGCACCAAGGAGCGGAGCGCTTCTTTGCGTATCTGGATGAGAGCGAAGACAGGTGACAGGGATGCCAGGAGTCGGTCACCCGGCCTGCAAGAGTGGATCTCGTCGCTTCACCTGAAGGGCTTGAGGCTCGGTGCGCAACAAACCGCGCTCAGGTGCCCCCCCGAACCGACCTGAGTCTCAAAAGTAATTCCTCGACCCTTGCATTCCGTGCACTTGACTTCACAATCCTCATCGCAACGCCGGCATTCAATCCGCCCCGTTCCGTCACACCTGCGGCAATCTCTTTCGCCGTCATCGTTGCAGTGACCGCAGCCATCGCCGCTGCAGTGTCCACACTCTAGCTCTCCATCCCCATCACAAACGGGACAGTCGTATCCCCCATCGCCATCGCAGGCATCGCATTCTACAAAGCCATTGCCGTCACAATCAGCACAGGGTTTTTCATAGGTCAGCCTTGCGCCCCTTCGCTTGACCGTGGTTGTTTCCCCACATTCATTGCAGGTGTACTCTCCTGAAAATTGAACGAAAAGATCCCCATCCTCATCATCACAGTGGGGGCAGCTCAGTCGGAGGGGTTCCGGGGTTTCTTTGCTGTAGTGGAATTTCTCCTGCTCATGGTTGTACCTGAAAACGAGTCCGCATTCTGAACATTCATGCAAGACATCGCTCAGGACGGACAAGGTGCATTCACACCGATCGCAATACACAGGTGCCGCATAACGCTTCGATCTTGTATAGGTAGGCATTCGCTTCGATTCAAAGCATCTTCTTAGGTTGTCCCAGTAGTCCGTGTGACCAAGACCCGTCTGAATATTAACGACTTTGCCGGGAGGGCCAGAGAGTCGGTAGGCCCCAACACACTCTTCAAAGTCGGGGGTAAGGCCCAGCACAGAATCATCATTACTGTGGAAATTGTAGACTTTCCCAGACACATCCTCCAGGCAATCGGTCCATTCTCCATCCTCACCATTCCTTGGAGTCTTCCCGGCCAGCAAGACAATATTCTTGAGGTTCAGCCCCGACCAGTCGCTTGTTTTTAGGCTCGTGTGAATAACCCTGGCCCCGAGCGAGTGCCCGACCAAGGTGATCGGCATTCTGCGGTTGTGCTGAACCCTTCGGCGAATCATTGTTATCAGGCTCTTGCCCAGGTCCTCAGCACGAGATTCGTAATACTTGAAGTGCCCAATGAAGCTGGCCACACGAATAGCCATCTCAAGTGCCAAGCCGAATGGAATCGAGCGGGCTGCAGCTTTAAGGGCTATGGCCCCTGCACGGCCAGCGACAGTTCCTATTGTCATCACATCTTGAAAAGACCCTGAACCCCAATAGACAAAGTAGACTTTCCCGGGAAGTTGCAAAGAATGGATGCAGTCCACCAGTGCCTGGTATTCATCCTGGTTCTTAATGGCCAAATACCCATGAATGAACACAGTCATCGACTTATGCCCATCGTCCTGGAGGAGTCTGAACTGGGTTCGCATGATGAACCTTCCCTGGGATGGCCCCATTCACCTATTCATGAACGATACAGCTTCCCCATGGCCTCCACCTTCTCCTTTACCTGCTGGCGGAGGGATTCCGGCCCGAGCACTTCGGCGTTCTCCCCTAGTTGCAGGATCCAGCGGATCAGGCCTTCGGGGGCGTTGGCCTGGAAGTAGACGAGGGCCTGGGTGCCCTTGCGATCGATGCGGAAACAGGGGAAATCGGGGCGGGCCTCTTCCATGGCCTGGATCCAGCTGGAGCCTTCCACCCGGAGCGTGACCTCAAAGGGTTGATCGGGACTTACCCAGCCACCGATCTGGTGCTCGGCCGCACGCCGGAGTTCGGTTTCCTTTAGAAAAATCACGGGACGGCTAAGGACCTTAGCACTCTGGATTCTGGAGACACGCAACTGCATGACCTTGTGCTTCTCCGCATCCTCGCCCAGCACGAAGGTGCCACCGCTGATGAGGTCCTGCGTGAGGCAGTATGGAGAAAAAATGATCGTGCGGGTGTAGGTGGCCCCGGCCTTCCGGTACTCCAGCTCCAGCTGCCGGGGGATCTCCGCGGCAAAGGCCTGAAAGACCGTTTCCAGAGCGGCCACGTGGTTGTCTCCGATCTTTTCAGCCACGCCTCCGGTCACATGGATGTTCCGGCGGAGCCGCTCGAAGACCTTGCGGTCCTTGTCTGTGAGGCTCTTGTCGGTGATCTGTTCGAGAGCCTCGAGCTGCTTTTCCAGGGTGGAGTTACCGCCGTGCCCCAGGGCTAGGGCCGCCACCCGCAGCGCCAGCCGGGTTTCCCGACTGATGGTTTCATCCCACCGGGGGCCCTTGACCATGATGAAGACCTTCTCCCGGGTGCGGTGTGCGGTGCCTTCCGTGAACTTGGCCCCCGCGCGCTCAATCTCTTCCCGGGCCCTGTCCGCGGTGCGCAGGCTCACGTTGCCCATGGCCTCCGTCAATTTCACACGGGTGAGACCCTGCTCGCCTGCCTCACGGAAGGCCCGCACGGCCAGCTTGAGGCGTTCACTGTCCACCAGTTTGCCCGTCTCCACGCCTGCCATGGTGCCTCCTAAGGATGTCCCACCATACGCTCCCATGGTCAGTCACTGTCAAGGCCCTGGAGGGATGCTGTGGGGAGCTGCTTCTTTTGAAGAGGTCCCATGACCATACCTGAACTCGATAGTGCCCTTCCCGTCCACAATCTCGATGCCCTTCGAGCGGAAGTGACAGCCCTCCTGGCCTGCAAGGTGAAACCCCAAGAGATCTCGGCCATGCTCCTCAAGCAGAGTGCGCCGCCCTCCGCCTGGATCGAAGCCATGGTGGTCATGGGGCAGCCATCGAGCCCCATGCGCATCGCGAAGGCCCTCTCCTTGGCCGCGACCCGAACCGACCTCCATAGGGGCCTGAACCAGGCCTGTCGGCGCTGGGGCATCCACCCAGCCTCCCTGGTGGCCCTGGAAACCGGACGCCCCCTTGCCCTTGGCACCGCCATGGGGCTTCCCGACGCCCTGGTGCGCTCCTTTCCTGGCAAGCGCCGGGCTTCCCTGAACCAGGGACTCTGGGCGCCCCCGACCGATTTCCTGGATCGATCGCTGCCAGAGGACCTCGTTCTCAATGACCTAACCCTTTGCAACCAGCCCCGCCTGGAGCATCTGCCTGAGCGACTCTCGGTGGCCAAGAAGATCGTCCTGGATCGCCTCGCGAACCTGACCTCCCTGGGGCCGTCCATGGAAGGCTTCCGGGGCTCGTTGAACATCCGCGACTGTCCACGACTACCCGGCTTGACTGCCCTCAACCAGGCGAGTGGCCTAGTGGTGGATGGTCAGCCCTGGACGCGCTTTCCTGAGGTGCCGATCGAAGCGACCCTGATCAGCCTGCATCGAATGCGCAACCTGGAGACCCTTGACCCCGGCCTCATCACCAAGAAGCTGACCCTCTCCCTGTGCCCCCGCCTTCGCGAGCTGCCCCATCTCCCCCATCTGCTGGAGGCTCCCCCGGATCCAGTGCCGAATGGTCGGCGCATCACGGGCTATGAAAGCTGGACGCCTGATGTTGCCTGCGGCCAGCACGGCCTCACCGTAAGCGCCTGCCATGCCCTGCGGGAACTGCCCGCGGGCTTCCGCCTCTCCGGCACACTGACCCTGCAGGACTGCTGGGGCTTCGACACCCTGCCGCCCGATCTCGATGTGCGACATCTGGTCCTGCGGCGACTGCCAGCCCTCCGGCAATTGCCAGCTGGCCTCCATGTGCGGGGGCACCTGATCCTCGAAGGATTGGCGAACCTCGAAGCCCTGCCCGAAGGGCTCCAGGTGGATGGCGACCTCTTGGTGCATCAAATGCCTCAGGAACTGGTGCTGCCGAAGCACCTCGTTGTGCGGGGAAGGCTGCGGATTCATCCCATCGATGCCCGCCTGCCCTGGCCCGATCGACCCCGGTCGCTCCCCGGCCTCGCCATGCTGGACTACCTTTGAATCCAGGGAATCAACGCTGGCACTAAGCCCCAGGCGGAGCTTGCACTCCAGGTGGGTTGACGGTGTAACCCCCGAGCACGCGCAGTCGCTGGGGCCACCGGGCCGGACCCTGGGCATCCGCGGCCTTGATCTGTCCGGGCACCGCCAAGTTGTCTGGCAAATCCCAGGCGGCGTGACCGGATATCTTCAGGCTGCCATTCCCCATCACACCGGCGGCCAGGTCGCGAGAATCACTGAGCAGTTCCGCCACCCAGCGGGCCTTGGTCAGATCCTTGACCACGAGGGCTAGGCTGCCGGGATGGATGGAGGCCCGGGTGCAGACCAGCGCGGCCTCGGCCTCTCCTCCCTTGCCGTCGATGAGACCCACGCACCTGTCCAGAAAGGCATCAAGGCCCAGTCCCTCCGCCGCGGCGGCCACGAGCACATCGCCGGGGGCGTCTCCGCTTGCCTCAAGCATGCTCAGCACAGCCTCCAGAGGCACGCCGGTCACCTTCAGGGTCCGGACTACGCAGCGCAGGACTTCGATGGCTGCGCGGTCAGCGGGGGAGTCCTGGACCAGCACGCGGGCAATGACCCCGCGCTCCGCCAGACCCGCCCTGCGAAGCGCAGCACGGATGATCACTCCCCGGGGCGGGTCGGGTAACTCAGGGCAGCCGAGCACAGTGAGGATGCCGACATTCATGGAGTCCGGCCACCGGCACAGCGCCGGGAGATCCAGCAGCTCCATGGAGCCGCGCAGGTGGGCGCCGTAGGGCAGGCTCTTCAGGCTGGCACAGCGGTGTATTCGCACCGTGCGAGTGGAGGCGATCAACCCTGGGTCCACGCACTCAAGGGCCGTCAGATCCGAAAGTTCCAGGTTCCCGCCCACGAACCCTGTGGGCGTGGCCACCAGCTTGGGACTGCGCTGAATGCGAAGATCCCTTTTCACATGAAATATCCCGGCCATGGACTCGAGTTCGGGGCATTGCTCCACCACCGCATCGTCCCCCACCGTGCAATCGGCATCCAGGTCCCGGAGGCTCGCACCGGTGATGCTCAGTCGCCCGCAGACGGAGACCTGTCCGCGGAAGGCACGGAGCGAGGGGAGGTTCATATCCACGTGCCCCTTCACCGCCAGATCCAGGTCGAGGTCCGTCAGATTGATGAGTTGTGCAAGTTCGAAGTTTCCGCAGCGGATTTTCGCCGAGATGCTGCGGAGTCCTGGGCAGTGGGTGATCTTCACAGAGCTCGCACGGAGGATCTCAGGAAGTTGCTCAAGACGTGGACAGGCCGTCAGCTGAAATCCGTTTTTCAGGGTCAGGGATTCAGGCAGTTCCACCAGGTTCTGGGCATTCTCCACCGCAAGGCCGGCCACACCGGGCGGAAGGTGGGCGAGACTGCGCAGACTCTGGCAGTTCACGAGCACCAGGCAGGGGGTGATCAGATCCTCCGGCAGCGCCACCAGGTCTGGATTCCCCTCCACCCGCAACGGGCACGGAATCAGCAGTCCCGGAGGCAGCACCGCCCCCCGAAAGATCGGCGTGGAACCAAGATCCCAATCGGATTGATCCGGAATCAGGACAGCCTTCAGAGCCTTACGCAGAGCCGGGTCCGCCTCGCCAAGGACAATGGAGACGGGATGAATACCCCAGCCTGCCAGGTGGGACTGGACCCACTGTGGCTCCAACCCCTTGGCCAGGGCGCCCAGGATCAGGCTGACGCGCTGCTGTCGGTCCATGGTGGTGTCCATGGCGGCCGGCAGGGCCTGTTGCAGATCCTTTTCGCCCCTGAAGGGCAGCGTTCCATAGGTCTTCCGGTAGGAAGCCTGGGGGGTCAGCGGCCTGGGTGGCGGGTCAATCCAGGTGCGGAAGGGTTGCATCGTAGACCTCCGCTATGCGGCCCCTGGCTCATTCAGGGCCTCGGCGAAGGACTTGAAGACAGGGTCCGCCGCCAGCACCCGCACCGCCCCCATGAACCGCTCCGTGCGGGGGGCCTTGTGGCTGCGGGTGGCTTCCTCCTGGATGACGCGCCAGGCACGGCGGAGGGCGAAGGTGATGACCTCCTCGAAGCCTGCCTGGCCCAACCGGGAGATCACCGTCCCCACGGCGGTCCCCACGGTGAAGTCACTCACCTTTGGGACAGACTCCAGGGTGTGCAGCGCACCGGGGTTCAGGAAATCCGACAGGGCGGTTGACAGGATCCATGCCTTATCGAGCTCTCTCGCGGTGGGGATCGGCACGCCCTGTGGATCCTGCACCACCTTCTCGAAGGTGGGCATGGCGTCGGCGTGCTTCTGGAAGGCCTTGAAGAGCTGGCCGGTTTCTGGACCCAGCAGGCCGATGGCCAGGGAGTCGCGCAGGGCCTCCGGCGCCTGATCCAGGGCCAACCCCATGGCCGCCCAGGTGCGGGGCGTGGCCTGCTGGGGATGGGGCGAGGACGGATTGAAGCGGATCAGGTAGCTGGGGTGACGACCGATGAAGGCACGCACAATGGGGCTGAAGTTCGGCTGCGCCTGGGCCCAGTCGAGCCAGGCCTCGGGGCATGGCTGCAGCTCATAGTGTCCACAGCGGTTGTTGAAGGCCGTATCCAGGGTGCGCACACCGGCCTTGTCTTCCAGTCGATTGCCCGCCATCACCACCACGGAGCCCTTGGGTAATTCGAAGCCGCTGGTGGTGGTGCGACCCGTGATGAGCTGGAAGAGGGCGTTGCGCACCGCGGGTTCGCAGCGATTTGGCTCGTCGATGAAGAGGATGAAGGGCCTGGTCGGATCGAACAGCGCGGGCAGCGCCCAGCGCGTGACCTTGAAGGCCCTGGAACTGCCATCAGGCATCTGGCGCACCAGCTCCTCGACGGTGGGGCACCCAAGCAAATCCTCTACATTGAGCTCTGGTGCGCTGAGAGTCACCACAGGCAGTTCCTCAATGCGGCGACCCGCCCGCTCGCTGGACCAGGCCAGCAGGTCCTCGTGGTGGCCCATCTCCTGGAGCAAACTGGTCTTCCCGACGCCTGGCTGGCCATACAACATGAGGGCCAAACCACTGCGGGCCATGGTCAGCACAAGGTCGGAGAGTTGGGAAGTGGTGATGGTCGGGATCATGGAACCTCTGGATCAGCGTGTTGGAGCAGTGGGAAGGGACAGGGCGATGGCATCGTAGCTGGGTGGGGGCATCTGGACCGTGGTCACCACCAGCAGGTCCAGGGGCCAGTCCTCGGCTTCGGGCCAGGACAGCAGGCCGTCCGTCAGCAGCACACCGTAGGACGGCATGGGCAGGTCTTCGCTGCAGTCGGCGAGGTGGCGAATGACACACCGCGGATCGGTTCCACCGCCGCCGATGATGCGCACGGTCTGGTTGGCGAGGAGCGTCATCAGGTCATCGCCGGGTTCGATGATCAGATCCCCATGGATATCGGCATCCCAGGTGATGAGGCGGACCTGAACTTCCACCTGGGTGAGGATGCCCTGCAGTTCGCCCAAAAAGGCCGCAAGTTCTTCCGGTCCGACGCTGCCGCTCACATCCACGAAGACTCCCACCACGCCCATGTTGCGGCGAGGTCCGGGCAGGACAGCGCCCACGGCCTGGCTGCGCCGCCCCGGACGGGCGAAGGTGCGGGCGCGGCCCGCGATGCGCCCGTGGAGCTTCTGGGCCAGTCGCTCTTGCCAGGGCACCTGGGGATTCAGCAGGGGACCCACCAGTTTCTGTGCCCAGGCGGGCAGATCGCCCCAGCTCTGGCTGCGCAGCGCCTCCTCGGCGGCCTGGATGAGCGCATCCTTCCATTTCTCGCGGAGGCTTTCCGGCCCTTGCCCACTCGTGCCGGCTCCCGGCAGGACGATGACATCGCCCGCCCAGCCCGGCGGCGCTTCGGTCAGCGAACCGAGAATCCGCTCGTAGATCTGCTCCGCGTTCAGACCCCGGTAGGCGTGGTCCAACAGGGGGGCAAAGTCCTTGGGCCAGTGCAGGAAGTCATCGGGGAAATCGGACGCTTCGATGAGTAGATTGCACGCATGGTCATGGGCATAGTTCCAGAGGCGCGGATGCCGATGCTCCTGGCGGGGAAAGACATCCAGCGCTAGATGCAGGGTTTCGTGCAGCAGCACAGCCCGCACCGCAGGAAGGTCAAGTCGCTCCAGGAAGGCTGGATCGAAGTAACACTCGCCATGGCTGGTCACGCAGGCGGTTTCCAGGCCCTCGCGGGGTTCCACAAACACGGGAAGGTGGAGGGTGAGCGAACCCAGGAAGGGTTGCTGCTCCACCAGGCTGAGGCGGGCCCGGAAGAGCTTGGCCTTGAGTCGGGGCAAATCGAGGACAGGTGTTTCGGTCATAGGATCAGTTTCGGCGCGCGGGGTAGTCAAGGAGTGTCCATTGGGAGCAGGGTCAGTCCAGGGCAGCCCTCGACCCGAACCTGGCCGCCAACCCGGATCCGGCAGGTCTGCGCCCAGAGACTCGGCAGGTTCCGCAGGGTCAGATCCCCCTGCACTTCGAGGCGGCGCGGGAAGGCTGCCAGCCTTGGACAGGATTCGATGGTCAGCCGCGACTGGGCCACGATGAGGTCCGGAAGCCGCTCCAGCCTGGGGCAATCGATGATCCACAGTTGTTCAGCTGACCAGAGTGGGCCATCCATCCAGCGAAGCTCAGTGTTCTGGGAGATGTTGGCCCAGTGGGTCAGTATCAAGGGTCCCGGGGTGCCTTCCGAGTCATACCAGGTGGGGCGTCCGCTGAGGTTCGGGGCCCCGGCCGACCTCACCCGTGGCCCCCAGAATGGCCCCAGGACGGAGCTGAGATCCACCCTTGAATGCAGAGGGTGTGAGTTGCCCGACAAGCCAATGGAGAGGGCGCCGAGGCCCAGTTGCTCAGCCGCCAGGCAAACCAGTTGGGCCCCCTGCAGGTTACGGTTGAGCATGAAGGCATTCAGCAGGTCTGCGCCCAGATGGACCGCCCCTACGGGATCCGCTTCCAGCAGCATCAGGCCACGCACCACACTGACCAGGGGCATCCCAGCGGCCACATGCAGCCGGATGCGATCCTGGGGGCCCATGCCCAGCGCCCTGCCCGTTTGTTCGATGCCACAGTCCAGATCCGAGCCTTGATACCCACTGGGCGGCCAGGCCCAGGCCATCGGGTTCTCAGGTTCCTCAAGTCCAACCAATGGAACCTGGGCCACCGCCTGCACCCTGGGAACGGAGAATGCCGCCTCACCAGCCCGGGCTGCCTGCCCAGGGGTCATGAGAAGGCCATCGGCAGCATTCGGAAAGGCCTGATCCACCAGGGCCGGACAGTCCAGCACCAGGCCGTTGATCTCAGGCCCCACCTGGGGCAGCAGCTGCAGGTCAAGGCAGTCCTGGATCACCAACTTGCGGTTCACTGTCAGGCCAGAAAGGTTTCGGATTAGGGGCAGGCGCCAAAGGGAAAGCCAGCCCACGGCCCTAAGGCTGGGTGGCAGCGCCCGGACCCCAGGCAGATCCTTAAGCGTGACACTGCTGATCCGGGTGCCCCTGGGCAGCACTCGCAGCCTTGGGCAGTCCGTCAGGAGCACGGACGCACCCTCAGCCATCAGCAGGCTCACATCCCTCAGACGTGGGCACCGCGAAGCCTCAAGGTGCCGCACCACCCCTCCGCCCAGGGCCAATTTGACAAGCCTCCGGCAGTTCTCGGCTTCCACCTGGCTTGCCCAGAGGCGGCGCGGCAGGTGCACCACATCATGGCAGCCGAGGAGAGTGATCGAGCTGACCAGCAACCCTTCGGGCATACGAAGCGGACCCCGGACATTGACGAACCCGAGTCCAAACCCCACGGAGCGGCGGATAGCCTCCACCAGAGAGTCAGGAAGGTGAATCTCCCCTAGCATCCGGTTGCGATCACGCGCCGTAGCGTTGATGGGCAGGCTCCAGGGATGAATGCCAGCCTTGCGAAGGAGCTTTGCAGCTACTCGAATGGGCAGCCCCGCGCGCCATTGGTTAAGAATCCGGTACACGAATTCCTGCCGCCCTTGCCCTCGGCGGAATTCACACCGGTTCGAATGCTTCAGTTGATTCATCATGGGAATGAGTTGCGGCTCCGGACAGGCTCAGGAGCAGCGCTTCGCCAGCAGGTAGGCGGTCTTGGCGATCGCCCCCGCCAGCAGGAAGGACCCCATGAAGAACAGCGCCGATACCGTCGGCAGCACCGCCCAGGGCCAGGCAAAGGGCAGGAACCCCAGCAGCCACGCCACCAGCAGGAGTCCCGTGGGGATCACCGACTCGAAGAGGTAATTCGCCAAGAATGCCGGCAACTCATCCATCACCCTCATGTGCCCTCCGAGGAGAGCATGAGGGGATGGGGTGGACAGGGAGTGTCAACTAATATCTAGACGAACTGCCGATCAGAGCGGATACACGGTTTCAAAACAATCTCCGTGTAGCTAATGTCTTACAATTGCAAACTCACTCCCAACCCCACCCCAATCGCCGTACCGCCCTGCACATAGATTCCCAATCCAGGCCAGGAGCGGTAGCCCACCAGGAAGTAGCCGCTTGTGCGGGTAAGGCTGGTATCAAAGGACGAGGTTCGGTAGTTCGTAAAAACTCGGTGGGCATCGGTGCGCTTCATGCGCTCGACGCCGGCCGCGCAGAACAGGTTGCCTCCGACATAGAGGCCGAGGTTTAGGCCGCTCTTGTCCTTCAGTCCCTCCGGATAGGGGTTATCGGATTCGCTGCCGCTGTAGCCACCAATGCCCACATGGAGACCCAGGCTGCGTCCCCCGCGCTGGACCCAGGGGTAGCCGATGCTGAGCCCCAGATACTTGTCGTGCAATTGCATCCCCAGCCAACCACCGGGGCCACTGCCCTTCTGGTTGAGCGTTGGGGACTCCTGCGCGCACAGCGGCATGGCTGAGGCAAGGCAGATCAGCAGTCCATAAATGAAGCTACGCATGGGTTCTCCTAGGGAAGCCGCTCGACCGGGGTTCCGGGCGCGAGGACGGTGCGGGGCTTGGTTCGCGCTATGGCGGTCCGCTCGTGGACCTCGTCCACGACGACCTGGCAGATCGGGATGGACAGATCTTCGACGAACTGGTGCGTCACGGGGTGAAGGATGCGCTCACGCCTGAAGCTCTGCAGTTTCGCTCCACGCTTCAGACGGTCTCGGGTCCCCATGTCCAGCAGGACCCGGCCTTCAGGCAGGGCCTTCAGCACCACACCCCGGGCTGGATAGCGGCGAGAGAGTTCCCGGTCGAGGTTCTCTGCAAGATCCTCCAGGGCATCGGCCTGAGCCCGCTCGAGGCTGAAGCTGCCGCCGCGTCCCACGAAGCGGAGCGATTCGGACACCTGACCTGTGCGGACCTGAATCACCCGGAGGGTCAGGTTGATATCAAAGGCGCGCAGCCCCACGAAGATCTGGGCGCTGCCCACCACGGCCACCTCGGCCCCCAGCAGACGACCCAGTTCCTGGATCGTGTCCGGGTCCACCAGCCCTTCCCGCTGAAAGCGAAGTTCCCTGATCACCACGTTCACTCGAGGGCGCTCCACCAGGTTGAACCGACGGGTCTGCAGGAAGGCAGTGCCCACCAGATCCTCCAGGGCCTCCCGGGGCCTGGCTGCAGATTCATTGCTGTTCAGCGAGATCTCGAGAACGGCCATGCGGGGTAGATGGGGCGGCTCAGGAACGAATTCAGGAGGCGCTCCGAGCCCCTGCTGAGCGGCCAAGGTTCCGAACGCCAGCAGCATGGCCCCAAACACCCGGAGACTCTGCGATAGAAAGGTCATCGGGGCGCCTTTCGACGCTCAAAGAGTTCATCCATCCGCCCCTCCGCCTCCTGGAGCGCTTCCTGCCCGAGATCGAGCTCTGCGAGTCTTTGACGTAGGCTCTCCCGAGCGGTGGCCTGTGCTGCGGCTGGGTCGGCCACCACCAGCACCCAGAGCATCCCTGTACGTGGGTCCGTATAGAATCGGCGGGCCTGGGTGCCTCGGAGGGTTACATCCACCAGATGCCGGGAGAGTCCCTCCCGCACGGCCTGACCGCTAGG
>SESH01063017.1_pt1 | contig 13817 bp, 12 predicted proteins | sample 3171561 | NCBI WGS metagenome assembly SESH01 (sample SAMN10866947, study PRJNA518727) | freshwater metagenome | biome: subpolar coniferous forest; feature: holomictic lake; material: water; isolation source: holomictic Lake 442 2011 16.5 m and 2014 13 m | place: Canada: near Kenora, Ontario
TCGGGATCGGTACGGATTCCCTGCGTGACGGTGGTGTTCACTTGCGGCAGGAGAAATTGACCGCGGAGTAAAGAGCAGAGCGAGGACCATCCCTGCGGGGCTTGAGGGAGAATTATCTGTATTGACTCCTCGCCTTTGATGGGCAACCCTGTCTTCGCGCGCGGGTAGTGGTGTGCATGCGTGAAGTACTTGCCTAGCCCGGCGCCGTATACGTCCCTTATGAATCAGAAGAATGGCGCTATGGCATCTGACGTCACATGGTTTACCAAGGCCCGCTTCGGCATGTTCATTCACTATGGGCTGTACAGCCTGCTGGAGCGCGGCGAATGGGTGATGAACCGCGAGCGCTTGTCCGGCGAGGCGATGCGCGCGCTGGCGGGACGGTTCACGGCGGCGTGTTTTGATGCGGGGGCGCTCTGCGACCTCGCCGTGGCCGGCGGCATGCGCTATGTGAACCTGACGACCATGCACCACGACGGCTTCCGGCTCTACGACACGGAGCTGACGGATTTCAACGCGAAAGCGGTCTGCGGCCGGGACCTCGTAGAGGAATTTGTCAAGGCCGCGCGGGAGCGCGGCCTGAAGGTGGCGCTGTATCACAGCCTGAACAACTGGACCGATCAGCCGGACGGAGTGGCTGCACTGGAGAGCCGCGATGCGTATGACGCCTTCATCGCGCGCACGCATGCGCGCATCCGGGAACTGGTCACGCGGTTCAATCCGATCGACGTGCTGTGGTACGACGGCTGGTGGCCGTTCAATGCCGACGGGTGGAAGTCGGAGGCGATGAACGCCATGGTGCGGCAGATTCAGCCGCACGTGCTGTTCAACGGTCGCAACGGTCTGCCGGGCGATATTGCCACACCGGAGGGACACATGTCCGCGCCGACTCCCTGGCGCCCCTGGGAAGGGTGCATGACCTTGAATGACAACTGGGGCTTTCATCGCGGCGACCACCATTGGAAGAGCCCTGGTGAGGTGATCGCTCTGCTGACGACGGCGGCGCAGGGGCAGGGGAATTTGCTGCTCAACATCGGGCCGCGCGGTGACGGGGCCGTTCCCGAGGCATCCGTGAAAATCGTGAGGGCGGTTGGTCGTTGGCTGCAGCACCACGAGGAGTGTCTCTTCGACACGGACCGGTTCACGTTCGGGTTGATGAACCGGGAGGGTCACAGCGGGGATTGGAGCCACAATGGTCCGTTCACGCGAAAAGGCAGGACGCTCTACCAGTTCGTGCGCAGCTGGCCGGGCCGCGAGTTGACCATTGCCGGTCTGGACGCCAAGGTCGAGCGCGTCACGCTGCTTGGGCGCGAGGGCGGGGCGGCCTGCCGCTTCGCGCAGACGGACGGCAAGGTTACGGTCGAGGGGTTGCCGGAGGGCGCTCCGGATCCGCTGTGCCCGGTGCTGCGCTTCGACTGCGAGTCCGTGCCGTCCATGTACCTCACAGGCGGCATGCGGGTGCCGAGCGCGCCGCATCCGCCTTACGATCCCTGTCCTTCCGACCTTCCGCACTGATGCTCAACCCGGCGGGTGGTGGTGGAACGTGGCGCCAGCTATGGCGTGACCCTCATGCCGAGACCCCTCAGAGTGGCCGGCGGGGAGAGATAGTTGTTGCTGATGATGAATGACGTACAGCCGGTAGATCTTGCCCTTGAATGAAGGCGAAGCGGTGGCCGTACACGCCTGCCCCCGGGAAGGTTACAGGCACCAAGTCCGTTGTGGATAGCACGTCCCTTCGGCGCTTTGACCGTGGAGATCGCGGACAAACCCGGCACCGTGGTGATCGTGTACAGGAGGGGCAAGTGAAGGGAACGCCAAGGGGGGGAGGAAGTTCTGATTGTGGACGGAGTGGACCCAGTGGACGGAGTGGCCCGGAAGTCTGCGGGGCGACCATGGAGTCAACACAGGCTGAGCTCGTGCTGCCGGCGGTTGCCTGCAGCCTGCTTGACCGCCAGATCGCCGCGAAGGCAACTGCCCTTGAAACCGAGGGTGGTTTCACCGAACGACTCCACCGTGTTCGCTACGGAAATCGTTCGTTGTCACCCGCCCAGTCCACCAAGTCCACTGCGTCCACTTCGTCCACACACCAGGACGGTAGCCCTTGATAAGGGTTCATCAAACACGCACTCGACACGGATGAAACTATGACCGGCCAAGGGCTGAGTAACCAAGAGGATGAGGAGAACGCAAGAATGGACTGCCACGTTTCGGAGGTTGGCAATGACGGCAGGATGGTGGACTGGCCGGCCTTTCTCGGGCGGCACGACCTGATCTGGGAAAAGTCGCCGGACTCCTGGTTCGAGGCCCCTTTTCTCGGTAACGGCACCATCGGGACGATGATTTACCGTACCGGATCGAAAACGGTGCGGCTGGATGTCGGGCGCGGCGATGTCTACGATCACCGGAAGAAACCGTTCGGCTGGTGGTTGCACCGCTGCCGCCTGCCGGTGGGGTATGTAACCCTGGAGACGGTCGGGGCCATCCGTTCCTTCACCGGACGGTTGGGGCTGTGGGACGCGGAGTTCAACGGCACGATCACCACGGACCAGGGGAAGATCCGTCTGCGCAGTATCGTCCACGCCACGCGCCCGGCGATGCAGTTCGATTTGGAACCTTCCGACGGAGAACGCGACTGCCAACTGGTCTGGCATCCGGAACCGGCGGAACCACCGGCGCGGACGGCGGTGATGGAATCGTGGGAGAAGATGCCGCTGACGGATCGGGAGAAAGCACCGGAGTACATCAAGGCCTGGACCAACCCGGACTATGTGGCGCACCCGCTGTTCGAGACGGGGATCGACGGTGAGATCCAGTTCACCTACCAACCGCTGCGCGACGGTGATGAACCGTCGGGTGAAACGACCACGGCCTGGCAGGAGCGCAAGGTCGGGAACACGCTCCGCCAGTTATTGGTGACCATCAGCCACACCTTTCCGGAGGCCAACTCGAAGGCAACGGCATTGTCGGCGTTGAAGGGGGCGCTTGCGGCCGACTCGGACGTCCTGCTCCGTGAACACCGCGACTGGTGGCACGCCTATTACCCGGCCAGTTTCCTGTCAATCCCCGACGGCTACTGGGAGGGCTTTTACTGGATCCAGATGTACAAACTGGCCAGCGGGACCCGCGCCGACGGTCCGGGCCTCGATCTGATGGGGCCGTGGTACCACGTCACCACCTGGCCTTGCCTCTGGTGGAACCTGAACGAGCAGTTGATCTATTCGCCGGTCGGGGATGCCAACCGCCTCGATCTGGGGGAATCGCTGATCGGCAGGATGGACCGTTACCGCGACATCCTGGTAGCGAACATGCCGGCCAATTTCCCTGATTGCGCTGGGATCGGCGGCATCTCCGGCCAGGATCTGCGCGCCGAGTGGTCGCAAATAACGCTCGGGAACCTGCCGTGGGCGATGCACAACTACTGGATGCTCCTGCGCCGCAGCATGGATGAAAAACGGATGCGCGAGAAATTCTTCCCGCTCCTCCGGCAGACGATCAACACCCACCTGCAGTTGCTCACCAAGGGAGAAGACGGCCGCTGGCACCTGCCGGTATGCTGGTCGCCAGAGTACCCAGGCGGCTACGTCCCGGATACCAGTTACGACCTCGCCCTGCTGCGCTGGGGATGCCAGACGCTGGTTGAAGTATGCGCGCGATTCAACATCGACGATCCGCTGTTGCCGCGATGGAAGGATGTGCTCGCCAACCTTGCCGACTTCCCGATGGATGCCAACGGCTTCATGATCGGCGCGGGTCTGTCCTTCGCCATGGCGCACCGGCACTGGTCGCACCTGCTCGCGATCTATCCGCTGCACCTGGTGAATGTTGACCGGCCGGGAGATCGTGAGCTGATCGCCAAGTCGCTGCGCCACTTCATGAGTTTTGAACCGATCGACGACGGGAGCCGTTCGGCGTACACCTGGGCCGCCGCCTCGTCCATGGCCTCGGCCATGGGGATGGGGGACCTCGCGCTGCAGTATCTCAACGGGACCAAACAACACCTCCCGTTCCAAGAGGGGATCCAGGGGGTCAGCCAAACCAACACCATGTACCGGGAAGCCTACAACCCGGTGATGGAAACGCCCCTCTTCATGGCGCAATCCCTGCACGAGATGCTGCTCCAGAGCTGGGGGGGCACCATCCGCATCTTCCCGGCCTGCCCCTCAGGCTGGAAGGACGCCGCCTTTGACAACCTGCGCGCGGAAGGAGCCTTCCTGGTGAGCGCCGTGCGTCGCGGCGGCAAAACGGAGTGGGTGCGGATCACCAGCCTGGCCGGCGAACCATGCCGCGTTACCATGGATGGTGAGACGCGGGAACTGAAACTGGCCAAGGGGGAAACGACCATCATCTATCCCGGCCTGCGGAGACCGGTTCCGGTCGTCGAGCCGGTCGCCATCGCCGACGCCAATTGTTTCGGGAAGAGCGGTAGAGTGGAGATAGCAACATGAATGAGAGTCAGGAATTCGGACGGATGGACTGTGGCGCAGAAGCACGGCGGCGGCTTGACTGCCACATTATTGAGTACACTCAGCCGGCCGCGTTGAACGTGAATCGCTACCAGGGGGGCGCTGGCGATGGCCCGCTGCTGGGTAACGGCGATCTTGGCGCGATCATTGTCGGTACGCCTGATCGGCTGCTGCTGCAACTTGGAAAGAACGATTTCCGTTCGTGCGTGGCCCGGCCACGTTATGTCGTTGATGAGCAATAGGATGAGAGACGAAAGGCGAGGATTCGCGACGTTAGGGGCTGATTTCGAGCTGGGAAAGTAGCGTTGGAGAAGAACAAGCCGTAGTGGAAAGGAATGGAGTGCCACGCGGGAAACGTTACTTGGTCGAAGGCTACACCTGTCACCTGACCACCGGTGCCATGATTGGAAATTTCTGCTGCGGTTTGCGCGTGACCGCGATGCGTATCGTGAATGACTGCGCGTTAACCCTCGTGAGTGTCCCTAATACACCTCATCATGGGAGCCGATGGCAAACGGGATGATGGTGCGGTCCTCGATGAGGAATTCGATGGTGATGCGATACGAAAGATTGATGGAAACGGAGTGCAGGTCGCGCAGGCGGCCCTTCAGCTTGTGGAGGCGCAGTGACGGGTGGAACGGGTTCAGTTCGAGAAGTTCCAGCGTTTTCCCGTACGCCGGCCGCAATTCCGGGTGCTTACGCAGGAACCGGAGCGCGCGACGGGTGAAACTTTCCGTGAAGACCAGGCTATACATGACGATCCAAGCGCTTCAGGTGGGCCTTGACGGAACGGTCGTCGATGCGGCCGGCGGCGTAGTCCGCCCGCGCTTCGCGGACGGCCTGGTCCAGCTCCGCCTCGCGCAGTCTGTTGTAGGTTTCCATCTTCATCACCACGTACTGGCTCTTGCCCCGGACCGTGATGATCGCCTGATCGTCCTCGGCCAGCGCGGGCGCCAGCGCGGATACCCCGCGTCGCTTCAATTCCACAGCCGCAACCGTACTCATGAGATATCTCCTATAGGGTCACTACAGAGTACTGTCATGAGTACCTCATGTCAACGGAAGAGGAGGTTCAATAATGAAGGGCGAAATGTTGACAGACCTCAGCAGAGGCCGTTTGAACTGAATCGTGCCGGCTAAGGGTTGAGTGACCCTCGGAGAACCTGCTTTATCGCGCCAGGGAGGCTTCTGCGGCGGCAATGAAGCGGGCGATATCGTTGATGTTGTGTGCGCTGGAGATGAAGCCGGCCTCGAACTGGGCCGGGGGCAGATAGAACCCGCGGTCAAGCATGCCGTGGAAGAAGGATGCGTAGGCCTTTGTGTCTGAGTGTTTTGCCGTTGCCAGGTCGGTTACGGGGGTGGATGTGAAGAATGGTGTGAACATGCCGCCAAGCCTGGCGCAGTGCATTGGCACACCGCTCCTCCGTGCCGCTGCGTCCAGACCATCGGCCAGAGCCTTGCCGAGCGCATCAAGGGCGGGGTAGGGGTTCTCTTTCTTCAGCAGCTTCAGCGTTGCCATCCCTGCTGCCACGGCGACCGGATTGCCGCTGAGCGTTCCGGCCTGGTATACGGGGCCAAGCGGGGCGAGCGATCGCATGATCTCTGCCCTTCCGCCGACCGCCCCCATTGGCATGCCGCCGCCGACTATCTTGCCGAGACAGGTGAGGTCGGGTGTCACCCCGCACAACGCACCGTACGTCGTTGGTCCCAGGCGGAAGCCGGTGATGACCTCGTCGAAAATCAGCAGGGCACCTGCTGCCTTCGTCAATGCGCGCAGGCCCTTGAGGAAACCAGGAGCCGGACGGACAAGGCCCATGTTGCCCGCGACCGGTTCGACTATCAGCGCGGCAACATCGCGGCCCTTTGGCGAGGAGAGGATCCGGCGAACTGCCTCGAGGTCGTTATACGGTGCCACCATGACCTCGGCAGCTGCGGATGGCGAGACCCCCGCCGAAGAGGTGATGCCGCCAGTGAGGAGGCCGCTGCCGGCAGCGACAAGCAGGTAGTCGGCATGGCCGTGGTAGCATCCATCGAATTTGATGATCCTGCGCCTGCCGGTGTAGCCTCGCGCCAGGCGGAGTGCCGTCATGACCGCCTCGGTTCCGGAGTTCACCAGCCGCACCATCTCAAGATAGGGAACCAACCCGCAAAGAAACTCGGCAAACTCCACCTCGCGCCTGGTGTTGATGCCGAAAGTTGTTCCCTCGGAGGCCGCCTTCTTTATCGCTTCTATTACCTCAGGGCGTGCGTGGCCAAGGATCAGTGGACCCCACGATCCGCAGAAGTCGGTAAGTCGCCTGCCGTCCGCCGTCCATATCCGCGAGCCCTTGCCCTTCTCGACGTAGATCGGTTCGCCACCGACGGCGTTGAATGCCCTCACCGGGCTGTTGACCCCGCCAGGAATAACACGCCTGGCCCTTTTGAAAAGAGTGTGTGAACTCATTGCTTGTCTCCCTTGCGGGCCGTAAGACCCGACGGCCGCTGACTGTGTGCCGATGCCGGATGCTCACGCACCCAACAGCTTCCTGTACTGATTCGCCCAGTAGGAAATCAGCAGATCCGCCCCGGACCTTGCCAGGGCGATTGTCGACTCGCGCACCATGTCCCTCAGAACACCCCAGCCCCTGTCCGCGGTTGCAATCAGCATGGAATACTCGCCACTCACGTTGTACGCCGCTATCGGCAGGTCTGTGGACCCGCGGAGTCTTGCGATTATGTCCAGGTAGAACAGCGATGGTTTCACCATGAGCATGTCCGCCCCTTCAGCCTCGTCCATCGCCGATTCGCGCAATGCCAGGCTGGGGTTCGCGAAGCTGGACTGATACCCGTGCCTGTCGCCTCGCTGTGGCGCCGATTTTTCGGCCTCGCGGAAAGGCCCGTACATGGACGACGCAAACTTTGTCGAGTAGCTCATCAGGATCGTCTGCTGGAAGCCTCCCCGGTCCATGGCGGCGCGTATGGCGCGGACCTGCCCGTCCATCATTGCGCTCGGCGCGACGCCGTCCGCGCCGGCCGCAGCATGGGATACGGCCGTCTTCGCGAGCAGCTCGTTGGCTGCGTCGTTGTCGACGTCGCCGGCGCCGGAAAGCGGCCCGCAGTGGCCGTGCGTGGTGTAGGCGCAGAGGCAGACGTCTGTGAAGACCACCAGGTCAGGGTATTCCCTGCGCACGGCGCGCACGGCCTGCTGCACGGGACCGTTGTCGTCGCGGGCTGAAGAGCCGTTGCAGTCCTTGTCCGCGTCCTCGACGAGCCCGAAGATCAGGATGCTGCCCACCCCCGACTCGACGACGGGGCGCAGGTCCCTGATGAGGGTATCGACGCTGTATCGATACTGGCCGGGCATTGAATCGATCTTCTGGCGCTGACGCTTGCCGGGGACCACAAACACGGGCCACATGAATCTTTCCGGGCCAGGCATCGGCATGTCAAACAGCCGTCGAATTGCCGGCGTCCGGCGCAGCCGGCGCAGCCGGACTTCTGGATAGTTGCTCATTTGTATTCCTCTCTCGTCACTCGCCGCTGCCTCCATCCAAACTACGCGTGGACGCAGGCTGTTTTCAAGGCTTCGCGCACATAATGCAGTGCAAGGGCTTCGATGCCGTCATCGACCGTTGCTTCCGGCGGAACCAGATCGACCGCCGAGCCTCGCATTTCAAGGGCAGCAAGGGTGGGCTTGCCAATCGCCACCACGATGGTTCCTTTCAGCGTGGCAATACCCCACTGTTTATCAAACGCTTCAACGGCCGAGGCGCTGGCGAAGAACACCGCGTCGAATTCCGGCCTGTGATCGTACTCGATCGTCTCGTTGCGGTACAGGATGCAGTCATCGACAGTTGCGCCAAGAAGCCGCATGGCGTCGGCGAGACCGGCCCCTGCCTTGTCAGAACGAAGCCGCAACACCCTGAGCCCCGGCCTGACGAGCCCCTCAACGGCCTTCTTGAGACCGTCTGCGCCAAAATCACAGGCTGGCTCGATGTCTGCGCGCAGGCCCATGGCGTTGAGTTCGCCCGAGGTGCCGCCGCCGCAGGTGACAAGCTTGGGAAGTGATCGCAAATCGGCCCCGGTACTCATGAGCAGGTCGGCAAAACAACGCACGGCTGATGGGGAGGTGAGGACGACCCAGTCATAGGTCCCTATCCGGCGCACATGCTCTTCCGCATCAGCCGTTGTGACCAGCCGGATGAGCGGGCGGGCGACGGGGATGCCGCCGGAATCGCTGACGATGCCTGCCGCCTTGTCCTGGAGTGACTGGCTGCATGTAAGCAGTACGCGCCTTCCCATGAGGGCTCCGCATTCCGTGTGGTAGCCGTACCTTGCGGCCTCGCCGATGATCAGGGTTCCCGGCAGCTCGGTCTGGATGCCCGCAACTGTAGTGCCGATTTCGGCAAGAGTGCTCCTGATAACCAGGGCCTGGTCGCCTCCGGCCCCGTAAACCATCGCGGCAGGCGTGGCGGGTGCCATCCCCTCGGCCAGGAGCTCCCCGGCAATCCTGCCCGTGACCGAAACAGCCATGTAGAAGACCATCGGCAGCTTTGTGCGCTCGGCGGCGCCAACCGTGCCGACCCCGCCGCCCTGTGTTCGCGGCGTCATCACGGTGAAACCGCGCGAAACCCCGCGGCGTGTCAGGAGCATCCCGGTCCCGGTTGTGGCCGCTACCAGGCTGCTGACGCCGGGCAGGACACGGTACGGCATTGCAAGGGTGTCAAGCGCCTCAACCTCTTCGGCAAGGCGCCCGAAAATCCCAGGATCGCCGCCCTTGAGGCGGACCACCCGCCTGCCGCGGCGGGCATACCTGGTGATGAGCCTGGTGATTTCATCCTGGGGCAGGCTGTGCCTGCCGGCTCGCTTGCCCACGTGCACGCATTCCACGTTGGCGGGGATGTGGTCCATTAGATCCGGTCCCATGAGGTCGTCGTGCAGGCAGATGTCGCACCGGCGCAGCGCCTTGAGCACATCCAGCGTGCATGTGCCGCCAGAGCCGACGCCGGCGGCGGCGAATGTCACCGCCTTCACAAAGAGCGACCGCATGCGCTCAAACCGCCTGTCCCCGGCCCTGAACGTCATTGCGAGGTGGCCTTGCCCGTCAGGCGGCGGCAACTCCGTGGCCGGGATCAATTCGGTGATCCTGTTCTCAAGACCAAGCCTGACCATCGCCGCAGCGGCCATGATCAGCACGTCATAGTCACCGCGGTCAAGCTGTGAAAGGCGGTCCTCAATGTTGCCGCGGATGCCGCACAGCCTGGCGCCGGTAAAGCGTCTCCGGCAGTAGGCCTCCCGGCGGTCGCTGCGGACGCCTACCCTGGCGCCGGGGGGGATGTCGTCGACCCGCCGGCCGGCCGGCAGCACGATCGCATCACGCGGGTCTTCGGTCCATGGCAGCCAGAGCCAGTCGAGCCCGGCCGTGACCGGGTCGGGAACATCCTTGGCGCTGTGTACCGCGCAATCCAACTCGCCCTGCAGGAGTTTCTCATCCAGGTCGCGGGTGAAGAAGTCGGGCGGCGTCTCGCGCAGGTCGGTGGTGCGGTCGCGATCACCCGGTGATGAGAGCGGGACATCCTTGAAGACGCACGACGGGAAACACTTCTCCAGCCTGTCAAGTGCGTCGCGGGTCTGCACCATGGCCAGCTTGCTGCCACGTGTCCCGGCCTTGAATGTCGTCTTTGCCATGGAATCTGCCACCCCTGCGAAAAGCTCTATTCCGCAATTGTCCCCAGCATGTCCGCTATCCTGTCTTTCACGATCTTTGCCCTGCTGCACGATCTGCCGCCGGTCGAGACTGATACAACGAGATCACCCACCCTGGTGATTGCGGGCGTGACGAAGTCGCCGTCAACCCAGTTGCTGTCGGATGCGCTGCACAAGACGCCATGGCGCCGGCACGCGGCGAGGACGCGCTTGTTCACGACCTTGCTGTCGGTCGTGGCGAAGACGAGAAACCTGCCTTTGACGTCGGCTGCGGCGAAACGGCGTTTGCTGACATGTATCTTTCCCGCCTTCGCCAGGGCCGTGAGTTTGGGTGTTGCCGCCGTGGCGACCACGGCCACCTGTGCCCCGGCATCGAGGAGGTGCCCCACCTTGCGTGTCGCCACGTCTCCGCCGCCGACGACCAGACACTGCCGTCCAGTTGCCAGCAGGCAGGCCGGTAGAATCGGGCGCACTAGCTTTTCGGTCCGCATTCTTGTTTCCAATCTGTCAGCGACGATCGTTCCTGGCCATAGGCCGCGCCAGCATTTCCTGCACGTCTTCCAGCCATATCCTCACGATGTCATCGTAGTCGGCCAACCCCTTTGTCACCGGCACGCAGCGGATCCCGGCGCGGCGGAGTGCCGAGGCCCAGGATCCGGGGTCGTCGCCAGTGATCTCGGTTCTGGCCGAGAAACCAGCCGCGATCATGAGCGGAGCCAGCAGGACGTCTTCCACGCCGGCAGCCTTGCATTCCGCGATGATGTCATCCGGTCCGGGCGGCGGCATCAGGGAGCCTATCATGACCAGCCGATCGAGCCCGCGGCAGAGCTTTGCGGCGTCCTCGTATGCCGCTCTGGCTGCCGTCTGCCTGCTGCCGTGGGCTACGAGGAGCAGGGCGGCGCTCTTCAAGTCCCGCGGTACGGATGCCAGCAGGATCCGCACAGTCCGCTCAAAATCGGCGGGTGTGGCGAGGAGAGGGTCCGACAGGGCGATTTGCCGGAATTCCCCCCGCCGCTCCTGCACGAGGTCACTGAGTGCCTTATACTCCATGCCAGGGGCGAGGTGAAGTGATTTCACCGCGACATCCGGAATGCCGGCCTGTCTCAGGCGGTCCAGAGCGCCGGCCGGGTCGTCGACCGGCTTGCCCGCCTTTTCAAGCTTCCGGCGCACGCCGGAAGACGTGAAAGCCCAGAGCATGCGCGTGGGGCCGAACCTTGCATCAAATGTTGCCTCCATGCGCCGGAGCGAGGCGGTTGCCTCGTCTGAGCTTGTCCCAGCCAGCGCGAAGATGACGGCTTGCCCTGTCATGTGCCGGATTCCGTCTCCATGAAGAATACCGGGCTGGATTTCTTGAACTCACGCACCGAGACCAGCATGCGGCCGCCTGTGAGCCCGGCCTTTTCGGACAGGCGCCTGAACGTGGCCTCGGCCTCGGGCCGCGCCCTGGCATGAATCATGGCGTAGAGGTTGAACGGTACTGCAGGCGACGAGGACCGCTCGTAGCAGTGCGTCACCTCGGGGGCGCCGGCGAGCGTCTTGCCGGCGCGCTCGACGTCGTCCGCCGCAACGGGCCAGACGCACATGCCGTTCGCGACGAAGCCAGCCTCGCGGTGGCGAAGGATGAAGCCGATGCGGCGGATGATCCCGGCCCGCTTCCAGGCTGTCAGCGTGTCGATGAGTTTGTCGTATTCCCACTTCAGGTCGTTTGCGATGTCCGTGAAGGGCTCCTCAACCAGCGGCAGGTTGCCCTGCAGTTTGCGGATCAGGTCCTTGCCACGCCCGTCGAAGGTAGGCGGCGTGTTCCCGATTGCCGCGCTGGGTATGATCTCGCCGTGCGCGGGCTCGACATCGCCGCTGCCGGCGTCGAGCACGACCTCGACCTTGAAGCGCCTGCTTGCGGGGAGGTTGAGCAGGATGTCTGGCGCCAGCGCGCGCCTGAGTTTTGCAAGCTCGTCATCGAGCTTGTCTGCGGGCGCCGTGAGAGTGAACCACAAGTCGGGTTTGCCCTCGCGTTCGTAGCAGTGCGTGACACCTGGGTGTGGCTGGAACATCGCCGCGACCCGCTCGATATCGCCGGCGGGCACGTCAACAGCACACAGCGTGCTGGAGTAACCCAGCCGGCGGGAGTCGAAAACCGCACCGAAACGACGGGCTATGCCGCGCGTGAAGAGATCCTTGCCGGCCAGCAGCACATCGGCTTCCGTCCGGCCGAGCGGCGTGGCGATCTCCATCCACGGCCGCCGCGTGATAGGAATGCCGCGCTGAAGCGCCAGCAGTAGCGCCTTCTCGGGATCTGTCGGTGGATGGTCGCTGTTCATGATAGTGAATTCTCCTTTCGACCCGGTTCGTCAATTATGCCACGAGTGATATGCTCCGTCGCGAGGACGGGATGCGCCGTCAGCATTCCCGGGCCTGAGTACTTCATAATCTCCCTGACCTGTGCGCGCATTGCCGGCTTGCAGCAATGTGTCGTACACGTTGAGCGCGTCGATTTCCCGTCCCTTCCGGGCAGCACGACTGCCCGGCCCTGCGATCAATCTCATTCCTGCGCGTTCCCGGCTGCCGTGTCGGGCAGGTATGCGCAATCCGGGTCCTCGCCGAGGAAGTCGGTCGTGGCGGCGTAGGATCTTGCCCGGCAACCTGCGCAGACTTTGCGATAGCCGCAGGAGTGGCACTTGCCCTTCAGTTGCCCGGGGTCACGCAGGGCCTCGAACGCTTTCGATTCCTTCCAGATGTCGCCGAACCTTGTCTTGCGCACGTTGCCGACGCAGAGAGGCAGGTAGCCGCATGGCTGGACATCGCCGGTGCGGGAGATGAAGCAGACGGCGGAGCCGGCAAGGCAGCCGCGCGTCATGGCCTGCATGCCGTGGCCAGTGGTTTCAAGCTTCAGGCCACGCTCCCGCGAGACCTCGCGCATGATCCGGTAGTACTGAGGCGCGCAGGTTGCCTTGACGTGCACCCGGCCGCGCAGTTCAAGCGACTTGTCGAAGAGCCACCTGAGCACCCTTTCCATCTCGTCAGGTGGCAGGCGGACGTCGGCGCTCAGTTCCGCGCCGCAACCGACCGGCACCAGGACGAAGACATGGAAAGCATCTGCGCCCCTGTCCAGGGCCAGTTTGAGGATGCCTCCCAGCTCCGCTGCGTTGTAGCGCGAGACGGTGACGTTCACCTGCACAGATACGCCGGCCCGGCGGAGGGCGTCGAAACCACGGAGGGTTGCATCGAAACTGCCGGGCAACCCGCGGAAGTTGTCATGGGTTGCGGCCGATGCGCCGTCGAGGCTGATGCTCACCCGTTGGATGCCGGAGTCGGCGATTCCGCGTGCCATGGCGTCGTCAACAAGCGTTCCATTGGTGGCCATTGCCACGCGCGTGAAGATACCCGAGCAGCACCTGGCGATGTCAAGTATATCGGTCCGCACGAGCGGCTCGCCGCCGGTCAGGATGATGATGGGGTCGCCGCAGTCACGGATGTCCCTGGCCACCTGAATGACATCCTCGGTGCTGAGCTCGCCCGCAACGGCGTGGTTCTGCGCCTCGGCCCGGCAGTGCTTGCAGGCCAGGTTGCATCTGGCGGTGAGTTCCCAGAAGACCAGCCGCAGCTCGTTGCCGGCCGCATCCTGCCCATGTTGTGAGTGCGGATGCATATCAGCCCTCCAGGCCGATCTCC
>SESH01001312.1_pt1 | contig 13808 bp, 7 predicted proteins | sample 3171561 | NCBI WGS metagenome assembly SESH01 (sample SAMN10866947, study PRJNA518727) | freshwater metagenome | biome: subpolar coniferous forest; feature: holomictic lake; material: water; isolation source: holomictic Lake 442 2011 16.5 m and 2014 13 m | place: Canada: near Kenora, Ontario
CCGAGTAGGGGACGACCTTGGCCAGGGCCGCAGTACCTTCGGCCGTGGGGAAGACGTTCTTCTGGAGGTGCAGGCAGGGGCCGCACCATTCGGTCCAGAGGTCCATGAAGATGAGCTTCTTTTCGGCCTTGGCGCGGCGCAGCGCCGACGCATAGTCGTGCTCCCACTTGACAGGCCCCTGGGCGAAGAGGGGGGCGGCAATGAGCAGCAGGGCGGCGATGGGCTTCATGGGTGGGCTCCAGGGTCGATCGAGGCGGAAGCTGCCTACTAGCTGAGATGGAAGCAGGGCTCACTTCGTTCCGGCCTTTCAGAATAACCGGGGCTAATCCCCCGCGTCACCTGCCCGTAATCTCCTTCGAACCGGCCAGCGCCGGACCCCACTGTCGCCAAGGAGTTCCCATGCGTGCCGTCCTGCTTCCCCTTGTCCTCGTTGCCAGCCTCGGCCTGCCCTTGGCTGCCCAGACCGCCCGCTTCATCAAGGTGGACATCATCTCCAAGACCATGCGCGAGCACGCCAAGCACAAGGGGGTCGATGGCCCCACAGAAATTCACCTGCGCATGCCCATCAGCCTGGCCAAGGGCGTCCTCGACATGGCTGGCGACAGTGACATCAAGATCAATGGCGAGACCAGAAAGGGCCTCAAGCCCGAACAGCTCCAGAAGCTGCTGTCCGATGCCAAGGCGGGGGACCTGCTGCTGGAAATCACCACGGACAAGGGCGATCACATCCGCGTCACCGTCGAGTAGCCGGGAGCCCGGGTCCGTGCACCACCAAGCCCCGCCTCGCCGGGGCTTTTTGCTGCCCCTTCGAAAAGGGTTCTGGGATGCCCAGTTAAGATTGTTTTCACCGCAGAGAACGCCGAGAGCGCAGAGAACAACCAGGCGAACACGGCACTCTCAGCATTCTTTGCGTTCTCTGCGGTTGGCGGTTCTGCTTTCCCGGAATTACCGGATGAGCCGGAGCCTTCGTCACCATCCTTACCAGCAACAGCGGTTCTGCCTCCGCTCTGCTCCGCGCCTCCTTCAGCCTCCGCTGAACTGAGTTTTTCCCTTCTTCTCGGCGCCAGCAACGGGGTTGGCTTGATCCCTCGGAAAAGCTGATGAAAGTGATGGATAATCCCAGTATGGAATCCCTCACTGAACTCCGAGTGCGCTATGCCGAAACCGATGCGATGGGCATCGTCCACCACGCCACCTACCCGGTCTGGATGGAGCTGGGGCGCAGCGACTTCCTGCGACAACTGGGACAGAGCTATGCGGAATGGGAGGCCCGGGGTGTGCGCCTGGTGGTGAACGAGCTCCGCGTGCGCTTCCGTGCCCCGGCCCGCTACGACGAACTGGTGCAGGTGTGGACCCGCATCCCGGAGGCCGGCCGCCGCCGCCTGGTGTTCAGCTACCGCATCGAGCGGGCGGGCGTGCTCCTGGCCGAAGGCGAAAGCGTCCACCTGGTGACCAGCACCGACAACCGTGCCCGGGTGCTGCCGGAGGATCTGCTGGCCCTGGTCCAGCGGCCCTCCGCCTGAGGGCGAATTATCATTTTCCGCAAGGAACCCGGCAATAGGGACCATTATCCAAGCAGGTGGAGGCTCGCCATGAAGCCCAAGCAGACGCACCAACCGGAACCGAAGCAGAAGCAGAAGGCGCCCGCGCCGAGGGCAGCTGCCGCAGACCCGAGGCTGAACGAAGCGGAACAGGAACCCTCGGAGCAGCCAACCCGGGGCTTTCCCATTGTCGGCATCGGCGCCTCGGCGGGGGGGCTCGGGGCCTTCCAGGCCTTCTTTGCCGGCATGCCCACACACGTGGACCCCGGCATGGCCTTCGTGCTGGTGCAGCACCTGGCCCCGGATCACAAGAGCATCCTCACGGATCTCGTCCGGCGCTACACCCGCATGCAGGTCTTCGAGGTCGAGGACGGCATGGTGGTCCAGCCCAACTGTGCCTACATCATCCCACCCAACTGCGATATGGCCTTTCTGAACGGCACCCTGCAACTGCTGGAGCCGGCCTCGCCCCGGGGCCAACGCATGCCCATCGACTTCTTCTTCCGCTCCCTGGCCCAGGATCAGCATGAGCGGGCCATCTGCATCGTGCTGTCGGGCACCGGCAGCGACGGCACCCTGGGCGTACGGGCCATCAAGGGTGAAGGGGGCATGGTCATGGTCCAGAATCCCGAATCCACGGAGTACGACGGCATGCCCAGAAGCGCCCTGGCCACCGGCCTGGTGGACTACGAGCTGCCCCCGGCCGAGCTACCCGCCCAACTCATCGCCTATGCCAACCACGCCTTCGGCCGGCCGCCGGTGCCCGCCAGCGTGCCCCGCCCCAAGACCGAGAACGCGCTGAAGAAGATCTTCGTCCTGCTGCGCGCCCAGACCGGGCACGACTTCTCCCAGTACAAGCCCAGCACCATCCACCGCCGCATCGATCGGCGCATGTCTGTGCACCAGCTGGATTCGATGGAGATCTATGTCCGGTATCTGCAGCAGACGCCTCTCGAAGTGGAGGCCCTGTTCCGGGATCTGCTGATCGGCGTGACGAACTTCTTCCGGGATCCGACCGCCTTCAAGGTTCTGGAGGAAGAAGCCATTCCCCGGATCTTCGCGGGCAAGCCCTCCGGCTCCGTGATCCGGGTCTGGTCACCGGGCTGCTCCACCGGCGAGGAGGCCTATTCCATCGCCATCCTCCTGCAGGAACGCCTGGAGAAGCTGAAGCAAGGCTATACCGTGCAAGTCTTCGCCACGGATATCGATAGCCAGGCCATCGCCACCGCCCGCTCCGGCATCTATCCGGCCAGCATTGCTGCCGACATCACCCCGGAGCGGCTGTCGCGGTTCTTCGTCCCCGAACCCGATGGCAGCGCCTACCGGATCCACAAGGGCATCCGGGACATGCTGGTCTTTTCCGAGCAGGATGTGATCAAGGATCCGCCCTTCTCCAAACTCGATCTCATCAGCTGCCGCAACCTCATGATCTACATGGGCGGAGAGCTGCAGAAGCGGGTCATTCCCCTGTTCAACTATGCCCTCCTGCCTGGCGGGATGCTGTTTCTGGGCACCTCTGAGACCGTGGGCGAATTCAGCGACCTGTTCGCTGTGCTGGACCGTAAAGAAAAGCTCTACCAGCGCAAAGGGGAATTTTACGGGGCCCAGCGCCTGGCCCTGAGCCGGTTCCTGCCCCCCATCACGGCCCTGGATGCCTCCTTTCCTCGGGCCACGAAGTTGATCCCGGCGGGAAGGCTGCCCCTGCGCGAGCTGACCGAGCAGGCCCTGCTCCAGCAGATTGCCCCCACCGGTGCGCTGGTCAACGACCGGGGCGATATCCTCTACCTCCACGGTCGCACCGGGATGTATTTGGAACCGGCTCCGGGCGAAGCCGGGATCAACAACATCGTGAAGATGGCCCGCGAGGGCCTGCGCCGCGAGCTCGCCATGGCCCTCCACAAGGCTGTGGCGACCAAGGATCCCGTGTTCGCCACGGACCTGCGCGTCAAGACCAACGGCCACTTCACCCAGGTCAACCTGGCCGTCCACCCGCTGCCTTCAGGCACGGTGGAAAGCTCCGGAGTGCCCCTCTACCTAGTGGTCCTGGAGAGCGTCCCAGAACCGACCCTCGCGCAGCCCATCCAATCCATCGTGTCGGACCAGGGCACCCTCACGGATGCCGAGACGCGCATCGCCATTCTTCATCAGGAGCTGCGGGCCAAGGAGGAATACCTCCAGACCGCCAACGAGGAACTGGAGACCACCAACGAGGAGCTCAAGTCTTCCAACGAAGAGATGCAGTCGGTCAACGAGGAGCTACAGTCCACCAACGAAGAGCTGGAGACCTCCAAGGAAGAGCTGCAATCGGTCAACGAGGAACTGGCCACGGTCAACGCCGAACTGCAGACCAAGGTGGCCGACCTGTCCCGGGCCAACAACGATATGAACAACCTGCTGGCGGGCACCGGGATCGGCACGATCTTCGTGGACCACAGCCTCCACATCCTGCGCTTCACGCCCACGGTCACGCGGATCATCAACCTGATCCTGTCCGATATCGGGCGGCCCGTGGGCCACATCGTTTCCAACCTGGTGGGCTACACCAGCCTGCTGGCCGATGTGCAGTCCGTGCTGGATACCCTCACCGCCAAGGAAGTGGATGTGCAGACCTTGGATGACAAGTGGTACACCATGCGCATCATGCCCTACCGCACCCTGGACCATGTGATCGAAGGCGTGGTAATCACCTTCGTGGAAATCACCGAGACCGTGCGGAACCGGGAGGCCCTGCGCCGCGCCAACGAGCTGCTCCGGCTGGCGGTGGTGGTGCGCGACGCCCACGATGCCATCACCGTGCAGGATCTGGATGGCCGCATCCTGGCCTGGAACCCCGGCGCAGTGCGGATGTATGGCTGGACCGAAGCCGAGGCGCTGGCCATGAATGTCCGGATCCGGATCCCGGAAGGGCTGCGCGGAAGTGCCCTGGCCATGGTGCAGCAACTCAGCCAGTCGGAACACCTCCAGCCATACCTGACCAATCGGCTCGCCAAGGATGGCTCGGTCCTGGCGGTCACCATCACCGCCACAGCCCTGCTGGACCAGGAGGGCCAGATGTACGCCATCGCCACCACCGAGCGGGCCACCCGCCCTCAGAACCCCTGACGGTCAGAGCCGGAGCGCACCTTGCCCCACAGGAAGGAGAAGGAGCAGCGGCAACAGGTCCTGCGCGAGCGGGCGGAAGTGGCCATGGAGAAACTACACCGGATCACTCCGGACCTGGGGGAATTGCCGGGCCCCGACGATGCCCGCCGCCTGCTCCACGAGCTACGGGTCCACCAGATTGAACTGGAACTGCAGAACGAAGAGCTGCGGCGTTCGCAACACGAGCTGGCGGCCTCCCAGACGCGCTATTTCGATCTCTACGAGCTGGCCCCGGTGGCCTACTGCATCCTGAGCGAACAAGGAGTGATCCTCGAGGCCAACTTCGCCGTTTCCAAGCTGCTGGGCATCCCGCGGAAGGCGCTGGTCCTGCAGTCCCTGTCCCGGTTCATCCAGAAGGAGGATCAGGATCGCTACTTCCTGCACCGCCAGCAGCTCCTCAAGACCGGGGAAGCCCAGGCCTTCGAGCTGGCGATGCTGAGGGTCGAACCCAGCGCCGGGCAGGCCAATGAGGCCCCCTTCTGGGCCAGCTTGAACGCCATGTTGGCCAGGGACGCCGGGGATGAACCCATCTTCCGGATCGCCCTCACCGACATCACGGCCATCAAGCGGGCCGAGGCCGAGCTGCTGCTTCTGAACGAAGACCTGGAAACCCGGATCCAGCATCGGACGGTGGAACTGAGGCTGGCCCTGGAAACCCTGCTGGAAGAGGTCGAGGAGCGCCGCCTGGCCACGGCCGCCTTGGAGATCGAAAAGGAAAAATTCAGGACCGTCGCCGACTACACCTTCGACTGGGAGGAGTGGCTGGCACCGGATGGCAGCGTCATCTACACCTCACCCTCCTGTGAGCGGATCACCGGCTACGCTCCGCGGGAATTCCGCGAGGATCCCGGCCTGTTCCTGCGGATCATCCTGCCCGAGGATACCCCCCTGCTGGCAGCCGAGCACCGCACCGTCACCGAGCACTTCGATCCAGGGGAGTTGACCTTCCGCATCCGGACCCGGAGTGGTGCCGTCCGCTGGATCAGCCACGTCTGCCAGCCGGTCTATGGCCTCGATGGCAGCTGGGTGGGCCAGCGCAGCAGCAACCGGGACATCAGCGACAAGAAGGCCGCAGAGGAGGAGGTCCGGCGCTCCGAAGAGCACTACAGCTCGGTCGTGGAGAACTCGCCCACGGGTATCTGCATCCTGACGGAGCAGGAGATCCTGTTCGCCAACCAGCGGTTCTTCGGCATCCTGATGCGCTCGCCCGAGGAACTTGCCAGCCTCAACCCGCTGGAACTGGTGCACCCGGAGGACCGCCCGGACCTTCACCAGATCTGGGCCGAATGCCTGGCGGGCAACTGTCCCCTGCAGGACCATGACTACCGACTCACCGGTCCGGATGATGCCGTCCGCTGGATCAGTGGGCGCAGCACCGCCATCCAGTTCCACGCTGCACCGGCGGTGCTCTTCACCATCCAGGATGTTTCGGAACGCCACCAGGCCCTGCAGGCACTCCAGCGCTCCCAGGTGGCCCTGCATGGCCTTTCAGCCCGCCTGATCACCATCCAGGAGGAAGAACGAGGACGGGTCGCCCGGGAGCTCCATGACAGCATCGGTTCCACCTTGAGCGCTATCAAACTCATGATTGAAACCACCCTGCAGGCCGCCACCCAGGGAGGCAAGGACATCTCCCTCGATACCCTGCGGGCGGTGGTGCCGGTGCTGCAGGATTCCGTGGAAGAGGTACGCCGGATCTCCATGGCCCTGCGCCCCCTGACCCTCGATGACCTCGGACTGTGCGCCACTATCGAGTGGTTCCTGCGGGAATTCCAGTCCACCCACCCTGCGGTGAAGGTGGCCAAGCGGATCGGATTGACCGAGCAGGAGATCCCGGATTCCCTCAAGATCAGCATCTTCCGAATCCTCCAGGAGGGGCTGAACAACGCCGCCAAGCACAGCCAGGCCGCGCGGATCGATGTGGGCCTGTGGGGGGATGGGGAGCAGGTCATCCTGGAACTGGCGGACGATGGCGTGGGCTTCGAGCAGGCGCAACTACGGAACCCTGATCCTGCGGTGGGCTTCGGCCTGGCCTCCATGCGCGAGCGGGCTGAGCTATCCGGGGGCGAGCTGTCCCTGCTGACTGCCCCGGGCCGGGGCACCCGCCTCCGGGTCCGGTGGCCCCGGGCTAGCGGTTCCTGAGGGCCACAGGAGGCCGCCAGAGCCCTGAAACCGCGGACTCTGTTGCGGAACAAGCGGCTTGGGTCCAGCCACCTTTCCGCCGCGGGTCTGGACTCCGCCGCCCCATCAGAGCTTCCTGGCCACCACTGCACGCCCATAAGAGCAACCCGCTGAGCAACCTTCGGCCATTCTGCGGCCGATCTGGATCTGTTTTTTCTTACCTAGTCATCGGACAGCTTCAGCCTGAAAAGGCAGCTGCTTTGGACAGGGATAAAAGCAGGTAAGACGGGATGCATGCAAAAAACGAGAAGGGCTTAGCCACAGATTTCACCGATTCCACAGAAAAACCCTCGGCCGGGGACGCACGGGGAGAGCGGGAGTAGGGCAACTGGCGCTGGTCCAGCCTGGGAGTGGGTCGGCACCCATCTGTGTCATCTGCGTGATCTGCGTCAACTGGGGTTCCGCTTTTGATCTTGAATGGCTGGGGTTGGGTCTGGCCGATAACCGGATGCTCTAAATCAATGAGGATGAAAATGTCGAGAAATTATTTATTTTTTGAATTTTTACAGTAGCTACGATGGGCATTTAAAGAGTTCCTTAACGATACCGATTAGTACCCTTAGTTCCGGAGGCCTGCGTGCCCCGTCAGAAGGAGAAATCCCCCAAGACCATAGAGTTGCGCCAGCAGGCGGAAGCCTCGGTCCGACAGCACAAAGTCCCCGCGCCGCTGGAACAAGAAGTCCTCAGTCCCGAGGACTCCCGTCGCCTGGTCCACGAGCTGAGGGTGCACCAGATCGAGCTGGAACTGCAGAACGAGGAGCTGCGCCGGTCCCAGGTGGAGCTGGAAGCCGCCCGGGTGCGCTACTACGACCTCTACAACCTGGCACCGGTGGGCTACTGCACCCTGAGTGAGCTGGGCCTGATCCAGGAGGCCAACCTCACTGCAGCGGAGTTGCTGGGCCTACCCCGAGCGGCCCTGCTGCAGCAGTTCCTCTCCCGGTTCATTTTCCGCGAGGACCAGGACAGCTTCTACCTGCACTGCCGACACCTGCTCGACACCGGTGCACCCCAGACCTGGGAGCTACGGTTGGTGAAGCAAAGTGTCCAGGAGCTCACGATCAGCGCGGCCCCCTTCTGGGTTCGCCTCACGGCGACCGTCCTCCCGGATGGCCAGGGTTCCTCTGAAATCAGAATCGGGCTCACTGATATCCAGACCAGCAAGTTCCTGGAGCTCCGCACCACCATGGAGCGGAACCTGATGGAGTTCCTGGCCCAGGCCCACCCCTTAGCAGACCAGCTTGAACAGCTCGTGCTCTGCCACGAGGGGCTGCTGCCGGGGATGCGCGGAGCCGTGCTGGGACTGGAGCCGGCGACGCAACGCCTCCGCCTGCTGGCCGCCCCCAGCCTGCCGTCGGCGTTCCGCCAGGGGCTGCATGGTGCCGAGCCCGGTCCCGCCCTGGGTTCCTGCGCCGCCACCCTGGTGACGGGGAAGGCCCACATGGTGGCCGAGCTGGAGAGGGATCCCCGGTGCTTCGATGGCCACCACCTGGCCCTGGCCTATGGGCTGAAGGCCTGCTGGTCCGTGCCAATCCTGGCTCAAGGGGACCGGGTGCTGGGCCTCCTTGCCTTCTTTTCTGAGACGCCCCGACGGGCCCTCGTCGCCGAGCTAGACACCCTGGAACGGGGGGCCCAGCTGGCCAGTCTCGCCCTTCTGCGCCATCAGGGAGAGGAAGAACTAAGGGAGAGTGAAGCCCGCTTCCGGCTCCTGGCGGATCAGGCCCCGGTCCTGATCTGGACCGCCGGTCTGGACCAGGGCTGCGACTACTTCAATCAGGTGTGGCTGGACTTCACCGGACGGACCCTGGCCCAGGAGCTGGGCAACGGCTGGGCTGAAGGCGTGCACCCGGACGATCTGCCGGGTTGCCTAGAGACCTACACCAGCCACTTCGACCGCAGGCAGACCTTCCGCATGGAATACCGCCTCCGCCACGCGCAAGGGGACTACCGCTGGATCCTGGATCAGGGCATGCCCCGCCACAATGCCGATGGCCTGTTCCTGGGTTATATCGGCAGCTGCATCGATATCACCGAGAGCAGGCAGGCCATCGAGGCATTGCGGACTGCGGCGCTCTACTCCCGCTCTCTCCTCGAGAGCAGCCTCGACCCGCTAGTGACCATCAGCCCCGAAGGTCAAATTACCGATGTAAACCAAGCCACGGAGCGGATCACCGGCGTCGCCCGAGCAACCCTCATCGGCAGCGATTTCGCCGACTACTTCACGGACCCGGCGGCGGCGCGGGCGGGTTATCAGGAGGTGTTCATGGAAGGGCAGGTGGTGGACTACCCACTGGCCCTTCGGCATTGCTCTGGGACGATCACCCAGGTGCTCTACAACGCCTCACTCTACCGGGACGAGCAGGGGCAGATCTTGGGCGTCTTCGCGGCGGCCCGGGACATCACCAAGCGCCAACAGGCCGAACAGTCTCTGCTGCAAGCCCATCAACGGATGGAGAACATCATTGACGCCACCCGCGTGGGCACCTGGGAATGGAATGTCCAGACCGGGGCGACCAGCTTCAACGAGACCTGGGCTGGGATGCTGGGCTGGACCCTCGCCGAATTGGCCCCCATCAACATCCAGACCTGGGAAACGCTCTGCCATCCCGATGACTTCAAGGAAGCACATCAACGGCTGCAGCAGCACTTCACCGGCCAGCAGCCCTACTACGATGTCGAGTTCCGAATGCGCCACAGGGATGGTCACTGGGTATGGATCCATGATCGAGGTCGCGTCATCACCCGCACCCAGGATGGCCAGCCGCTGTTGATGTTCGGCACCCACTCCGACATCTCCCAACGCAAGCTGGCAGAGGAAGCGAAACGAGAAGCCCTGGATCGCCTCCAGAAGATCGCCGCCCGGGTGCCCGGGGTCGTCTATCAATTCCGGTTGCGCCCCGATGGCAGCTCCTGCTTCCCCTTCGCCAGTGAAGCCATCCGGGATATCTACGGCGTCAGCCCGGAAGACGTTCGTGAGGATGCTGCCAAGGTCTTCGCGGTCCTGCATCCAGAGGACCTTCCTGCGGTGGCCGCCTCCATCCAGGCATCGGCCCGCGACCTTACGCCCTGGCAGCAGGAATATCGGGTGCGGCGCGAGGATGGCATCACCCAGACGGTCCTGGGCAATGCCTTGCCCCAGTTGGAGGCGGATGGCTCCGTGCTCTGGCACGGTTTCATCACCGATATCACCGAGCGCAAAGCACTGGAGGCCCAGTTCCACCAGCTGCAGAAACTGGATAGCCTGGGCACCCTGGCCAGCGGCGTGGCCCACGACATGAACAACGTGCTGGGCGCCATCCTGGGCTTGGCCTCGATGCATGTGGAGGTTCAACCCGCGGGAAGCCCGGCTCAGCGAGCCTTCGAAACCATCACCAGGGCCTGCGATCGGGGCGGCGGCCTGATCCAGCGGCTCCTGGGGTTTGCCCGCCAGGGGCTGGCCGAAGAACGGGAACTGGACCTGAATGCGCTGATCCAGGAAGAGGTCCGGTTGCTGGAGCGCACCACCTTTGCGAAGGTCCATCTCGACATGGATCTGGCCGCAGAGCTGCATCCCATGCGCGGCGATGCCAATGCCCTGTCCCACGTGCTGATGAACCTGTGCGTCAACGCCGTGGATGCCATGCCCGAAAACGGCACCCTGACCCTGCGGACACGCAACAGCAACCCTGGCTGGATCGAAGTTCACGTGGAGGACACGGGCATCGGCATGACCCGCGAGGTCCTTCAGAAGGCCATGGATCCCTTCTTCACCACCAAGGCCCAGGGCAAGGGCACGGGACTGGGTCTGTCCACCGCCCACAGCATCGTCCTGGCCCACCGGGGCCGACTGGAGCTCCAGAGCGAGCCCGGCCGTGGCACGAAGGTGCTGATGCGGTTCCCGGCCTGCGCGCCGGTGCCGCTGCTTCAGGAAGCAGAGGCTATTGCGGACCGTGGGGCATCAGCCAGCACTCTGAAGGTCCTGCTCGTGGACGATGACGAGCTGATCCAGACTGCCCTGCAGAGCATCCTGGAGGCCCTGGGCCACAGCGTGGTCCTGGCCCCAAGCGGCGAGCAGGCGCTGGCGGAACTTGCAGGTGGCTACCAGCCCGATGTGGTGATTCTGGACCTAAACATGCCGGGACTGGGCGGGGCGGGCACCCTGCCGCGCCTGCGGGCCCTGAGGCCCACCCTGCCGGTCCTCCTCGCCACTGGCCGCGCCGATCAGGCTGCCCTCGACCTCATCGCGGCCCACCCGCTGGTCACGCTATTGCCCAAGCCTTTCGGGGTGAAGGAACTACACCAGCACCTCGACCCCCTGGGCCGCGACTGAGCAAAGCCCCAACTGGCAGCCCCCTCACCGTGCCGACTGGACCCCAAGGCAGGTGGCAAGCAGGGCGGCCAGGGCATCCATGACGCGGCGGCGGGATTCGCTGAAGGCATCGGTCTGAAAACTTTGGAAGCTCACCAAGCCAAAGGACTGTTGCCCCCGGCCGAGCGGCACCCCATACCAGGAGTGGGGAATGAGCCCCGTGGCCCGCTCGGCGGCGGTGAGCAGGCTGCCGGCGGCTAGGCCTTCTTCAAGGGTGCGGATGTAAATGGGCTGGCCGTTCAGCAGCACAGCTTCGGATAGGCCAGCCCGCTCGGATAGCCGCCGGGAAGGATGGTTTCGGACTCGGCCGCCTTCGTGGTAGAGGACGAACCGCAGCTGATCCTGTTCCCAGTCGGCGAGGGCCACATAGAAGCAGGCGAGGCTGAAGGGCCGGAAGCAGAGCTCCAACAGGGCCTCGGCCAGGGCCACCGGCTCGGCACCAGGCTGCAGGCGTTCCAGGGCGCCGAGCAGCAGGTCGCGATCCTCATCCAGGTGCAGCACCAATTGCTCAGCCCCCTCGAGGCGAGCCTTGAGGCCACGGCATTCGGACTCCAGCTCAAGCACCCGCAGTTCGGACTCCGCGAGCGACCCTTGCTCTTTTTTTGTGCTGAATAGACCCATGTCGCAACCCGGAGACTTCAGATCGCAGGCCAAAGGTGGTTACCTAGAGCCATGGAAACGATGAAGCGCCCGATCTCCCTGTTCAACACCCTGACTCGGCGGGTGGAGCCCGTGGTTCCGATTTTACCGGAACACATTTCGTTGTACACCTGCGGACCCACAGTATACAACTATGCCCACATTGGAAATTTACGCACCTTTCTGTTCCAGGATCTGCTTAAACGCACCTTCCAGGCCGCTGGTCACAGGGTGCGGCACTGCATGAACATCACCGATGTCGAGGACAAGATCATTCGGGATTCCCAGGGTTCCCTGCCGCCCGAGGCCGATAATGACACCCGCCACAGGGCCATGAAGGCCCTCACCGACCGCTTCACCGCCGTCTTCCTGGAGGATCTGACCAGCCTGCGCATCCAGCCAGCGGACTTCCTGCCCCGGGCCACGGATTACATCCCCCAGATGATCCAAATGGTGCAGGCCCTGGCAGCCAAGGGCCTGGCCTATGACCGGGATGGCAGCGTCTACTACCGCATCGCCGGCCTGCCCCAGTACGGCGGTCTGGCCCACCTGGACCGTGAAGGCATGCAGGTCGGAGCGTCGGTGGACGCGGACGAATACGAGCGGGATTCCGTCACTGACTTCGTGCTGTGGAAGGCCGCCAAGCCTGGCGAGCCCTGGTGGGACAGCCCCTGGGGGCCCGGGCGACCCGGCTGGCACATCGAATGCTCGGCCATGGGCCTGGAGCTGCTGGGCGAGCGCATGGACATTCATAGCGGCGGGGTGGATCTGATCTTCCCCCACCACGAAAACGAGATCGCCCAGAGCGAGGGCTGCCTGGGGCACCGCTGGGTGAACCACTGGGTCCACGGGGAGTTCCTGCTGGTCGAAGGCCAGAAGATGGCCAAGAGCCAAGGGAATTTCTACACCCTGCGCGACTTGACCGACAAGGGCGTGGATCCTATCACCCTGCGCTACGCCATCCAGAGCAACCACTACCGCAAGGTGCTCAACTTCAGCTTCGAGGGCCTCCGGGCCGCCGACAATTCTCTCAAGCGCGTGCGCGCCTTCCGGAAGCGCCTGGAGGCCGAAGGCGCGGCCGGAGGCGGCCCCTGGAAGGAGGCCATCGAGCCCGCCGCCCGCCTGGAGCAGGCCCGCACAACCTTCTGGGGCGCCCTGGCGGATGACCTCAACACGCCGGAAGCCCTGGCCGCGCTCTTCACCCTCATCACCGACCTGAATGCCCAGGATGACCACACCGCCCTCAGCCGCGAGGAGCGGGACCTGGTGCTGGCCTTCCTGGACGAGGCGGATGCCATCTTCGCCGCCTGGCCCCACGAAGCCGCCTCCCTCGATGCCGAGGTCGAAGCCCTCCTCGAAGCCCGCCGGGCCGCGAAGGCCGCCAAGAACTGGGCCGAAGCAGACCGGGTGCGGGACCAGCTCAAGGCCCTGGGCATCGTCCTCGAGGACCGCAAGGACGGCAGCACCGGCTGGCGCAGGGGCTGACCCAGCCCACCGCCAACCCCTGAGCGACGCCCCTAGAAAAGAGCGAATAAACAGAGGTAGCTGGAGGCGCTAAGGACAGCGGAGACACTGCCACAGAGAGCACAAACAAGCAGACGGCCACAAAGCACACAAAGAGCGCAAAGAAAAGCGGGGGCACTGCCACAGAAAAGGATTTCTTGGCCAGTGATGAACACCGAGAAACACCGAGCAGGACCTTATGAAGAGCCGGGCTTTAAGAACGTTGCTTGATCAGTTTTTCATCGGTGTGCATCGGTGTGCATCGGTGGCTTCAAGCAGTTGCTTTACAGGGATGAAAGGGATGAAAGGGATAACTGCGGACCTGCTTTGTATCCCTTCTATCCCCCTCATCCCTGTTGGTCCTCCCTGAAAAACCTACTGCCGGGAGGTGCTGAGGCCAGCAGTGGCCCTGCCACCAAAAGGATTTCTTGGCCAGTGATGAACAGTGAGAAACACCG
>SESH01014865.1_pt1 | contig 13789 bp, 12 predicted proteins | sample 3171561 | NCBI WGS metagenome assembly SESH01 (sample SAMN10866947, study PRJNA518727) | freshwater metagenome | biome: subpolar coniferous forest; feature: holomictic lake; material: water; isolation source: holomictic Lake 442 2011 16.5 m and 2014 13 m | place: Canada: near Kenora, Ontario
AAACATAAACAACACCAAAGCTGCTAAAAACAATACACGATAATGTGTACTATCTACGGCAGACTCCGGCATTTCAACGGCAATATTGGCAGCCAAGGTACGCAAGCCCTGAAAAACACTTAAATCCATGACGGGGGTGTTTCCGGTTGCCATTAACACGATCATGGTTTCCCCTACTGCCCGCCCCAGACCAATCATCACTGCAGAGAAAATACCGGGGCTGGCTGTTAACAAAACGACCTTTATCATGGTTTGCCAAGTGGTGGCACCCAACGCCAAAGAACCCACGGTTAAATGCTTGGGTACGCTAAAAATAGCATCTTCAGCGATAGAGAAAATAGTAGGAATGACCGCAAATCCCATGGCGATTCCAACGACCAAGGCATTGCGTTGATCATAGCCAATACCATATTCTGTCTTAAACCAGTCACGTAAAGTACCATGAAACAAAAAAGCTTCCAGTGGAACACTGACAGTAAATGCAAACCAGGCACTGAGTATAATAACCGGTATGAGGATGGCTGATTCCCAACCCTCGGGTATCTTTTGCAAAATCGCTTTTGGTAAGTACTGCCAAGCAAAGGCAAACAATATAACCCCCAAAGGAACCAGCATAAACACAGCAAATAAACCGGCCAAATATTCTTCTATAATCGGTGCCAACCATAAGCCGGCCAGAAAGCCCAAAATAACGGTCGGTAGGGCACCCATCAATTCGATGGATGGTTTAACATATTGACGCATTTTTGGCGTCATAAAATAAGCGGTATATATCGCACCCATAAGTGCTAAAGGCATGGCCACCAACATCGCATAAAAAGCCGCTTTCAGTGTGCCAAATACCAAGGGTGTCAAGCTGTATTTTGGCTCGAAATCACTATTTGCGGAAGATGACTGCCAGATATAATCAGGCTTGGGATAACTTTCGTACCACACTTCCTGCCAAAGGGAGCGTAAAGATACCTCAGGATGTTTGTTATCGACAGTCCAGTAGTTAATCTTTCCATCTTCGGACTCAACCAAAACTGCATTGGCTCTGGGAGATATTGCGGCAGCTACCGGCTTTGAATGACCCAACGAAGCCTTAATCATTTCTCTTTCAGAGGTTGAATGATAGATGCCTAAGGTATCATCTGCATCAACCGTCATGAATCCTTTACGACGTTGTTCAGGATTTATCGAAATAATGGCCTTATCAGAAACCTTAAAGACCCTGATTTCTTGCATGCTAAATTGATTCGGCTTGTCTCTGACTTTACTCCACTGCGAGACCAGACCACTGGAATCTCCAATCATTAGGGAAAGATCACCGTTTAAAAAAGCGCTACTGGTAATGGTATGACCTGCCTCTACGATGTTTTGCTCGGAGATTAAAGCAGGTGCCGATTTATCAACAATATCAAACAACCCTAACTGCCCGTTATTGCTTAGCAAGTAAAGATTACGCTCATCCTTATCAATTAAAAGATCAGCAACGTTGGTAGCAGAATAATTTAAAACTGAATCTGTTCGCGTTAGCGTCGCTTCATCAGCAAACAACGATTGTTCTTTCTCAAAATGACTGATGCGAATTTTGCTTGTACCTAGTGGAGTTTCAGCCGTTTTTGCAACAATGGTGCTGGCTTTATCACCAATTTTAACGGCAATTTTTTCTAAGGGAACACCTGATTCATCTATTACCAAAGGCGCCTCGCCCATTGGATAGGATAAAGATGGAGTAATCAGGCGGCTATTATTTGGATAGGTCACTTTATATTGATGCTTAACGATAACGGCCTTACCATCTGATAAACCGTAAATGACCGCTCCTTCGTTAATAGGACTACCCTGAGAAAAACTGATAATTTTAGCGCCTTCAGGGATTTTAACGACTTCATTTAATAGGGTTTTGCCGGTCGCCACTGCAAAGAATACGACTTGTCCACTCTCTGTAAACCGAGCGGCAACTTCGTTTTGCTCTTCAATTTCCAGCAGGATTGTTTTACCTGAAGCAGGATCAGGCACATTATATTGATTAACCGATTGCGCTGTTGCAGAAATAAATAAAGGATAAACCACATAGAGCAGATAAAAAAATATCAATGCGATGGCAAAGATGATACCCAAGCCTCCCGCTATTACACCATAACGCGCGATTGAGTCTTTAATAAGACGCCAACGCTCATGGGTTCCACCGGAAGATAATTGCAAGACTGAGGAAGAATTTGTTTCGATATTTATTTTAGACATGTAGCGATTCTAAAGTTGATTGTGATCCTATACTACAATCACAGAAATAATCGGCCAAAACTTGCGTTAACAAATCCTGGCCGCTTTTGCCGATATTAACAGTTACATACAAAAAAAACGTTAATCCAGACTAACATCCTTGTTTATGCCATCCTGTACAAATAAACAATACTTTGTGGTTATTACTTATTGCAAATCTTCATTTACTTAATTTAAGAGTAGCGAGTACTTTTTCAACTATCTTTGCAGGTAATGGAATATACCCGTCTTTTATTACAACTTGTTGACCGGCTTTAGATAAAACCATTTTCATGAATTCATTTTCTAAAGGTGGCAAAGGTTGGTTCGGTTTTTTATTAACATAAACGTACAAATATCTTGTTAAGGGATAAGTGCCATTAAGTGCATTTTCTGGTTTTGCTTCAACAAAAGGTTGGCCCTCTTTTTTAGCCAAAGGAACCATTCTAATACCTGAAGTGGTGTAACCCATGCCGGAATAACCAATACCATTGGCAGAGGTTGTGACCGATTGAACAACAGATGCTGAACCCGGTTGCTCATTTACGTTGCTTTTAAAATCACCTTTACATAAAGCGTTTTCTTTAAAGTAACCATAAGTTCCTGAAACCGAGTTACGACCATACAATTGAATGCTCTTTGAGCCCCAGACAGTTACACCTGCGTCACCCCATGTTTCAATCTCGGTTGGATGTCCGCATTTAAGTGTTGAAGAAAATATGGCATCAACCTGCGGAATAGTCAGACCTTTGATTGGGTTATCTTTGTTTACCATTACCGCCAAGGCATCAATGGCTACAGGAACCGCTGTAGGCTTGTAACCGTATTTATCTTCAAACGCTTCCAACTCATCATCCTTCATCTCACGGCTCATTGGCCCAAGATTTGAAGTGCCCTCTGTTAACGCTGGTGGCGCAGTTGAAGAACCGGCCGCCTGGATTTGCACATTGACATTAGGATATTCACGATTGAACTCTTCAGCCCACATCGTCATTAAATTTGCCAGCGTATCAGAACCCACACTGGATAAGTTACCAGCAATACCACTGGCTTTTTGATAATCGGGTATACCCGCATCAACTGTTTGTACTGCACATGCAGTACCACTTACCAATGCTACAGTAGCAAAACCCATCGCAGCAATTAGCGATTTTGTTTTAAAAGAAAATTTCATGATCAAGTCTCTAGTTAATTATTATGGATCTATTATCTATGTGTTACATAACAAGAATATTAATATTATATGACGGTATTATGACAGCCGTATAATCTTCCCACTATACATCTACTCATATAAGCATACAAATTTAACCCAAGCCCTCTTCAGGTAACGATTTTGCATAGGTAATTGATATAAGCGAAGCGCAACCGGCATCCAAATGCGTCCAGTCATCGGGCATTAAAAGCCTGACAAAGGCAGCAGTCGGTAATAACTTATCGGAGTCAGGCAAGTTAGAGTCACCAACCAAATGAATAAGCAAATCTTCCAGTTCGGGATTATGCCCCACCAGTAATACCCGCTTTTTATCTAAAGAACATTCAGCCAACACTGTTTTTAAGCGTTCGAAGCCCTCCTGATATATACGTTTATCCTGCATAATAACCAAAGACTTTAGGGCAAAAGCTTTATGAACTACTTTTGCTGTTGAAAATGCCCTTAAAGCAGGCGAACTCAGCAGACAATCAGGAATAAGTTTTTCTTTTAACAGCCAATCAGCTATACGCTGAACGGCAAGTTTGCCACGTTTTTTCAAAGGCCGGTCAAAATCATCTACAGCGAGATCGCGATCCGACTTTCCATGCCTAAGTAACCATAACTCTCTACTCATTCTAGTGCCCTATCTCTGTTTTATTATATAAAGATCTTTAAAAAACTGTTACGATAAACAAAAATTGTTACACTGTCATTAAATGTTAATACAACATTACTATAATGGTTTTGTTTATGAATCGCTCCTACGTATTTTGCCATAATGTCTTTACAATTTGATTTACCCGCAAACTTAACTGCTGAAAAATTTATTTCAAAACTAAGCGATAAGGTAACCTTAGAGTTAGTCTCAAGGCAATATGCCCTGATGACTTATTACGACAGTTTTGACTGGAGACTTTATAAAAACAGTATCACTTGTGAATTTAACCGTACAAAATCAGCATCAACCTTATTACTAAGAAATCTAAAAAATGACTTGGTTATTGCAAGTACAGACATAAAAGACGTTCCCGCCTTCAGCCAACAAATCCCTTCAGATGTTATCTGCAATATACTTAATCCACTATTGGAAATGCGGGCTTTACTGCCTGTATGCAATCTTGATTATGAAAAATATTACTTAAACATACTTAATAAAGATAATAAATCACTACTTCGTTTAGTTGTTGAAGAGCACGAACTCTTTAATAACCGTGTCACCTTACTCCCCATTAAAGGTTACGACAAGACTACCGAACACATCATTTCGATACTGACTACAAAGCTTGACTTAACTCCCACTAATAAACCCTTACTGCTTATCGCATTAAGACTTCAAGGTCGCAAACCTAACGACTATTCATCAAAAATGAATATCAATCTAGACCCTGATATGCGTGCAGACATTGCGACCAAGTATCTTTACAGTCATCTCCTAAAGGCGATTAAAGATAATGAGCAAGGAACGATTGCTAATATAGACAGCGAATTTTTGCATGACTTTAGAGTTGCTGTGCGAAGAACCAGAGCCGGCCTTAATCAACTTAAAGGTGTATTACCCGATCAAGTTAACTTAGACTATGCTGAGTTTTTTTCTTGGTTAGGTCAAATTACGGGGCCTACCCGTGATCTTGATGTTTATCTGTTAAGTTTTGAACACTATAAAAACAGCTTGCCGGCCTCAATTCGCGAGGATATTAACCCGCTTAAAAAACTACTTATCGATAAACATAAAATTGCTCAAAAAGAACTTGCCAAAAAACTAAGTTCATCGAGATACTTGGCTAAAATATCTGAATGGGAGCGATTTCTAAAAGAACAAGCACCTATCAAGCCGATTGAAATTAATGCAAAACTTACCATTAAACAGTTAGCAGACAGAAGGATCTTAAAAAACTATAAGTGGATATTAAAAGAAGGTGGGGCTATTACTGAAGACTCACCCAGCGCAGCATTACATGACTTAAGAAAATCATGCAAAAAATTACGCTACTTGATGGAGTTTTTCCAAAGCTTATATCTTGAGGATCAGATAAAACATTTCATTAAAAACCTGAAAGGATTACAGGAAGTTTTAGGTGATTTTCAGGATTACGCAGTTCAGGAAGAGACGCTAAAATTGTTTAGTGAAGAAATGATAACTAAGCACATTCATGCCAATACACTTTTAGCGATGGGCGTGGTAATACAAAATCTGGATATGCTTAGAGATAAAGCTCGCAAAGACTTTGCATCAAAATTTGAAACATTCAAACATGAAGAAAATCAGGATGTCTTTAAAGCGTTATTGGCTGCAAAAGACTAAATCACTGTCATTGCAAGGCTGGCATTAACTCACCAGCCGAACAAATCTTATCAACAATTATATGGCTATGCTTACTTGGCTAATTTTGCACTTAGCTGAGCTGACCATTGGCCAAAATAGGTTCCAATAACGATAGAAATTGATATTACCAGCAATGGATTGCTTAAAGAAATACCTAAAAGAACATCTTGGTTCAATTTATCAGGTGTTTGCAATAAGTAAGCAAACGTTGATGAATAACCAAGAACACTCGCAGGAATTGTCGCAAGTTGTGGGATATTTGCAGCAAGACACATAACGACAACGGCAACTGCTACCGTAATCGCAGCCATAACTGGAAAGCCAAGAGCCGCTGAAGCGGGAATGTTAGTGAGTAAAATAGCGGTGAACCAAGCCATAACTACACCAAAAATCCCACACACGATTGTGTTAACCAATGCTTCCTTGGTGGCACCCAGGAAAAAATAAGCTGCCCAAGCAATAGTTGCCGCCCATATAAAAAAGAATCCACTCAAAGGCCCTACCGCCAAAAAAGTAGCAACACCGGCCAAGCCGCCAATGCTTAAAGAAAGCGCTGTTAGTTTATCCATAATATATCTCCAAAAAATCACCTCACTATTATTGGTTAATCAGACTTCATATTGAGGTGGTTCTATGAAATCTGACTGCTTGGGTTAATCGAACATCCGACAAACAACCCGTCTTTATTAAGTGAAACAGCCTATTGACCATAAACACTCAAAATCCCATGAATTCTATACTTTACTGGTAAGGCAGGTCAAATCGCAAAAAGTTACTTTTAATCTATTAGCTTGTATAACAAGCATAAGCCCGATAAAAAGCAAACGCTGATAGCACCAGAAAAATAATTCCGCTAATTTTATGTAGCCATACTAAAGAAAACTTTTGTAAAACTGTTCGCCCGGCAAGAACACCCAAAGCCGATATCGCTCCCAGCGCTAACGTAGAACCCATCCAGACCGCCAAAGGTGCTGCAGTACTACTTAAGGCAACAACCGCTAATTGTGTTTTATCACCAAATTCAGCAACAGTAATTAATAAAAAGGTGGTAAAGAAAATGCTGTGACCACTTTTTTCTTTTACCTCTTCATCCCCTTCATCTTCTTGTATTCGTAAAGAATGGATTCCAAAAGCGGCAAACAAAAAAGCGACCGTTGCCGCCACTATAGTGGCCGGCAGCCAACTGGCAATGGCAACGCCAAAAACAACGGCCAAGGTATTTAAAAGCGCAAATGCAGCAATAGCTCCCAGTAAAACCGGTAAAGCTCGGTGCCTGGAGGCCAGCGTCATACAAACAAGCTGGCTTTTATCTCCAATCTCAGCCGCTGCAATCAGGGCAAAACTGGTCATTGCAGTTGCTGATAGCTCGGTAATATTACCTGTTGTAAATAATAATAAAAACTTTTCCAGCGAGCTATGAAAAGCTTCAAAAAAATTAACGGTATAAAACAAGTTTAAATAGTGTTGCAAATTAATCTGGAGTTCGTTCATTCTTATCCTATAAAAACCACTCAACATTAAGTAATTCGCAAAAAATATCGACCAGTTAACCGATTACAATTTTATAATCTAGGTATCTATCATTATTGAAAAGATGGTTGATTTTTCAATTCAACCTAACAAATTATCCAACACCATCATAATTATAAAACCTACCATCAATGCAAAGGTTGCATAACGAGACCTTCCATTTGAATGCGTTTCTGGAATTATTTCTTCACTGATAACAAAGAGCATGGCACCGGCTGCAAAACCCATGGCAATTGGCAATATTGGCTGAAAGACAGTTACCATGGTAATGCCCAGCAAACCACCTACCGGTTCCACTAAGCCCGTTAAGGTGGCAATACCAACCGCTTTCCATTTATTGTAACCCAAACCCACCAGCGGCAAAGCAACCGCCAAGCCTTCTGGAATATTTTGTAAAGCAATAGCAATTGCCAAAACTACACCGTTTTTCATTTCGCCAGAACCAAAGCTTACGCCAACTGACATACCTTCAGGAAAATTATGGATAGTGATGGCAATAATAAACAACCAGACTTTTTTTAACGAAGAGAGCTGAACATCTGAAATTGAATCAAAATGTACATGGGGCAATTGGCGATCAGCATAATGAAGAAACGCAGCGCCAATCAACATCCCTATAGAAACTATATAAATGCCTTTACCGGGCCAGATTAAATTTCCGTAAGTCATGCCAGGCACTAATAAAGAAAATGCGGTTGCTGCCAACATAACGCCAGCAGCAGCACCCAACATGCTATTAAATAAATTGCGCGAGATATTTTTGAAAAACAAAGCCGGTAAAGCACCAATCCCGGTAGCTAAACCCGCTAGAATACTGGCAAAAAAACCAACAACGACTGCTTGACCAAAAATAAGGTATAAAAGACCAAAAATAATTAACTGTGATAATAAAAACAAACCAGAAAGAGTCGCCCAGCGTTCAAGAGAAGGCATTGCCAATAACTTTTGATAATTTTCATTATCTTTTAACCGATCAAATTGGGTTTCAAAAAAATACTGTAATTTTGATAATGTTCGGGTTGTTATTGTCATTATTGCCTACCTTTTATTATAAGTTTTTAGTTGTTGCAGGTGATTATAAACAAATGCCAAGTTTAATTATGGTTATTATCTCATGTGACATCAATATACCTTGTAACCTGCTCCTAGCTGAGCACGGCGCTTTTACTACTAAAAATTCCGCATTACATCAAACCAGGTTAACAAAAATGAATCTTTCGTTATTATTTATGATTTATAGACCTTCAATCCTGACTCAAATCCATTATAAATTGCTTAACTTGTATCAAGTCAAATGGCCAACCAAGCGCTTTACTTGTATTAGTATGATATAAAACCGGTATACGTAACGAGTATAGCGCTTGCCACTGTTCCTGCTCGGCAATATCTATGATCTCAATCACCACTTCATTACTGCCGGACAAATATTCATTGGCAATCTGTTCCGCTTGCTCACAAAGATGACAGCCGGAGGTACCCAACAATAGAAATTGCAGCATTAATGTTAATTACCTTTAGTGGTGTAAATGCGCAGCAAGCCAACGTTCTGCGACCTCTTCTGCTATACCTTTACGTTTGGCATAATCTTGTAACTGATCTTTATCTATTTTACCGACATTAAAATACTGAGCATCAGGATGTGAAAAGTACCAGCCACTCACTGCAGATGCGGGATACATCGCATAACTTTCAGTTAGCTCAATAGTGGTATTTTTAGTGACATTTAGTAGCTCAAACAACTTCCCTTTTTCGGTATGATCAGGACAAGCAGGATAGCCCGGTGCTGGACGAATGCCCTTATAAGCTTCATTTATTAACTGGTCAGCGCCAAAAACTTCATCTTTAACATAACCCCAGTAATCTTTTCTAACTAATTGATGCAAATATTCTGCAAAAGCCTCTGCCAGTCTATCTGCTAGGGCTTTTAACATAATCGAGCTGTAATCATCATGATCTTGTTCAAATTGCTGTAATTTCGCTTCTATACCAATACCCGTGGTAACTGCAAAAGCACCTATATAATCGGCTTTCCCACTATCAATCGGAGCAATAAAATCAGACAAACAATAATTGGGTCGCCCGGGGGCTTTAATATTTTGCTGACGTAAATGATGTAATATTTCCAAAACCTCAGTTCTACTATCATCCGTATATACAACCACATCATCACCATCGCTGTTGGCTGGGAAAAAACCTACAACCGCGCTAGCACCAAGCCATTCTTCCTTGATTATTTGCTTAAGCATAAGCTGTGCATCTGCAAACAGTTTTCTGGCTTCAACACCGACAATGTGATCATCCAATATTTTTGGATAACTACCTGCCATTTCCCACGTTTGAAAAAATGGCGTCCAATCGATATACCAAACCAACGTCTCTAACGGAAATTGCTCAAGAACTTTAAGTCCTAAAAATGAGGGTTTGACGGACTCGTAACTTCCCCAATTAAATTTATTGTTCCGTGCATCTTGTAAAGAATGTTGCTTGGTTTTAGCCTCACGCCCTTTGTGACGATCTCTGACTTCTTCGTATTCTGCTCGAACACCTTTTATAAACTCATTTTTAAGCTCATGACTCAATAAATTACTGGCAACCCCGACACCACGAGAGGCATCCGTTACATAAATAGTTGGACCTTGGTAATGTGGCTCAATTTTTACAGCAGTATGAGCACGAGAGGTCGTTGCGCCACCAATCATCAAAGGAATAGTAAACCCTTGGCGTTGCATTTCTTTGGCAACGTGAACCATTTCATCCAACGATGGCGTAATCAAACCACTCAAACCAATAATATCGACCTTTTCAAGACGTGCTGTTTGCAAAATCTTTTCTGCAGGCACCATAACACCAAGATCAATCACGTCATAGTTATTACATTGCAACACCACACCCACAATGTTTTTACCGATGTCATGCACGTCACCTTTAACGGTAGCCATGAGGATTTTACCGTTGGTTTGTCTCTCACCACCGGCTTTATCTGCTTCCATAAAGGGCATTAAATATGCGACCGCTTTTTTCATAACTCGCGCTGATTAAACAACTTGTGGTAAAAACATTTTATCAGCACCAAATAAGTCGCCAACCACGTTCATACCATCCATCAACGCGCCTTCTATGACATGCAAAGGTCTTTCTGCTTCGAGTCTGGCTTGTTCGGTGTCTTCATCAATATAATCAGTTATTCCTTTAACAAGAGCATGTTCAAGTCGCTTACTTACCGGCCAATCACGCCATTCCAGATTTTCTTGTTTAACTTCACTGCTACTCCCATCGCCACGATATTTTGCAGCCAATTCCAATAGCTTATCCGTACCGCTACCATCATGACGATTTAGTACTACATCTTCAACTGCATCGCGCAAATCCAGTGGAATATCTTCATAAATGGCCAATTGTCCAGCATTAACAATACCCATAGACATGCCAGCCTGAATAGCATGATATAAGAACACGGCATGAATCGCTTCCCGAACCGGGTTATTACCTCGAAATGAAAAAGACACATTAGACACGCCACCGGAAATAAGAGCGTAAGGCAGTGTTTCTTTAATTTCACGGGTGGCTTCGATAAAATCTAACCCGTAATTATTATGCTCATCTATACCGGTAGCAATCGCGAAAATATTGGGATCAAAAATAATATCTTCTGGTGGAAAACCAACTTGTTCGGTAAGAATCTTATAAGCACGCTGACATATTTCTACTTTTCTGGCCTTGGTGTCGGCTTGTCCATCCTCATCAAACGCCATAACAATAACTGCCGCACCATAACGATGAACGAGTTTGGCATGCTTAATAAAATCGGTTTCGCCTTCTTTAAGCGAAATAGAATTGACAACACCCTTGCCCTGAATACATTTAAGACCCGCTTCCAAAATATCCCATTTAGAAGAATCCAGCATAATAGGTACTTTCGCTATATCCGGCTCTGCGGCTATCAACATCAAAAAGCGGACCATTGCTTCTTTTGATTCCAACATACCTTCATCCATGTTGATATCGATAATCTGCGCACCATTTTCAACCTGCTGTTTGGCTACATCCAAAGCGGTTTCAAAATCACCGTCTATAATTAGCCGCTTGAAAGCAGCAGAACCGGTTACATTAGTCCGCTCACCGACATTCACAAACAAACTTTCAGCGCCGATAGACATAGGCTCAAGACCTGCCAGGCGACATTTTTTCTCAATATCAGGAATAATGCGCGGCGGGTGATTTTGCACTGCATCCGCAATGGCTTTAATGGTAGCAGGCGAAGTGCCGCAGCAACCGCCGATAATATTTAAATAACCATTTTGTGCCCAATCTGCCAATTCATTTGCCATTTGTTCAGGCGTTTCATCATACTCACCAAACTCATTAGGGAGACCGGCATTGGGATGAGCGGAAACATGTGTATCAGCAATTCCGGATAATTCAGCGATGTATTGGCGCAATTCGGTTGCACCCAACGCACAGTTAAAACCAAAAGATATAGGCGCTACATGCTTTAGAGAGTTCCAAAATGCAGCAACCGTTTGTCCGGATAGAGTTCTTCCTGAGGCATCCGTAATGGTACCCGATATCATGACTGGCAATTTATAGCCAATATCTGCAAAAACTTGCTCTACAGCAAAGATGGCGGCCTTGGCATTTAGTGTGTCAAAGATGGTTTCAATCAAAATAATGTCTGCGCCACCCTCAATCAATCCTAATGTCGCCTCTGTATAAGCCACGACCAGATCATCAAAGAATATATTTCGGAAACCAGGATCATTGACATCCGGAGACATTGAAGCAGTTCGTGCAGTGGGACCCAAAACACCCGCTACGAAGCGCGGCTTTTCAGGTGTTTTTTCGGAGTATTCAGCCGCAGCTTGTTTAGCAACGCGAGCAGATGCGACATTAAGTTCATAAGCCAACGATTCCATACGGTAATCCGCCATGGAAAGACTGGTTGAATTGAAAGTGTTAGTTTCGACAATGTCCGAACCGGCTTCAAAATAAGCGCAATGAATAGCTTTAATAATATCCGGTTGGGTTAATGACAATAAATCATTATTACCCTTCAAATCAACTTCCCATTGAGCAAAGCGCTCACCACGATAATCTTTTTCTTCCAGTTTATAACTTTGGATCATCGTGCCCATTGCGCCATCAAGAAACAAGATTCTTTTGGATAACTGCTGTTTTAATAATTCTGTTTTATTCATTGATTGTGCCAAGGGTAGTTATGTTACCTAAATATAATCATTGCTAAAAAAACTGGCTAGCACTATTATTTTTTAAAAAAATAGGAGATGAGCATGTCAAAACCAACAATTACTCAAGTTTTTAAAAGTGTTATAGCTGCTTTTATAGGCGTACAAAGTGAGACTAATAGAAGATCAGCGTTCGAAAACGGATCCCTTTCAACCTATATTGTTGTGGGATTGATTGTCACCATTGTGTTTGTTGGTGCCATCATTTTTCTTGTTTCCTATATCGTTTAGAGGCTTTTTAAGCCCACTTGGTTTTTTATATGCCAAGAAAACCTACTTAATCTCATAAAGATAAATAAAAAAGCCCAAGCGTTACTTGGGCTTTTTTTATCGACTTAAGAGGCTATTATTCTGGTGATTTGAAGCTTTGTTTTATGTTTAAAAACATTTCTTTAAGACCACTGAATAAATTTTGAACTGAAAAACTTTCTTTGGTAATAAATTTCAAACGAGCAAAAGCAATAATCAAAAACCCAACAACTGAAGGAGAAATTTCCAGATAAAGTGACTTTAAAATACCGGCAAAGCCAAGGAAATCACCTTCATTTTTTCGATCTGCGCCTTGTAATGCCTCGTAAGCAGTACCGCCCTCACTTGACCTGAATGATTCTAAAATATAAATATTTAGATTTACAAGCATTAATTGTAAAACAAAAAATCCTATCGCACCTATTACAACCCAAACCAACACATTATTTACTTTTGCTTTTATTGCTGACTGATAAAACCAGAGAGCTACAAAAATCATTACTATTCCGCTAATCATAAAGCTATACCCCTTTATTATTTTTTTAATTAAATTTTTGTAAGAAAATAGTACAAAAATGAACATTTAAGAATCATTTTAGAGCCTTCTTTTTCAACTACACTGCATGACTCATACTTTTCTTGCCCAGGTTTTGTCTGCTTTTTAATATCGCCATTTTCTATAGCGTATTTAATATCTATTTTCATTTCTTTTGTTCGACCAACAGAGTCAGTCGCTGTTTGTTTTAAAATGCCATTATCCTTAAAATCCCATTCGATAGTAACGTTTTTCTGCTCTCCATCTAACTTGGTCGCTTCAGCATATAGCTTCCATTTACCCAGAATTTCAGTATTACTCTTTAATTCAACATCGGCATTTGCCGAAAATGCAAAAAAAAATGCAGCCAACGGTAATATTTTAACGTATTTTTTCATTGTTATTATCCCCCTAATCAATCAGCTTTAAAAACAGAGCTCAAACTATACCACATTGATAATCCAGCT
>SESH01058286.1_pt1 | contig 13769 bp, 11 predicted proteins | sample 3171561 | NCBI WGS metagenome assembly SESH01 (sample SAMN10866947, study PRJNA518727) | freshwater metagenome | biome: subpolar coniferous forest; feature: holomictic lake; material: water; isolation source: holomictic Lake 442 2011 16.5 m and 2014 13 m | place: Canada: near Kenora, Ontario
GGTTTGACGAGGGCATGGCCGGGCTGCAAACCGCGCTTGATGCGGCCCTGCCCCGGAAAATCAATTCGATCGTCAGCATGAGCGATGACCGGCAGTGGGTTATCGTGCAGTCATGGGCGGCGAATGACCCGGGCATGTATTACCTCTATGACGCGAAGGCACAAAACCTGAGCAAGCTGCTGGCGCGCATGCCGTGGATCGATGCCGCGAGGATGGCCGAGGTGTCGGCCATCAAGTTCCAGGCCCGCGATGGGCTGCTCGTGCACGGCTACCTGACGCTGCCGCCGGACCGGGGTCGGAAAAATCTCCCGCTGATCGTCCTGCCGCACGGCGGACCGCAGACCCGCGATGTGTGGGGCTACGATCCCGATGTCCAGTTCCTGGCCAACCGCGGCTACGCCGTGCTGCAGGTGGATTATCGCGGCTCCACCGGCTACGGCGAGGCATTCTTCAAGTCGGGCCTGCGGCAAGTTGGCACCGGCATGCAGCACGATATCACCGACGGGGTGCACTGGGCGATCCGGCAGGGCATCGCCGATGAAAAACGCATCGGGATCATGGGTGGTAGCTTTGGCGGCTATTCCGCGCTGATGGGTCTCGCGCTCGAACCGGACCTCTACCGCTGCGGCATCAGCATCGCAGGGGTCACGGACTGGGTGGACCTGATCAAGGAAAAGGCGGAGATGTTTCCGCAGAGCTATGCCTACAATCTGAGCCTGGTCGGCGACCCGAAAAAGGACAGCCCGGCCCTGAATGCCATCTCCCCGGCGCACCTGGTGGACCGGATCAGGGCGCCGGTACTGATCATTCACGGCCGCGACGACCCGGCGGTGCCGTATACCCAGGCCAGGCTGCTGGTCTCGGCCCTGGAAAAAGCGGGGAAACCCTACGAACTCATGGCCAAGTACAATGAGCAGCACGGCCTCCGGGATTTCACTAATCGCGTCGAGATGTACCGGCAAGTGGAGGCCTTCCTGCAAAAGTACCTGCCGGCGCAGTGACCCAGAGCAGAGCGGAATCCGCGCCCATCCTTCGGATTCGAGCGATCGGCCTCAGCAGGATCATGCAGTTGAGTGCCTGCTCTGCAGATGAAATGGGCGCATCAAACGGTGGAACCCGGCCTCCGGACGGGTTGATCGGATGTGCGCCGGGCAACCGGTCCGGAGGCCCGGTTCCACCCGATGCAGCTGCCTGAGTCCGACCTCAGCCGCCCCAGTGCTTGAAATCCTTCAGGCTCGATCCGCCCACAAATTCGCGGAGGATGGAGTTCTCCGGCACCCAGGTGCTGTCGATGGGCGCGAACCACTGCAGCAGGGAGAGCAGGCGCATGGCCTCGACGTGCTCAGCGGTGCCGTGCGGCACCTGGCGAAGCAATGGTTCGGCCAGCGGTCGCAAGACGGACAGCTCGTAGACCAGCGCGGAATTGAACATGACGTCGGCGTTCTCCTGGTGCGGGAAGATGTGGAGCTTCTCGCCGCGACGGACGGATTCCCAGCGGCCGATGGTGTCGGCGGCGTTATAGCCGCGGTCGCGCGCATCGCGCACGATGCGGCGGATGAGGCGGGTGTCGGTCGTCGAGACCCGGTTGTGGCGGTCGAGGTTGAGCTGGGTGAGGGCCGAGGCGTAGACCTTGAACGACTGGGGCGCGAGGGCCGCCGGGATGAGGCGGGGATTCAGGCCGTGGATGCCCTCGAGCAAAATGATCTGGCCCGGGCGCAGGCGGACGACCGCCCCCGGCTCCTGCCGGCCGAGCTGGAAGTTGAAGCGTGGCAGCTGCAACTCCTCGCCGGCGAGCAGGCCGCGCAGATGTTCGGCGAGCTGCTCGAGCCGGAGGGCATCGATGGTCTCGAAGTCGTGCCGGCCGTTGGCATCGAGCGGCGTGTTTTCCCGCTCGACGAAATAATGATCGAGTTCCAGGGCGAAGGGCGAGAGCCCGAGCGCGAGCAATTGCACGGCGAGGCGACGGGAAAACGTCGTCTTGCCCGAGGACGAGGGGCCGGAGATGAGGACCAGCCGGGCCCCGTCGCGCCGGTCGGCGATCTGGCGGGCGATGGCGGCGACGTGGTGTTCGTGGAGGGCCTCGGAGACCAGGACGATCTCGCGGCCGCGCTTCGCGACTATGGCGTCGGCGAGGGCGCCGGCCGCCCCGATGTTGAGCCGGTCCAGCCAGTCGCCATATTGGCGGAACGTCGCCAGTAGCTTGGGCGATTCCGTCGGCGGCGGCATGAGGTGCGGCGTGTGCTGCCGCGGAAAGCGGAGGACGAAGCCGTGGTTCATTGGCGCCAGCTCGAGCCAGCGGAGATAGCCGGTGGCGGGCACCAAAAAGCCGTGAGGGAAGTCGCTATAGCCCTCGAGGTCGTAGAGGGTGATCACCGGCCGGACCCGGTGGCGCAGGAGCCGGACCTTGTCCTGCAGGCCGCGCTGTTCGAAATAGGCGATGGCCTCGGCCACCGGGACATCGCGCCGCACGAAAGGGACATTCAGGCCGACGAGCCGGCGCATTTCCGCCTCGATGGCCTGGAGATCGACGGTCTCAAGCGGGCGGTGTTCGCGCACGTGGCAGAGGTAACCACCCGAGGTGAGTGCATGATCCACGAATAACGCCGCCGTGGGGAAGAGCCGGGCCACGCTGGCCTGGAGCAGGAAAATCAGCGAGCGTCGGTAGATCCGCGCCCCGTCGGCCTCGGCCATGGTGACCGGCCGGATCACCGCCTCGAGGCGGACCGGCTGCGTCAATTCCTGCAGCTCGCCGTTGACCACCGCGGCGACGAGCGGGGCCGGCAACGTGGCGGTGATCGGGGCGAGGATGGACTCGAGGGAGGCGCCGCGCGGGCCGCGCAACGTCCGACCGTCCGGCAGATGGACATCAATCAATTCACTGGGGGACACAAAGCGGCTCTCAGGCATGGGGCGGGGGGGCGTCCAGCCATTCGGCTGGGACGAGGCGACATTCCTACTCGCTTGTCGTCGGCATTTCCATCGGAAAACACTACGACCCAGCGCAGAGGATTCTCGACATGACCGCGTTTTCCGCCTTATCTCCGCCAGAATCCGGTTAGACCGGCGCGTTGAACCCAGTAACTGCAGTTATTCCCAACCTCAACCTGTGACCCTATGAAGCTCATCGACCGCGTTAAGAATATCCTCCTTACGCCCAAGACCGAATGGGACGTGATCAATGCCGAGACCGCAGTACCGGGAACTCTCCTCACCACTTACGTGCTGCCCCTCGCCCTCGTGGCGGCGGCAGGACAATTGCTGGGCGGGATCGTATTATCCCGCGGGGCGAGCCTGACGTACGTGCTCATCGGGGCGGTGATTGCCGCGGCTGTGAGTGTCATCGGATATTTTGTGGCGATCCATGTCATCGATCTTTTGGCCCCCACCTTTGGGTCGGAGAAAAACCTGCCGAAGTCCGCGCAATTGGTCGCGTACTCCATGACCCCTTCCTATATCGCGGGCCTGCTTTCGTTCCTTCCTGGGCTGGGATCCATTCTCGGTCTCGCTGGCATGGTTTACTCGATTTACATCATGTTCCTGGGCGTTGGCTTGCTCAAGAAGACGCCAGAGGACAAGAAGGTCGTGTACCTGCTGGTTGCCTGGGTGGTCATGTTTGTCATCACCATGGTCATCAGCATGGCTTTGGGGGCGGTCTTGTACGGGTCAACCGGCTATGGTTCGATGCGGCCGCTCGGTTGAGCGTTGCTGGCATTGCTTAGCACTTCCTCACGGGGTAGAGCGAGTCTATCACCGGGTCTGACCGCGTCCCGGTCGCCAATATCCACAATGGCTAGCGCTACTCCGTTAAGTGCTCCGCCCCTACACCCCCCGCCCTGCGGGCACCCGTTCGGCTGAGCTCACAGCCGAAGCCCTCTCCTAGAGGGGATTCAAGTCCAAGCTAGCGAGTGATTGGGTCCCCTCTCGAGAGGGGTGGCGCACAGCGCCGGGGTGTGTGGCTGCACATAACGGAGTAGTGCTAGGGCGGGTCTTCAAACCTTCGCGCGGTTGCCCCAAGACCAGCTTGGCCCGATGGACTCAAACCAGCGTCACCACTAATGGAATTCCGCCAACGGCGAAATTTTGAGCCAGTGGCTCCGGCTGATCGCCTGCGCGATGGGTTCCGGAGGGGCCGCAAATCGCGGCAGAGCAGGTCTGCGATCAGCAGACCCCAACCGGCCGGCGCAGGCGATCAGCCGGAGCGGTCATCGGAGATTTCACCCTTGGGGAAATCCTATTAGTGGTCGCTTTCGGGGGTTTGAAAGCATTCCCTCGTTCACTCTGCTCATAGGTTTTAAGGCAGGAGCGCGGCACAGAACGCTTGTGCCGTGCCGATCGCTGGCTCATCGTGAATCCGCTCCGCATACCCCATCCGTCGGTGACTGTTTTATCATGCTTTCCATCCAAAAACGCCTGACCAACTCGTTCTACGCCCTGACCAGCCTGCCGGCGACGGCCATGGGCTTTGCGCTCTCCATCCAGATCTCGGCCCTGAGCTGGCTGCTCACGACGAAGTACAATCTGCACATCGACGAGGTGGGCTTCGTCTGGGCGGCGGGCCCGCTGGCGGGTATCTTTGGCCAGGTCATCATCGGCTTCATCAGCGACAAGGTGTGGTTCTGGGGCGGCCGGCGCCGGCCGTTTGTCCTCATCGGCGGCGTGCTCGCCGCGGGCATGCTGCTCGCGCTGCCCAACATCGATGTCATCACGGCCAAGCTCGGCGTGAAAAGCCTCCTCGCCGTGGCGATCGCCGTCGCCCTGACCCTCGATCTGGCCATTAACATCAGCTTCAATCCCACCCGCTCGATCATCGCCGATGTGACCCCCGAGGGCAACCCGCGGACCAAGGGCTACACGTGGATGCAGACCATCTCCGGTTTCTTCGGCGTGCTGGCGTATGTCATCGGCGCCACGCTGGGCAACTACGTGCTGATCTACGCGGGTGTCGGGCTGGTGTTTCTCTTTTCCTTTGTCCCGATGTTCTTCATCGAGGAAAGCCGGGACCTGGTGCCGGCCGCCGCCGCCGGCGCACCGGCGGCGAAGACCGTGACGGAATGGGGCCAGCTGATGCGCATCTACGTGGCGCACGGTTTTTCCTGGATCGGCATCCAGACGATGTTCGTGTTCATCATCGCGTTCATTCAGCAGAAGTACTTCGGCGGGGTGACGGACACCGCGGTGATCAACGCCCAATCGGGCCAGATCATCGCCATCGCCTTTGCCGTGCTGAACACCGTGGGCTTCATCCTGCCGGCCTTCGTCCTCGAGCCGATCGCGGAGCGGATCGGGCGCGTGAAGACCCAGGCGCTGTGCGTGGCCATGATGGCCGTGGCCTATCTGGGCATGGCCTTCCTCGGCCACACCCCCATGATCCTCTATGTGCTCATGGCGGTCGCCGGAATCGGCTGGGCGGCGGTGGTGAGCCTGCCTTTCGCCATCATGACCGAGAAGATCGACCAGAGTCGGACCGGGTTTTTCATGGGCATCTTCAACCTCTCCGTCGTGCTGCCCCAGCTCCTGGTCAGCCTTGCGGTCGGCACGATCATCAAGAACGCCGCGGACAAAAACATCATCTTCATCATCAGCGGCGTGTCACTCGCCGCTTCCGCGGTGCTCTGGACGATGGTCAAGGAGTCGCGACTGGCGGGTGGGTCCAGCGCTAGCGGACCCCGGCCGGGGCATTGACCTTGCCGATTCGGCCCAGGGCGCTCCGCGGGAAATGCAGACATCGCGAGGAGGCAGCCTTTGCCCTCTATCCCCCTTCGCATCCGCTGAACGGCCCGCAGCGACGCGGCCCCTCCAACTTATGGCCGTGCCATCCGAAGCCCAACGGGCGAAGGATGGCGGATCTGGAGGGACTCGAACCCCCGACCCCTTGGTTCGAAGCCAAGTGCTCTATCCAATTGAGCTACAGATCCGTTTCGCCTCTCTGCCTAACGGGAATATGAAGGCAGTGAAGCAAATTGCGCGGCGGGAGCCAGTCGGCCCGGGTGGGCGCCCCGGGGAATTGGGTTGGCCAAAGGAAGTGAGACCCGCCAAGCATAAGCCTCACATGCACAGCCTGAAAAATCTGTTCGTCCAGAACCAAGCCTGGGCCGAGGCGATCAAACGCCGGGATCCGGATTTTTTTCAAAAGCTCTCGCGCCAGCAGAATCCGGAGTACCTCTGGATCGGCTGCTCCGACTCGCGCGTGCCGGCCAACGAGATCATCGGGTTGCTGCCCGGTGAGGTTTTCGTACACCGCAACCTGGCAAATGTGGTGGTGCACACCGACCTGAATTGTCTCTCGGTCATCCAGTTCGCCGTCGATGTGCTAAAGGTGAAGCACATCATGGTGGTCGGCCATTACGGCTGCGGCGGCGTGCAGGCGGTGATGCGCTGCCAGCGGGTGGGGCTGGCCGACAACTGGCTGCGCCACGTGCAGGATGTGCGGGAGAAGCACGACAACTGCCTCTGCCGGTTGCCGGACGACACGGCGCGAAGTGCGCGCCTGGGCGAATTCAATGTCATCGAGCAGGTCGCCAACCTCGTTTCCACCACCATGGTGCAGGATGCCTGGAACCGCGGCCAGGATCTGACGGTGCACGGCTGGATCTACGGCCTGAAGGACGGCCTGCTCCGCGACCTGAAGATGTCCGCCAGCAGTCTCCCGGAATCGACCGCCGCCTACCAGACGGCCGTCGCGGCGCTGGAGCAGGCGGTTTGATGGAGGGCGCGCGTCCCGGCGTGCCGATCAGTCGACCCCGGCCCACAGAGATGTGGGCCCTCCAAAGAAAAACCCGCAGTGTGGCTGCGGGTGTATAGTGCAGGGCAGTAGGGTTGACCTAGTCGCGCCGCGGCGGGTTGAGGCCACCCGCCGGCAAATCAGGCCCGGCCCAGATAGCTGCCGTCCGCCGTGCTGACCTTGATCAGCTCGCCGGACTTGATGAAGAGCGGCACCTGCACGACCAGGCCCGTTTCCATGGTGGCCGGTTTCTGCACGTTGCTGGCGGTGTCGCCCTTGATGCCCTCGGAGCTCTCGGTGACCTTGAGGACGACGGAGGAGGGGATGTCGATGGTGACCGGCACGTCGTTGATGAAGAGCACATCGGCCTTGCCGTTGGCGACGAGGTAGTTCTTGGAGTCGCCGATCATGACGGCATTGATCTCGAACGTCTCGAAGGTCTCCGGATCCATGAAGGAGTAGGTGTCGCGGTCGGCGTAGCTGAACTCCAAGGTGCGGCGGTCGGTGGACAGGACGTCGACGTGATCAGGCGAGTTGAAGCGCTGTTCCAGTGATTTCCCGTAGCGGAGATTGCGCATCTTGACCTGCACGAAGGCGCGGAGGTTGCCCGGCGTGCGATGCTGGGTTTCCATGATGAGGTGCGGCTCACCGTTGAAGGTAATGACTTGGCCTTTGCGAAGGTCGTTGGCTGCGGGCATGACGGAAGCGAGTGGAGGTTTGGTTACGTAAAGGGATAGGATTACCGAGGGGATTTCGGCGATGTCAACCTCGTCCTCGATAATAGTTTTTCGGTTCTTCGCTGTTTGCAGTGGGTAGAAAGGTGGGGTTGCCCACCTGCGTCCCGGAGAGATTGGACCACTAATGGATTCATCAAACGATGAATCCTTGATGGAGTGCTCCGACTAATCGACTCCACGGTGGCTTTCGGGGGCCGGTTGATCGCCGGCAGGGCCTCGGTCTGCAATCAGCAGACCCCCCGAAACTTATCCTGGAGGCGATCAGCCGGAGGGTGACCTCGAAAGTTTCGCCCGTTGGCGAAACACATTAGTGGTTTACACTTCCGGGGCTGGGGTGGGCTCGCCCAACGCTGCACCCACTGAAACAGCGAGGAACCGGGAATCCCCCATCTCCAAGCTTGTCATTTCCAAGAGGTTTCCAACTATTCGCCAACACACCCATGAAGCAGCGCTCCCTTCTGCGCGAGGTCTCCATCAAGGGCAATGCCCTGCACACCGGAGACGCCGTGCACATGACCTTCAAGCCGGCCCCGGCCAACCACGGAATCGTGTTCCGCCGCATCGATCTCCATGGTCATCCGGAGCTGAAACCCCGCATTGACCAGGTCACGGACCTCGTCCGCGCCACGACCATCCAGGTCGGCCACGCCAAGCTCCACACCGTCGAGCATGTCCTCAGCGCCCTGCATGGCTGCGGGATCGACAACCTGCTGATCGAGATTGATGCCAGCGAGCCGCCGATCATGGACGGATCGGCCCGGCCCTTCGTGCAATTGATCCAGTCCGGCGAACCGGTCGAGCAGGACGCCGAACGGGAATACTTTACCCTGACCGACACGGTGTCCGTCGCCCGCGGCAACTCCTCGATCATCGCGCTGCCGTACGACGGCCTGAAGATCACCTGCACCTCCGCCGACGATCGCGGCATCCACACCCAGCATCTGTCGCTGGTCATCGATCCCGAGGTCTACACCGCCCAGGTCGCCGCCGCTCGGACCTTCACCATCTACGAGGACATCGAGGAGCTCATCAAGATGGGCAAGATCAAGGGGGGCAGCCTCGACTGCGCCGTCGTGATCAAGGGCGACAAGATCATCTCCAAGGAGCCGCTCCGCTTCGCCGACGAGTTCGTGCGGCACAAGATCCTCGACATCATCGGGGACATTTTGCTGCTCGGCGTCCCCCTCAAGGCGCACATCGTCGCCACCCGGCCCGGCCATGCGGTCAACGCGGAGCTGACCAAGATCCTGTACGAAAAATACACCGCCTGGAAAAAAGGCGGCAAGAAGGTGACCAAGCCGGTGACGCCCAAGGCCGACATCACCACCGAGACCACCCTCGATTGCCGGCGCATCCTCGACACGCTGCCGCACCGCTATCCGTTTGTCATGCTCGACCGCGTGGTCGAGCTCACGGCGGACACGCTCACGGCGATCAAGAACGTCACGATCAACGAGCCGTTCTTCCAGGGGCACTATCCCGGCAATCCCGTGATGCCGGGCGTGCTGATGATCGAGGCCATGGCCCAGGCCGCGGGCATTTTGATGCTGCGCCGCTCGTCGATGGAGGGGAAGACCGCGCTGTTCATGAGCTGCGACAAGGTCAAGTGGCGCAAGCCGGTGCGCCCGGGCGATCAATTGTGCATCAAGGTCCGGCTGACCAAGGTGCGCGGCACCATCGCCTGCGCCGAGGGGGAATGCGCGGTCAACGAGCAGGCGGTCTGCTCGGCCGAACTGATGTTCGCCACGGTGGACAACAGCGATCTGGATTGAGCCATGGCCGCCCCGCAGATCCACCCCACTGCGATCATCGAGCCGGGCGCGGAGCTGGGTGAGGATGTCGTCATCGGCGCCTACGCCTACGTCGGCAACAAGGCGGTGATCGGCGCGGGCACCGTGCTGCACCACCACGCCAATGTGGAGGGCCGCACCACCATCGGCCAGCACTGCGAGATTTTTCCGTTCGCCTGCGTCGGCACCAAGACCCACGACCTGAAGTTCAAGGGCGGCGAGCCGGGCCTGATCGTCGGCGACCGCAATGTTTTCCGCGAGTACGTCAGCGTGCATGGCGCGACCAACGACGCCGACTTCACCCGCATGGGGCACGACAACGTCATGCTGGCCTACAGCCACATCGCCCACGACTGCGTGGTCGGCAACCACCTCGTGATGAGCGCGCAGTCCGCGCTGGCCGGGCACGTGATCGTGCAGGATTACGTCAACATCGGCTGGGGCACGGGCGTGCACCAGTTCTGCCGCATCGGGGCGCAGGCCATGCTCGGCGGCATGTCGAAGATCGTGCAGGATGTGCCGCCCTACGTCATCGCCGACGGCAATCCCGCGGTCGCCCGCTCGATCAACAAGGTCGGCCTGGAGCGCAACGGCTACACCCCGGTGCAGCTCGAGTCCATCAAGCAGATTTTCCGGCTGATCTACCGGGCCGGCTACAACCGCACCCAGGCCCTCGAGAAATTGCGCGAGCACAAGCTCAGCGACACGGCGGAGTTCAAGCAATTCCTGGCCTTCGCCGGCCAGAGCGACCGCGGCTTCATCGCGGGGAAGTGAGTTTATATTCGTTTCGCTGTAGGGCGGGATCGCTGATCCCGCCGTTTGTCGAGCACTGGCGGGATCAGCGATCCCGCCCTACCAATCGGGGCGTAAAGCCCCTCCTACAGCTCGATCTAGCTGGTCCGGGGTTGAATTTGCTAGGCGTTACTTCCCCAGTTCCCGCAGCAGGTCGTAACTGTAGAGTCCGGTGCGGTGGCCGTCGCTGAAATCGAAGCGGATCGCGTAGTTGCCGATGCGCTCCCAGGCGGTGACCTCCACCCCGACGTAATTCTTCGGCGCCTCGCCGCCATACTGGTGGCCGAAGATATCGCGCTCGCCGCGGGTCTCCGCACTGGGCGACGCCGCGCGGAGCGTGGCGAAGGAATAAAAACTCTCCAGCCCGTCGTCCCAGCGGATGGCGACTTCCGAGCCGATGATCTGGACATCCACGGGTGTGTGCATGCCGGCAGGATATTCGGTTGGGTCTGGACAAGGGAAGCTCGGAAAGGGAGTGGTTGCCGCAGTGTTCCCGTGGTCCACCAGAGCCTCGGCCTTCCCAAGTGTTCCCCCGATCGTATTTGACCGGCGGCCGCGGAAGCAGCTTGATGGCGTTTCAACCCCAATAACCATGAGTGTGCTTAAGCCCTCCCGGTTCGCTGCTCTTGCAGCTCTTGTCTCCGCATCGCTGTTGGCCTCCCCCGAGGCGGTCAAACCCACCTCGACCACGGTCCTATTCAACGGGCATGATCTCACCGGCTGGGTGCCCGTGGCCAAGGACGGGCCGCCGCCCGCCGACACCTGGCAGGTGGCCGACGGGGTCATCAAGTGCAGCGGCCAGCCCGCCGGTTATCTGCGCACAACGGGCCGCTACCGGGACTATCGCCTGACTGTCGAGTGGCGGTGGACGCCCGGTCCCGCGGCCCTTGACGCCCAGGGCCGCCCGCGGATCCGCAACAGCGGCGTGATTCTGCACATGCAATTGCCCGATGCCGTGTGGCCGCGGAGCCTGGAGGCGCAGCTGATGGAGACCAACGCCGGCGACTTCTGGGTCATCGACGGGGTCGAGACCAACGAGCATGCGAAACTCGTGGCCCAGGCGGTGGCCGCCGCCGGCGCTGACGAAAAGGCGATCACCCAGGCCCGCGGTAACCGGCGAACCCCCAAGGCCTGGCCGGCCTCCGAAAAATCCCCCGGCGAATGGAACACCTACGACATCCTCTGCGTGGGCGATGTCGTGACGGTGCGCGTCAATGGCGTGGAGCAGAATCGCGCCACCGGTGTGACCGAGCAAGCCGGCCACATTTGCCTCCAGTCCGAGGGCGCCCTGATCGAATTCCGCAACGTGAAGCTGGAACCGTTGCAATGATTGTGTAGCCGCGAGCGCCAGCGAGTGGACGGACCATCTACTCGCTGGCGCTCGTAGCTACATTCACTCCCTCGGCTACATGGCAATTTTAACAGCTCCAGACCCCCCCTTAACCAATACCTAGCCCTCATGAAAAACATCCCGATAACTCCTTTCTCCCGCCGGCAGTTTCTCAAGGCCGGCGCGGCGGCTTCCCTCCTGCCGATGCTCGGCGCGGTTCCGTCCGTCTTTGCGGCGGGCTCCGATCGCATTCGCATCGGTCTCGTCGGCTGCGGTGGCCGCGGCCTGGGCGCCGTGCGCAACTGCCTGGCGGCTGATCCGTCGGTGCAGCTGGTCGCACTGGGCGACGCCTTTGCCGACCGTATCGACGCGGCCCTCGACGAATTCACCAAGGGTGCCCCGAATGCCAATCCTCCCCGGCCGCCGCTGCCGGCCGACCAGTTCGCCGTCACGCGCGAGCGCTGCTTCACAGGTTTCGACAACTACAAGCAGGTGATCAACTCGGGCATCGATCTGGTGCTGCTGGTGGCACCCCCGCATTTCCGGCCGTTGCACCTGCAGGCCGCCATCACGGCCGGGGTGCATGTGTTCGCCGAGAAACCCGTCGCCGTCGACGCCGTGGGCGCCCGGCTGGTGATGTCGCTCGCCGAGATCGCGGCGCAGAAGAAGCTCGCGTTCGTGGCCGGCACGCAGCGGCGCCACTCCGTCGATTACCTCGAGACCATGCGGCGCATCCAGGACGGGGCCATCGGGGAACTCACCGGCGGCCAGTGCTACTGGATCCAAGGCGCCCTCTGGCATCGCGGCCGCCAGCCGGAGTGGTCGGACATGGAATACCAGATGCGCAACTGGCTTTATTTCACCTGGCTCAGCGGCGACCACATCGTCGAGCAGCACCTGCACAACATCGACATCATGAACTGGGCCTTCGGCGGTCCTCCCGTGAAGGCGCTGGGCATGGGCGGTCGCCAGACCCGCACCGAGCCCATCTACGGCAACGTGTGGGATAATTTCTCGGTCGAATACGAGTACGCCAACGGGGCGCGGGTGCAAAGCATGTGCCGGCAAATTCCAGGTTCAGCCTCCCACCGGGTGGCGGAGCGGCTCGTGGGCACCAAGGGCTCGGCCAATCCGGCCGGCACCATCACGGGCGAGAAGCCGTGGAAATTCGAGGGAGCAAAGCCGAATCCCTATGATCAGGAGCATGTCGACCTGATCCGCAGCATCCGCGCCGGCCAGCCGCTCAATGAGGGGCGCCGCATTGCCGAGACCACCCTCACGGCCATTTTGGGCCGGGTCTCCGCCTACACCGGCCGCGAGGTCAGCTATGCCTGGCTGCACGAGAGTTCCAAACTGGACCTCACTCCGGCCGCTTATGCCTGGGGCGCGGCCCCGGCGGTGGAGATTGCCGTGCCCGGCATGACGCCGCTTATCTGAGCCACGCCTGGCTCCTAGGCGGCAAAATGCGTTTTGTCCGTGATGGTAAGAAACGGGCCTGTAGGAGGGGCTTTACGCCCCGATGCTAGGCGCACGAGCGCTGCACAGGTTGCGAATCGGGGCATAAAGCCCCTCCTACACTCAGACTCATGAGCAGTTGCCTAGGAGTTGAATGTAGGGACGCCGCCCTTCGACTAGCTCGGGACGCTGAGTGGTTCGACTTCGCTCACCACCCTGAGCCAGTGGATGGGCTTGTCGAACAGGCCAGCGTCGGCCCTGCACCCGATGGGGTGAATGCACCCTCAGGGGAAAATTTGGATCTATGGCCTGATCCCGGCATCAGCCCTTCGTGACGCGCGGGGCCCAGTCGCGGAGCAACTGTCGCTCATAGAAATACTCGTCCGTGCGGATGCCGACCTGCATCTGGAAGGCCAGGTTGGTCACGTGGTCCTCACCTTTGGCGAGGGATTTGCCGTCAGCCCCGAAACGCTCATAGGCGATGACAAATCGGGGCGGGTAAATGCTTTTCACGTACCGGACATCATCGGCTCCGGCGCGGCGCCACGGCTCGAAATCACCGGCCAGATCGACATCGTGAAAGGTGATCTTGATGCTATCCCCGGCGGCCAGCTGCCGGCCGACTTCCTCCTGGGTGATCTTGGAAATCATGTTCAGGATGTACTGGTCAGTCTCGCCAAAGCTGTCATCGGCGGCATCGGTGAAATTTATCTGGTCCTGAAAATTCACTGTCACGCGTCCGTCGGCGGACTGGGCGGGGGCCGGGACCACGGGAGCGGACTGGCAGCCGGCCAAAATGACGAGGGCCAAGGCGGCGAGGGCAGGGAGGCGGAGGGCATACATGGAAAGGGGTGTTGGGGATTTAGGGAATCAGTATCTGCTCGCGCCTCCGCGTGCAACCGATCGAGCCACCGACAAGTCTCAGCCGGACTCATGCAGTTGAA
>SESH01063434.1_pt1 | contig 13769 bp, 18 predicted proteins | sample 3171561 | NCBI WGS metagenome assembly SESH01 (sample SAMN10866947, study PRJNA518727) | freshwater metagenome | biome: subpolar coniferous forest; feature: holomictic lake; material: water; isolation source: holomictic Lake 442 2011 16.5 m and 2014 13 m | place: Canada: near Kenora, Ontario
TTAGTTCGTTATCCGCGTATATGGCGACACGTTTTTTCTTCCCCACACCGAGACATCCTGAATAATAAATGGGTTAGTAGCGGTCACGTGTACGGTCTGTCCAGTAGCCAGGACGTCGCGCATGATGTGAAACGGCGAAAATGACCACGCCATCACCTTCAGGACGGTAAAAAAGTGTGAAGGGAAAACCCTTGAGGCTCACTCTGCGTGTATTCGAAACAGATGGAGAACCTGCCAGTGGAAAGGCCAATGCCCTGACTGCAGCTTCCTCTACTGCGGCACTGAAACTTGAACCAAAACCAGGTTGGACTTCGTCATAGTAAGAAATCGCAGCAAGAAATTCCTGGCGAGCTGCTGCGATAAACCGTGCGCGTTTCACCGAGACATACGCCTTGCTTCGGCAAAAACTTCCTCGGCAGAATATGTCAGCAACTCGCCCCTTTCGAAGGCAGCGACACGGTTCTCAATTTCATGTTCCCATTCTGCCTCAATATCGGCCAACGACGTGTCGCGAAGCGACTCAAGTAACACTTCGGCAAGATATGCGCGCTCATCGGGCAAAAGCGTGGTTGCTTTTTGCTCCAACTCGACTAACAGTGCGGACATAGTGGGCACTCCCTTGATTATGATTTTTGAATTTTTCGCCACAGTGTTAAATCATTCACGAACAAACTCTAATATCCCATACGAATATGAGTTATCATCAAATAGAGACAGCGTTATTGTCGCCATAACTTTTACTATAATCGATAATACTGCGCTATTAACAGCTATTTATTCAATCAATGACAACATTTTTCCTTAATTCTATTTGTCAGATCCTGCTGCCTTGAAGAGGTCGCCTTATGAAAACAACTTTTGTCTGTAGTATAACAAACAATCTCAGGCCATCAAACACACATCTACCCGAAACGGATCACAACGGCATTGGAGGATATCATCCAGAATCATTTCAGCAATTCCGATGCAATCTGCTAGGAAGTAGAAAGGAGAGATAGCAAATGAATGTGAGAACCCTGACAGAAGAACTCTTGGGAAAAGGCAAATCCGTGAACCAATGAATCAATCCGCCTGGATGAGTACGTTGAGCAAGCAGGCTGCGGCATCAGTGACCGGCAAGCCCATCAGGATCTTCGAAATTTAGTGGATGCCGGATTACTCGACCCGATTGGAGCTGGCCCTGCAACGTGTTATCGTAGAACCGAGGTGGAAATCTGATCCGGCCATTATCCGGCCATATTCATGCACAGGATATTTGCTGATAACAACTTGTGCCAATATGAATAACAGTATGCAAAAATGATAGTTACAAAGCAGTAGAAATAGTATGGGCGGTTGCGGCATTTGCTTATCCGGCCATAATCCGGCCATAAATCAAGAGCGGATTCTATCAAGTCAGTAAGGCCGTTAGCGAGAATCTGCTTAGCATTGGTCATCGACAAATGTGTGATCAATGATCGACCTTTATCATCTGAAAGTCCTTCCTGGCGAGACTGCGAATCCCCACAGGAAGGCGTTCATAGCAAGTCCAGAAGCTGGAAGCCGTTTTGTGTATCAAAGGTCTCTCGTCAATCCTGCTTCGTGCTCGGCAAGCGCCGCATTGATAAGGAAATCAAGCTTTCCTGCATCGGAGTCGTTTTCCAGTTGTTTATCCCAACGCGCTTGCTCAAATTCGATAAACCAGTCACGGAGTTTTGAAATCGAAGAGTTGAACCGTCTCCCGAAACTGGTGCACTCAGGCGACTGACCGCTGAAGAGAGTGCAATGTACGATCAGTTGCGGCGGAACGAGCTGGGTAGTCATTTACGGCTGTAGCAGGAGAGGATTGGGTTTGAGTGGGTGGTTGGGGCGCTGGGAGCTTTGGGAAGGGTTTGACGTGTATTTAACGCCCGATTTATCCACCATGAATGACATCCACCTTCTCTGGAAAATTCACAACCTTGTAATCGCAGATATTTGATAAATTCTTGTCGCTTCATACACAAACAAGTTCCTCTTGATAATTTTTCCCAGCGAAGCCAATAGCATCTTCCCTGTTCAATTCAAGAAGTTCTTCCAAGGTAATTTTAAGGCTTATTAACAGTTCTTCTTTCGAGTATTCCTGGCAATTAACTCCAGGCACTTCTTCTATCCAGCCTATCCAGCAGTCATTATCTTGTTTTATTATGGCCGTATAGTTATTTTGGTACATAGCTTCCTCCAAGGAAAATATGAAGTTTAATGTAACATTCAGAATTACTCAACCGCAGTAAATACACCTTCTCGAACAACGAAATATGATCTGGTGCGTTGATTTCAGCAGTCCGCAGAGCCAGATCAGCGGATGAGCCTCCATTCCAACACAGAAACAGAGTCTGGATTGTTCGTACTTCGCTATACATCAACCATGAACAGCACTCCTTGTCAAAATAACTTGACTTTGCGGTATAACAAACAATCTCAGGCGATCAAAAGTTTTCATATTTCTGCCGTTATCCTTTTCGTACCGGTTGAACGCATTTTGTCCTCAAGCGGATTTCGCCATCTTTTCAGTCCGCTGATCCAGGGTGCACAGGACTTCTTGAATGGCTTCAACTTCGAGTTCATCAAAATAGTCAATAAAGTCAAAACATTGTCCGATAATGAGCAAAAAGCTGTCCCAAATGTCCTCGACGAGCTGAATTCGCTCGAAAACGGAAAGCTTCAAACCAATAAATTTTACCAAGAGAGTTCAACCGATTTTTTTTTGCATTTATCGTAAATAAACTCAGGATCAAGATCAGCTCCAGACTCCCATTCAAGGGTGTCAAAAGCAACTGCAACTTTTTTAAAAGAGTTGGAATCTTTTAGCCGATTAAAAACTCCAAAACCAAGATATGGCTTCATATCCAACACTCCACACTCACCATTACTAAAAGTGATATCAAGCATAAAATTATCTCGTGGAACAACATCTATTACTGATGGATACATTGTATTTTCTCCTATTGTAATGGTTGAATTTTAAATGGCTCATCACCATTCATAACCAAATTCCAGTCACTCATAAGTTCTTCTTGATGTAATTCCGCCCACGCCAAAACAAGTTTTGTCTGCTTCCTCGGTAAATTCCCTTCAATCACCTCGCAAGTGCCTATATCTACCGTACCTGAATACTCAGCATGGTAAACATGAAAATGCGGTGGCGGATGCTCACCTGGAGCGAAGTACATACGGATGATAATTCCATAAAACATCGATATTGTCGGCAAAGCTACCTCCTGTAGTCTTTTAAGCAAGCAACTTGTCATAGTCAGCGTGAGTGCCAATCCAAACCCAAAGAAAACCCCCATCAATCGACGTGGCGACTGCGCGATAATGAGAGCCGACACGAGCAGACCAGACTTTGCCCACTTTCTTGAATTGCAAAGAAGGGTGGGAGTGATCTGCTTTTATCATTTGAAAGTTCTTCTTGGCGAGACTACGAATCTCCACAGGAAGGCGTTCATAGCATGTCTATAAGCTGGAAGCCGTTTTGTGTTTCAAAGGTCTCTCGTCACTCCTGCTTCATGTTCAGCAAGCGCCGCATTGATAAGGAAATCGAGCTTTCCTGCATTGGAGTCGGCTTCCAATTGTTTATCCCAACGCGCCTGCTCGAATTCGAGAAACCATTCACGGAGTTTTGAAAAAGAATCGTCATCCAATTCCGCAATATGTTGTTCCAATAGCTCCACTTGAGTCATACTATCCTCAATTTTTTTATTTTTTACCACTGTAAAGAGCTCGTCCACATCAACTTTCTTTAGAACACGGTAACGGAGTCATGATCACTCGTACCTCGTTACACCTCAACTCTTGAGCAGTACTTGCTTTGTCGAAATAGCTACTTTTCGCAGTATAACCAACAATTTCAGGCAATCAAAATACATCTCATCAAAACAGACAACAACGACCTCCCTCTCGTTTCACACAAGCATCTTTGCCTTTAGCCGTACCCCTTCAAAAATTGCATCGGCAACCTGTGCGGGAAATCCAGCAGGCAATTGGGCGCTGACCAAGTCGATAACGTCAAGCGTCTTTCCGATCATATCATCGATAATGTCAACACATACCGATTCACTCAGACCGCAAGCAATACCCGTTGTCAGAAGATGTTGTTTCTGCATATTTCTCCACAGGTAGTGTTTGTTTTTGCCCCACAAACCCATAGCCATTCTTGCCTTGTAAGGCGAGAGCATTTTTGGCCCGTTACCCATGACAGGATAAGCCGACAGAACGTCATAGAGCGGTGTCAGGTGGTATGAGCCACCACGGTCAATGAAAATGCTGAAGTTTTTTGCATGACCATCTATGGCGCAAAGGAGTAAAAAGGCTACCTGCGCTCGAAAGAATTCCAGACGATCCTGATCAGCCCTTGATGAACCTAAAAGCAGATTCATGATCGACCTTATTCCCGGCCCTCCATCAGTCTCGTATTTACGCCCTGGCGGAGTACCGGTGGCTTGGCACATATCCTCCTGTGGCAATCGGACAATCCACGAACCATCCATCGAGAACGTTCGGTCAAAACGCTCGACAACTAATGTTTTTCTATCGCCAAACTGAGCTATCTGGCATGAAGCAATTGGCATACCATAAGCCTGCAAAAGCTTGCTGCACAGCCATTCATTTTCAACAGATGTAGTCATATCAATATGGAAATGGCCCATTTGACCGAGCGGAAGCTTGAAGATATGTGTCGTAGGCGTAGCTCCGCGTGGCCGTTTCCATTGCCCATCATGCCAGAGCAACGCAGTCTTCTCCTGGGCTCCGGCAAGTGAGATGCGAAACTCTTCGAGTCCATCCATTGTTTTGCCGAAGGAATCTGACGTTACTTCTCGGGCTATCAGCCGTTCGATGTCATCATCACTGACCGGTTCGGCAGTGATCTTACGGACATCAACCATATCGCCCCCATCAGGCAGTAATTGAATTGCGCCTACACAGTCTCGACCAATTTCCGCAAGAAGGTGAAATGGCTCAATTGAACCGGTAGAAAAACGATCACGGATTCTTCTTCGAATCACATCATTATCCGGCAGCAGATTGTCGAAAAATGAATGGACGACATCGCCACTGTACTTTTGTTCCCGTAACGGCATCGAAAGAGAAACAGGACGCGACAAAGGAGAGGAGAGCCATGATGCGGCATAAGCGAATTCATGAGAACCTTTAGCGTACGGGATTTCAGTTTTCTGCCCATCACCACTCCCCGCCACTGCGCCCTGTACTCTTGGGCTTCAGAACCAGTTCAAGACCAAGTGCTGAAAGCAGCTTGAACAAACTTGCTATGCTGGAACCGTCCGGACTATTTTCCATTGCCGATATAGTTTTGGGAAACAAACCTACCTTGTCACCCGCCTGCTTTTGGGTTAACTTCAGCGTCTTTCTGTATCCGCTGAGCACCATCGCAAGCTGCATCGGCGTCCGAATCGCCTGCTTCTCCATGTATGAATCATTGCTCATGTTGCGCTCTGAATTTAGCATTGACGGCGATATACCTTTAAAGGTACAAAATCACAATATAACCGATAAGGTATATTTGACTATTATCACCGACAGGGTATATTTTTATAAAAAAGCACCGCATTACAGGCTCACGGAAGTGCAGTCAACCGTTGCTGATATGACTTCACGACCATTCACGAGAACTGCGTTGCTGGGAGGTTTAGGTTAAAGTAAAATGAACGGAAATACGATGACCTTACGCGCAATGCATGGCCAGTTCTGCTCACATTGCGGCGAAGGAATCTGGGACGAAGAGAGTTATCGGTGCTATACAGAGGCTCAGGAAGGTTTAGTGAGAGCCGTCAAGGGCGACCCTGGTGCAGACATTCGACGCATCCGAAAAAAGCTGAACATCACGCAGGCCGCAAGAAAAGCCGTTCTCCTGATCATTGATTTTCGGTATTCCTTTAACAGATGGGCAACTCAGTTGATGCCGATAATAACACTCGATGCCTTGAACAAGGCGCAGGCATGATCGCCCTCTTTGAGTGACAGTTTTTCAGAACTGCCATGCGTAATAATGGCTGAGATCACATTGCCATCCCCAATTTCAACATCAACCTCTGTGCTGACAGGCCCTTCAATAAGCTTGCAGATGGTGCCAGGCAGGATGTTGCGTGCACTCAATTTTGCGTCGAGCAGCTCCTGGGCAATGATAATAGAGCTTGATTTAATGATGGCATAAGCATTCATACCCTTTTTCAGGCCGAGGTTTGTTACGGCGCCGTTGGTGATGATGGCGGCGATGCTGGTTTCTCCTTTAAGTCGCAGGATCACCTCAGCATTGACCGCGCCAATGGTGATTTTTTCCACCGTACCGGAAAAGACGTTACGTGCACTGATTTTCATTGATATCCTTTTAAGAAATTGATAAAGATTATTGCTGTTGCCGAGACGCTCTTCAAGATTGTACAAAAATTTCCGGTGTTCTTCCTGAACAACCAGAAACTGTTCGATAATTTTTTTGCCCTCGCTGGTCAAGGTAGTACCTCCGCCTCCTTTCCCTCCGGTCATCCGGTCGACAAGAGGTTTTTCGGAGAGATTGTTCATCATGTTGACCAGATGCCATGCGGTCTTATAGCTGATTCCCACGGCCTTGGAGGCACTGGTGATTGAACCGAGCTCTTCAATTTTTTCAAGCAGGGCAATCCGGTCACCACCGAGAAACTTGTTTTCCGCCTTCTGAAACCAGACAGAGCCATCAAGGCCGATAGCCTCTTTTTTGCATGTCACCATGTTGCTCCACTCTTGGTTGTCAAAACTTTTGCTTGAGAGATAACATTTTTTTACCGGATTTAAGCCTGTTCAGGGGCTTTTGACAGAAACCATGGCAACGCCGATATCAGAAGGCTTGCCAAAATAGACCGATGAAAGTACAATAATATCCACTCCACTTTCAGCATAAGCTGCGGCATTATTTCGAGTTATTCCACCTGCCACAGAGATTGTAACATTTGGCGCTTGTTGATGGATTTGAGTAACCAGCATTGCCAGTTCTGCCGGGGAGATCTTGTCAACTTGTACCACGTCAACACCGGCTATAGCTATTTTCAGTGCTTCTTCCGCAGTTTCCGCCTCAACAATAATTTTATGTTCAGGAACTTTATCTTTCAGTGTTTTGACGGAGTTTAGAAACCGGTCTATTCCGCCCAAAAATTCGGTATGCTGACGGAAGACAAGGATTGATTCTGACAGCCCAAGTCGGTGTGGAAATGCCCCGCCTGCGATGATTGCCTTGATTGCCACTTTTTTTGTGCCAGGAAAAGACTTTCGGGTTGTGACTACCGTAACACCGGGATTAATCGCTTTTACCCGAGAAACAATCTCCTCTGTTCTGGAGGCAATTCCCGACGCATATTCCAGCAGGTTAAGAGCAACTTTCCATCCTGCATGAAGAGTATCAGCCTGCCCGCTGGCGGAGAGAATGGTGGTTCCATGATCAACCTTTAAGCCGCTTTTCATGCAGTGATGGACAGAAGCACCGCATCGCTCCAGCACTCGAGCCGCCTCTTCTGTGCAGCAGATAACGGTGCTTTCTCTGGTTGTAAAGGTTATTTCTCCCTGCATAGTCCCGATTTCGAGCAGAGAGGTAGTCAGATCACCATAAGGCACATCTTCCTGAATAAAGTGGTCAATATCCGAGTCAAGGAGTCGATAAGGTATCATTGTGTTCTATTGGTTGAGCTGAAAAAGTGTTACTATTGTTTTTGCTTATTCCAGCCGCTTTGGCTGCGCTGTAAGCTCAATGCAATAGATGTGTGTCATTATAGCTATTTTAAGCACTCCACAGTAATTGATTCCGTAATTCAAATAGCCAAGATGCTCATGATACCTTGTCATTTCGACGAACAAAGAGAGGAGAAATCTTACAGCACAATAATCAAGATTTCTCGCTAACGCTCGAAATGACAGGATTAAATAGCCAAGGCGCTCATGATTCAGAGCAATGCTCAGTGCGGAATTACGGAATGACTTTTTGCTAACCACTTACGGCTTCTTTCATTAGCTGAAACCACCACCGATTGCTGATTCAAACACATGATGCCCAGAACCAAGTCAGTAAAAGAGATCAAGGAAGAGCCCATAGAAAAACAGCTCTGGAAAGCCGCCGACAAGTTGCGCAAAAACATTGACGCTGCCGAATACAAGCATGTCGTGCTCGGTCTGATGTTTCTCAAATACATCTCCGACTCTTTTGAGGAGATGTACACCAAACTTCAGACAGGTGAAGGTGACTATGCCGGAGCCGATCCGGAAGACAAAGACGAGTACAAAGGAGAAAATATCTTCTTTGTCCCCCAGCAAGCTCGCTGGTCTTATTTGCTGACGAGTGCCCGCCAGTCGGATATTGGCATCCTTGTCGATGAAGCGATGGATATTATTGAAAAAGAGAACCCCATGCTCAAGGGTGTTCTGCCTAAGGTCTATGCACGCCAAAACCTTGATCCTGCAAGTCTTGGTGGTTTGATTGATCTAATGAATAATATCGCCCTCGGTGATGCCAAGTCACGGAGCCGCGACGTGCTCGGTCACGTCTTCGAATACTTCCTCGGTGAATTCGCTCTCGCCGAAGGCAAGCAGGGCGGGCAGTTCTACACCCCGCGCAGCATAGTTGAACTGCTTGTCTCCATGCTTGAGCCCTACAAAGGCAGGGTTTTGGATCCCTGCTGTGGTTCCGGTGGGATGTTCGTGCAGTCGGAACGATTTATCACCGAGCATCAAGGCCGAGTGAAGGATATCTCTATCTACGGTCAGGAGAGCAACCAGACCACCTGGCGTCTGGCAAAGATCAACCTTGCCATTCGCGGTATCGACAGCTCACAGGTCAAATGGAACAACGAAGGCTCCTTTCTCAACGATGCCCACAAAGACCTCAAAGCCGATTACGTTATTGCCAATCCACCATTTAATGACAGCGACTGGAGCGGTGAACAACTGCGTGGTGATGGCCGCTGGAAATACGGCATTCCACCGGCAGGCAATGCCAACTTTGCATGGCTGCAGCACTTCATCTTTCACCTTGCCCCGAATGGCATTGCTGGCGTGGTGCTTGCCAAAGGTGCACTCACCAGCAAAAGCAGCGGCGAAGGCGATATCCGTAAATCCATGATAGCCGACGGCAACCTGATTGACTGCGTTGTCAACCTCCCCGCCAAACTCTTTCTGAACACCCAGATTCCTGCCGCCCTCTGGTTTTTGAACCGGGCACGGAACAACGGCCACCCGCGAAAGAACGAAATCCTCTTTATTGATGGGCGTAACCTGGGCCACCTCATCAACCGCCGTACCCGTGAACTCTCCTCTGACGACATTGATCTCATTGCCAAAACCTATCACGACTGGCGAACCGGTGAAGGCGAGTATGAGGATATTAAAGGCTTTTGTGCTTCCGTCCCGTTGGAACGAGTGCAGGAACTCGACTACGTGCTCACACCGGGTCGCTATGTTGGCCTTGCAGAGGAAGAGGATGACTTTGATTTTGCTGAACGTTTTGCCGTGCTTAAGAGTGAGTTTGAAGCACAGTTGGTGGAAGAGGCTGAGCTGAACAAAGTGATTATCGAGAATTTGGCGAGGGTGAAGGTATGAAATGGTTTTTCCGCAGAAATCTGGAGCTGATGCGCCAGTGGCATCGGTTCTTGACTGGGACGAATGCAATTGTGCAGCAGGCTGCTGCACAATTGCATAAACCCGCAATTAGGCAGCAAGCTGCTGCCCAATTTGAAAACTCTCTATTTGGGCAACAGCCTGTTGCCCAAATACCCTTGGTGAATAATTTCGGAATTAGGGGGGAGCGATGAGTGAGGGTATGGGTGGGTGGCAGAATTACTTGTTAGGAGAAATTGCACAGGTGCAAACAGGGCCTTTCGGAAGTCAACTGCACATGAGTGATTATAAAATGGAAGGCGTACCAATTATTACAGTTGAGCATTTAGGGGAAAATAAAATTCTTCATAAAAATCTGCCGCTGGTTGGTGACGAGGATCGAAAGAGGCTGATCAAATACACATTACAGAAAGGTGATATTGTTTTTAGTCGTGTCGGTTCAGTTGATAGAAGGGCTTATGTAAGTGCAAATGAAGATGGCTGGATGTTTTCTGGTCGTTGTTTGAGAGTCAGAGCAAATAAAGTCAAAGTCGAACCAAGATTTTTGTCCTACTACTTTGGTCAAGAGAGCTTCAAAGAAACTATCAGAAGAACTGCTGTTGGTGCAACGATGCCGTCCATTAATACTGCAATTCTTAGTGAGGTACAGCTATCCATACCGTCATTTTCAGAACAAAAAGCCATTGCAAATGTACTCAGCAGCCTCGACGACAAAATCGATTTGCTGCATCGCCAGAACAAAACCCTCGAATCCATGGCCGAAACCCTTTTTCGCCAGTGGTTTATAGAAGAGGCGCAGGAGGATTGGGGGAAATATTCCGTATCTGATTTTGCTGACCACGTTAAAGAGAATGTGGTTCCAGCTAAATCCAAGAGTGAATATTATCATCATTACAGCTTGCCTGCATTTGATGAAGGTAAAAGGCCGACTCTTGAACTTGGAAGTGAAATACTCAGCAATAAATACAAAGTTGTAGAGCATTCAATACTGGTTTCCAAGCTGAATCCTAAAGTGCCAAGAATATGGCCAGTCAGCTCTCTTTCGAGTAAGAATTCTATCTGTTCAACAGAGTTTCAAGTGTTAAAACCTAAAAGTATAAAGCTATACGGATATTTATTATTTTTACTGCGTTCCAATGATGCAGTAGATGCACTGTCTATGGCGGCGTCTGGAACCAGCGGTAGTCATCAACGTGTGCGGCCTGAAGATATTTTCAATATCAAAACGATTTTGCCTTCACTTGCGAGTGCCGAGCAATACTCAGACATGGTTATACCAGGCATTGCTAAAACATCGTCAAATCTTTCTCAAATCGAAACGCTTGAAAAACTTCGCGACACCCTTCTCCCAAAGCTGATGAGCGGAGAAGTGAGGGTGGCAGTATGAAACATCAGCACATGGAACCAGCAGAAAGACTTGTCACTTTGCTCGCTTTAGCCTCTGAAAATGAGGTGGTAGAATTCAAGGAAGCAAAAAAGAGCTATGATTTTGCAAAGGTCGGGAAATACTTCTCTGCTTTGAGCAACGAGGCTCATCTGAAACGCCAGCCTGCGGCATGGTTGGTGTTTGGTGTTAACGATCACCGGCAGGTGGTGGGTTCTAATTATCGCCGTCAGCGCAATGATCTGGATAGCTTGAAAAAAGAAATCGCAGATAAGACTACCAACAGGATTACATTTATCGACATTCATGAAGTGCTGCACGAACGAGGCCGAGTGATCATTTTTGAAATTCCAGCGGCCCCAAAGGGCGTACCCATTGCATTTGAAGGGCACTATTATGGCAGAGACGGAGAGTCTTTGTCTCCCCTCAATATGGAGGAATATGAACGCATTCGAGCGCAAGCAACATTGGTAGACTGGAGTGCAGCAATAGTACCTGGCGCTGGTTTGGATGATCTTGATGAAGAAGCATTGCGGGTTGCGCGAAACAATTACAAAAGCAAGTTCCCTGATAAAGCAGGTGAAGTAGATTCCTGGAATGATCTGACTTTTTTGAACAAGGCCAAACTTGCAATGAAAGGCAAGTTAACCCGCACTGCACTGATATTGCTGGGAAAAGATGAATCCGAGCATTTTTTGTCGCCAGCCGACGTCAAAATCCGCTGGTTACTTAAAGATCATCAGGGCAATGACCGCGACTATGCCTTGTTCGGATTACCTCTGTTGCTTGCTGTTGACAAGGTTTATGCAAAAATTCGTAACCTGAAATACCGTTATATCCCTGAAGGAACTCTTTTTCCTGAAGAGGTCGACCAATACGAGCCCTATGCTATTCGTGAGGCTGTGAATAATTGTATTGCTCATCAGGATTATACCTTGGCAGGGCGCATCAATGTGATTGAAGGGGAAGAGACTCTGATTTTTACCAATCTCGGGAGTTTTGTACCCGGTGATGTTCAGCGTGTCGTGATGGAAGATGCTCCGGAGGAGCATTACCGAAACCGTTTTTTGGCTACAGCAATGTTTAACCTTAAGATGGTTGATACAGCAGGAGGCGGAATCCGCAAGTTGTTTCTGTTGCAGAAAGCTCGGTTTTTCCCATTGCCTGATTACGAGCTTTCAAATAATCGGGTGAAATTGACGCTCACTGGTAAGGTACTGAATATGGACTATGCCAGGCTTCTTGCTGTAAATGGAGAGTTGACTCTCAGCGAAATCATGGGGCTTGATAAGTTGCAAAAACGTCAGCCGCTCAACGGTGACGAAGAAAAACTGCTTAAAGCCAAGTCCCTTATAGAAGGGCGGAAACCAAATTTCTATATAGCCAGAGCCGTTGCGCAAAAGACGGGCCAAAAAGCTTCTTACAGCAAAAATAGGGCGTTTGATAAACAGTATTACCTTGACTTTATCCGCAAGGCGATCGGCGAACATGGGTCACTGACTCGTAAAGACATTAATGAATTACTATGGAATAAGTTGCCTGATTGGATGAACGACAAGCAGAAAAAGTATAAGATCGGCAACCTTATTGGAGAACTTCGCAGGAATCGATTGATCGTTAACAACGGAAGCATGGTCAATCCTCAATGGGTTCTCGTAAAATAGGTCGAGAAGAAAAATTTTACGAAAAGAAAACTTAATGGATTTTATGTAAATACCATAAATGTTATGATTTAGCGTTTCGTAAATTTTGATTTTATGTGAAGCTTTACGAGACCACAAAACGCGTTCAGCATTCTTGTTGCTCTCTTTTTTCAGACATTCCGCTCCTGATCCGTCGGTAAGCTGAAAGAACATTGGTGGAAAGGCGAGGTATCGGTAGATGTAACGTTTTACAATTTTAAGCAGATGATCATCAAAATGCGCAGGAAGTTATGAGCAAACTGACTGAATCAGCTATAGAAGATTTTGCCATCAAGTTGTTTGAGCGGCAGGGTTACAGCTACCTCTACGGTCCTGATATTGCCCCTGACGGAGTTGATTCTGAACGTCGTCATTACGATGATGTGTTGCTCAATGGCCGGCTTGAAGAGGCGCTTCGTCGCATTAACCCCAGGCATTCGCCAACGGTGCTTCAGGTCGCTCTCAAGGAGGTACAGCGCATTCATTCGCCGGACCTTCTGGCCAACAATGAAGCTTTTCATCGCCTTATAACTGAAGGTGTGGGGGTAAGCTACCAGCAAAATGGCAATGAGCGCGGCGATCTGGTGAAGCTCATTGACTTTGATACTCCCGAAAACAATGAGTTTGTGGTGGCAAATCAGTTTACGGTGATTGAGAACCACCAGAACAAACGCCCCGACATAGTCCTCTTTGTTAACGGCATTCCGCTCGTTGTGCTCGAACTGAAAAATGCAGCCGATGAAAATGCAACCATCAAGTCAGCGTTCCGTCAAATAGAGACTTACAAGCAGGCCATACCAGCGCTCTTCACTGCAAATGCCATTGTCGTTATCTCCGATGGGCTGGAGGCCCGGGCAGGCTCTCTTTCTGCTGGTTTCTCTCGGTTCATGGCATGGAAGAGTGCTGATGGCAAAGCTGAAGCCTCGCATCTGGTCAGTCAGCTTGAAACGCTGATTACGGGCATGTTGAACAAGGCAACACTGCTTGATCTTGTGCGTCACTTCATTGTTTTTGAGAAAAGTAAAAAGGAAGACCCTCTTACTGGTATAATCACCATCACGACAGTCAAGAAGCTGGCAGCCTATCACCAGTAC
>SESH01029923.1_pt1 | contig 13758 bp, 12 predicted proteins | sample 3171561 | NCBI WGS metagenome assembly SESH01 (sample SAMN10866947, study PRJNA518727) | freshwater metagenome | biome: subpolar coniferous forest; feature: holomictic lake; material: water; isolation source: holomictic Lake 442 2011 16.5 m and 2014 13 m | place: Canada: near Kenora, Ontario
GGCGAGACGCCTCTGCCACCTTGCTGCCAACGTGTGACTGTGATTTGCGCGATTTCAGTGGCAGGTGTGGCAGAAGAATGATCCAAATAACCATTGCCAGCCTGCTAACGTTTGTGCATAATGCTGATCGTTTGTTTGACTATACGAGCACGAATGAGCACAGACGCAAATACAGGCCTTGCCGCAGAGCGACACCAACGCATTCGAGAACTCGTTCGAGATCAACGGGTTGCGAGAGTTGACGAGTTGTCTGAAACCTTCCTGGTTTCAGCTGCCACCATTCGTCGCGACCTCGAGGAACTGGAGCGGCACGGCGTGTTGCAACGCGTGCATGGCGGCGCTGTAGCCATTGAAGGCACGCTGGAAGAACCGCTCTTTGATGACAAGACCTCCATCGCAGCCGCCGAAAAGGAAGTCATTGCCGAGGCGGCTCTCCAGTTCGTGCGCCCCAAGGACACGGTCTATCTTGATGGCGGCAGCACGGTGCTGGCGCTGGCGCGCCGGCTGCAGACGTTCACGCAGCTGACCGTGGTCACGAACTCCCTGCGTGTGGCGCATGCCTTCAGCGGCACCGGGCCGCGCGTGATCCTGGCAGGCGGCGAGTTCCGCCGCCTGAGCCAGACCTTCGTCGGTCCCCTCTCCCGCCACGTGCTGGCAGCCACCCATTCCGACGTGGCCTTTATCGGCACCGTCGGACTTTCGTTCACGGACGGCCTCACGACCACGGATCCGGCCGAGGCCTTCACCAAGGAGCTTGCCATTGCCCGCGCCAACCGCGTCGTGCTGCTGTGCGATGCCGCCAAGTTCGGCAAGCCCAGCCTGGTGTGCTTTGCCGCCGCCGCCGACCTCGACGTGCTGATCACCGACCGCCAGGCGCCGGCCGCGGACCTGGAACGTTTTCAAACTGCGAATGTACAAGTCATCACGGCATGACCCATGCATGCTTCTACGAAAGGAAATAACATGCCCAACTACCTCAGCACACTGATCCCGGACTTCAAGCCGCACATCATCGACTGCGGCAAGATACCCGCCTACCAGTACCGCGGCACGCTCAAGGACGCGATCAAGGGCGGCCTGCTGACCGCGCCTCAGGCCATCAGCCTGCTCGAGGACATGCTGATCATCCGCGAATTCGAGGAGATGATCGTCAAGCTCCGCACCGGGGCCTACCCGTCCTGCGCCGGCTACGACTACCGCGGCCCGACGCACGTCTCCATCGGCCAGGAAGCCACGGCGGTCGGCTGCTGCTCCGGGATGAACTACGACGACTACGTCACCTCCACCCACCGCGGCCACGGCGATTCGCTGGCCAAGGGGTGCGTGGCCATCCGCGGCATGTCCGACGCCGAGCGCCAGGCGCGCGTGCCCGGCTGCGCCGCCGCCGGCGGGCCGGAGCTGCTCAATGCCGCCATGGAGGACCACGTGTACCGCGCCATTGCCGAGCTCTTCGGCAAGGAAGACGGGTACTGCAAGGGGCGCGGCGGCGGCATGCACATCGCCGATTTCCGCGTCGGGCACCTGGGCGCCAATGCCATCGTCGGCGGCGGCGTGCCGATCGCCACGGGCGCGGCCATGAGCGCGCGCTATTTCCGCAATGGCCGCATGACCTGCTGCTTTGCCGGCGATGGCGCCTATGCCAACGGCGTGGTGCTGGAATCGCTCAACTGGGCCAACATGGGGCAGCTGACCGACCCGCGCTATGCCAAGGACAAGGCCTTCGGCCTCCCCATTGTCTACGCGCTGATCAACAACCACTACGGCATGACCGGCCGCGCCGATGCCGAGGTCACGGGGATCTCGGACATGGCGCGCCGCGCCGCCGGCTTCAGCGACAGCAACATGCACGCCGAGGTGGTCAACGGCATGGACGTGCTCGCCTGCCTCGACGCCATGCACCGCGCCGCCGCGCTCTGCCGCGCCGGCAAGGGCCCCGTGCTGCTGGAGTTCGACACCTACCGCTACTACGGCCACTCGCTCAGCGACCCGCGCAACGAGTACCGCACCAAGGACGAGGAGACCGCCTGGCGCGCAGTCGATCCGCTCGTGACCTTCGAAAAGCAGCTGCTCGAAGCCGGCGTGCTCAACGCCGGGACGCTGGCCGCGCTCAGGGAGAAGGTCGCGGACCGCAACGCCCGCGCCGCCGGCCGGGCCGCGGTCTCGGCCGACCCGGACCCGCGCGACGTGATCAAGTACATGTACACCGACACCCGCGTGGATCAGGTGCCGGCTGTTTTTGCCACGCCGACGCTCATCAACCCGCTGGCGCCGATCAAGCGGGTCGATGGCCAGCTCACCTACAAGGATGCCCTCAAGGAAGCGCTGACCGAGGAGATGCTGCGCGACAGCCGCGTGGTGGTCTACGGCGAAGACGTGGCCGAGTACGGAGGCGCCTTCAAGCTGACCAAGGGGCTGATCGATTCCTTTGGCCGGCAGCGCGTGTTCAACACGCCGATCTCCGAGGCGGCGATCTGCGGCACCGCCGTGGGCGCGGCCATGACGGGCCAGCGCCCCGTGGCCGAGCTGATGTACATGGATTTCGCGCTCATGGCCTCGGACCAGATCAGCAACCAGGCGGCCAAGTGGCACTACATGTCCGGCGCCAACGTCGAGGTGCCGCTGGTCTACCGCGCCAGCGTCGGTGGCGGCAAGGGATACGGCGGCCAGCACTCCCAGACGCTGGAGTCTGTCTTCACGCACATCCCGGGGCTGTACGTCCTCTACCCGGCCACGCCGGCCGACGCCAAGGGGATGCTCAAGAGCGCCATCCGCGACAACAACCCCGTCCTGTTCGTGGAGTCGCAGCTGCTCTACAACGTCAAGGGGCCGGTGCCCGAGGGCGAGCACCTGGTGCCGATCGGCGTGGCGGATGTGAAGCGGCCGGGCAGGGACCTGACCATCGTGACCTGGGGCCCGGCGCTCCTCGACTGCCTCAAGGCCGCCGAAACGCTTTCCGAAGCGAAGATCGACGCCGAAGTCGTCGATCTTCGCTCGCTGGTGCCGCTCGACATGGAGACCGTGCTGGCCTCTGTGCGCAAAACCGGGCGCTGCGTGGTGGTGAGCCAGTGCGTCGGGATCGGCAGCTTCACCGGCGAGATCGCCTCGCGCATCATGGCCGAGGCGTTCGATTCGCTGGATGCCCCGGTGCTGCGCGTCGGCGCCAAGGACGGCATCGCGCCGCAGGCCTACGTGCTCGAAAAGGCCTTCCTGCCGAACGCGGACGACGTGGTCAAGGCGGCGAAAAGTCTGTTTTAGTCAGAGCCATTCGCGCCGCGGCCGTCGGCCGCGGCGCGAGTATTTCGCCCGCCCCGGGCGTTTTTCAGCACACGCCTCGCGTTCGGTCCCAACAAAAATCGCGCAGGAACCGCGCGATTACCAAGCCAGTCGCGTGCGCGTGAAGTATATCGTATCGAGCTTCTTTTTGTCCACGCCGGGCTGGCTCACGTACTGGTTGGCAAGTCCGAACTCCTGCGTGAGATTCGGGATTGTCAGCGGGATCGCGAGCTTGCTCTCGTGCGTGGCGTAGTAGTTGGAGAAATCGTCGACCGACGGCTGCAGGGTGACCTCCGACGTCAACACGGCATGCGCTCCGAACTTCTGCAGGAAGCGCAGCCCGAAGTCCAACGACACGCTGGAGTCATCCTCCCGCAGGAGATCTTCATACGCGGTATAGGTGTGGCCGACACCGACACGGTAGCGGAGTTCCTGGGCGGCCTCCTTGACGAAGTAATAGCCATAGCCGCCGGCCAGCATGTTGCGAAAGCGGAACCCCTGGACCTCGTCCTTCTGCAGTTCATCGCGCACATACCAGGATTGCACCCCCGAGAAGCGCCGCTCAAAATCGATGCCGCCCAGCAGGCGATTGTCCGAGACAAGGCCGTCGGTCTTGCCGTAGGCGCCCTTGGCGTAGAACTTCAGGTCCGTGTCCGGCCCGGACATGATCGCATCCGCCGCACCGCCGAACTGGATGGACTTGGAGTTGCCGTTGTGTCCCATCAGGTCAAAGGCCAGTGAATACTTCCAGACATATCCCGGCGGCGGAGGCGGCTGCGTGGGATCCGCGGCACCGGGAAGCCAGGCCGTGGTGACGGCCGCCGCATGGGTCAACTGCAGCTTCCCGTAGGTCGTGTCGATCGTGATGACGCCCTCCGGCGACGTGTCGATCTTTCCCGCCACACGGTCGCCGTTGGCCATGGCAATTATCACGGGTTGGTCCGTGACGATCCGCAGCACGGCGTGGCGCGCCACGGTGATCTTTCCGGCATACGCCGTCGTCATCACGACCTGGCCGGTCGTGATGCTCTCGATGGTCCCGGAGAACCGGTCGCCGCCCTTGAGCTCCAGCGTGTCGCCCCACACGGCTCCTGTCAGCAGCAGGAATACGGGCAACATGACAAACCAGGTGTGTTGGATTGTTTTATGCATAATGCCTCCCTGTAAACAAGACCGTGGTATCAAAAAGCGCTCTTTCCCGGCAAGCACGTTATGGCATACCCCCCTTCACTGTCGTCGCTGCCTGGCTGGCCGTATTTGTGCCGGGGACGGCCAGGGCCGGCGCCGGCGCGGGCCCGTGCCGCAACACATCCGGCAGCCACTTGTTAAAGAGGTTGAGCGCCCAGAGGGCAAATACCACGCCGAGAGCGATCAGGACGATGATGAGCGTGTTGCGGGTCTTGTTCTTATCGGCATACGGGTCTGTCAGTTGCCGCTCCGCCCCCTCCGGCAGGTGCGCCTCCTGCGTGAAGACGCGCCCCAGCAGCATGGTCATCCGGATGCGCCGGTTCACAGCCCAGCGGCAGGCATTCAGGACGGGTGCCAGGTCGCGGCTGCGCAGCTTGAAGTATGCCAGGATGACGGACGGCCCGGACACAGCCAGAATCACGAAGACCACGCCGAGGAGCGATTTCCAGACGGGCAGGTTGCTGAGCGTCGCCACCAGGCCGCCGACGGCGGAGCCGAGAAGCCCCACCGCGATGCCGACCGCAGCCACCGAGGATGCCATGGCTGCGCCGTCCATTTTCGGCGGGGGCGGCGGCGGCGGCGGCGGTGCCCCGGCAGCCCTGGCTACGGTCTGTTCAGCCGAGCGTGCGGCCGCGGCCATGGCCGCCTCGTGCCGGGCGGCAACGAGCTTGCGGATCTGCTCGTTGATCATCATCGAGATCTTCTTCCAGGGCGCCCAGAAGGCTTCCTTCAGGCTGATGGGGCCGTCGACCACTTTGACCAGCACGGCCTCCCAGCAGCGCCCCTCACGGTCATAGAAAATGCCGTTGCGGCCGACCCAGAGCGTCTCGGCGAACCCGGAGGTGACGGCGGCGCAAATGTTGCGCTTCTCGCCGGTCGGCGGGTAGGTCAGTTCGCAGTAGGCCAGGAAAAGCTTGCTCGCCGTGGCCATCATGGCGTGCCGGTCGATATCGTCCACGTGCACGCAGAGGTCGCAGAACCGTGCCGCCATGTAGAGGCGGCCAACGTGGAAGATTTCCACCAGCTTCGGGTCGTAGAAGTCGGAAAAGCTGACAAAGTTGTTGAGCAGCCGCAGCAGGTCGCGGTGCAGCAGGATCAGCTTCTCGACGGATTCGGTCAGCGTGTGCTCGCCGTCCTGCTCGCTGTCCAACCGGATGAGTGCCTCGACTCGCGCATGGACGTTTGAGGCGAGCAGCGTGCGCACGCGTTCCAGGCCCAGCGATTCGACCACGCCCCCCGCCTTGCACGCCTGCCAGGCCTCGTGCGGTGCAAGCAGCGCGCAGACGACGCGCCAGTCCGCTTCGCACAGCGCGTCCGTCTTGCGATTCAGCAGCGGCTCCGCCACCTGGCTGCGGAAGGCAGCCAGCGCCGACGCCCAGTAGGGGTTCACCCCTTCGGAAAGCAGTAGCGACTGATCCGGCGCGATCGCTGCCAGCGGCAACCGGGCGATCGCGGGCGAAGTCAGCGACAGGTCCTGCTGCGCCAGGCCTGCGAAATCAGCCTCGCCGCTGTTCAGCGGTGTGGAGGCCAGGGCGTTAAACTTGACCAACCGGCAGCGGGCAAAGAAGTCGTCGACCTTTGTTCGCACGGCCCCCCAGGCGGCCGCCGCCGCGCCGGTCTGCGTCCCCAGCGGCAGGACGGCGGGATCGGCAGCCGCCTTCGCCCACCAGGCGGCATACGCTTCGCAGGCCTCGAAAAAGGCTGTCGTCTGCGCCAGCGTGGCGCCTAGGCTGCCGCTGCGGTCCTTTTCGCCGCCCATGCACGCCACGATCTCGCGGATGGCCTGCTGCGTCTCGGCATCGTCGGCCGACGCGGCCGGCACCACGCCATCGCCGTTCAGTCGCATCTTCGTCAGCGCATCGATGCGCGCCGAAATGTCCGCCAGGGTGATGGCCTGTGCGTCCGGCTTGCCGACATTCGCCAGGATCCGCCGCGCGGTCGCCAGGATCCGGGCGCCCATGGGCGAGGCGTCGTTGATTTCGGCCAGCGGCAGGGCGGCCGCGCCGTGCATCAGGCTGTCCGGGTCCTTGAGAAGGGAAGTGGTCCACTGAACCGCTGCCAGCAGTTCCGGCACGCGAATGCGCTTGTCCTGGTCGGCGTCGATCAGATCCAGGGTGCGCGGATCGAAAAACACGCCGCGCGTGGGGCAGCTCAGGACGATCCAGAGCTTCTGGTCCAGATCCGCCAGCCGCGCAATGTCCTGACCGTTGCGGAACATCACCTGGTCGAGCCCGCCGGCGCGGAAGAATTTCCAGCGATGATGCCCGTGTGAGAACACTTCCGATTGCGCTTCGCTCATGGCCAGTTCCTCCCGGAGCCAGACACGCCTGGCTTCCGCCGGCGGAGCACGCCCCATGCACACCATGCCATACGTATCCTACATTAAACCGGGCAGACGGATCAAATGAAAGGCTGCCCCATCGATTCAGAATGGGGGACGAAGTGTGCGATTATCGTGTGCGACGAAGCGCGGGAACTAGCTGTCATCGCTAACCGTGCCACGCCACACTTCGTCGCTTTCTTCGTCCCACGCTTCGTCGTCTACGCTTCGTCGACAAAGCTCGCGACAAAGCTCGCGACAAAGATGCGACGCAAATGCATCGCATGTTTAGACGGAACGATCTAAGTTTGTCGACACAGTTTACGTCCAAGTACCCTGTCAGGGCGCTTGAGCGCACGCGCCCGGCATGCTAGCATCCGGTTCCATGGGGTCCAAGATTCTGCGTTTGCTGGCCGGGATTGGGATGCTGCCGCTCTGCGTGGCCGTCTCCCGGGGGCTGGTCGATCTGCTCACCAGCCTGCCGCCCACCCCGGCCTTCATCGCCCCGGAAACGCTGGCGCTGCTCGGCGGCTATTTCGTCTGGCTGGGGCTCTACCTGTGCGTCATGCGCCCCATGCACGCCTATGTCTGGGCGCATGAGCTGACCCACGCGCTCTGGGGGCTGCTCTTCCTGGCGAAGATTCACGCCATCCGCGTCAAGCACACGGGCGGCGCGGTCTCGCTTTCCAAGTCCAATACGCTGATTGCGCTGGCACCCTACTTTTTTCCGTTCTACACCATGGTCGTGCTGCTGCTGCGGTGGCTCATCTCCCTCTGGATCCCCATGGACCCGTATGCGCTCGCCTGGCTCTTCCTGGTCGGCTTTACGTGGGGGTTCCACTTCACCTTCACCGTGCAGACGCTGCTGATCCGCCAGCCGGACATCGTGGACAACGGGCGCGTTTTCTCGCTGGTCCTGATCTACCTGCTGAACCTCGCGGGGATCGGGCTCTGGGTGGTTTGCACCACGCCGGCCACCTGTGCCGGGCTGGGCGGTTTTCTCGCGGACCGCATCGCGCAGGCCTACCTGCAGGTGTGGGCGTGGCTGGTGCTGCTGTGGGCGGCGGTTTGTTCCCTGTGGGCGTGAGCCGGAGAATTCCTTGACGAAACGGCGAATGTGTCACATAGTGTTACACATGAAAACCGCTACCATCAGGCAAGTGCGTCATGACTTCAGCTCCGTACTGGCATGGGTCGCCGACGGCGAAGAGGTCACCGTGCTGAACCGGACCCGGCCCGTGGCCCGCATCTGCCCGCCACGCCCGCAGGCACAGGCCAGGATCAAAATGCCGGACTTCGCGGCCCGCGCCAAGGCGACCTTCAGGGACCGGACAATCACGAATGCCATACTGCAGGAGCGGGAGGAAAGTCGATGGTAGCCTATGCCGACACCAGCTTCCTCTTCTCGCTCTACGCACAGGACACGAACACCGTTCAAGCCGGCCGGACTGCCGCCGCAGTCAACGCCCCTTTTATACTGACGCCCCTGCAACAGCACGAACTTCGAAACGCATTTCGACTGTCCGTCTTTCGCGGCGCCATCACGGCAGGGGAATGTCAGGGGTTGATCGACACCCTCGAGTCTGACATCAAAAACGGCGTGCTGTGCAATACTCCCGTAGCATGGGCGGAAGTATATGCCGAGGCCGAGGCCCTGAGCGCCGCCCACACGGGCAGGCTGGGACTGCGCGCTTCCGACGTGTTGCACGTGGCGAGCGCCATGGCGCTCGGCGCCAGGGAGTTTTACACCTTCGATGTCCGCCAAAAGGCACTGGCCGTCAAGGTCGGGCTGAAGGTAAGACCGTAGCACGTCCAACTGGATTGGCAGGATGGCTGCTGTTTCGCGGCTACGTTCTGTCGGGCAGCGGATCCGGAACGCCGGCGACCTTCAGGTGCGGAAAATCAAAAACCTGCTGCGCCTCCCAGCCGTAGTTGGCGCGAAGGCCGTCGAGGTCGACCAGTGTCTTCATCTCCGCCAGCGGACGGCGCAGGGGAACCTGCGGGTAGAAGGTCTTGACGATCTCGGGGACGGACCACCCCAGGCGGTTCAGCCGCGACGCCGGAAAACAGCAGGCGTATCCCGGCCGGTTCGCAGCCAGCACGGCGCGGATGAACGCGGCGGCGTCGGCATGGGCCAGGCAGGAAAACAGTTCGTCCAGCTTGCCCGGATGCACGGTTGTCTGCCCCGGCGGCAAGACCTGCGCGATGCCGCGCACGAGCCAGGGAAAGCGAATGGCCGTATAGGAACGCCCCGGATCGACGGCCGCATAATGGTTCAGCATGTTCTCCGCCGTCCGCTTTCCGAGCGCATAGAGGTTGGGACAGACGGGCGGCAGGGCGCCGTCGCCCGGGAGATAGGCCATGCAGGATGGTTTGACGACATCATCGGCCCCGTAGCGGGCGCCGCTCGTGACCTGCACGGAGCTGCTGAACACAATCTGCCGCACGCCGGCATCCATGGCCGCCTGAAAGACGTTGGCATCCGTCGTCACATTCTCCGCATAAACCACCTGCGGCATCAGCCCGCGGTTCATGTCCGGATGGTTGGCGAGATGCACCACCGCCTGGCACCCCGCCACCAGCGGATAGACCGCCATCCGGTCGAGGAGGCTCACGACGTGCAGCCGCACCGGCAGGTCGGAGCGGTACAGTGCATCCGCCGCCACGACGTCGTTGCCGTGTTCGACCAATTGCCGGCAGACCACGCTGCCGAGCCGCCCCGTAGCCCCTGTCAGAAGAATCCGCATGCTGCCCTGTGTTGTTGCCGTCCTCAGAAATGAAATTCGCGGCACGCGAATTTCAGGCGGGCTCGTATTTACGGCATTTCACGCCGGCCTCGGCCAGGAGCTTGCGCGTCTGCTCGTTGAAGGCGTAGTCGCCGCCGTAGATCACCTCGGCGATGCCGGCGTTGATGATCATCTTGGCGCAGGTAAGGCAGGGGCTGATGGTGACGTACATGGTGGCGCCGCGCAGGCGGATGCCGTGGTAGGCGGCCTGCGTAATGGCGTTCTCCTCGGCGTGGCAGCAGATGCAGGTGGTGAGGTCCGTGCCGGACGGCACATTGCTGGCGCAGCGCTCGCACCCGCCGTCGCAGCAGTTGCGCACGCCGCGCGGCGTGCCGTTGTAGCCGGTGGAGATGATGCGGTGGTCGGCCACCACCACGGCCGCCACCTTGCGGCGGCTGCAGTTGCCGCGGCGCGAGACCACCGCCGCGATGTCCATGAAGTAGGTGTCCCAGCCGGGGCGGTCGTCAAGAGGGGTGGCCATGTGCTGTTTCCTTTTTGTCCCTATTCAATCGCCAGATCTCCGAAGCACTCCGGCAGGTGGAAGTTCAGGGACGTCAGCGGAGCCCAGCTTCCCCAGTGCGGGTGCGAGGTTTTGTCGGCGCACTTGTAGAAGTTCGCGCGCCAGGCCTGCCCGGAGAGCCTGCCGAGCGGGCCGGTGTAAGCCTCGAAGAGCGCCACGGGCACGTGGTAGCCGATTCCCCACGTGACGGGCGCCGTGATCTCCGGCTCGACGACGGCCGGCAGCGAGTGCCAGATTCGGACCTTGTGCCCCCACTCTTCCGAAACTTCCTGGTACTTGGCAAAGCCGCCCGGCGCGCGCGAGGCATCTTCAATGTAGAACAGCAGCAGCGTGCCGCCGGCATTGACCTCGAAGTTGAAGTACCCCTTGCCCGCCTTGGGCTGCACAAAGAACTCCGCGCAGCTGTCCGTGCACACCGACCCCTGGTAGGCGGTCTGCACGGAGCGCACGTAGCGGTCCCGGACCTCGAATTTGACATAGATGCCGGCGTGGTCATGCAGCAGGCGGAAGCGGACATCGGGCCGGTGGTCGCTCCCCTTTTCGTTGAAGAGCGTGACCCGCCCCTCTTCCGCGCCGGCCCATGCGCCGGCGTCAAACGCGCCGTCGAGCGCGGGGGGGGTGGCGGTGGCTCGCATCGTGTAGGTGGGCATGTCCGTTTCCTTTTGACGACAGGTGGCTGGCAAGTGGACGGACACAGAGGCCACAGAGAAAGAAAGAGAGCACAGAGAGAAATTCCTGACTGCGGCCGGCTCACCGGCCACAGTCAGGAATTTCTCTGTGGTCTCTGTTTCTCTCTGTGCTCTCGGTGTCCTTGATTTGTTCATTCATTGGGTTGCGGGCTGACGCCTGCCTTGGGCTACGTGATCAGGTAAAATCGCGCAGGTGTCCGACCAGCGAGCGGAAGCCGCGCCAGTAAAACATGAAATCCGCAACCGGGTTGCGCGTGCTGAAGAGGCGGCGCACAATGGTCTCGGGGTGGAGGAACGCCCGGTAGACCTGGCGCACCGCCCCCTTGATGAACTCCTCGGGCAGCGGGCAGCGCATCACGGTCGTGCGCATGTCGTACTCGTCCCAGTCGCGGGTCAGCAGCAATCCCTGGGCGTCGAGCTCGCGGAAGAGCGGCGTGCCGGGGTATGGCACCACCCGCGTGACCTGCAGCGTGTAGGCGTCTCCCTTGCGCAGGAGCGTCCGCGCCAGCTCGATGGTGTTGCGCACCTCGGCCTCGCCTTCCCACGGGTAGCCGAACATGACGGTGACGTGCACATCCAGCCCGGCGCGCGCGGCCGCGTGGGCCCCCTCGCGGATCTGCTCGACCTGCACGCCCTTGACCAGGCGGTCGAGCGTGGACTGGTTGGCGGACTCCAGGCCAAACAAAACCAGGCGGAAACCAGCCTGCCGCATCAGGCGGTAATCGGCGGCGGTGAGGCGTCCGAAGCGCATGTTGCAGTCGATGCGCACGCGCTTGTGGTAGCCGCGCGCGATCATCTCGTGGCAGAACGTTTCCAGCCAGGCGCCCACGGGGAGGCTGCCGGCGTCGTCCATGATCTCGCGCACGCCGTGTGTTTCGATCAGGTTGCCGATTTCGTTCACGACGTCGATCGGGTCGCGCGTCCGGTAGGCCGGGTAAAGCGTGGTCCAGGAGCAGAAGGTGCACTTGCCGTGCCAGCAGTCGCGGCCGGACATGATGTAGGTGCCGGGCGTGCGGCGGTAGTTGCCGTTCTTCTCGGCATAGAGGCGCCAGCAGGTGAGGTCGCGGTCGATCCACGGCTGCGTCTTGAGATCATGGTCCAGCCGGAAGGCGCCGCTGTTGCGGATCTCCTGGCTGTCGCGCCAGTAGATGCCGGGCTCCAGCACGTCGCCGCGCGTCAGGTGCGCCAGGAGGTTGCGCAGCAGGAAGTCGTAGTTGCCGCCGGTGAGGATGTAATCCACCGGGCAGCTGGCAAAGGTCTCGGCGGGGAGCGCCGTCACGTGGTCGCCAACCATCACGACGCGCGTGTCGGGGCGGCGGCTCTTGAATGCGCGGACGAACTCCCAGTGGGTCTTGACCACCGGCGTCTTGGTTTCCAGGATGACGAGGTCCGGGTTGAACGCCTGCACGCGCGCGTCGAATTCCGCGGGCGTCCACTCCGAGGCAATGCCGTCCAGCCAGGCCACGTCGTGGCCGGCGTCGCGCGCCATGGTTGCCGCCAGCGCCGGCACAACCGGAAAGATGTAGGTCGGCGTGTGGAACCATTGGAACTGGCGGTTCTGCGAGAGGAGCGGCACCCCCTTGCTGGAGGGTAGCGGCGGATAGATGACAGCAACACGCACGGAAAATCTCCCCATGACACGGAGGGCAGGGCCGGAACCGGACCGCACTGCCCGGCGCCGGACAACGGGTGGAAGTATCCCATCCCTCGTTGCCTGAAGTCAACGCGCAGGTTTACGCGGCTTCCTCGTCCCGTTTCGGCAGGACTCCGGGGGCAAGCAGGAGCAGCAGGACAATGGCTGCCGCGACACCCCACCCTTCCGAGGCGCAGGCCGAGCACTGGTCGCGCAGCGCCGGCACCGCCGCCAGGACTGCCGGAAAAAAAGCATCCAGCAGCCAGCCCGACACAACCGCCGTGACAACGATCGCCAGCAGGTACAGGCACGTGCCCGCCTTGCCGATCCGGCTCCACATCGCCGCCAGCATGGCGGCATTCGTGGCGGGGCCGGCAATCAGGAACACCATGGCTGCGCCCGGCGAGGCCCCCATGTAGACAAAGGATGCGGCCAGCGGGATGGAAGCGGTGGAGCAGACATACAGCGGAATCCCGACCAGGAGCGCCAGGCCATACCCCTGCCACCCCGGAGGCAGGTGCCCCTGGAAGAAACCGGGCGGAACCAGTGCGGTCAGCACCCCGGACACCAGCACGCCCAGCAGCAGCGGGCGCGCGATGTCGCGCGGCAGCGTCACAAACCCGAGGCGCAGCATGCGCCGCCAAGCAGAACCGCGGGCGGAGCAGCCAGCCTTGCCGGATTCCGCCGCTGCCGGCTCCAGCGTGTCGCGGGGATAGGCGGCGGCGACAAGTCCGCCGGCCAGCACGCCAGACACAAACGCCGCCGCCACGCGGAAAAGGGTCACCACCGGGCCCAGCACGGCATAGGTGGCCAGGATGCTGTCCACGCCGGTCTGCGGCGTCGAGGCCAGAAAGCTGGCGACCGCGCCGCGCCCCGCGCCCTGCTGCCGCAATGACAGGGCCACCGGCAGCACGCCGCATGAGCAGAGCGGCAGCGGCACGCCCACCAGCGCGGCCTTGACCACCTGCCACAGGCCGCTCCCGCCCATGTGCCGCCGCACCCAGTCCGGCGAGAGCAGCACGGAAAACGCCCCGGCCATGGCAAACCCGAGAAGCAGGTACGGCGACATCAGGACCAGCACCTGCCACGTGGAGAGAAGAATGGCACGGAACATTTCCATCACGAATAGCCTTTCATCCCGGCGGCGGCATGCGCGCGGCCGGCATCCCCTGCCCCCGCATCGGCAAACTGCGGATGCGAGCGGATCCGCGCCTCGAATGCGGCCTGGGCTTCCGGCGCCACGCCGGCGGGGAATTTTGCGCCGCTGCGCTCCCAGCGCTCCAGCCAGTGGCGGTCCAGCAGCGGCAGCGCCGGATAGCCGGCCACGTGCAGGCAGCCGGGGTGCGTGC
>SESH01044119.1_pt1 | contig 13754 bp, 13 predicted proteins | sample 3171561 | NCBI WGS metagenome assembly SESH01 (sample SAMN10866947, study PRJNA518727) | freshwater metagenome | biome: subpolar coniferous forest; feature: holomictic lake; material: water; isolation source: holomictic Lake 442 2011 16.5 m and 2014 13 m | place: Canada: near Kenora, Ontario
CATGCTGCTCCAGATCATGGAGGAGGGGCGCCTGACCGACAGTTATGGACGGACCATCGATTTCCGCAACACGGTGATCATTCTGACGACCAACCTGGGGTCGGATTTCATTCGCAAGAAGGGACTGGGTTTCGCCGGGTCGAGCGAGGCGATGGATTACGAGACACTCAAGACGCGCATGCTGGAAGAAGTGAAACGGGCCTTCAAGCCGGAGTTCATTAACCGCATCGACGATCTGGTGGTGTTCCGCCAACTGAATCGTGAAGATACCGTCAAAATCCTGGAACTGGAAGTGACCAAGGTCAAGGAGCGACTGCTGGTCAAGGGCATCCGCCTCAAACTGACGTCGGGCGCCCAGGAACTACTGCTGGAAAAGGGGTTTGATCAGGCGATGGGGGCCCGTCCCTTGCGAAGGGCGGTGCAGCGCTATCTGGAAGATCCTCTTGCCGAGGAAATTCTCCGTGGGGATTTGCAGGGAGCCGAAACGGTTGAAGTGGAAAAGGCGGACGGGGGACTGGCTTTCCGGGTTGTGACGGGGGCGGCGGTGAAAGTCTAGATCGGTCCGCTGCGGGTTTTCGCGAGGGTGCGCGTCGGGCAAGACGCGCACCCGTCGTTTTTGAGGAGGTAGCGCGTGTTTGAGTCTTTGACCAGTTCGCTCGATTCGATCTTCCGGAAGCTGCGCGGGTACGGTCGGCTGACGGAATCCAACATTCGCGAGGCCATGCGGGAAGTGCGCATGGCGCTGTTGGAGGCCGATGTGAACTACGAAGTGGCGCGCGACTTCATTGCGAAAGTTAGCGAGCGTTGCGTGGGCCAGGAGGTCCTGGAGAGCATCACCCCGGGTCAGCAGGTCATCAAGCGGGTCCATGATGAACTGGTATTGCTACTGGGCGGCCGCCAGTCTCACCGGTTGGAACTCAATCCCCGTCCCGCGCCGGTCATGCTGGTCGGTCTCCATGGATCAGGCAAGACGACCACGGCCTCAAAACTGGCCGCGCTTTGGAAGAAAGACCGTCTGAACGTGCTCCTGGTGGGAGCGGATATCCGCCGTCCGGCGGCGGTCGAGCAACTGGGAGTTCTTGCGCAACAGGTTGGGGTGGATCTGCTGGCTCCCGAAAAAGGCGAGACGGTTCCGGCCCTGGGGAGGCGCGCCATGGATCTCGCCGAGGCGAAAGGTCGGGATGTTGTGCTTTTTGACACCGGCGGTCGCTTTCAGATCGATGAGGAGCTGGTGCAGGAACTCAAGGACCTCCGCGAAGCGGTGAAATGCCGGAATACGGTGCTGGTTGTGGATGCCGCTATCGGACAGGAATCGATTCATGTCGCGGGTGTTTTTCACAAGGCTCTTGAACTCAGGGGCTTAATCCTGACGAAGCTCGACGGCGATGCCCGCGGCGGGGCGGCGCTCTCGATTCAATCGGTGACAGGGTGTCCGATTCTCTATACGGGAGTTGGCGAGCGGGCCGGTGATCTGGAGCCCTTCTACCCCGAACGGATGGCCTCGCGTATCCTGGGCATGGGGGATATTGTCAGCCTGGTCGAAAAGGTTCAGGAGTCGGTGGATCTCGATCAGGCCGCCGGTCTGGAAAAGCGCATGTTCTCCAACCGGCTGGATCTGGAGGATTTTCTCGCCCAACTGGGACAACTCCGTAAAATGGGGCCTTTGGAGAATATTCTCGGGATGATGCCGATGGGGGGGCAGATCAAGGCCAAGATGAAGGATGCCGCCGGGGCGGGGCAGAATTTTACCCGGTTTGCCAAGCGGGCAGAGGCGATTATCCGGAGCATGACCCCCAAGGAACGGCGCCATCCCGATATTTTGAATGCCAGCCGGAAACGGCGGATTGCGGCCGGCAGTGGAACCCAGGTGCAGGACGTGAACGAATTGCTTAAACAATTCGATCAGGCACGACAAATGGCCAAACAGCTCAGCGGCATGCAAAAGAGGTTGCGCCATCGGAGGTAATGTGCCATAGTGGCGCGCTTTTTGAGTCAAGCGCTTTCCTGGGGGTTTATGCCCGGGAGCGTCGTTTTTAAGGAGGCAGGAATGGCTGTAAAAATCAGAATGACCCGTACGGGGGCCAACAAAGACATTAGCTATCGCGTGGTGGCAACAGACGGTCGCTGTCCGCGCGATGGGAAGCACTTGGAAATCGTTGGTTGGTACGATCCCAAGAGGACGGGTGTGAATTTCGAGTTAAAAATGGACCGCATTGAGTACTGGAAGAGTAAGGGCGCCCAGCTCAGCGACACGGTGAAGAGCCTGGTCAAGAAGGTCCACAGGGCGGCCAAGACGAACGCATGAAGGAGTTCATCATCTACATCATCCGGTCGCTGGCCGAATATCCGGACGAGCTTTTCGTGACCGAAGTGGTGGGGAAACAGACCACGATCCTGGAGTTGCGTTGTCATCCCAAGGATGTCGGGCGTTTGATTGGACGGAGCGGCAAAACGATTGCGGCCGTGAGGACCCTGCTGAGCAACCTGGCTGCCAAACAGGGGCGGCGCGCGGTGTTGGAAGTGGCGGAATAGGACGGCCATGGACTCGCCGTTGAGGGTCGACGTGGTAACGATCTTTCCGGGGATCCTCAAGGGGTTTCTGGAAGAGAGCATCCTCAAGCGGGCCGTTCAAAAAGGGCTGGTGGAGTTCAATACCGTGGATTTGAGGCGATTCACCAAGGATCGCCACAAGACCACGGATGATCGGGTGTTCGGCGGCGGACCGGGAATGGTCATGAAGCCGGAGCCGTTGTTCGAGGCGGTGGAGTCGGTGGTAAAGCCGGGGGCGCGCGTGATCTTGATGACGCCGCAGGGACGCCGGTTTGAGCAGTCCATCGCCGTGGAACTGTCGCATGAGCGGCATTTGATCTTTATATGTGGGCACTATGAGGGGGTGGATGAACGGGTGCGAACGCATCTGGCCACCGATGAGATTTCGATCGGCGACTACGTCCTGACGAATGGAGTTTTGCCGTCGGCAGTGGTGATTGACGCCGTGGTTCGATTGGTGCCGGGTGTGCTGGGGAATGAAGAGGCCACGCGTGAAGAATCCTTCACGGACGGGCGACTCGAGTACCCCCATTATACACGGCCGCGGGTGTTTCGGGGGTGGGAAGTCCCTGAGGTCCTTGTTTCGGGGGACCACAAGGAAATAGCCCGTTGGCGTAACGAACAGTCGGAACGCCGGACGAAGGAAAAAAGACCGGACTTGTCAGAGCAGAGGGAACTATGATTGCTAAAGCATTGGCGATGATTCACAAGGATAACCTGCGCAAGGAAGCGCTGCCCGCATTTGCGATCGGCGACACCGTCAAGATTCAGGTGCGCATTCGTGAGGGCGGCAAGGAACGTCTTCAGGCTTACACCGGCGTCGTGATCGCCCGGGACGGCCATGGCGCCACGGAAACGTTTACGGTACGCCGTCTTGCGCACGGGGTGGGCGTCGAGAGGATTTTCCCGGTGCATTCCCCGAACCTATCAAAACTCGAGGTCGAAAGCTCGGGCCAGACGCGCCGTGCCAAACTCTACTTCCTGCGCGATCGCGCGGGCAAGAGTGCCAGACTGCGCGAGAAGTCGAAGAGCACGAAAGCCTGAGGAGCGCAGATTGCTCCAGTTTGAACGGCAGTTCTGGGAGCAGGGATGCGTCAGGCTGGCGGGCGTGGACGAAGCCGGGCGCGGTCCCCTCGCCGGGCCAGTTGTGGCGGCGGCGGTTGTCTTCGACCGGGCCTATCTCGAAGCCGAGCAGTATGGCGTGCTGCTCGGCATTGATGACTCCAAGGTTCTGACCGAAGCCCAACGCGGGCATTTTCACGAACTTCTGACGCAGTGTGAATCGGTGTCTTGCGGCATCGGCTCGGCGGATGTCGCTGAAATCGACCGGCTTAATATTCTGCGGGCCACCCACCTGGCCATGGGGCGTGCCTTGTCGGCCCTTTCCCTGTCACCCGATTTCGCCCTTGTGGACGGGCTGCCCGTCAAGGGATTGCCATGCCCATCGCTGTCCATTGTCGATGGTGATGCGCGCTGCCTGAGCATCGCGGCGGCGAGCATTGTGGCCAAGGTCACCCGTGATCGCATGATGCGGGACCTCGACAGGCACTACCCCGTCTATGGGTTTGCCCAACACAAGGGCTACGGAACCAAGGCTCATCTGGAGGCTTTGCTGAAGTACGGTCCCAGTCCGGTTCACCGGCGGTCATTTCGCCCGGTGACGGAGGCCATTCGTCTCCGCCTGTCCGGCGAAGCCCGGACGGAAATGATCGATAAGGCCTCGGAGCTTCCATGAGATTCCCCCGGCTTCCATTTCATCTGCGTGCCGGAAAGTGGGGGGAGGACCGGGCGGGCGACTTCCTGAAGGCGAAGGGTTACAAAATCCTCGGGCGGCGTGTGCGTATCGGGGTTCGGGACGAGCTGGATATTGTGGCCCGGCAGGGGGATTTGCTGGTGTTTATCGAGGTCAAGACGCGCGGGTCGGAGGACTTCGGACGTCCCATCGCTGCGGTGGACCGGCGAAAACAACACACGCTTTCGCGCGCCGCCGTCCGGTATCTTGTGAAGCTGAAGGCGCCTGTCTCATTCCGCTTCGATGTAATGGAGGTCATCGGGCGTGAGGATGACGGGAGGGCGCCCGTCGTACGCCACATCGAAAATGCCTTTCAACTGGACCGCTGTTACCAGCTCCCCTGGTGAGGGGGACGGGTAAACCGGGCTCTGGCGAGCCTGTTTTTGGGTCTTGCATTTATTCCGCCGATCCGTATCCTATCCGCCTTTCTTAACAGTCCCGGATGTTCCGGGACGGAAGCGAGTGCCCTGCCGGCCTCCGGTATGGCCAAAGCGGATTGTCCCGCCTTGCGGGACTTATAAGTGGAGGAGTGTTGTGGATACTGCCCAGATACCGTCGGATGTTAGCGTTCAGGACCTGCTCGACGCAGGCGTTCACTTTGGTCATCAGACCAAGCGTTGGAATCCCAAAATGAAGTCGTTTGTCTTTGGCAAACGCAATGGGATTCATATCATTGATCTCGCCAAGACCGTCGAGCAACTTGGCAAGGCCAAACAGTATGTCTATGACGCGGCCTCGCACGGCCGGCCGATCCTGTTTGTCGGAACCAAGAAGCAGGCCCAGCAGGTGACCAAGGATCTTGCCGTGTTCTGTGGTCAGCCGTATGTCAATACCCGCTGGCTGGGCGGAACGCTGACCAACAGCACGACCATTCGCAAGCGCATCAAGTACCTTCGCCAGTTGGAGAAGATGGAGAAGGACGGATCCTTCGATAAGATGCCGAAGAAAGAGGTCTCGGTTCTGCGGCATGAGTTGGAGAAACTGCAGAAGAATTTGTCGGGCATCGCCGATCTGAACGGCCTTCCGGGCGCCATGTTCGTGGTGGATGTGAATCGCGAATCCATTGCCATCGCCGAGGCCAATCGCCTGCATATCCCCGTCATCGCGATCGTGGACACGAACTGTGATCCTGAACTGATCGATTACCCGATTCCGGGCAATGACGATGCCATCCGTGGCATCAGCCTGATCGCGGGTGTGTTGGCGAACGCCATCGCCAAGGGCGCGGCGGAGTATTCCAAGGTCGCTGTGGAAGAGGCCCGTGCGCGTCAGGCCGCCGGTCTTCCCCCGATCGAGGCCGCTAAACCGGCTGACGAGGGGCGGCGGCAGGATCGTCGTCCCCGCGGCGAAAACCGCGGCGGTCCGCGTGGCGATAATCGCGGCGCCCCCCCGCGTCGGCGTCCGGCGGCCAAGGCCGCTCCGGCGGCAGCGGAAGCCGACGCCGATTCGAAACCCGCAGTTTCGGAGGCGCCCGCCGCTGATCAGGCCTGATCCGGCGAGTGGCATGGACTTTACCCAACAGCAGGCCGGCCGGTACAATCCGCCGGCCGATCGAGACTAAGGAGATAGACAATGGCTGAAATCACAGCAGCAATGGTTCAGGAATTGCGTGAGGCAACGAACGTTGGAATGATGGAGTGCAAGCGGGCGTTGGTGGAAGCTGGCGGCGACAAGGATAAGGCCATCCGCCTGTTGCGCGAGCGGGGTATGGCCATCGCCGCCAAGAAGGCCAGTCGTACGGCCAATCAGGGCTTGATTGCCGCCGCTACGCGCGGGGGTAAGGTTGGCGCCCTGGTCGAGGTGAACTGCGAGACCGACTTCGTGGCCAAGAACGAGGGCTTCCAGAAGTTCGTCAAGGCACTGGCCGAGAAGTCGCTTGATCTGGCCGATGGAACCATCGGCGAGGCGGCCAAGGCGGACGTGACCGCGAAGGTGGTGGAAATCGGAGAAAACATCATTGCCAAGCGTAATGTTTGTTTCAGCGTGCAGGGCAATGGATCCGTCGTTACCTATATTCATCTGGGCGGTAAGGTCGGGGTCATGCTGGAACTCGGGTGTGGCCACGCGGCCACCGTGGAGAAGGCTCCCTTCCAGGATCTTGCCAAGGAATTGGCGCTTCACGTGACGGCCTGCAGCCCCAGATGCCTGACGCGGAGTGAAGTGTCGGCGGAGGTCATCACGGCCGAACGTGAGATCTATGCCAAGCAGGTCACCGATAAGCCGGCCCACATGGTCGAAAAGATCGTGGATGGGAAAATGGGCAAGTTCTACGCACAGGTGTGCATGCTGGAGCAAGGGTTCGTGAAGGATCCCGATACGTCCGTGACGAAATTGCTGGACGCCAAGGGGAAGGAGTTGGGCGATACGCTTAGCATCCGCCGCTTCATCCGTTACCAACTGGGCGAATAGACGGCGCCTCAACGGAGACGACGGGCCGGATCTTCCCGGCCCGTTTTTTTTGTGTTATAAGCCCTGCATGTCACCGGAATTCCACCCGAAACACCGAGCCTCACCCCGGCTGCCGCCTGCCGCTCTGGATGGTGGGTTCCCGATCGGCAGAATCATCGGGCCGCTTCTCAAGACCCTCAAGATCGAGGAGCAGTCCCGGTTGGGCATTCTGCTTGGAAGGTGGGAGACGATGATGGGCAAAGCGGTCGCCGCCCACACGCGTCCCGGACGCCTGTTTAGCGGCGAACTCACTGTATTTGTGGATAGTTCCGTCTGGTTGAGTGAACTTCAGCGTTACGCCCAGCGTGAGATGTTGACGAATCTTCAAAAAGAGTTCGGACCTGAAACGGTTCGGAAAGTGCGGTTGCAACTTGATCCCGGGAAATAGTGAGGGGACGGGAAGCGTGGCGGACCCGCTTATGGGCTGACGCCGCTGTCGGGGAAGAGGGCTTTGATCTGGGACCCCATGCTGGGACTGGCCCGCAGCGCCTCCTCCGTGAAGTCCATGGCCATTTTCCGGGCTGATTCGCTGCCGACCCCCGCTTCAAATGTGTATACCGCCGCCGCCAGGCTCTGCAGGGCGGTTTCGCGTCGTGCGAGATCCGGATCCGACAGGTAGTGCCGGATGAATCGCAGCATCTGAGCGGGAGGAGTCTGCGCCCAGGGAATTGATCCGCCCCGCACGGTGATCTTTTCGTCATCGGCGGCGAGAATGTCCTTGGAACTGAGCCAGCCGAACTTGTAGCCCGTCGCCGGATTCGCTTTTACCTCGGTGTTGACAGCCTGGATAATGAAGGCTTTCAATCCTATCAGAAGTTGGTACCGCTCGGCGGTCAGCTTCAGGGCCGCTTTGCCGGCGTCGGTTTTCAGGCTACCCGAGATGGCGGCCAGGGAGTCGGAGGCCTGTTTGAACTGGTTTTGCTGAATCAATGGACCGTTCGTTTTTCGGAGTTCCTGGATAAGGCCGATCTCGGCCTGGACCTGACGGTCCTTTTCGGCCGCTTCTTGCTGGGCTGCGGCTTCCTCGCGCGCAAGACGTTCAGCTTCGGCGCGTTCTTTGGCTTCCCGTTCCATGATGGAAGCCTGGGCTGCCGCGGCGGAGGCTATGCGGCTCTTCAGTGCCAGCAGGTTTTTTAATGCGGTTTCAGCCTTTTCGGCTTCAGTTTTCCAGGTTTGGATGAGCGTCAGGGCCTGTGAGGGAATATTGGTGAGGGCGGTCAAGGTCTGTTCCACCTGTGCCGCGTTGGTGCTGGCGAGCATCGCAACACGGTTTGTGCCCACAGCATTGGTGAACGCCTCCAATTCGGCAAGGAACCCGGAGAGGGTTCCTGTGGAGGCTTGACTGATGATTTGGAGCCATGCGGGGGGGTTGGTCTGCGCCTCGGCCACTAAGGAGGCATCCGTCAGTTTGTCGGTGGAGGAGTTGATGAAGACAGCCGCCAGGTCGGCGTCGGCTATCCAGGATTTGGCCGCCTGACCCCGAACCGTCGCATTACTCGTCAACACGGTGAGATCATTCCAGAGGGTATCGATCCCTGCGCGGGCATTTTGGAGGCGGGTGTTCTCTTTTTCGGCGGCGAGAATCTCCGCCTTCAATGCGTTACGGTACAGGATGTACCCGGTTATGCCGCCTGCAGCCAACAAGCAGGCCATGATGCCGACTGCCACAATACAGCCGAGTCCCCTGGGTTTCTTTGGGGGTTCGGCCCCCAAGGGCATGGGCGGGCGCAGGCTGGATTGGCTGGAGCGAATGACGATGGGCGAGGAAGGAGCAGATGATGTCGCCGAACCGGATCCCCTTTTTTTGGTCAGCACAATTTTTCCGCCCCGTTTCAGCGGAGCCCCAAAGGAACCGGAAACGGGTGGTTTCAAGGTGGCCTGTGCTTTACGGAGGTCGCTCAGCAGGGAAGAGTAGGTGGGATAACGCTGCGCCGGGTCGGCTTCAAGCATGCGCGCGACAATGGCCTCCACCTCGGGGGTTGCGCCGGGCCTGATCGTGCGAAGCAGGGGTGGGGGGCGGACCAGGCGGGCCTTGACCACGTCGATGGCGGTTTCGCCTTCGAACGGCGGCCTGAGGGTCAGGGCGTGAAAGAGCGTTCCGCCGAGGCTGTAGATGTCCGAACGGGCATCGCCCGGTTGGCCGCGCACTTTTTCGGGGGCGATGTAATAAGGGGTTCCCCAAATCCCCTGGACGCTGGGTTCCTTGCTCTGTTTGAAACGCGCCAGTCCGAAATCCACGACCTTGGCGACCCCGTTGCTGTCCAGGAGGACGTTTTCCGGCTTCACGTCCCCGTGAACCAGGCCGATGGAAGCTGCCGCGTTGAGACCCTCCGCCACATCGGCGGTGATCTTTATGAGGAGGGATTCGTCGATCGGTTCACCCTTCGCGATCATGTGATCGAGACGGCCACCTTCCAGCAACTCCATCGCCATGTAGGCCTGGCCGTGGGCGACGCCGAAGGAATAGATCTGGACGATGTTGGGGTGGTTGAGGGCGGCGGCCGCCTGGGCTTCGCGGCGAAAGGTGGTCACGAAGTCCTGATTCTCGCCCAATGTCGCGAGCATGACCTTGATGGCCACCCAACGGTCGAGGGAAGTGTCGTGGCCGCGGTATACCGCCCCCATGCCGCCTCGTCCGAGAAGTTCGACGAGAAGGAACGGGCCCAGCCGCGTCGGAACGACCTGGGGAGTATGGCACTCAGGACAGGCTATTTCCGTGAAGGCGGGAAGCCCCGAGACATCCAGGGGATGCGCGCAACTGGAACACGCCATTTCAAGGACGGGTTCCGTTATAATGTCCGTTTGGCTTATCCCCATGGCTGACGAAACTCTTGTTCTGTTGGAAAGTATTGTGCATAGTGACCCACTACGTGTCGAGAGGAAACTCGGTTGTTGTTTCGACCATGGACCCCATTTGCTTCAAAATTGGTGCGCGTCCCGTCTATTGGTACGGGGTGATGATGGCGCTGGCCTTTTTGGCCGGGCTCCTTCATTGGCAGGCGCTTGGCCGTCGGATCGGGCGGCGGGATGTGGCCTTCGCCAGTGATCTCGCCGTCTGGCTTATGGTGGGCGGCATCGTGGGCGCCCGGATTGCCTATGTGATCGCCAACTTCGACTATTTCCGGACCGTGCCCCTTGAAATCATTCGCGTGGATCAGGGCGGGCTGATCTATTACGGGGGATTCATCGGTGCCACGCTGGCCTTCTTCGCATTCGCCCGGTCGAGGAGGGAGAAGGTGCTCGATCTGGCCGATTTCACGATTACGGCGCTGCCGCTGGGACATGCCTTGGGGCGCGTGGGGTGTTTCCTGAACGGTTGCTGCCAGGGGCGGGTTGTGGAACTGCCCGGTCTGGGATCAGCCTACCTGCACCGCTACCCCGTCCAACTCTATGAGGCGGCCTTCAACCTGATCGTGTATGGGATCCTTACGGCCGTATTTCTTCGCAGGCGCGGCAAGCGCCCTGGGCTTGTTTGGGCGATTTATTTGATCCTGTACCCCGCCGGGCGGTTTCTGTTGGAATTCCTGAGGGGCGACGAGCGGGTGCGGTGCGGTTCGTTTTCGGTCGCCCAGTGCCTGAGTTTGGCCCTGATGGCGGTGGGGGCGGGCTTGTGGATTGTCGTCCGACGGCAGCATGAAAACGATCATCGTACCCCCTGAAGGGGCCGGTAAGCGGATGGACGCCTGGTTGGGGTGCCACGCTCCCGAACTGTCCCGGTCCAGGATTCAGGATCTGATCCGGTCCGGTCACATTCGTCTGAATGGCCGGAGGATCAAACCCAGCCAGAAACTGATGCCGGCGATGGAGATTTTCGTGGATCCGCCGGCGCCCGTGGACTCCGAACTCCGACCCGAAGCCATTCCCCTGGATATTCTCTACGAAGACGCCGACCTTATTGTCATCAACAAGCCGGCCGGCCTGGTGGTACATCCTGCCGCCGGTCACACGGCGGGAACACTCGTGAACGCGCTTCTGGCGCACTGTCCCGATTTGACGGGGATTGGTGGCGAAAAGCGCCCCGGCATCGTGCACCGCCTGGATAAGGATACCACCGGGGTGATAGTGGCCGCCAAGAACGAGTTGGCGCTGCGTGGTCTCATGATTCAGTTCCGGAGTCGGCAGGTGACGAAAGAGTATCTGGCCCTGGTGTGGGGACAATTGTCGCCGCCATTCGGAAGGACCGAAACACTGATTGGTCGCAGCACGCGTGATCGCAAGAAAATGAGCGCCACGCCTTCTTCGGGACGGCCGGCGATTACGGTTTACAGGACGGTGGAAACGTTTGCCGCCGCCTCGTTGGTGAGTGTGGCGATCGAAACCGGTCGCACGCATCAGATCCGCGTGCACATGGCTTTTCTGGGGCATTCCGTGGTGGGCGACGCACAGTACGGGCGACAGCGCCACGACGTCCTGCCCGTTCCCCTTCCGGATCGGCAGATGCTGCATGCCTTTCGATTAGGGATACGGCATCCGCGAACCGACAGTGCATTGACGTTCGAGGCACCGATCCCGCAGGATCTGTTTGAACTCCTGGAAGCGCTCAGATCATGCCCGGGGCGATAAAAAAACACTCCGTTCCCGATTCCGGGAACGGAGTGTTCGGCTTTTTCAGCGCTTGAGACCGGTTCAGCCGGCGATGGCCGCATGGGCCGCCGCCAACCTCGCGATCGGCACCCGGTACGGGCTGCAGCTCACATAATTCAAGCCATGCTTGAAACAGAACTTCACCGACTCAGGGTCGCCGCCCTGTTCGCCGCAGATGCCGACTTTCAGCTTGCTCTTGGTTTGTCGGCCCTTCTCCACGGACATCTTGATCAGTTGGCCCACGCCATCCTGATCGATGGTCTGGAACGGATCCGCCCCGATCAACTTCTTGTCGAGGTAGTCGTTCATGAATCCGCCGATGTCGTCGCGACTGAACCCGAACGTCATCTGCGTCAGATCGTTGGTCCCGAAGGAGAAGAAGTCCGCTTCCTGAGCCATGCGATCGGCCAGTAGCGCCGCCCGCGGAATCTCGATCATGGTCCCGAAGAGGTGCGGGATCTCGTCGATCTTCTTGCGGGCGATGACGTCCGCGTAAACCGCCTTGCAGATGGCTTTCTGGTGCTTGAGCTCGTTCACGTCGCAGGTCACCGGAATCATGATTTCCGGCTGGCACTTCTTGCCGCTCTTGATCAACTCGGCCGCGGCCTCGAAGATCGCGCGAACCTGCATCTCGGTGATTTCCGGATAGGTGACGCCCAGCCGGACCCCGCGATGGCCCATCATGGGATTCGACTCGTGGAGCGCATCGCCGCGGGCCTTGACCTCTTTCGGCGTGATGCCGAGGCTGATAGCCAACTCCTTCTGCTTCGCCGGGCTCTGGGGCACGAACTCATGCAGGGGCGGATCGAGCAGGCGGACGGTCACCGGCAATCCGTCCATCGCCGCCAGCGTGGCCTTGATGTCGCTCTTCACGAAGCGGAAGAGTTTCTTCAGGACCGCCGTGCGTTCCGCGATGGACTTGCTCAGGATCATCTTGCGCAACAGGAACAGCGGTTCGTCGCTGCCCTTGCCGTAGAACATGTGCTCCGTACGGAACAGGCCGATGCCCTCGGCTCCGAAGGCGCGGGCCTTGCGGGCATCCTCGGCCGTGTCGGCGTTGGCGCGCACGCCCATCGTGCGGAATTTATCCACGAGGCCCATGAACTGCTGGAAGCGGGGATTCTCAGACGAATCCACGAGGGCCAGCTTGCCGGCGTAAACGTGACCGCGTGTTCCGTTCATGGTCACCACGGTGCCCTCCTTGAGAATCAGGCTGCCGACCGTGAGTGTCTTTTTATGCGCGTCCACATGCATGCCGGCGGCGCCGACGATGCAGCACTTGCCCCAGCCGCGCGCCACGAGGGCGGCGTGGCTGGTCATGCCGCCACGGGCGGTCAGGATGCCCATCGCCGCGCGCATGCCCTCGACGTCTTCAGGGTTCGTTTCTTCACGGACCAGGATGACGGTCTTGCCGTCCTTGGCCCACTTGACGGCATCGTGCGCGGTGAACACGATCTGGCCGCAGGCGCCGCCGGGCCCGGCGGGCAAGCCCTTGCAGAGCAGCTTGGCCAGGATCTCAGCCTTGGGATCCACAATGGGGTGGAGGAGTTCGTCGAGTTGCGCGGGTTTCAGGCGCATGACGGCGGTCTTCTCGTCGATCAGTTTCTCCGCGAGCATGTCCATGGCCATGTTCAGGGCGGCGGTTCCGGTGCGCTTGCCGTTGCGGCACTGGAGCATGTAGAGCTTACCTTCCTGGATGGTGAACTCGATATCCTGCATGTCCTTGTAGTGCTTCTCGAGCTTCGTGCGGATCTGGTCGAGCTGCTTGTAGAGGGCGGGCGAGGACTCTTCCAGGGACTGCAAGTGCTTGTTCTGGTCGTTCTTGGTGTCGTTGTTCAACGGGCTCGGGGTGCGGATGCCGGCGACGACATCCTCGCCCTGCGCGTTGACCAGCCATTCGCCGTAGAACTTGTTTTCGCCCGTGGCGGGGTTGCGGGTGAACGCCACGCCGGTTGCCGAGCTGTCGCCCATGTTTCCAAACACCATGGCCTGCACGTTCACGGCTGTGCCCCACTCGTCAGGAATATTCTCGATGCGGCGGTAGGAGATGGCGCGCCGGCCGTTCCAACTCTTGAACACGGCGGTGATGCCGCCCCAGAGCTGCTCCATGGGATCGTCAGGGAATTCCTTCTTGAGCACCCGCTTGACGGCTTTCTTGAACTGTTCGGCCAGAAGTTTGAGATCGGCGGCGGTCAGGTCGGTGTCGGCCTTGTAGCCTTTGGCCTTCTTGACCTCGGCGAGCATGTCATCGAGTGTTCGGCGGATGCCTTTCCCGTCCTGCGGCTCAATGCCTTCGGCCTTCTCCATGACCACGTCCGAGTACATCATGATCAGGCGGCGGTAGGAGTCGTAGACAAAGCGCTCGTTGCCGGTTTTGGCG
>SESH01002650.1_pt1 | contig 13738 bp, 9 predicted proteins | sample 3171561 | NCBI WGS metagenome assembly SESH01 (sample SAMN10866947, study PRJNA518727) | freshwater metagenome | biome: subpolar coniferous forest; feature: holomictic lake; material: water; isolation source: holomictic Lake 442 2011 16.5 m and 2014 13 m | place: Canada: near Kenora, Ontario
AAAGAGATGCGCTCTTTTTTGGATCTGGCCAGAGACCTGGATGTGGATAGCGTTTTATACATCCCATTTATAGAGGATAACTCCTATGGGCATGATAAGCAGACAGCCAATCAGGCCATTCTTAGAGCAAGAGAAGTTGAGGAATTCGATTTGATTTTGAGGGAAATCAAATTATTTAAAAAAAAATATGCTCGTCCCACACTATCTAATTTTAACAACTTGTTTTTGTATTCGAAATATTTTTCCGGAATTCTTGAGGGCGCGCATTGGCGCTGCTATGCTGGTTTTCACTGGATTCAAGTCAACCCTGATGGTGATATGAAAATGTGTGAGTGGAGGTACGGAAGCATAAAAGGCGGGAGCGTAAAGGACGCGTGGTACTCTTCACAAGCCTATAATTCAAGAAGGGCCATAAAAAATTGTCGGAAGCTATGCTTACAGCCGTGTATGTCAACACCTTCAGAATAAGGAGATTTAATTGAAAGCCGCGATGATTATGATGCCGGCATGGAGCATAGATACGCCACCCATGGCCACGGCTTATCTGAGCACCTACCTCCGGAGCAACAACTACGATGTAAATGTTTTTGATTTCAATCTGGATCTTTATAAAAATATTCCGGAGGATAAAAAATATCTTTTTGACGGAAATCGGTTTAACGCCTGGTTCCCGGACGATAATTTCAGAAAGAACATCTTAGAAGGGCTTGGGCTCGAAAGATTTATCGACGGGTGGGCCAAGCAAATAATCGATAAGAAGATGGATGTTGCTTGTTTTTCTACATATTATTCCAACTATCTTTCATGCTTGAAGCTGGCTCAGAAAATAAAGCAACTAGATCAAAATAAAATCATCATTTTTGGCGGTCCGGAATCCGATCGTTATGAGAACGGGTATGAATTTATAAAAAAAGATTTTGTAGACATCGTAGTGATAGGTGAGGGTGAACTCACCCTAAGAAGGATCCTCGAGGCGATCAGTGAAAAAGGAGAGATGAAAAACATAAAAGGGATATTATGCAAAGAAGGCGACCAGATTCACGATAACAAAGGCGTAGAGATTGAAGATATAGATAAAATTCCGTTCCCGAGTTTTGGGGATTTCAATTTATCGGATTATGCCAGCAAGGATATGCTGCCCATTCTAGCCAGTCGTGGCTGTGTCAGGGGCTGCAAATTTTGCAGCTCGTGGCCGTTTTGGAAATATCGTTGCCGGAAAGCCGAAAACGTATTAGAGGAAATTTGCTATCTTAAAAATCGCTACGGAATTAACAAGTTTGACATTATCGACGCTTCTATAAACGGAGATTTTGAGCAATTAAATAGGCTTTGCGATCTTTTTATCCAAGAACGGAGCAATATTTCTTGGGGAGGAAAGGCGAACATTCGCCCCGAAATGACGGGAGAGTTTTTGGAAAAAATGTATGCGGCGGGTTGCAGGTGGTTGTCTTATGGTGTTGAAAGCGGATCTCAGAGAGTTGTAACGGATATGGGGAAGGATTTTGATGTTGAGTTAGCCTGTGAGGTGTTAAAGAATACTCATAAAGCGAAGATAAATGTGGCAACGTTTTTTATCATCGGGTATCCCATAGAGACAAGGCTGGATTTCTTTAAAACGCTGTGGTTTGTCATAAAAAATAGGAAGCATATCGGCTCTATATCTAGCGGGCAAAAATGCGGCATTCCCGACAACTCTGTTTTGCGCCGGCAAGCTTCAAAGTATGGAATAAGATTTGAAAAAAATGGTTGGCATTGTGGGAATAATTCGCCGAGGGAGCGAGAGCTGCGACACAGAGTGTTTAAGGTGGTAACCAAGCTTATTTCATTAAAAACCCTGCATACTTAAATGAGGCATGCATCGACGAGCGTCTGCAATCCGCTAAAGCTTCAAGGCCCTTTGGTGGGGTTCTCGGTCAGGATTTTCGGTCATCTGAGAAATTAAATGAAAAACCATTAAAAAGGTTCTGACATGGATATCGTAAAGCTCGAAGACGTCTGGGAGATGTATCTCATAAAGTTTGTAATCAAAGGAAAAAAACAAAGCGAGAACTTTTGGGCGTTACGAGGCATCAGCTTTTCTTTAGCAAAAGGTGATGTTTTGGGAATTGTAGGGGAGAACGGCTCGGGAAAGTCGACGCTTTTAAAAATAATCGCTGGCATTATGAAGCCTAGTAGGGGCACGGTCGAAATTTCCGGGCGAGCCACGGGGCTCCTGGATCTTGGCGCTGGACTTCAGCCAGAGCTGACCGGCCATGACAACATTTATTTTAACGCAAATTTATTCGGCCTTACTCAAAAACAGATCGATGACATTTATGGCGACATCGAAGCTTTTGCATCTCTGGGTAAGTTTATTTATGCTCCGGTGCAGTGCTATTCTCAGGGAATGTTTGTACGTCTTTCATTCTCAATAGCTATTCATATGAATCCGGACGTGCTCGTCATTGATGATACCTTATCTGTTGGGGATGAACACTTCCAAAAGAAATGTCTAAAAAAAATCTTCGAATTAAAAGAAAGTGGAAAAACTATTGTTTTTGCAACTCATGACATGAGCCTTTTAAAAAAACTGTCACAAAGAGTAATTCTCCTTAAAGAAGGAGGGGTGGTAAGTGACGGACCCATGAATAAAGTCCTACCGCTTTACGCGCAGATGGTGGGAGCAAAACAAGGGGTAGCCGATCTTGAAAAAGGCGGTCTGAGGATTGTGTTTAATAACGGAAAATTATTTTTGAATTGGAACGGACACCTTTTTACTCCTCAAGCCGGGATTTGCGTCAGCATACTCATCAACGGCGCAGGATGCAATGCTTCTGAGGCGGAGTGGCAGGTTGAAAAAAAAGACGGGGGATTTGTAGCTAAAGGCAGTTTTCATCGTTTTGATATAAGCCAAATATGGAAAATAGAGTTAACTGTTGAGGGAAAGATTGTTTTTAATGTGCACTTTGAGGGTAGGGAAGCCATCAACATACAAGAAAGATGTATAAGCGTTATGTTGTCGCATGAATATAAATACTGGCTAACGCTTACGGGAGAAGGAGTTTTCCCCCCCATAGATGAAAAGCAGACCGCTTGGAGCGATGTGTTGGGCGTAGATTCGCCGCCAAACTGTGTTGGCTTAGAAGGGCAGAAAGATACATCTCATTCAGCGCCTTCACTTATTATTAAACAAGTGAATCCTACCCTCGCCAGTCGGCTCAGGCTGATCACTACAGACCATTTTACTAACGCTAGAGTTTTGGAGTATCGAGAAAAAAAGGAGCCAGGCAATATTTCCGCCCAAGATTACTCCTCCCTTGGTTTTTCAGGGGAAATCATTGTTGGAAATGAAAACATGCAAAGTTATTTCCAAGGCGCCAAAAGCGATTATTGTTTAACCGATAGCAATTTAGAACTTATCTTTGAGAAAGGGAAATGTTCGGTCTTTTTTGGCGAGAAAAAACTGACGAAGGCCAGGCACTTAACCACCGCTTTTTATATGAATAACAGATGGCACTCTTCTGAATTGGCATCTTGGGAATGTAGAAAGGAAAATGCGAACAAATTTATCGCCAAAGGGATTTGGCCTGGCCTTGGGATCATCCAGGCATGGACTGTAGAACTCCTGGGAAACAACTCTTTCTCCTGGCTTGTTGAGATGGAAGTAGACAGGGAGGTGGAAATTCCCGAACAGCACCTCTATTTGATGTTTTCGGAAGAGTACGACGTCTTTCAGAGCGACTACGGGCACGGTCGTTTTCCCGAAGGGTTTCTTGAAAACGAAATAGACGTTTTGCAGAAAAGTATCCCCGGAGGCACGATTTCTCTTATGGGCTCCAGCCATACGATTCCTAGCTTTTCCTTAGTGGTTTCTAAGACAAATGGAACATTTATGAAAATATTTAACTCAGACCTATCTTACAGAGCTAGAAATTTGCGCGTTGGGAGGGTTGAGCCGGAAAGTGGAAATAAGTTTTTCAAGGGGAGGCATTTTTGTTTTGAGGTCACAGGGAAGGTGGGAGACACCAACAACCCTTTGATTGTGACCGAAGAAAAAACTTTGAAGAAGGGAAATATAAGTTTTGCTTTTCACAAAGGTTCCGGCAAGATTTTTTGGGGGAATAAGGAGCTGACGAAAAGGTTGGGGATATACACCTCGTTGAATTTCCAAGGGCGTTGGCATAACTCTTCAACTCATGCGGTATGGACTACGGGAGAGGATAAGAAAGGCATGCTGTTTGTAGGGAAATGGCTAAAGGTGCCTCTCATTCAGACCTGGCAGTTTCAATTCGGGGAATCTGACTCAATAAACTGGAAAATGGAACTAAACGTCCAGGAGCCCATAAAGCTGGAACACATTCAGGTAAATATCATGCTCTCAGAATTATACGGAAAGTGGATGGGCCGGGATTCGGGAGGAGAACTCCCCCCCTTTAAAAACGACGGAGGGGATGAGTGGCCGTCGGTTTGGAGCAGCGGACAAATCTCCTCGGAAAGAATAAATTTCGCAAAGATTTTTGGTGGTCAGGAGGGTTTCAGCTTGCCCGCGATAAAGTTTCTTCTTTCAGAAAAGGGAGACCTAAAGCATTCTCTGAATATACTAAATTCCGATATTTGCCACCGCGGCAGGATTTTGCAATGCATGGTAGAGGCAGACGGAGGTGTTTTTCTGCCGGGAAAATATTCTGTTTGTAACTCAACGATAACTCTGGAGAAAGCATAGAGCTAAGGAGTGTGCCGGGCTCTGTCTTTCGCAGTGTTTTTATTAAACGCAGGTATGATCGGCTGGAAAAATGGAAAGAAAAGACGCACTTTTAGGAAAGAATTTGTTATTCTGGCTTTCACGCCAAATAGACTATCCCTTGCTGCCTCCCGACTTTGTTCAGGTCAATTTCACCTTTAAGTGTAATCTGCGATGCAAAATGTGCGATATGCAGAAGCAGATGGAGATCAACAAAAAAGAAAACAAACAGGTTGAGATTGACACGGCGCTATGCATGAAAATCATAGAAGACACCAAGGAGCTCGGGACGAAATCCATAATCTTTCTCGGCGGCGAACCGTTCGTGAGAGAGGATCTGTTCGAGTTAGTAGCCTATGCGAGGAGCTTTCATCTCGAAACCATATTGGTCACTAACGGAGTTTTGCTCAATGATGAAAACATCAAGAAGTGCTTTGAGACGGGTGTTCATTGGCTGAGCGTTTCTTTGGACGCGGCCTCAGAGAAGGTTTTTAGTCAAATAAGAGGACGGGGCGTTTTCCAAACGGTCGTCGATAACATGAGGAACCTTAACAGGCTCAAAAAGCAGGAAAACAGAGAATTCCCAAAAGTTGCTGTCGTTTGCACTGTTATGAATGATAATTTGGAAGAGCTTACTCAAGTGGTGAATTTGAGTAAAGAACTAGAAGTAAACAAAGTGCTTTTTCAGCCAGTGGTCGCCTGTAACGTCAACCAGGTTCAGCGCGAAGATGAGTTCCCGGGCTCTATACCTAAAGAGCGCCTTGAAGTTTTAGATGAGGTGATTTCAGAGCTCATAAAGTACAAAAAAAGCACTCCGCTGAACTACTCCTTTCTTGCGAATAGCGTAAAGCGCTTAGAATTGATGAAGAAATATTTTAGAGAGGGAATAGATCGTTGCGAGGTCCCTTGCTACGCCGGCTATAACCGGCTTCAGATCATCCAAGAAGGTAAGGTTTATTTTTGCGTTAATCGGAATGAATCCGAGGCCATTTTTGGCGATATCAGAAAAGAGTCCTTAAAGAAGCTTTGGTATTCAAAGCGAGCAGATCAATATCGGAAAATGATAAGGCAGTGTCCAACGCCTTGCCTCCAGCTGTGTTCTCAGAGGGAAGAGTTTATCGAGCTTGTAGAATATTCGGAAAAAAAAGATTTGTTCGGAGAAATCTAGGGCGTTCTGCTAATAAAAGCGATGAAAAAAAACGGTACATCTTTTCACCAAAAAATAATGCTCATCTTTGTTGGGGTAGGGGTGTCTCTGGTTCTGATTGAGATTTTATTGCGCTTGAGTGGATTTGTATATATGTCTTTGCAGGAACATAGAAATTATCTCTCAATGAAACAGCGGGGTCATTATCGAATTCTGTGCATAGGAGAGTCTACCACGCAAGGGGGAGATTGGGCATGGCCGCACCAACTCGAACAAGTTCTTAATGAGCGCAGTCTAGGGATAAGATTCAGCGTGATCAATGCTGGCGTAGCCGGGATTACGACCGACGGGCTGGCGGAAAGATTGCCGCGAGAAATTGATAGATATAAGCCGAATATGGTTTTAGCGATGATGGGTGTGAATGATAATAGCCTTGAGTGGAGCGAGGCTGCGAGGCCATTCATAAAAAAAAGTTTTTTTAGTCAGCTTCGAACATTCAAGCTGTTGCAGTTACTGCGGTTGAATGCCTTGGCGAAAACCAGGAAATTATTCTACGGAAAAGTTGAAAATAGATATGATGAGGGTAAAACGGCAGCATGCGACACGACCCGATTTCCTAGGGGCTCCGATGCTCTGCAACCCTCGACAGGTAGAGCGGAGACGTTAGCTTCAGGCGACCAGGCAAAGCAGGGATATTTTGACCTAGCGAACAAGTTGCACGTAGACGGACTTTATGCCGAAGCGATCCCTTCTTACCAGAAAGCGATTGAAATCGACCCTCTCTTTTTCGATGCTTATATAGGGATGGGGTGGTCTTATGTATGTGGAGGTATGCGCGAACAGGCTATGGTTACTTTTCAAAAAGTAATCGCTATGGATAAGACGAATTATAAAGCATATAGAGCCTTAGCTCACATATACGCCTCGCAACATCGGGGGGCTGAAGTCATACACATTTTTGAGAAATTAATAAAGCAGCAGCCGCTTGATAATGTGGCATGCGTTCAACTCGCGGATGCTTACATCTCCGAAGGAAAATACATCCAAGCAGAAGAAACGCTTAAAAGCTGCATTGCCCGTGACGCAAAAAATGACAGAGCTCGTGGCCTATTAGCCTCAATGTATGAGATTCAGGGCAAGCAGGAGCTGTCCAAGCAGTATTATGAGGAAGCGAATGATATTAGAGAGGGCTATTATTTCCCGGAGACGCGTGAGAATTTTATACGAATCAAACAAATGTTGGACGAAAGAAAAATAGCGTTTGTCTGCATTCAGTATCCTATGCGCAGCGTGAAGGCCCTGATGAAAACGGTCGAAGGCCAAGATAATATTACTTTTGTTGACAATGAAGCTATCTTTAAGAATGCCGTAAAGAAAGAAGGGTATGACGCCTTTTTTAGTGACACATTTGGTGGAGATTTTGGCCATTGTACGCAAAAAGGAAACAGGCTGTTGGCCGAGAGTGTGGCCAAGACTTTAGTGGAGAAAAAATTCGGCAAATAAATCCGTAGAAGTTTCGGCCTATTTTGATCAAAGAAAACGGAGGTTCAAATGAAGAGATTAATGTTTTCGTATCGGATTAGCAAAAGCTGTTTTTTTTGCGCAACAATGCTTCTGATCGCTTCTCTCGCGGCGGCCGTCTGTTCCCAAAACTGTTATGCGCTAACGGAGGATGATCAAGCGGAGAGCGGGCTTATAAACGAGGCTTCCATTTGCTTAAGCAAAAAAGATTATGCCCAGGCAGACAAATTGTTGAAGGCGGCATGGGAAATGAACCCTCAGAGTGCCGAGGTGTGTCTATTGTGGGGAAAGCTCTATAGGGACCAAGGCCGGAAAATGAAGGCCGAAAAGCTCTTTAAAAAAGCCATTGAGCTGAAACCTGATAATGAAAATGCGTACAAGGAACTGGGGGCGCTCTATCGGCAGCAGGGGGATTCGGCCAAGGCCAGGAGCTTTGTTGAAAAGGCTCTGACAGTAAATCCTAAAAACGAATCGGCAGGCGCTGAGTTAAAGAATATTTTAGTCGACGAGTATAAGAAAATCTTGGTTTTAAACCCAAAAGACCAGGAAACGGCTATTAAATTAGGTTCTGTTTATGCCCAGCAAGGAAAATTCACGGAGGCGGAGGGGATGTTCTCCTACGTTATCCGACTTAATGCTAAAAGCGACTTGGCTTTCGCCGAGCTGGGCTGGTTGGCGATAAAGCGGAAAAACACGGTAAAGGCCAGGGAGTTTTCCTCTCAAGCCTTGATCATTAATCCCAAAAATGAATCTGCGATCAGGGGGATCGCGCAACTTTCTCAATCCAAAGAAAGCCCATCAGTCTAAGGAGATTTAGCGGCCGATCTTTCTCCATGTGCCCGCGCCTCTCGACTCCTTGAATAAGCCGAAGGATTTAAAAATGCTACTGTCCTTTGTGATCCCCACCTTTAACAGCCGGCGATTTATCCGGTCCTGCGTTGATTCGATATTGTGTCAACAGGACCCAGATGTGGAAATATGCGTGGTGGATAATGGCTCCACGGACTCGACAACGGATCATGTCGCGAAGAATTATCCAAAGATCAAACTTATCCGAAATGCTGAAAACAGGGGAAGCTCTTTTGCCAGGAACCAGGGGATACGCGCCACAAGCGGTAAATTCGTCGTATTTCTTGATTCGGATGCTTTCTTGGCGGGCGATTTCCTGAAAACCTTGCGGCGGGCGTTAGTTTCTTTGGATGACCGGTGTGCCGGTCTGACCGCTAAGATATTGCAAGCGAGCACGGGGACGATATTTTCCTGCGGCCTTAGGATCACGCCCTTATATCAATCCTTCGATATCGGAAGAGGGAAAGCAGTTTCGCCCGCGCAAGCTCCATGTGAGGCAGATGGTTTTAATAGTTGCTGCGCTGTTCTCCGCAGGTCCGGTCTGGAGCAAACCCGGGAAAAAGGAATGTATTTCGACGAGGATTTCTTCTTTCTTTTTGAGGATACCGACCTCTCCGTCCGGCTCAGGAAAAAAGGTTATCATTTCTTGTTTAACCCTCAGCTTGTCTGTACTCATGCGGGGGGGGGCGCCCCTATCGATCCGCAGAAGAGGCGGTTTTATGCGTTCAGGAACAGACTTTACATAATTTTAAAAAACGAGAAAAAAAAATGCGAGTTTTTCCTAAGGAGCTTTTTTTATGATCTTCCAAGGACCATTCATTTTTATTTAACAAATCGCCATGCCTCGGCCGCATGGCGTGATGTTGCGCGAAAGTTTCGAGATGAAAAAAATACTGATCTTTAGTTCCGGGAGCGAACTCTACGGTTCCGAGCGAGGACTGCTGAGCCTTGTCGATGCGATCAAAGATCTTTATAAGATCACGGTTGTGTTGCCACGACGCGGCCCACTTCAGGACTGCCTTGAACGAAGGGGGATTCCTGTCCTTGTCTTTCCGTTAAGCATCCTGACCCTTTCGCTGTCGCCTCTCTATTATCTGCTCACGCCTTTTCTTTTCCTGCTGGACGTTGCTTTTTTTGGAGGCTATACCGTTTTTAAAAGGGTGGATCTGCTGTATACGAACAATTTGTTGCTCGCGTTCCCGTCCGTGATCGCGATGCTGCTTGGAAGAAAACACATTTGGCACATGCGGGAATTTTTTCCGGTCCAAGCGGTCAACCAAATGCTCGTTGGGATGGCGCGGGCGAGCCGATCGGCCGTTATCTGCATGTCTCAAAACATAAAAGATGTGTTATTCCCGGGGAATGACGGAAAACATGCCGCGGTTATTTATGAAGGAGTAACGGTACCCCCCCCTGAGGGCAGCTCTTCGCTCCAAGAGGAGAACTGTCAGCGTCCAGCCGATGCAGTTGTGTTGGCCGTGGTCTCAAGGATCCATCCCTCCAAGGGGCAGCTTGAGCTTGTGAAAATGATGTGCGAGGCAAGCAAAGCTTTTCCCCGAAAACCCATCCTTCTCATCGTCGGAGATGTCTCACCGCATGATTTAAGAGGGATGAACTATAAAAGAAAAATCGAACAATATGTGCGTCTCAGAGGCATGGAGAAAGCGATCTTGTTTTGTGGGTTCAGAAAGGACATTCCCGCGATCCTAAGCAGCGTCGATGTTTGTGTTTTTCCGTTCCAGCGGAATGAACCGTTCGGGCTGGCATTACTGGAAGCCCTGGTGCTTTCCAAGCGGGTTTTGATAACAATGAATCCAGGATCTCGGGAGATCCTGAACTACTTTGACGGGAAATATAAGGAACTATCCGGGCCATCCCTTGAGGGAGAGATCGCCGCAGGAAAACTGCCGTTCGCTGCGCCGTTTATCCCCGAAGTTTTTCAATTTAAAAGTTACAAGCAAAGCATACGTTTGTTTTTTGAAAGAGTGGGATCGAAAAGAAGCGGCGGTATTCCGGATCTGGAACTGTAAAATATCTCAAAAACGCTTTGGGGAAGTTCTTTTGCGGGGGCATTGCCCCGTCTATGGATTTTATTGTCGATTCTCCTCGTTGATGATAGTCTTTGTTTCGACATCGATCCTCCCTTTCTGCTGAGGCGGCCCGCGCAGTTCTTCGTCTGAGGTGTAGCCGTGAAAGAATATCGCAGGCTTTTCATAAGCCATTGATGTTGAATGAGTTATAAGGTTCAACCACACGATCGGAAGTTTTGAATGGAATTCGGTCAATTTAAAACGCTGTTTTCATACCGGGAAACGCTTTGGAAGATGGCTGTTAGCCAGCTGACGGTCAAGTACTCCCAGTCGCTTCTGGGGCTAGCGTGGGCGGTTATCAACCCCTTTTTGATCATGCTGGCGGTAACATTCGTTTTTGTCTGTGTTTTTAAGACAGACACTAAGGATTTTTCCAGGTTTGTTCTGGCGGGAATTTTCCCGTGGTTCTTTTTTTCGAATGCCGTTTCAGAGGCGGCTTTTTCAGTTCTGAGCCAGAAGAATGTCCTGCGGCAATTCAGCCTGCCCGCGGAGATCATTCCTCTCGCTTCGGTATTGGGCAACTTTTTGAATTTTCTCATCGGGTGGATTTTTATTTATCCGCTCTTCCTATGGTTCAAGCCCCAGATTATCATGCTCTTTCCCTTCCTGGCGGTAGGGCTTTTCCTGACACTCGTTTTTGTTGCCGGGGTGGGTCTCTTGATTGCGATTCTCAACGTCTATTTTCGCGACGTGGGTCAGCTTCTGTCAGTCATACTCATGTTCTGGTTTTGGGTCACCCCCGTTTTCTATTCCGTGGAAATGGTTCCCCAGAAATACCGATGGGTTTGCGATATCAACCCTATGACGCAGTTTATTATTTTTTATAGAGGGGTCCTCTTCGAGAATCGTGTTCCGTTTCTGGAGTTGAGCAGTATCGCTGGGACGGCTTTTTTAACACTGCTAGTTGGGTGGGGCGTTTTTGTCTCTCTGAAGCAGAATATCCTGAAGAAGATCTAACAATGAGCATGGCCGAGCGCGAATGTATCTTGGAGAATCCTTGGGCGGTGAAGTTAATTTCCGGAAGGTGCAAGCCGGATCGCGGAGAACGGGCATAATGGATATCTCCGTGATCATCCCGACTTATAACCGGAAAGAAGGGCTAATAAAGTGCCTGCGCTCTTTAATAAGTCAGAGTTACCCCAGAGACAAGTTTGAAGTTATTGTCATCGACGATGGATCGCGATATCCGGTGGAGGATGCCCTCAGCCCGCTTCGAACCCAGCTCGGCAACCTTCGCTACGCAGCACAGAACCACAAAGGGCCTGCTGCTGCGCGAAACAGGGGTGTTAGTCTTTCGTCGGGCAACATCGTTGCGTTTATCGATGACGATTGCGAAGCGCATCCTGAGTGGCTGGCTTTGATGGTAAAGGCGCACCGGGAGCATGCCGGCCTTATTGCTATCGGTGGAGCCACTTTGACCGCAAATCAAAAGGCCTCCGTGGTTGTCGGACAATTCTTAAGCACGTGCAGCATTGAGGCGAACCTGTCCGGCAAGAATGAAATCATCTTTTTTCCTACCTGCAATGTTTCATGCAAGAGGTCTTTATTTTCCAGTCAAAAGTTTGACGAAGATTTTCCTCTGCCTGGAGGCGAAGATCTGGAGTTTTTCTGGCGTCTCTTTCACGCTGGATACCGGTTCGGGTGGGACAAAGAGATCAAGGTGGTTCATTATCGGGATGACTCCTTAGCGAGTTTTGCCAGGCAAGCGTATATCTACGGAAGGGGAAATCTCCTGGTCAAGTATCTCCATCCGGATCATGTTCTTCTAAAGGAGCTGAAAACGGGCGGGCTATCCTTTTGGATAAACACACTCATCAATTATCTCAAGATGCCGCGGTTTTGTTATCTGCTCAGCAAGAAATTGTTGCTGGAGTATCCGGCCAAGAGCGTCTGGCGGAAAGCATCGATCGCCGGGTGTTTCGCCCTCCACAAGATATTCTATTTAGGAGGGAATATAGTGGAGTTTTTAAGGATCAAAAGAGGGAAAGAGGCCTTTGTTTCACGCGGCGAACATGTGCCGCAGCTGCTTATTCTGGATCTGACTCACGCCTGCAATCTCCAGTGCAGGATCTGTGATATTTGGAAGACCGCGGTCGTTGGAGAGGATATTGAAACTGCGTCCATAAAGAAGTTGCTGACGGAGGCCCGAGAGCTTGGGGTGAAGGAGATCGCCCTTTCGGGAGGAGAAGTTTTGTTGCGTAAGGATATTTTTGATCTCTTCGATCACGCACGAAGCCTTGGGATTAAGGATCTGGGGATCCTTAGTAACGGGATTCTCATCAAGAATTGTTTCGATAGATTGAAGCCCTATTTGCTCGATCGCACCGTTTCGCTGGTTGTTTCTCTCGATTCTTTGTCCGCGGCTCTCCATAACGAGATCAGAAATTCTTCAGAGGCGTGGCAAAAGACGAACGAAAGCTTGCGGTTGCTTTCGGATCTTAAAAAGGAGCATCCCGGCATCAACTTTAATGTGATAAGCATCATCCTGAATCAAAATCTGGAAGAGCTCTGCACGTTGGCCGAATTTGTCAAGTCCCTAGGAGCGAACTCGCTGCAATTCCAGGCGCTGCTTCCTAATAACCTGCAGATGGCGGAACGGAAAAAATCGAAATATTGGATTTCTGAAGAAAGAACGCCCGCGCTGAAAGAGACGTTGAAGCAACTGACCGAGTTTAAAAAGTCTCACCCGGATTTTATGAAAAATTCAACCGGGAATCTCGAGCTGATCGAAAAGTATTACCAGGGGACTCTCTCGTCAAGGGATGTCCAGTGCGTTTCTGCTTCTGCGACCGTTTTGATCTCGAATAAAGGAGAGTATGCGACCTGTTTTTCCATTTTTGGGAATTCCAAAAACCAGTCATTAAATGATGTTTTAATGAGCAAAAAGAGGGTCGCGGCTCACGAACGGGTCAGGAAGTGCGCCTGGCCGTGCCTTTTGCCGTGCTTCTGTGACTTGTGAATTTCGCAGCATTTAGTGCTCTGAGCGTCCGAAATTTTCTGTTTTGGCTTTCCCGGCAGATCGATTATCCCCTGACCCCTCCGGATATCGTTCAGGTTAATTTTACGTTTCAGTGTAATCTCAAGTGTTCGATGTGCAGCATGCACGAGCAAAAGGATTTTCTGCTGGAGCAAGGCAGGCCTACGGAGATCGATCTTGAAACATTTAAAAAAATAATCCGTGAAACAAAAGAGCTGGGGGTAAAAAGCATTCTCCTGATCGGAGGCGAACCCTTTGTAAGTGAAAACATATTCTGGTTTGCAAAAGAGGCCCTCGCGCAGAGCATCACGCCTATCGTGATTACAAATGGGACCCTTTTGAATGAAGAAAATATTTTAAAATGTTGCGAAGCAGGCATTTGTAATCTAGGTATTTCCATGGACGCTGCTACGGAGAGCGGTTTTGATAAAATA
>SESH01013172.1_pt1 | contig 13729 bp, 9 predicted proteins | sample 3171561 | NCBI WGS metagenome assembly SESH01 (sample SAMN10866947, study PRJNA518727) | freshwater metagenome | biome: subpolar coniferous forest; feature: holomictic lake; material: water; isolation source: holomictic Lake 442 2011 16.5 m and 2014 13 m | place: Canada: near Kenora, Ontario
GGCGGCGATGAACTCGCGGAGGAACGGGGCGAGCCAGGGGCGGCGCCGGTTGCGGCCCGAGCAGGGGTTGAGGATGAAGCAGGCCTTCATGCCGGCGGGAGGGCGGCGCGGGCGAGGAGGTGGCGCGCGATGTCGTCGGCCGCGGCGGGGTGGGCGAGGGGGCCCAGGGCGGCGCGCCACTCGCGCCAGCCCCGGCCGCCGTCGGCGAAGGCGGCGCGCAGGGTGGCGATCACCGCGTCGGGGGTGGTGGCGAGCGCGCCGGCGCGGTGCCGGCGGAGCAGCTCGTAGTTGCCCTCCTCCTGGCCGGGCACGATCTGGCTGACGACCATCGGGCAGAGCGCGTTGATGGCCTCCTGGGTGGTGGCGCCCCCGGCCTTGCTGACGACGGCGTGGTGCGTCATGAGCAGCCGCGGCACCTCCTGGGTCCAGCCGAGGATGGTGGCGGGCCGGCGGCGGCCGGCGGCGAGGGCGGTGAGGTGCCGGCGCAGGCCCTCATCGCGGCCGACGGCGCAGGTGACCTCCCAGTCGTCCTCGGCGAGGAGGCGGCGGGCGGTGGCGACGGCGTGGCGCTTGCCGGAGTTGATGATCTGGAGCACGCGGGGGGCGGCGCCGGCGGCGAGGTCGGGCGGGGCGAGCCGGCCGGCCTGGGTGGCGAAAATGTCGGGGACGGGAAAGCCGGCGACGTGCACGCGGGCGGGATCGAGGCCGGCGCGGAGCAGGACGGCGGCGGAGTCGTGGTTGGGGAGGAACCAGCCGTCGCAGGAGGCGCGCCACCAGAGCGAGTGGATGCTGATCGAGTCGGTGACGAGGTTGAAGCGGGGGAGGGCGGGGCCGCCGTGGGCCGCGAGGTGCTCGAGCAGGAAGGTGCAGACGGGGAAGGTGCAGCACACGACGGCGGGACGCTCGCGGGCGAGGAGGTCGCGGAGGACCCGGGTTTCACGGGCGAAGAGCCAGAGCTGGCGCTCCACGATCCGCGAGCGGTCGAGCCACTGATAGACGCGGCTCCAGAGCTGCGGGGCGCGGTTGATGAGGGTGAGGTAGCCGCGGCGGGTGAGGGCGTTGAGCCGCGGGGCGGCGAGGGCGAAGGGATCTGCGACCACGGCGGTGCCGGGACCGCGCGCGCGGTCGAGGGCGGCGGCGAGGGCGCGGGCGGCGGCGTTGTGCCCCTCGCCGAAGCCGGCGGTGAGAATGAGGATCTTGGTCATGCGGGGGGGAGCAGGGCGAGCAGGTCGGCCTCGAAGCGGCCGACCACGTTTTCCCAGGACTGGGGTTCGACCGCCCGGCGGGCGGCGGTGCGCAGGCGGGCGCGCAGGGGGGCCTCGGTGGCGAGCCGGACGGCGGCGGCGACCAGGGCGTCGGGCTGGCCGCAAGGGACGGCGAGGCCGTTCTCGTCGTGGCGGACGAACTGGCGGGCGGCGGCGTAGTCGAAGCCGGCGACGGCGAGGCCGCTGGCCATGGCCTCGGTGAGGACGTTGCCGAAGGTCTCGGTGAGGCTGGCGTGGACGTAGAGGTCGGCGGAGGCGTAGTAGCGCCCGATCTCGGCGCGGGAGAAGAAGCCGGCGAAGAGGCAGTCGGGGTGCTCGCGGACCAGCCGGGCCTTGAGCGGGCCGTCGCCGGCGAGGACGAAGCGCAGGCGCGGATTCGCGGCGCGCATGGCGGCGTAGGCCCGGAAGAGCAGCGGGTAGTTTTTCTCGGGGGCCATGCGCCCCACGTGGATGACGACCGGGTCGTCCGGCCCCGCGCCCCACTGGGCGCGCAGCTCGGCGGAGCGCCGGCCGGGGTCGAAGTGCCGGAGGTCCACGCCCCGCGAGAGCACGGCGAGGTCGCGAAAGCCGAGGGCGGCGAGTTCGGCGCAGAGTTCCGCGGTCGGGGCGAAGGTGCGCTGCGTCCGGTTGTGCACGTGCCGCAGCCAGGCGAGGACCAGCCCGTGGAAGGGGCCGCAGCCGTAGTTGCGGGTGTAGGCGTGGAAGTTGGTGTGGAAGCTGGAGGTGACCGGGATGCCGAGGGCGCGGGCGGCGGTGACGGCGGAGGCGCCGAGGGGGCCCTCGGTGACCACGTGGACGAGATCGGGGCGGTCGGCGCGCCACCGGCGACGGAGCTGACGGCCGGCGGGCAGGCCGAGCCGGAGCAGCGGGTAGCCCGGGAGGGGCAGGCCGGGCAGGGCGACCTCGGTGAGTCCGGGGTGGGCGGGACTGGCGGGCAGGTCATCCCGCCGGGGGCGGCACACGGTCACCTGATGACCGCGTCGGCTGAGTTCGCCGGCGATGAGACCGAAGGTCATGGCCACGCCATTGACTTCGGGCGGGAAGGTTTCGGTGACGAGGGTGAGCTTCAAATGGGTGGGTCGGGCGTCTGATCTTTGCCAAAATGTAGCGTGGGCGGGTGGCGAACGCGTGACGCCGGGGTGACGATTCGGCGAACTTGGTCCGCGGCGGGCGCCCAGCCCGCACCGGAATTGCCCCGTGGATTTTAGGGATGTGCCCCCCGGGGGGGGGGCTAGGGACGGGTCCGGCGGGTGGCGGCGCGGCCGGCGCGCGACCGGCCCTAAACCGGGCCCGGACAGGTGCGATAATTTAACACAGAATTTTATTGCCGCAAAAAATGCGCAGCCTACGGTCCGCTCTTTTAAGCGGATGCAATCGCACGGACCCAAGCGCGTTTACACTCCTCATTCCCTCGAATCCTGGTTTGACCGGCTCGAAAATGACTGGTCCGACGCGTTTACCGCGACGCAACTGGAGGAAGGCCGGCGCATCTACCGGGAAGGCGAGGTCCGGGAACTCGAGCTGACGGCGAAGGATGCCATCATCCACCGGCGGGTGGAGAAAAAGGACGAGTATGTGGTCATCGAGTGGGAAGCCGGCGGGATGGCGGTGCGGTCCTCGACGACAGACCTGGATCTGGCCCACGCGCTGGCGGTGGCGGGCCTGCACGAGATCGAGGAGCTGGTGGCCGATGAAATTTCACCCCTGCCGGGGGAACCGCCGCGGTCCTGGCGTCCGACGGGCAACGGCACCGCGCCCGGCCACGCCGCCGCGAACGGCAATGGCAACGGCAACGGACACGGTCCCGGGGCTGCCCCGGGGGCGCCGGGTCTGGCGAAGGGAAGTGCGGCGGCGGGTGCGCCCGCGCCGGCGCCCGGCCCGACGCGTTCCCTGCTGCTCGTCTTCAAGACCAAGACCTCCGGCCTGACCTTCCAGGCGTTCTGGGCGGAGGCCGGCGGGTCGTCCCGCCATCCCGCGCTGGGCGCGGCGGCGCATGCCAACGGCAACGGGCATGTCACCTCGGGCGAGCGCGCGAAGCTGATCGGGCTGGCGGCCTATGCGCGGAAGGCGCACTTCCATTATCATCAGGACACGGGGCTGTATGTGCTCGAGTCGCTGGTGGAGATCCCGAATTTCCTGCGGACGACGCTGCCGGCCTGGCGGAAGATGTTTGCGGTCGAGTTGGACGAGAAGTCGGCGCACCTGCTGAAGGGGACGCGGACGGTGGAGATCGAGGCGGTGGCGGAGCGGTCACCGGCCGGGGGCGGCGCGGGCGGCGGGGATGGCGCGGGGCTGAACCTCCGCTGGATTTTCCGCGCGGGCGAGCGGATGCTGACGGACGCGGAGGTGAACACGCTGCTGCGCCGGGGCGGGGCGCCGGTGATCCTGCCCAGCCTGGGGATCGTGGCGCTGGCGGGCGAGCGCTGGGAGTCGTTCAGCGCGTGGCGCCGGAACATTGCGGAGACGCATGCGGACGGCACGCTGTCGCCGTACCTGATTTTCTCCCTGTTCAACGATGCGCGGCTGAAGCTGACGCTCTCGTCGGAGATGGAGGCGTGGCGGCAGCAGGTGCTGGCGCCGCCGCCGGCGCCGCCGGTGCTCCCGGCGATCCTGCGGCCCTACCAGTGCCGGGGGGTGGAGTGGATGGCGCACCTGTGCGACGTCGGGTGCCACGGCCTGCTGGCGGACGAGATGGGGCTGGGCAAGACGCTGCAGGTGCTGACGGTCCTGGCGACGCGGCGGGTGGCGGACCGGCCGACGCTGATCGTGTGCCCGGCCAGCGTGGTGCCGGTGTGGCGCGAGGAGATCGCGAAGTTTTTCCCCGACCTGGCGGTGGACGTGCTGAAGACCGGCCACGACTTCACGCAGGGGACGGGGCCGATGATCTGGCTGGCGAGCTACACGCAGCTGCGCAAGCACCGGCACCTGCTGGAGGGGCAGGACTTCGGGTATGCGGTGCTGGACGAGGGGCAGTTCATCAAGAACCCCGACGCGAAGATCACCCAGACCTGCTTTGCGGTGCGGGCGCGGCACCGGCTGGTGCTGACCGGCACGCCGCTGGAGAACCGGCAACTCGACCTCTGGAGCATCTTCCGCTTCCTGCTGCCGGGGCTGCTGGGCTCGCGCAGCGGGTTCGAGGCGGCGCTGAACGCGGACCGCGCGAACACGCTGGAGCGGCTGCGGGCGCAGCTGGCGCCGTTCATCCTCCGCCGGACCAAGAACGAGGTGGCCACGGAGCTGCCGCCCAAGGTGGAGATGGACCTGCTCTGCCCGATGACGGACGTGCAGCGGGCGGAGTACGCGCGGATCTGCACGGAGGGCCTGGAGCGGCTGGGGGACGACGTCGGCACGGCGATGCGCGAGAAGTCGTTCGGCTTCCTCGCGCTGCTCACGCGGCTGCGGCAGACGTGCTGCGACCCCGACATGCTGCCGTGGCTGAAGGCGCCGCTGAGCGACTCGGGCAAGATCAACCTCCTGGTGGAGAAACTCGCCGAGGTGGTGAGCAGCGGGCACAAGGTCGTGATCTTTTCCCAGTTCGTGATGCTGCTGAACCGGGTGCGGGCGGCGCTGACGGCGAACTTTCCGGACCTGCCGCTCTACGAGCTGACGGGGATGACGCTGGACCGGCAGAAGCCGGTGCACGGCTTCCAGGGGGCCCCGGGCGCGGCGGCGATGCTGGTGTCGCTGAAGGCGGCGGGCACGGGCATCACGCTGCATGCGGCGGACTATGTGTTCCTGCTGGATCCCTGGTGGAACCCGGCGGTGGAGGCGCAGGCGGTGGACCGCGTGCACCGCATCGGGCAGAAGAGCACGGTGTTTGTCTACCGGATGGTGACGGCCGGGACGATCGAGGAGCGGATCCAGGCGCTGAAGGCGTCGAAGAAGGACCTGTTCGACAAGCTGATCGGCGGCCTGGGCGGCGACTTTGACCTGAGCCAGCATTTCACGTCGCTGCGCGGCCTGGTGCAGCTCACGGCGCAGGTGGTGCCGGAGGTGGTGCCGGAGGTGGTGGAGGCGGCCGTGCCCACCGTGCCCGCGGCGCCCGCGGCGCCTCTAGTGGTGGAGCTGCTGGGGCCGAGCGGGTCGGTGGGGGCGGGGGAGGAATAGAAAGAAGCCCGAAGGCGAAAATCCGAGGCCGCGGCCGGAAGCTCGAAGGCTGAAATCCTAAAGCCGAGGGAGGTTGCGGCGTAGTTACCCTCGGGAGCGGGCGAGGGCGCTTGCGGTCTGGGATCGGGTGCTCGTCCCTCGGATTTCGTGCTTCCGTCTTCGTTCTTCCGTCCGCGGCCTTCGGATTTTCTCACCCTGTCTCCCTCGAACATTCAAGTCGGTTCGCCCAAAGGTAGCTTGTTTTGGCGGCCGACGGCCCTAAGTTGCGGCCGTGGATCTGCCGTCCCAACTGCTGGCCAACCCTGACGCCCTGATCCTCGATCTGGTGGCGAACTCGCGGGAGGCGGTGCTGTGCCGCCTGCACGAGCAGCTGGCGGGCTGCCCGGGGGTGAAGGACGCGCCGGCGTTCCTGCACAGCCTGCGGGAGCGGGCGATGCTGGCGCCGGTCTGCATCGCGCCGGACGTGGCGCTGCCGCATGCGCGCACGGCGGCGGTGAACCGCGTGGTGCTGGGCGTGGCCCGGCTGGCGGCGCCGGGGGTGGGCTTTGACGCGGAGCATCCGCAGGTGCGGCTGGTCTTCATGGTCGGGACGCCGCAGGCCTCGGTGGAGGACCATCTGCTGGCGGTGGCGGCCATCACCCGGCTGCTGCAGCCCGAAGGCCGGCGGGCGGGCCTGCTGGCGGCGCGGACCGAGGCGGAGTTTCGGGCGCTGCTGGCCCGCGGGTCCCAGCGATGAGCGCGGCGACCGATCCGGCCACGCTGCTGCTGAAGCGGCTGCAACGCCTGCTGCGCTGGCGGCTGTGGGCGCAGGAGAAGCTGCAGCTGACCGACTGGCAGGTCACGCTGCTGTGGGCGGCGCTGGCGGGCTTCCTCGGCTCGCTGAGCTCGCTGATTTTCTCCGCCCTGGCGGAGGGGGTGCACGAGGTGATGACCGGATCCAGCGCCGGCGTGGTGGAGTCGATGCGGCACCTGCCGTGGTGGGGCTGCCTGCTGGTGCCGATGCTCGGCGGGGCGGCGGCGGGGCTGGTGCTGCACTACGGCCAGCACCTGACGCGGGCCCAGAGCTCGACGGACTACATGGAGGCGATCGCCATCGGCAACGGGCGCATCCCGGTGCGCGCCAGCCTGGTGAAGAGCACGGCGGCGCTGTTCTCGATCGGGTCGGGCGGCTCGATCGGCCGCGAGGGCCCGATGGTGCAGCTGGCCGCGGTGGTGGCGTCGATGCTGGGGCGGTGGCGGCTCTTCACGGGCCCGCAGCTGCGGCTGCTGGTGGCCTGCGGCGCCTCGGCGGGCATCGCCTCGGCGTACAACGCGCCGATCGCCGGGTCGTTTTTCGTGGCGGAGATCATCCTCGGCTCGATCGCGATGGAGAGCCTGGGGCCGCTGGCGGTGTCGGCGGTCGTCGCGACGCTGACCATCCGCGTGCTGACCTCGGCGCAGGTGATGTACCATGTGCCGGCGTTCCAGCTGAACTCGGCGTGGGAGATGGGGCCCTACGTGGGGCTGGGGCTGGTGATGGGCTCGCTGGCGCCGGCGTTCCTGCGGTCGCTCCGGCAGTCGGAGGAATTTTTCCTCGCGCTGCGGCTGCCGCTGGTGGCGCGGCTGGCGCTGGGCGGCCTGGCGGTGGGGGTGATGGCGATCAACGTCCCGCAGGTCTGCGGCAACGGCTACAGCGTGGTGGTGCAGATCCTCAACGGCCCGGTCGTGTGGAAGGTGCTGCTCGGCGTGTTCGCCTGCAAGTGGCTCGCCACGATGGCGTCGTTCGGGTCCGGGGCGCCGGGCGGCGTGTTCACGCCGTCGCTGTTCATGGGGGCGAGCGCGGGGTATCTCTTTGGGGCGGCGGTGCACGCCGTCTGGCCGTCGGGGGCGGTGAACCCCGGGGCGTTTGCGCTGGTGGGGATGGGGGCGTTCCTGGCGGCGGCGAGCCGGGCCCCGGTCATGGCGATCATCCTGCTGTTCGAGATGACGCTGAGCTACGACATCATCCTGCCGCTGATGCTCTGCAGCGTGATTGCCTACTACACGGCGAAGGGGATCCAGGGCGGCTCGCTCTACAGCGAGGCGCTCCGGCGCAAGGCGGCGGCGGAGCCGGTGCCGGTGCTGCCGGTCGGGCAGGTGGAGGACCTGATGCAGGCGCACCCCCCGGTGCTGGCGTCGACCGCGCGGTTTGCGGAAATTGCGCAGCGGTTCCTGTCGGTGCGGGTGAACAACCTCTATGTGTGCGCGGAGGGCGGGCGCTTTCTGGGCGCGGTCTCGCTGCATGACATCAAGCCCTATCTGGGCGACCTGGACCTCGCGGAGCTGGTGATCGCGCGGGACATTCTCCACGAGGATTTTCCCCGGATCGGCCCGCAGCAGTCGCTGAGCGACGCGCTGGGCCTGTTTCTCGCCCATCCGGTCGAGCGGCTGCCGGTGGTGGATCCCGCCACGGGGACGCTGCTGGGCAGCCTGCCGAAGACGGAACTGCTGCTGGCGCTGGTGGAGAAGCGGCGGCAGACGGTGGGGTAACCCGGCCGCCGGGCGGCCGGGGGGAGAAGGGAGAAGGGAGAAAGGAGCAGGGGGCAGGGAGCAGGGGGGGGCTTTTGCCGGTTTGTCACCCGGCCGCCACGTGTTCGTAACAATCGGGGGGCATCATGCCGGGGTTCCTACAACCAAACCTCGAACGCATCCACCATGTTCAACCTGAAATCCAAATGGCTCGCGCTGCTCGGCAGCGCGCTCCTCGCCACCGGTCCCGCCCTCGCGCAGGATAGCGGCCCGCTCATCGACATCCTCGTCAAGAAGGGGATCGTCACCGACCAAGAGGCCGAAGACCTTCGCGCCGACCTGGTCAAGGACTTCGTCAACAGCACCTCGGCCGGCAAGCTGAACCTGAGCTCCGCCCTCACCGAGTTCAAGCTCTCCGGGGATATCCGGATGCGCCACCAGATGGAGACGCAGGCGCCGGCGGTGGCGACCGGCTCGCCCGTGCTGACCAACGAGCGCACGCGGGAGCGGTTCCGTTTCCGCTTCAACGGGGACACGGTGCTGCAGAAGGGATGGACGGCGGGGTTTGCGCTGGAGACGGGTGCCGCGGGCGATTCCGGCAACCAGACGTTCCAGGGCACGAACGATGACTACAGCATTTTCCTCACCCGGGCCTACATCGGCTGGCAGCCCAACCTGAACTGGGCCTTCATCCTCGGGAAGCAGAAGAACCCGATCTACACGACGGACCTGCGCTGGGATGCGGACATCAACCCGCAGGGGCTGAGCGAGGTCTACAAGTATTTCAGCGGCGCCAAGGACACCTTCGAGGTGCGGGGCCTGCAGAACATCGTGGATGACCGCGACGAAAAGACGGCCGGGCCGAACGGCCGTGATGCCTGGCTCTTCGAGCAGCAGGCGGTCTACACCCACTGGTTCGGGAAGGACCTGCTCAACAGCGTGGTGCTGGCCCCCGGGTTCGCCAAGTACAACGACTCCGTGCTGGCCAACGGCACGACCAACGAGAACGCCTTCCTCGGCACGACCCGCTACCTCTCGCTCCTGACCTTCGCGGGCGAGGTCAGCTGGGCGAACGTCAACGGCGCGGGCACGAGCTTCAAGCTCTACTGGGACTCGGCCTACAACTTCGAGTCCGCGAGCCGCGTGCGCAAAGTCTACGGCCTCAGCCTCTCCACCTGGAAGGACGACCCGCTGGCCTGGCTGGTGGGCGCGGCCTACGCCAAGGGCCTCGGCAAGGTGCAGGGCGACTACAGCGTGAAGCTGGACTTCCGCCAGACCGGGCTGGGCTCGTCGGACGTGAACACCAACGACTCGGACTTTGCCTTCGGCAAGCTCAGCCAGCAGGGTTTCAAGCTCGCCACCAGCTACAACGTCACCGACTTCACCAACCTGAACGTCACCTACTTCTACACGACAGCGATGCAGGACAACCTGACCTACTCGCTGGCCAACATCGACCACTCGCAACTGCTCCAGTTCGACCTCGTCGTGAAATTCTAAGCCACCGCCCTCCTGCCTGATTCTCCCATGAAAAAATACCTTCTCCTCCTCGCGGCCCTGGCCGCCGTCTCGAGCGCCTCGGCGCAGAAGCTCGTCATCAAGGGCTCCGACACGCTCGGCGCCAAGCTCGTCCCGACGCTGGCCGAGGACTACAAAGCGTCCCACCCCGGGGTCTCCTTTGAGATCGCCGCCGAGGGGTCGACCACCGGGATCTCGGCCATCATCGATGGCACGGCCCAGATCGGCATGTCCTCCCGCCGGGCCAAGCCCACGGAGATCTCCGCGGCGCAGGCCAAGGGCGTGAGCCTGAAGCCGACGATCGTCGCCTACGACGGCATCGCGGTCATCCTCAACGCGGCGAACCCGGTCGCGGGTCTCACCAAGCGCCAGGTGGAGCAGATCTTCGCCGGCGACATCACCGACTGGTCCGCCGTGGGCGGCGGCGCGGGCAAGATCTCGATCTACACGCGCAACACCTCCTCCGGCACGTACTCGGACTTCAAGGCCCTGGCCATGAAGAACCGGGACTACGCCTCGTCGTCGCAGAAGATGGCGGGCAACGAGCAGATCGTCGCCGAGGTGGCCAAGAACCCGTCCGGCATCGGCTACGTCGGCCTGGCCTACATGGGCGAGTCCGGCATCAAGGTGGCGACGGTGGACGGCACCACGCCGAGCAAGGAGAGCGTGCTGGCGAAGAAGTATCCCTACGCCCGCCCGACGTTCTACTACACCAACGGCGAGCCGACGGGCGAGGCCCTGAAGTTCGTGGAGTTCACCCTCAGCGCCGCGGGCAAGCAGACCGTGGAAAAGATCGGGTTTGTCGCCCCCGTCGCCAACTAAGGCCACGGAATCCTAACTTGAGCCCGCCGGTCGGTTGACCGGCGGGCTTTGTTTAGGCTAGTAATCCCCGGCCGCATCGACTTCGTCTGACCGCACCCATGGAACCCACGCCCCCGGCCGCCCATTTTCTGGCCAATCGGAGCCGGATCCGGATTTTTGGGCTGAGCCTGGACGACGGCATCCGGGTGTTTTTCGGGGGCAACGCGGTGGTCTCGGTGATCGTGCTCACGCTGATCACGTATTTTCTGTTTCGCGAGGGGGCCGGTTTCTTCGGCCAGAACCGGCAGAACCTGCTGGTCTACCGCCAGGCCGGCCTGGAATACGTCGATTTCATGCGGCGGCAGCAGGACGACCACACGGCGCTCACGCGGTATCTCTCGGACCTGCGGCTGCGGCAGTTCCGGCACTACACGCAGGGGGCGGGCCGGACGGTGGCGGAGGCCAACGCGACGCTTGCCGGGTTTGACGACTTTGCAGGTCGGTTCGGGGACACGGTGGAGCCGCTGCGGACGCTGGTGTCGGACCTGACGGAGCAGGCCACGGCGATCAAGACGAAGTTTGACGTGATGGAGGACACGAAGGAGCAGCGGCGGCAGCTGCTGGCAGCGGGGCGGAAGGGGGACGCGGACAAGGTGGTGATCACGCCGGTGGATTTTGCCGCGGAGCTGCAGCCGATCCGGGGGGTGCTGCCGGTGTACCAGGCGGCCAGCGCCGAGTTTGCGCGGCAGATGGAGCAGGTGCTGGCGACCGCGCCGGCGCTGCCGACGCCGGAGCTGCAGGCGCGGCTGGAGCGGTTCAAGCAGCTCAGCCGGGACTATCTCGCGGGATTTCCGGCGGTGGTCACGCAGCTGGAATCGTGGGATTATCAGAAGCCGGTGCCGGCGATGGAATCGCTCACCGCGTTTATTTTCGGCCGCGAGTGGCTCACGGCGAGCTTTTGGCAGGACTGGTACGGGGTGATCCCCCTGCTGGTGGGCTCCCTGATGGTGTCGTGCGTCGCCCTGCTGCTGGCGGTGCCGCTGGGCGTGGGGGCGGCCGTCTACGTCAACCAGATCGCCACCCCCGCCGAGCAGAAGTTCATCAAGCCGTGCATCGAGTTCATCTCGGCGATTCCCTCGGTGGTGCTGGGGTTTTTCGGCATAGCGGTGCTGGGCCAGGCGATGCGGGCACTCTCGCAGGCGGCTTGGCTGTCGTGGGTCCCGGGGTTTCCCTACAGCGAACGCCTGAACATCCTCACGGCTGGCTGCCTGCTGGCGCTGATCGCGGTCCCGACAATCTTCACGCTGGCCGAGGATGCCCTGAACAATGTGCCCCTCGCGTTTAAGGAAGCCTCGTACGCGCTCGGCGCCACGCGGCTCCAGACGGTGATCAAGATCATCGTGCCGGCCTCGCTGTCCGGCATCATCTCCGCCGTCCTGCTGGGGCTGGGACGGGTGGTGGGCGAGACGATGGTGGTGCTGCTCTGCGCCGGCAATCGCATCGCGATCCCGGACTTTACGGCAGGGCTGGCGGTGATCACGCAGCCGGTGCACACGATGACCGGCATCATCGCCCAGGAGATGGGCGAGGTGGTGCAGGGGAGCATCCACTACCGGGCGCTGTTCGTGGTCGGCCTCGCGCTGTTTTTCCTCTCGCTCGGCATCAACTACGTGGCGCAGGGCATCGTGCGCCGGTACCGGATTTCCATCGGCTAACCCATGTCGTCCGCCGCCCCCCGCCATCCCTTCCAGTCCCCGCCGACGGCCGCCCGCCGCCGGGAGCGTCTGATCTTCGGGCTGTTTGGCGGCGCCACGTATTTTGTCCTCCTGTGCGGGGCCTTGGTGTTTGGCACGATCGTGTACAAGGGCGCGGGCTCGGTGTTTCAGACCCGCGCGCCGTTCATCAACACGTCGTTTCTGACCGCGGCGCCCGAGTCGCTGCATGTGTTCGAGCATGACGGGCAGAAGCGCGAGCTGGGGGACCAGGACTTCCGCGCGTTCCAGGCGCAGCACCCCGAGGTGGCGCGGGCGAAGTCGGAAAGCTACGTCTACGCCGCCGGCGGCATCTTCCCCTGCATCGTGGGCACGGTGCTGCTGGTGCTCGGGGCCATGACGATCGCGCTCACCCTAGGGGTGGCGGCGGCGATCTATCTCAGCGAGTATGCGCGCGAGGGCGCGTTTATCCGCTTCATCCGCCTCGCCATCCTCAACCTCGCGGGCGTCCCGTCGATCGTGTTCGGCCTGTTCGGCTTTGGCATGTTTGTGATCTTCTTCGGCTGGAATGTCTCGCTGCTGGCGGGGTGGTTCACCCTCGCGTTCATGGTCCTGCCGGTGGTGATCACCGCGTCGGAGGAGTCGCTCAAGGCCGTGCCGCAGGGCTTCCGCCAGGGCTCGCTCGCGCTCGGCGCGACGAAGTGGCAGACGATCCGGAAGAACGTGCTGCCCTATGCGCTGCCGGGCATCCTGACCTCGTCCATCCTCGGCATTGCGCGCGTGGCCGGGGAGACGGCGCCGATCATGTTCACGGCGGCGTACGTGGTGCGCGACAAGCTCCCCTGGCAGGTCGAGCGGTTCACGGACTTCTTTTTCCAGGGGGTGATGGCGCTGCCGTACCACATCTACGTGGTGAGCTCGAAGATCCCCCAGAACGAATACACCGAGCGCGTGCAGTACGGCACGGCCTTCATCTTCCTCCTGCTGGTCGCCGCGATCGCCGCGGCCTCGATTGTGCTCCGCAACCGGCTGCGCAACCGCTACAAATGGTAGTCCCCGCCCCCTCGCCCATGGAAACCCGTCCCTCCGCGCCCGCGCCCACGATTCGTCCCGCCACGGCGTCCCTGCCGGCGACGGGTACCGCCGGCGCGCCGGCGGCCGCGGCGCCGCTGATCGAAATCGACCACGTGGATTTTTACTACGGGGCCACGCAGGCGCTCCATGACGTGTGCCTCTCGCTGGAGGACAAGAAGGTCACGGCCTTCATTGGGCCCTCGGGCTGCGGCAAGTCGACGCTGCTCCGCTGCCTGAACCGCATGAACGACCTGATTGACGGCACCCGGGTGGCGCGGGGCTCGATCCGGATCCGGGGCGTGGACATCCACCAGCCCGACGTCGACGTGATCGAGCTGCGCAAGCGCGTCGGCATGGTCTTCCAGAAGTCGAACCCTTTCCCGAAGTCGATCTACGAGAACATCACCTACGGCCTCCGGCTGCAGGGGGTGACGGATTCGGCCCGGCTGGATGAGGTGGTGGAGAAGTCGCTCCGGGGCGCCGCGCTGTGGGACGAGGTCAAGGACCGGCTGGACACCAGCGGGCTCGGGCTCTCGGGCGGGCAGCAGCAGCGCCTCTGTATCGCGCGCGCGATCGCGGTCGAGCCGGAGATCATCCTCATGGACGAGCCGTGCTCGGCGTTGGATCCCGTCGCCACGGCCAAGGTCGAGGAGCTGATCCAGGAACTGCGCGCGCGGTACACGATCGTGATCGTCACCCACAACATGCAGCAGGCCGCGCGCTGCTCGGACAAGACCGCGTTTTTCTACCTGGGCCGGCTGATCG
>SESH01053931.1_pt1 | contig 13717 bp, 15 predicted proteins | sample 3171561 | NCBI WGS metagenome assembly SESH01 (sample SAMN10866947, study PRJNA518727) | freshwater metagenome | biome: subpolar coniferous forest; feature: holomictic lake; material: water; isolation source: holomictic Lake 442 2011 16.5 m and 2014 13 m | place: Canada: near Kenora, Ontario
CCGCTCGCACGGCGGCGCGATCGCCATCGAAGTGGCATTTCTCGGTGAGGATTTGACCCGGCACGGCAAAGCCGAACCATACTGTGCCGACGGGTTTGGACGCACTGCCGCCGGTCGGGCCGGCCACACCGGTCACGGCGACGGCCACCTGCGCCTTCGAGTGCGCGAGTGCACCTGTCACCATGGCGCGTGCCACGCCTTGGCAGACGGCGCCGGCGCGGCGCAGCAGGCGTTCCTCGACGCCCAGCAGTTCGATCTTGGCATCGTTGGAGTAGGTGACAAAGCCGCGCTCGAACCAGGCGCTGGATCCTGCCAGATCGGTGCAGGCGGCGGCGATCATTCCACCTGTACAACTTTCGGCCGTGACCAGTCCCAGCTTCTTCTCCAGCAGCAGGCGCGCCAGCGAAACCACTTGCCCTGATGCCAAAGGCCCAGTGCCCGGCGATGCAGTATTCATTGAACGAATCTCCAGGCGGCGATGACCAGCAGCGTGCAGACGGCGGCCACCAGGTCATCGAGCATGATGCCAAAACCAGCCTTGCGCCAGGCGTAGCGGTCATTGACGGTATCGAGATCGTGGAACAAAGCGTCGGCCCAGCCGACCGGGCCGGGCTTGACCGCGTCGAAGAAGCGAAACAGGGCGAAAGCCAGCAACTGGCCCGAGAAACCGGTGGGCGTGACCAGCCAGAGCACCAGCCAGAAGGCAACGATCTCATCCCAAACGATGCTGCCGGGGTCTGGCACGCGCATGTTCTCGGCGCAGACACTGCAGGCCCACCAGCCCAGGGGCAGTGCGGCGGCCATGACCCATGCCCAGCGCAGCTCACTCATCCAGGGTTGCAGGACGGCGAAGGCGGCCCACGCCCACAGGGTACCAGCCGTACCCGGCGCGACCGGGCTCAAGCCCGATCCAAAACCGAGCGCGATCAAGTGCGCCGGTTGCTCCAGCATGAAGCGCGCGTCCGGAATCAAGGGTTGGGATGACATGGCTGCTTCTCGAATGGGCGTCACGCAAAGTGGTCGAACGAGCAGTAGTGGTTGGGCAGTTCACTGCCCTCGCTGTCGACCAGGCGCAACCCGCTTGCCCGCTCAATGGCGCCGATCCGTGTCACATGGGTCTGGCTCGACGCAGCAGCTTGCAGCACTTGCGAGCGGGCCGAGGCCGGCGCGCTGAACAACAACTCGTAATCGTCGCCGCCGGCCAGGGCCAGGCTGCGCCACTGATCCATGTCGATGGTCTGGCCAGGGATGGTCGAGTTGTCGCGGTAAATGCCTCGGGACGCGACCAGTGCGCTGGCGGCATCAGCCTGGACGGTTGCGCCTACGCCCGACTGCGTCAGGATGTGGCCCAGGTCTCCCAGCAGGCCGTCGCTGATGTCGATCGCGGCACTGGCAATGCCGCGCAGTGCCAGACCCAGGGCGACCCGTGGTGTGGGCTGCTCCATGCGTGAGCGGGTCAACTCAAACACCGGCGCCGGTACCGACAGCGTGCCGCGGAAAACTTCCAGCGCTATTCTGGCGTCGCCCAGCGTGCCACTGACATAGAGCTCATCACCGGGCTTGGCGCCACTGCGCAGCAAGGCCTGCGATTGGCCGTCGAGCACAGGGACCTCACCGAAGATCGTGATGCAGATGTTGAGTGGTCCCCGTGTCGTGTCGCCCCCAATCAGTTCGCAGTGATGGGCGTCGGCCAGCGCCAGCATACCCTCGGAAAATGCGGCGAGCCAGGTCTCGTCAGCGCGTGGCAGTGCCAGCGCCAGGGTAAAGGCCAGTGGCTTGGCGCCGCAGGCGGCCAGGTCGCTTAAGTTGACCGCCAATGCCTTGTGTCCGAGTTTGCGCGGATCGACGCTACTCAGGAAGTGCCGGCCCTCGACCAGCATGTCGCTGGAGATGGCCAACTGCATGCCCGGCGCTGGCTGCAGCAGGGCGCAATCATCGCCCACGCCAAGCGCGGCACGGCGCGCCGGTCGCTTGAAGTAGCGTGCGATCAGGTCAAATTCGCCCATCGTTCAGTGCAGGGTGCGCCGGCCATCATCAGCGCTGAGCGCATCCAGGATAAACATCGGCACATCGGTCTCAAATCTCTCACCGTCTTCGGCGACGCAGAAGAAGCTGCCGTGCATGGTGCCGGTGGGGGTGCGCAAGCGGGTGCCGCTGGTGTACTGGAAAGATTGCCTGGGCTGCAACAAGGGTTGGTGCCCGACCACGCCCAGCCCCTTGACGCGATCGGTGTGCCCGCGGGCATCGTTGATGTTCCAACTGCGCGAGATCAACTGGGCCGCGACCTCACCGACATTGGTGATGGTGATGGTGTAGGAAAACGCGTACACATCCTGCTCGGGATCCGACTGTTCGGCCAGATAACGGGGCACGACTTCGACGCGAAACTGATACTTGGACATAAGCTAATGCTATCTGATTAAACTCCCGACATGAATTACCGCATTGCCCCTTCGATTCTGTCGGCCGACTTTGCCCGCCTGGGCGAAGAAGTGAAGAGCGTTATTGCCGCCGGCTGCGACTGGATCCATTTTGACGTGATGGACAACCACTACGTACCCAATCTGACCTTCGGGCCGATGATTTGCAGTGCGCTCAAGCCGCATGCCAAAACGGCCGCCGGTCTGGCCGTGCCGATTGACGTGCATCTGATGGTGCAGCCGGTCGATGCGCTGGCCAGCGCCTTTGCCCAGGCCGGCGCCGATCTGATCAGTTTCCACCCCGACGCGTCCGGCCACGTTCACCGCAGTCTGCAGGTCATCAAGGGCCAGGGGTGCCAGGCCGGCCTGGCATTCAATCCGGCCGAGCCGCTGGACGTGCTGGACTGGGTCATCGAGGACATTGACCTGGTCGTCATCATGAGCGTGAATCCGGGTTTTGGCGGACAAAGTTTCATTGATTCTGCACTGCGCAAAATTGAGGATGTGCGCCGGCGCATCAGCGCAAGTGGCAAGGACATTCGACTCGAAGTCGATGGCGGTATCAAGACCGACAACATACGTCGCGTGGCAGATGCTGGCGCCGATACCTTTGTCGCTGGCAGCGCCATTTTTGGCAAGTCCGACTATTCAGGCGTGGTCCATGCCATGCGCACGGCGCTCAATACGGCGCACGCTTGACGCCGTCCTATTCAGAACTCGATCTGGCTGCCCTGGAGCGGGTTTGCCTAGGTGATGCCGGTGCAGGTGGAGCAATGGCCTCAGCTGTTGGCGCTGCCGCTACCACTGGCGCAGCCGTCGGAGTGACGCTGGGGGTGTTGGCCAGCACGGGCAAGTCCAGCGTAATGGATGCCGGACCGTCAGCGCTGGCGGCCAGTGCCGCACTGCGGGTAGCCACCGACTTCAACACCAGGGACTCGTTGATGGCAGCGCCAACCTGGTAGGGTCGTGCCGGTTTGCCATCGACCGAAATCAGGGCGTAGCCGCCGTGGTTTCGACTCGCCACCACGCCCATCAGCTTGAAGCGGCTGGCTGCGCTCTCCACCAGGGTAACAACGCTCTTCTGGCCACCACCGAGCAGCCGCGCCAGCACTTGCGGGTCGGTCTGGGTTGCGCGCGAGAAGGACAGCGCTGCTGATGGCGCGGGACTGGTTGCTGCCGGCGCGCTCCACTTCAGCAGCCAAAAAGCGGCGCTGGCCGCTGCCAGGGCGGCCAGCAAAAAAGTGGCAATGCGCAGCCACCAGAGGCGCAGGGATTGAGTCTTCATAGAACGATTATCATTGAAGCGCCAAAGATTTTAAAGTGATGCAAGCCCATGAAATTGAATCCTGCAACATTGCGCCGCCGAATTCAGGACGGCTTTACGTTGATCGAGTTGATGGTCGTGCTGCTGATCATAGGCGTGCTGGCGGCACTGATTGTGCCCAATGTGCTGGATCGTGCCGACGACGCCCGCGTCACCGCAGCAAAGACCGATGTCAATAACCTGATGCAAGCGCTCAAGCTCTACAAGCTTGACAACCAGCGTTATCCGACGGCCGAGCAGGGCCTGGCGGCGCTGCTCACCAAGCCCACCACCGCGCCGGTACCACCGAACTGGAAGTCCTACCTTGACTTGTTGCCCAATGACCCCTGGGGCAAGCCTTACGTTTACCTCAATCCCGGCGTCAAGGGTGAAGTCGATGTGATGTCGCTCGGCGCTGACGGGCAACCGGGCGGCGAGGGCAAAAATGCGGACATTGGCAGCTGGCAACCCTGAGCGAGCGTTCGCCGGGTTCACGCTGCTCGAACTGCTGGTCGTGGTCGCGATTGTGGCCATGGCCTCGGTTGGCGTTGGTTTTGCCATGCGTGACGCTTCTCTCGTGCAATTGGAGCGTGACGCCGAACGCTTGAGTGCGCTGCTGGAGTCGGCGCGTGCGCGCTCCCGTGTCAGCGGCGTGCCGGTACGCTGGCACCCCACCGAAGACGGATTTCGGTTCGAAGGTTTGAGCGGACCCGAGTTGCCCCAGCAATGGTTGGACCCCGACACCCGGGTTGCCGGCGTGGCGGGCACGGTGTTGCTGACGCTAGGCCCCGAACCCATCATCGGGCCACAGGAACTGTCCCTGATCTCCAGCCGTGCACCCGGAAAAAGTGTGCGGCTGAGCACCGACGGGGTGCGACCTTTTTCGCTCAAGACGGCGCTGCCATGAGATTCATTGGCAGCCAGCGTGGCTTTACCCTGATCGAGGTGCTGGTTGCGCTTGGCATTGTGGCCATTGCGCTGACTGCCGGGCTGCAAGCCAGCGCGGCGCTGACGCGCAATGCGCAGCGCCAGTCGGACCTGTTGTTGGCACAGACCTGTGCCGAAAACGAATTGATCAAAGTGCGGCTGGCCAAGCAGATGCCGGGCGTGGGAGACAACAGCATCATGTGTGAGCAGGCCGGCATCGTCTTTACGGTGGCGCTGGCGGTGCGCCCGACGCCCAACCCCAATTTCTTGCGGGTCGACGCGCAGGTGAACAAGGAAGCGACTCCGGTGCTGCGCCTGTCTACCGTGGTGGGGCGCTACTGATGGGCCGCAATTTGCCACTGACGCGCCGCGAGCAGGGCTTTACGCTGATCGAGTTGCTGGTGGCGATCGGTCTGCTGGCGCTGATGGCTGCGCTGAGTTGGCAGGGGCTGGACGGTATGACACGTTCGCAGGCCCGGATGCGCCAGTATTCCGATGAGGTCTTCGCCCTGCAGGCCGGCTTGGCGCAATGGGGCGCTGATCTGGACGCCTTGGCCTTGCAGCCCAATACGGCAAGTCTGGACTGGGATGGTCGGGCACTGCGCATCTTGCGTCGCAACAGCGTCGACCCGGGTGCGGGTCTGAGTGTGGTGGCCTGGTCGCGCCGCAGCGTTGAGGGGCAGGGTCAGTGGCTGCGCTGGCAGTCGCCACCCCTGCAGACGCGTGGCGAACTGCAAATGGCGTGGTTTAAGGCCGCGCAATGGGCTCAGAGTCCGACCGACGACGACCGCCAGCGCGAGGTGCAGATCGCGGCGCTCGATCAGTGGCAGATTTTCTATTTCCGCGGCGGCGCCTGGAGCAATCCCTTGTCGAGCGCAGGGGCCTCGGCCGATGCCAAACCGGTGACCGAGGCAACAACGCCGGATGCGGTCAGACTGGTGCTGACGCTGGCCCCGGGTCAGGCACTGACGGGCAGCATCACGCGCGACTGGCTGCGTCCCACGGTGGGAGGCGGCAAATGAGGTGGCAGCGCCAGCGCGGCGCTGCGATTCTGACCGCCATGCTGACCGTGGTGCTGGTGGCGACGCTGGCTGCCAGCGCACTGTGGCAACAATGGCGTGCCGTGGAAGTCGAAGGGGCCGAGCGCGGTCGTGTGCAGTCTGGCTGGGTTCTCACGGGTGCACTCGACTGGGCGCGCCTGATCCTGCGTGAAGACGCTCGCAAAGGGGGCGCTGATCATCTGGCTGAGCCCTGGGCGGTGCCACTGGAGCAGGCGCGGCTGTCCACTTTCCTGGCAGCAGACCGCAGTGATGTGATGGCTGCCGACGAAACCCAGGATGCTTTTTTGTCAGGCCAAATCATTGACCTGCAGTCCAGGCTGAACGTGACCAACCTGATCCAAAACGGCAAGGTGGATGAACCAAGCCGGATTGCCTTTGCGCGACTCTTTGACCTGCTGAACCTGCCTGCGAGTGAACTCGCGCTCATGACCGAAAATTTGCGCATGGTGCAGGATCCAAGCATAGCGAGCCGCTCCAATATGGCCTTGCCTCTGTCGCCACAGGAAATCGATCAGTTGACCTGGGTCGGTTTGTCGCCCCGCAGTCTGACCAGTTTGCGCCGCTACATCACGCTGCTGCCGGTGCGCACGCCGGTCAACCTCAATACCGCCCCGCCCGAGGTGATTTATGCCTGCGTCGAGGCCTTCGAGATGGCCGACGCGAGTCGTTTTGTGAGAGCCCGGGAGCTGTCGCACCTGACGACACTGAGCGAGGCCAGCAAGATCGCCGGCAGTGCCGGGGCGCGCTTCACGGAGACAGAGCACGGCGTGGCCACCCGTTTCTTTGAAGTGCGTGGCATTTTGCAGGTGGAGCAGACCCTGGTGCAGGAGCAATCGCTGGTGCAGCGCGATGGCATGGACGTGAAGACGCTGGCGCGCAAACGTGGCGCACTGGCCCCTGGAGCCCCCTTACAATGAACTGCAAGACTTGCGTATGACCACTCTCATCATCACCCTTTCTTCCGATTCGGCTGACGCGGCTGCCTTGTACGACTATCTGCTCAGTCCGGACGGGCGCGTGGTGGGTGAGCAGTCGCGTGTACCGCTGGCGCTGCTGCCGCAGGTCGACAACTCGGTCGAGGTGGTGGCGCTGGTGAGCGCCGACAAGCTGTCCTGGCATCGGGTCCAGTTGCCTCGTGGCACGCTGGGGCGACGCATGTTCCAGGAGGGTGGACCTTCGCGCCTGCGTGCCGTGCTGGAAGGTTTGCTGGAAGACCAGTTGCTCGATGAGACGGCGCAATTGCATTTTGCGCTGGAGCCGCAGGCCAGCGAAGACACTCCGGTCTGGGTTGCCGCCTGTGACAAGGCCTGGCTGCGTTCGGCGCTGCAGGCGCTGGAGCAGTCCGGACGACCGGTCAGCCGGATCGTGCCCGAGTTTGCTCCTGATACGCTGAGCGACGCGCTGTACGTCACGGGTGAACCGGAGCATGCCCAGCTGGTTTTGGGCAATGGTGGCGCGGTGGCGCTGTGGCCTTTGTCGAAGGCATCGGTGGCCTTGTTGAACTGGCCAGAGACGCGTCCTCTGGTGGCTGAACCGGCCGTCGCGACACTGGCCGAACAACTGTTCAAACGCAGCGCCAGCTTGCAGCCGGTGGGTCAGCGGCGCTTGCAGGCGACCCAATCGGCCTGGGATCTGGCGCAGTTTGATCTGGCCAATTCAAGCGGTGCCAGAACCAGAAAGCGCTTGTCGGAGTCCCTTGTCAGTCTGCTACGCGCACCACGCTGGCGCCCTGCACGCATTGCGCTGCTGACGCTGCTGCTGGTCAATCTGGTCGGCTTGAATGCCTGGGCCTGGCGCGAACAATCCCGGATCACGGCGCAGCGTGGCGCCATTGCCGAACTGCTGACCAGCACTTTTCCCCAGGTGCGCGTGGTGGTCGATGCAGCGGTTCAGATGAACAAAGAGGTGGCTTTGCTGCAGCAGGCCAGCGGCGCGGCAACACCACGCGATATGGAAGTCATGATGGCAGCTTTCGGGCTGGCGGCACCGGCCGCAAGCACACCAACGGCGCTGGAATTTGCCACCGGCGAGCTCAGGCTCAAGGGGCTCAGGCTCAAGCCCGATGAAATTGCGGCGATCGCCTTCAAGCTCAAACCCCAGGCTTACGCAGTCAGCGCCGAGGGCGACGCGCTGCTTATCAAACAGGGTTTGGCACCATGAACTTTTCTTCCCTTCTGGCTGAACGTTGGCAGGCTTTGGCCCGCCGCGAGCGTCAGTGGCTGCTCGGCGCAGGGCTGCTGGTGCTGGCTGCTTTGGTCTGGTGGCTGGCGATCGCGCCAGCACTGCTTACTCTGCGCTCAGCGGCGAGCCAGCGCGCGCTGCTTGATGCGCAGCTGCAGCAGATGCAAAGTCTTCAGGGCCAGGCCAAAGCCTTGCAGGCACAGCCACGGATTGCGGTGGATGAGGCGCGGCGCTTGCTCGATGCATCAGTCAAGGCCTTCGGTGCCACGGCACAGTTGCAGATGGCCGGGGAGCGTGCAACCGTGACCTTCAAGGGCGTTTCGGCCGATGCCCTGGCCCAGTGGTTGCTGCAGGTTCGACTCAATGTGCGTACGGTGCCGAGCGAGGCACGGCTGCTGCGCGGTGCCAACGGCAGCTGGGATGGCACTGTGACACTGAACCTCAAGTGACACGGCAAAAGAATCCCCCCTGGCCCTGGGCAAGTGCTGGTGCTTTGCTCGGCCTGTTGCTGGCGACTCTGTTCTTTGCACCTGCGCGCTGGCTGACCGGGCCGCTGCAGGTCGCCCTGGACGGGCGGGTTGTGTTTGATGATGCGCAGGGGACTGTCTGGAACGGCTCGGCCCGACTTGGTCTGGCTGGTGGCGCCGGCAGCAGTGACGCCAGTACCCTGCCGGGAAGGTTGGTCTGGATTCTTAGCCCTCACTGGAGTGGCTTGCGGGCCGAAATCCAGGCGGACTGCTGCATGCAGCAGGCTTGGCGCCTGAATGTACAGCCGCGCTGGTCCGGCACAGAATTGGCGCTGGCGGACAGCTTGTCGCAATGGCCGGCGCAGTGGCTGACCGGACTGGGAACTCCCTGGAACACCGTGCAGGCGGACGGCCAGTTGACGCTCATGACGCAAGCGCTGACGCTGCAGTGGGCCGCCGGGCGCCTGTTGCTTGGCGGGCGTGTCCAACTCGACGCAACTCAGATGTCTTCTCGTCTGTCGACACTCAAACCGATGGGCAGTTATCGCATCTCGCTTCTGGGCGGCGCCAGCCCCAGCATTGCACTGGAGACGCTGGAGGGCAGTCTACAATTGTCCGGCAGCGGCCAGTGGATTGGCTCAAAACTCCGGTTTGAGGGTTTCGCCAGTGCCGCGCCGGAGCGCCTGGAGGCTTTGTCCAATCTTCTGAACATCATCGGGCGTCGCGACGGTGCCCGTGCCATCATCAAAGTGGGTTGAATCTGTATGAAATTTACCAGTTTCCGGCGTCCCTCCAGCATGGTTTGTTCCCTGGCCATCAGCATGATGCTGCTTGCGACGGCAGCCCGGGGCGCTGAACCCGTTACGCTGAACTTCAGCAATGCCGAAATTGATGCCGTGGCGCGCACCATGGCCAGCATCACCGGCTTCAATGTGGTAGTGGACCCGCGCGTCAAGGGCACGCTGACGCTGGTGACGGACAAGCCGGTGAGTCGCAGTGCGGCCATGAACCAGTTTCTGGCGGCGTTGCGGTTGCAGGGCTTCACCATGGTGGAGTCGGCCGGTCTGTACAAAGTGGTGCCAGAGGCCGACGCCAAACTGCAAAGCGTGGGTGTGACGGTCAGCGACAACGCTGCCGGCAGTGGCGAGCTGGCGACAGGCAACCAGATCAGCACGCAGATTTTTCGCCTCAACTTTGAGTCGGCCAACAATCTGGTAACGGTGCTGCGACCGCTGATCAGCCCGAACAACACCATCAACGCCAACCCCGGCAACAATTCACTGGTCATCACAGACTATTCGGACAATCTGCGGCGTCTGGCGCGCATCATCGCGGCCATGGATGTGGCCAACGCCACCAACGTCGAGGTACTGACGCTCAAGCACGCGATTGCGGTGGATCTGGCGCCCCTGGTGCAGCGCTTGATCGAGTCCGCGGGTACCGCAACAGTGGGTGGTGATACTTCGTTCAAGACCACGCTGATCGCCGAGCCGCGTTCCAACACACTGATTCTGCGGGCCGCCAATCCGGCCCGCGTTGCACTGGTCAAGTCGCTGGTGGACAAACTTGATCAACCGGTGGCCAACAGCGGCAATGGCGCGGCGGGCAACATCTACGTGGTCTATCTGAAGAACGCCGACGCAACCAAGCTCGCTGTCACCTTGCGTGCTGCCATGACCGGTCAAACTCCAGCCGCGGCCGCGGCACCCGGGGCCGGTGCCGCTGCCGCGCCGGCAGCTAGCGTGTCTGCCACGGGTGGGCAGGTGCAGGCCGACGTTGCCACCAATTCGCTCATCATCACGGCACCTGAGCCGCAATACCGGCAATTGCGAGCCGTTATTGACAGGCTCGATGGACGACGTGCCCAGGTCTTGGTGGAGAGCCTGATCGTGGAGGTGAACTCCACACGGGCGGCGGAATTCGGCATCCAGTGGCAGGGTCCTTTGGGTAAGAATGGCGACGGCGTGATTGGCCTGCTGGGAACCAATTTTGGTGCTGCTGGCAAGAACATCGTCAACCAGGCGCTCGGCGCCGGCACAGTGGCGCCGGGGACTGGTTTGAATTTTGGCGCGGCGCAACAAGTCAATGGGGTTTACGTACTCGGGTTTTTGGCCAATTTTATGGAGTCAAGCGGTAGCGGCAATGTGTTGTCCACCCCGAATTTGTTGACCCTGGACAACGAGGAGGCCAAGATCGTGATCGGTGAAAACGTGCCCTTTGTTACCGGTTCCTACACCAGCAACAACACCAGCGGCAATACAGTCAATCCGTTTACCACGGTGGAGCGCAAGGATGTAGGGCTGACGCTCAAGGTCAGGCCGCAAATCAATGAGAACGGTACCGTCAAACTCGTGATCTACCAGGAGACTTCAGCGGTCAAGGCCGGCACCGAGACCGCCGCAAATGGGCCTACCACTTCCAAACGCACGATCGAGTCCACCGTGCTGGTCGACGACGGCGGCATCGTGGTGATCGGTGGTCTGTTGCAAGACCAGTATTCCGGCAACCAGGACAAAGTACCGGGCCTGGGCGATTTGCCCGTGTTTGGCAACCTGTTCAAGACCGATTCACGCAGTCGCAACAAAACCAATTTGATGGTGTTCCTGCGTCCGGTGGTGGTGCGGGACTCGCAAACCAGTGAGCGCTTGTCAATGGACCGTTACGAACTGATGCGCTCGGGAATGCAGGCGATGCAACCGATGCCCAGCAGCCTGGCGCCTATCAATGAAACGCCTGTGCTGCCCGCGCTTCCAGCAGCCCGGCCAGCACCTGTTGCCGCCCCCAAAGCACAACCCTGAGCCGTATCAGCTTGCCATGCGCTACCCGCTGCCCTACGCCTTTGCCCGAACCCATCAGTTGTTGCTGGTGCAGGATGATTCCAGCCAGTTGACGCTGTGTTTGCACGGCGAGTCGGGCGCCAGTGGTTTGAGCGAGGTCATGCGCAAGTACCCGGTGCGGCAGATCGAGACCCTGGCGGCACCAGCGTTGATACAGCGCATCAGCGCTGCCTACGCGCAGGGCGAATCGAGCGCGGCGGCCGTGGTCAGTGAGGTCGAGAGCGACGCCGACCTGTCGAGGATGATGCAGGATTTGCCGGCCATCGAGGACCTGCTGGAAACCTCGGACGATGCGCCCATCATCCGTATGCTCAATGCGCTGCTGACGCAGGCGGCGCGCGACGGCGCCAGTGACATCCACATCGAGCCTTACGAGCGTCATTCGAGTGTGCGCTTCCGGGTGGACGGCAGCCTGCGTGAAGTGGTCCAGCCGAACCGGGCCCTGCATGCGGCACTGATTTCGCGTCTGAAGATCATGGCCGATCTGGATATTGCCGAGCGCCGCTTGCCGCAGGACGGCCGCATCTCGCTGCGCATCGGCACCCGCGCGGTCGACGTGCGCGTCAGTACGCTACCGAGTGCGCACGGCGAGCGCGCGGTGCTGCGTCTGCTCGACAAGTCGGAAGGTCGCCTGAGCCTGGAAGCGCTCGGTATGCAGGGTGATGTGCTGAAGCGCTTTGAACATCTGGTGACGCAGCCGCATGGCATCGTGCTGGTTACCGGCCCCACCGGTTCCGGCAAGACCACCACGCTGTACGCCGCCATGGGTCGGCTCGACGCCGGGCATAGCAACATCATGACGGTGGAAGACCCGATCGAATACGAGTTTCCTGGTGTTGGGCAAACCCAGGTCAACGCCAAGATCGAACTGACTTTTGCCAAGGCGCTGCGCGCCATCCTCAGGCAGGACCCGGACATCATCATCATCGGCGAAATCCGTGATTTTGAGACCGCTCAGATTGCCATTCAGGCATCTCTGACCGGGCATCTGGTGCTGGCAACCATCCACACCAATGACGCGGCCAGCGCGGTGACACGGCTGACCGATATGGGGGTCGAGCCCTTTCTGCTCAGCTCCTCACTGCTCGGTGTGCTGGCGCAGCGTTTGGTGCGCAAGCTCTGTACGACTTGCCGGGGTGCGGGTTGTACGTCCTGCGGGCAGACTGGTTACCAGGGGCGCTCGGGCGTCTTTGAACTGCTGGTGACCGACGACTCGATCCGGGCCCAGATACACAGTCGCGCCTCGGAGGCCGACATTCGCGCCGCAGCCCTGGCAGCGGGCATGGTATTGATGCGCGACGACGGAGAGCGCCTGGTCCAGCTGGGTCTGACCTCGCGTGAAGAGTTGGTCCGCGTCACACGGGACTAGAGCCAGCGATATGCCGGTCTATTCATTTGAAGCCCTGACGGCTGAGGGGCAGAGTCGCAAAGGCGTGATCGATGCTGATTCGGCCAAAGCCGCGCGCGGCATGCTGCGCAGCCAGGCCTTGGTGCCTATCAAACTCGAAACGGTGGGTGTCGATGCCGCGCAGATGCCAGGTAAGGACGGCGTGCAGCAGCAGGGCAGCAGACGCCGGCGTCGTGTCTTCAATGCCACCGGGCTGGGCGTCTGGACGCGCCAGCTGGCCGGTCTGGTGTCATCCGGGCTGCCGCTGGAGCGCGCACTCAGCTCACTGGCTGACGAAGCCGAGCGGGAAAACGAACACCAGCTGGTGGCCACTTTGCGCGCCGAAGTCAATGGCGGCTCCACTTTCGCGCGGGCGCTGGCGCAACATCCGCGGGAATTTTCTGACATCTTTGTGGCCGTCATTGGCGCGGGCGAGCAAAGCGGCAACCTTGGGCTGGTGCTGGAACGTCTGGCTGATGACCTGGAAGAGCAGCAGGCGCTCAAGTCCAAACTGATTGGTGCGGCGCTCTATCCCGCCATCGTGACCGTGGTGGCGATGGTGATCGTGCTGTTTCTGGTGGCGTATGTGGTGCCGCAGGTGGCGCACGTGTTTGCCAGCAGCAAGCGCGCGCTGCCGATTCTGACGGTCATCATGATCGGCATCAGCAACTTTGTGCGCAGTTATGGCTGGCTGCTCCTGATAGCCTTGGTCCTGGCCGCATTGGGCGGACGTGTGGCCTTGGCCAATGCGGTTTTTCGGGAAAAGTTCGATGCCGCCTGGCTCAATGTTCCGATTCTGGGCAAACTCGCACGCAGCTACAACACGGCGCGCTTTGCCAGCACACTGGCCATGCTCTCTGCCGCTGGCGTGCCGATTCTCAAGGCACTGCAGGCGGCAGCGGACACACTGTCCAACCGCGCCTTGCGTACCGACGCGCTCGATGCCCTGGTGCTGGTGCGCGAAGGCGCGCCGCTGGCCTCGGCGCTGGCGCAAAAGAAGCGTTTTCCCGGCTTGCTGGCGATGTTTGCCCGACTGGGTGAGCAGACCGGCCAGTTGCCGGTGATGCTGCAACGTGCTGCCAAGCAGCTCGGCACCGAAGTGGCGCGCCGTGCCATGCAACTCGCCACCTTGCT
>SESH01022764.1_pt1 | contig 13708 bp, 10 predicted proteins | sample 3171561 | NCBI WGS metagenome assembly SESH01 (sample SAMN10866947, study PRJNA518727) | freshwater metagenome | biome: subpolar coniferous forest; feature: holomictic lake; material: water; isolation source: holomictic Lake 442 2011 16.5 m and 2014 13 m | place: Canada: near Kenora, Ontario
CCGGACGGTTGCGATACGCTGGGGCTCCGAGCGCGCCAGAACCCGAAGGACGGCAATGCGTCTGGAATGCGTAAAGCCTTGCAGTATGAGCTCGATCTGTCGCGGCATAAGTGGTTTTTCTGACAGCACCAGTCGCATCGCAGCCAGCAGTGGCGCCGCGTGACCGACAGTCTCATCAGGCGAGTCGCCATAGAACACCCACCGGCTTCGGCGTACCACGGATATCATTCCCCGTGCTTGCAGATCGCGCAGGTATTGACTGACGACCGGCACCGGCTCGCGCAATTCTTTTGCCAGTTCGGAAACATAACGGTTGGGTTTCCGGAGCACCGCCTGCAGACAGCGAAGCCGTTGCGGATTCGCCAGTACGCGACATGTTCGCCACATCGTTGGTATCAGAGTCATATACACCACCTTTCGCGAAGGGTGGTTGCAGTGTATGCCACGCCAGGGCCTTCGTCAAGAGACCCCCATGATCTGAATCATCGGTCACCCGCCCTACTTCTTCGCCGCGAGCTTGCCCTTCACGTAATTGACGAGACCGCCCTGGGCAATGAGGTCCTTCATGAACGGCGGGAAGGGCGCGGCCTGGAAGGTCTTCTTCTGCGTGAGGTTGATGATCCTGCCCGTGTCGAAGTCCACGGAAACCGTGTCGCCGGCGGCAATGCCGTCGTAGGCCTCGGGGCACTCCATGATCGGCAGGCCGATGTTGATGGCGTTGCGGTAGAAGATGCGGGCGAAGTTCTGCGCGATGACGCAGGAGATGCCGGCGGCCTGGATGGCGATCGGCGCGTGCTCGCGCGAGGAGCCGCAGCCGAAGTTCTTCGCCGCCACGATGAGGTCGCCCTTCTTGACACGCTTCACGAAGGTCGCGTCGATGTCCTCCATGCAGTGCGAGGCCAGTTCGGCAGGGTCAATGGTGTTGAGATAGCGCGCGGGGATGATCACGTCGGTGTCGACGTTGTCATTGTAACGAAAGACGGATCCTTGGGCGGTCATGTCGGCTCCTTCGGGGGGGGGGGGTCAGGATTCAGAATTCAGAATTCAGAATGGACACCAAATTCTATCCTCCAACTCCTGTCCTCCACATTCTGAATCCTGAATCCTGACTTCTGACTTCTTGTTGCCTCACGCAACCTCATTCGGGTCCGTGATGCGGCCGGTGATGGCCGTGGCGGCTGCGACTTCCGGGCTGGCGAGGTAGACCTCGGACTCCGGGTGCCCCATGCGGCCGACGAAGTTGCGGTTGGTGGTGGCCACGGCGCGCTCGCCCTTGGCCAGGATTCCCATGTGCCCGCCGAGGCACGGGCCGCAGGTCGGCGCGGAGACCACGGCGCCCGCCTCCACAAACTGGGTGAGCAGCCCCTCCTTGAGCGCCTGGAGGTAGATCTTCTGCGTGGCCGGGATGATCAGGCAGCGCAGCCCCTTGGCGACCTTGCGGCCGGCCATGACCTTGGCCGCCACGCGGAAGTCGCAAAGGCGCCCGTTGGTGCAGGAGCCGATCACCACCTGGTCCACGGTCACGCTGCCGCTTTCGGCCGCGAGACGCGTGTTCGACGGCAGGTGCGGGAAGGCCACGGTCGAGCGGATCTTATCCATGTCGATCTCGAAGACGCGCTCGTAAACCGCGTCCTTGTCGGCCTCAAACTCGGTGTACTTTGACCGCCCCGCCTCCTTGAGAAAGGCGCGGGTTTGTCCATCCACCGGGAAGATACCGTTCTTGGCGCCGGCCTCGATGGCCATGTTGGCCATGCAAAGGCGGTCATCAACGGTCAGGTTGGCCAGCCCGGGGCCGGCGTATTCCATGGAGCGGTAGAGCGCGCCGTCCACGCCGATCATGCCGATGATGTGCAGGATCACGTCCTTGCCCGAGGCCCACTTCTGCATTTTCCCCTTGAGCACGAACTGGAACGCGGCCGGCACCTTGAACCACGCCGTGCCGAGCGCCATGCCCGCGGCCATGTCCGTGGAGCCAACGCCGGTCGAAAACGCGCCCAGGGCGCCGTAGGTGCAGGTGTGGCTGTCCGCGCCGATGATCACATCGCCGGGGCCGACCAGGCCGCGCTCGGGCAGCAGCGCGTGCTCGACGCCGACCTCGCCGACTTCAAAATAGTTTTCCACGCCCTTCTCGCGGGCGAAGGTGCGCATCATCTTGCACTGCTCGGCAGCCTTGATGTCCTTGTTCGGCGTAAAGTGGTCCGGCACCAGGGCCACGCGGCTCTTGTCGAACACGCCGGTGGCGCCGGTCTTCTCGAACTCGCGGATCGCCACCGGCGCCGTAATGTCGTTGCCGAGCACGAGGTCCAGCTTCGCCTCGATCAGCTGGCCGGCCTCGACGCGCGTCTGCCCCGCCGCGCGGGCGAGGATCTTCTGGGACATGGTCATGGACATGGGCGTGGCACTCCTGGATTTCGCGTGCCGCGAAATCCACTGGTTGGGCGCTGGGTCTTACAGGAAAACCAGGCGAATCGAGCCGTTACGATACCATGTTTTGCCGCTGGGGTGAAGCGGGGGAATGATTCTTGCAACGGGGCGCTCTATTTTTTTGCGTGCCGCGGGGTTTGAAATTGTGTACATCAACACCTTGCCTCTCCTCACACAACTTCCTCACTCCGGAGCAGTCGTAATGACTACCAAATCGGCGGACGCGCTGACGTTGAAGGATCGGTTGTCGCGGCTCACGTTTGCCGAGGCCTGCAAGGTGCTGGGCGAGCAGGGCTCCAAGATGATGCGGGCAGGATCGAAGATTGAAATCGATCCGGTCGGCGTGGAGTTGACCGACGCCCTGTTGCGTGTGGCGCTGCCGGAAGCCACGGTCACGGTCAGTCTGTCAAAAAACGTGCGGCAGCGGCTCATCTGGTGGTGCTCGGCCTGCCATGAACCCTGCGAACATGTGGGCGCGGTTTTTTCCCTGGTGCTGGAGGACAAGGCGTTGCTGGGTCTGGCCGAACCGCCATCGGAAACGACGCCGATTGAACTGCTGACAGACGAACAACTCGTGGAGCGGATGCTCGCCGAGCGGCAGAAACGAGCCGATGAAGAGAAGATGGCCGTCAAGGCGCTGACCCCCGGCGTGCTGTGGTCCGATTCGCTGGTGACCAACGCCATGTCCGGCAAGACCTACCGGGTGGCCCTGCGCGGCTGGAACCGTGGCGAATCCTTCTGCACCTGCCCTGACTTCCGGAAGAATACGCTGGGCACCTGCAAACACATTCTGTTCGCGCTCGACAAGGCATACCGGCGTTTTCCCGCGGCTGTCCGCAAGGCTCCATACCGTCGGAATGGGGTTTCCGTTCATCTGCAGTATGGCGCGGAAGCGGAACTGCGTATGCTCATGCCGGCCAGCCTGCCGGATGCCATTGCCAAACTGGTCGCGCCGCTGCGCGACCGCCCCATCAAGAACCTGCACGACCTGCTGGAGCGGATCCGCAAGATTGAGGCAGCCGGACAAACCGTAACCCTGTACCCGGATGCCGAGGAGTACATTCAGCAGCAGTTTTTTCTGAATCGCATCCAGTCAAAGATTGCCGAAATCCGCAAGAATCCGTCCGCGCATCCGCTGCGGAAGGAGTTGTTGAAAGCCGAATTGCTCCCCTATCAGATGGATGGCATTGCCTTTGCGGTCGGGGCGGGGCGGGCGATCCTGGCCGACGAGATGGGCCTCGGCAAGACCATCCAGGGGATCGGCATGGCCGAACTGCTCAAGCGGGAAGCCGGCATCAAAAAAGTGCTCGTGGTGTGTCCGGCCTCGGTCAAGTCGCAGTGGTGCGCGGAAATCCGGCGCTTTTCCGACAGCTCCTGTCAGCAGGTGACGGGACGCACGGCCGAGCGGGCGCGGCAGTATGGCGACGATACCTTCCTGACCGTGTGCAATTACGAACAGGTGCTGCGCGATATTCTGGCCATCGAGCCGGTCAAATGGGATTTGATCATCCTGGACGAAGGGCAGCGGATCAAGAACTGGGAGGCCAAGACCTCGCGCATGATGAAGAGCCTGCGCTCGCCCTTTGCGCTGGTCCTCTCCGGCACGCCGCTGGAGAACCGGCTGGATGAATTGTTCTCCGTGGCGGAGTTCATCGATGACCGCAGGCTGGGACCGGCCTTCCGGTTCCTGCACCGGCACCGCGTGGTGGATGAGCACGGCAAAGTGCTGGGGTATAAGAATCTGGATGACCTGCGTCGACGGCTGGCGCCTGTGCTGTTGCGCCGGACCCGGGCCGGCGTGCTGGGTCAGCTTCCGCCGCGGACCACCGAAATTATACGGATACCTCCCACCGACGAACAGTTGGAGTTGCACAATGCGCACAAGCGGATCATCAGCCAGATTGTCGGCAAAAAGTTCCTGACCGAAATGGACCTGCTCCGGCTCCAGAAGGCGCTGCTCATGTGCCGCATGGCGGCTGACAGCACGTTCCTGGTCACCAAGGAAGCGCCTGGCTATTCCAGCAAGCTGGAGAAGCTGGGCGAGTTGCTCGGGCAGATCGCCGGGGAGCAGGACCGGAAGGTGATCGTCTTCTCCGAATGGACAACGATGCTGAACCTGATCGAGCCCCTTCTCAAGGCCAACGGCCTGGAGCATGTGCGACTGGACGGTTCGGTTCCGCAACGGAAGCGGCAGGATCTGGTCAACCGGTTCCAGAAAGATCCGGCCTGCCGGGTTTTTCTCACGACCAACGCCGGAGCGACAGGCCTCAATCTGCAGGCCGCCAACACGGTCATCAACGTGGATCTGCCCTGGAATCCAGCCCTGCTAGAGCAACGCATCGGGCGCGCCCATCGCATGGGACAGAAGCGGCCGGTCCAGGTGTTTGTGCTGGTGACCGAAGGCACCATGGAGGAGAACCTGCTCACGACGCTTTCCTCCAAGCATGAGATGGCGTTGGCGGCCCTGGATGCCTCATCCAAAGTGAATGCCGTGACCATTCAAAGCGGCATGGAAGAGCTCAAGCGGCGGCTGGAAGTGCTGCTGGGCGCCAGGCCGGAAGCGCCGCTGGATGTCAGCGAGAAAACCCGGCTGGAGAACGAAGCTCGCGAGGCGGCCACACGCCGCGAGCGCGTCTCCGAGGCCGGCGGGCAATTGCTGGCTTCAGCCTTCGGCTTCCTGGCCCAGTTGGTCCCGCCGCCAACCGACTCAGCCGCAACGCTGGCGCTTTCCAGCCGGATGCAGGAGCAACTGTCGCACTGCATGGAGAAGGACGAACAGGGGCGCATGCGCATGACCATCACCCTGCCCGATCCAGCCTTCCTCGCCTCCCTGTCCGACGCTCTGGCCCGTCTGGTGGGCTTCTCCCAGCAATCCAATCCCCGGACAACTTAACCTTTTCTCACCTATCCGGATATGTGAGAAGCTGAAGTGGTGTCCCTGAAACAACCCGAAACGGCACTGTTGACGACCGAGGTTTTGCGGTCCGGTTCCAATTCCCGCGCCACCCGCCCTCGCGGCCCAATAACCACTATGGCGCAGACGCCCGTTTGCGCCTTTCAAACTCCTGCAGCAGCGAGGGGTAGACACGATACCCCAGTTTTTGCGCGATGCGCCACTGGCAGTGCAAATTCCGGAACGGGAAATCTAGCGCGAAAGCTTGTACTCGATCGAGTCCACCAGCGCGAACCAGCTGGCCTCGATGATGTCGGAAGAGACGCCGACCGTGGTCCAGACGGCGCGGCCGTCGGTGGACTCGATCAGCACGCGCACCCTGGCCTCGGTGGCGCGGTTGCCGTCCAGCACGCGCACCTTGTAGTCGGTCAGGCGGACTTCCGCCAGCGCCGGGTAGAACCGCTCCAGCGCCTTGCGCAGGCTGCGGTCCAGGGCGTTTACGGGGCCGTCCCCCTGCGCGGCGGTCATCTCGGTGGTGTTGCCGACGCGCACCTTGACAATGGCGGAGGCGCCCTCCTGGTCGTTTTTTGCCGGCCGCTCGCCGAGGATCTGGTAGTGCTCGAGCGCAAAGTGCGGCTGAAAGGTCCCCAGCGCCTTGCGCACCAGCAGCTCGAAGCTGCCGTCCGCGCCCTCGAACTGGTACCCCTTCTGCTCAAGCGCCTTGAGCGATGCGACCACCTCGTCCACCACCCGGTCGCTCTTCTGCACCGACGGCGCAACCCGCTGGATGCGCGCCAGCACGGCGCTGCGCCCGGCGATCTCGCTGATCAGGAAGCGCCGCGCGTTGCCGACCGACTCCGGCGGCACGTGCTCGAATGACGCCGAGCACTTGCGCACACCGTCCATGTGCATGCCGGCCTTGTGCGTGAAGGCCTTGGTGCCGACGTAGGGCTGGTCGTCGGCCAGGCCGACGTTGGCGATCTCGGCCACGCGCCGCGCCGCGGCCGTGAGCCCCGCCATCTTGGCCGCGGGGATGCAGGCGTAGCCGGCCTTGAGCTGCAGGTTGGCCAGGATCGTGGCCAGGTTGGCATTGCCGCAGCGCTCGCCAAAACCAATCAGCGTCCCCTGCACGTGCGCCGCTCCGGCGCGCACCGCGGCCAGGGCATTGGCCACCCCGAGGCCGCTGTCGTTGTGCGCATGCACCCCGACCGCGGCGCGGCTGCCAAAGCGCTCCCGCACGGCCTTCGTGGCCTCGGCGATCTCCTCGGGAAATCGTCCGCCGTTGGTGTCACACAGGCAGAGCACATCCGCGCCCGCCTCAACCGCGGCGTCGAGCGTGGACAGCGCATAGGCGGGGTTGGCGCGAAAGCCGTCATAAAAATGTTCGGCATCGTAGACCACGCGCTCGGCGTGCTTTTTTGCATAAGCCAGCGTGTCGCGGACCATGCGGATGTTCTCGTCGGGCGTGGTCTTGAGCACTTCGGCGACGTGGAGGTCCCACGACTTGCCGAAGATCACCAGCACCGGCACGCCCGCCGCGACCAGGCTGCGCACCTGCGGGTCGTCCGCCACGGACACGCCGGGGCGGCGCGTGGCGCCAAAGGCCGCCAGGCGCGCATGCTTCAGCCGCAGGCCGCGCACCTCCCGGAAGAACTCGAGGTCCTTCGGGTTCGAGCCGGGGTTGCCGGCCTCGACCAGGGGGATGCCGAGGCCGTCGAGCGTCTCGACGATCGCCAGCTTGTCGCGTACCGAGAACGAGATCCCCTCGGACTGCGCGCCGTCGCGCAGCGTGGTGTCGAGCAGTTCCACCTTCTTCATTTGCTTCTCCTGATACATAAACAGGTGCGATTCCGGCCGCTGGAATTCAGGATTCAGAATCCAGAATTCAGCATACTTTACTATTCTGAATTCTGAATCCTGAATTCTGAATTCTTCTCTCCCGCATTCCTCTCCTCGCTCAGCAGCGCATTCACCGCCGACAGGTAGGCCTTGATGCTGGCCTCGATCACGTCGGTCGAGAGGCCGTGGCCATGGTACGGCCGCCCGGCGCGGCGGACCTTGACCGAGGCCTCGCCCTGGGCATCCTCGCCGCCGGTCACGGACGAAAGCGTGAACGTCTCCAGCGTCAGGGTGAACCTCAGGATCCCCTCGATGGCCTTGAATGCGGCGTCGATCGGCCCGTCGCCGGTGGCCGAGTGGCGCGACAGCGCGCCATCCTTACGCAGAAACACCGTGCAGCTCGCCGGAATATCGTTGCCGGACTGCACCACGAAGCGCTCGAGCTTCAAGATCTCCTCGGCCTGGCCTGCACTGCCGCGCGCCAGCGCCTCGAGGTCGGCATCGGTGACGGTCTTCTTGCGGTCGGCCAGCACCTTGAACTCGGCAAAAATCTCCTGGATTTTGGCGGCCTCCAGGTGGAAGCCGAGCTCCGCGAGCCGCCCCTCAAAGGCATGACGCCCCGAATGCTTGCCCAGCACCATGCGGTTGCGCGGGATGCCGACCGACTCCGGCGTCATGATCTCATAGGTGCCAGCGTGGGCCATCATGCCGTGCTGGTGGATGCCGGCCTCGTGGGCAAAGGCGTTCTCGCCGACAATCGCCTTGTTGGGCTGCACGCGCGAGCCGGTGGCCGTGATCACGCTGCGGCTGGCGTTGTAGAGGCGGGTGGTGTCCACCCCGGCGGTGGCGGCAAAGTAGTCCGGCCGCGTGCGGAGCGCCATGATGACCTCCTCGAGCGCGGCGTTGCCGGCGCGCTCGCCGATGCCATTGAGGGTGCACTCCACCTGCCGCGCGCCCGCCTGCACGGCGGCGAGCGAGTTCGCCACGGCCAGGCCGAGGTCGTTGTGGCAGTGGACCGAGAGGATCGCCTCGCCCGCGTTCGGCACGCGCTGCAGCACGCCGCGGATCATGGCGGCATACTGCTCGGGCACGGCATACCCCACCGTGTCAGGCAGGTTCACAACCTGCGCGCCGGCGCGGATCACGCCCTCGACCACGCGGCACAGGAACGCCATCTCGCTGCGCGAGGCATCCTCGCACGAGAACTCCACCTCGGGGCAGAGGTTGCGCGCGTACTTCACCATGGCCACGGCCTGCTCGTACACGGCGTCGGGCGCCATCTTGAGCTTGTACTGCATGTGCAGCGGCGACGTGGCGAGAAACAGGTGCAGGCGCGGGCGGCGCGCCTCGCGCACCGCCTGCCAGCCGGCGTCGATGTCCTTCTCCAGGCAGCGGCAGAGCGAGGCCACGGAGGCCTTCTGCGCCATGCGCGCAACCTCGCGAACCGACTCGAAGTCGCCCGGCGAGGAGGCGGCAAAGCCGGCCTCGATGACATCCACGTTCAGGAGCTCGAGCTGCGCCGCAACCAGCAGCTTCTCCCGGAGGTTCATGCTGCAGCCCGGCGACTGCTCCCCGTCGCGCAGGGTGGTGTCAAAGATGTGCAGCCTCTGCTTTGCGTTGCTCATGATGTGCTCCTCGTGTGTTCCCCTGATAAAGCAAAAACCCGCCTCCCATTCGGGTCGGCGGGAGTTTCAGTTTTGCGTGTGCTCGTCTTCCTACGCCAAACCGATCCTCCCGCAGGCCGTAATCAGCCCCGGCAGCCCCGGCAGGAGGATTCCCAGGAGATTCGCGGACGCCACGCGGCAGCTGGCGCGCGTGAGGACGCGCGCCGTCAGGTACAGGCTTGTGGCCGGATTCTTCATAGGTAGCTGAATGTTGTCAAAAGCCAGACGCCGAGGCAACCACAAAAGGGGGCTGTTTTCCATGTGACATCGCCCGCGCCGCGGAGTACCATGTTTTCTTTGCGGCACGTGTCTGACAAACGGACGCGGCGGCCGGACAGGCTAATGGCGATGCGGAGGCACGAAAAATCATGAAGCGAATGCAGGTTGCAGGCTTGGTGTTGGCAGTCGGGCTGGTGCTGGCCGGCGGGTGCGCCGGATGGACCAGCAAGCGGGCGCTGGAGCGCGCCACGGCCGCGATGAAACAGGGCGACTACGCCACGGCGGTCAAGCAATACGAGAAGGCCGCCCAGCACATCGTGGATTCGCCAGACCTCTACTATAACCTGGCCCGCGCCTACCAGCAGCTCAACAACCTGGATGCGGCGCAGAAGAACTACCAGACCGTCCTGAACCTGAAGCCGGCCGATACCGACTGCATGATGTGCATCGGCGCGATCCTTCTGCAGCGGCAGCAGTGGGACGAAGCCGCCGCCATCTTTGAAAAGGCCAGCCTGGGCATGCCGCCGGACGCCCCGCTGCTGACCTCGCTCGCCAAGGCCGCCACCGGCGCCGGCCGCTCGGATGCCGCGCGCATCTACCTGGTCCGCGCGCTGCGCGCCGACCCGAACTACGCGCCGGCGCACTACGACCTCGGCTGCATCTACCGCGACGTCTACATGATGCCGGCCGAAGCCATCGAGCAGTTCGAGATCTTCCAGCGCGTCGCCGACCCCCGCGAGCCGCATGTGTCCAGCGCCCGCGAAAAGGTCATGCAGCTCAAGCAGGTGGTCAGCCGCCAGGCCCTGCAGCTGCCCCCGGGCGCCAAGCGCGACCCGGCCGCCGCCGTGAAGCTCGTGGCCGAAGGCGACAAGCAGCGCGCGGCCAAGCAGGCTGCCAAGGCGGAGAAGGCCTACCGCGCCGCGCTGGTCGCGGACCCGCTCTGCCAGGACGCGACCTTCAACCTCGCCCTGCTCTGCAAGGCGAAGAACAGCCAGCCGGAGGCACTGAAGCTGCTGCTGCGCGCCGCCAGCATGGAGCCCCTGCGCCAGCCGGTCCTGCTGGAAGCCGCCCAGACCGCCATGGCCCTCAAAGACTGGCCCACGGCCAGCCGCATGCTGGACCGCGTGCTCGCCGCTTCCCCGGGGTTTGCGCCGGCCTACGCCTCCATGGCCGTGGTGCGCCAGTACCAGGGGCAGAAGGCGGCGGCGCGCATGTACGCCGAGCAGTTCGTGCGCCTGGCGCCGCCCGGGCCTGACCGCGACCGGTACGAGAAGTGGACCGCCACGCTGCCACGGTAGATTTCGCGTGCCGCGAAATCTGTTCCTTGCACGATTGGCGCCGAGGGCTTGACCATGACTGTGGGCTTGCTTGCACCCCTGGGCAACGTCCTGGCCAGCCTGTCCGGGGGCGACTGGGTTGACATCTGCTGCGCCGCCGCGGCGCTGATCAGCATCGGGGGCGGGGCGCGCCGCGGCCTTTCTGCCGAGCTGCCGCTGGGCGTCGGCTGGTTCTGCGGCATTCTGGCCGCCTGGTATGCCTATGCCCCGCTCCACTCGTACTGCACCGAGCTGCCATTCATGGAAAACGAGCCCGAGTTTCTGCTCTTCCTCTCCCTGTTCTCCGCCGCCCTGCTGGCAGGCGGCGTGACGTTCCTCGTCACCCGCGGGCTGCGGACGCTCGCCGTGCATGTCGAAAAAACGCCGGCAGACAGCATGCTTGGAACCGTGGTCGGGGTGATCCGGGCGTTCGTGTTCCTGCTGATCGTGACCGCCATCCTGATGGGCCAGCCCTGGTGGAAGAACGGCCGCGAAACCTTCTGCCACCAGTCACAGACCGGCAAGCTGTTTTCGCCGATGGCGTCCACCCTTCTGGAGACCGTCAAGAAGTTCAACCCGCACTTCACTGTGCGCCGCCGGACCGACGACCCGGGTGATTTCGGCGCGCCGCCGCCGTCGAAATAAGGTCCAGCCCGGCGACCTGACAACCATTCTATGGGGCAACGAGTCACAGACCGCGTGCTGGAGGAGATCCGCGCCCGCACCGACATTGTCGGCCTCATCAACGCGCGCGTGCCGCTGCGGCGCGTGGGCGGCACCTTTAAGGCCTGCTGCCCGTTCCACAAGGAGAAGACCCCCTCCTTCCACGTCAACCCCGCCCGCCAGACCTACCACTGCTTCGGCTGCGGCGCGCATGGCGACGTGTTCAAGTTCCTGATGACGCAGGACGGCCTCGGCTTCATGGATGCCGTGCGCCAGCTGGCAGACCGCGCCGGCGTCGTGCTGGCGGTCGAGACCGACTATGCCGCCGAGGAGCGCAACCAGCTCCTCGCCATCCACGCCGAGGCCGCCGCCTTCTACCGCCGCTGCCTGCTGCAGGTGCCGGAAGCCGCCACGGCGCGCGACTACCTCGCCAGCCGCAAGCTGGGAAGCGACATCAGCGAGCGCTTCGGCATCGGCTATGCTCCGCTGGCGCCGGGCACGCTGCTGCGCTGGGGTGAAAAATACGACTTCAAGCCCGAGGCGCTCGTCGCAGCCGGGATGCTCGCCCCGCCCAACAACCCCGACCGCCCGGACGACTACTACGACCGCTTCCGCGGCCGGCTGATGTTCCCCATCTGCGACGTGCAGGGGCGCGTGGTGGCGTTCAGCGGCCGCGTGCTCGACCCCAAGAGCCACCCGGCCAAGTACGTCAACAGCCCCGAGACCCCCATCTTCGTGAAAAGCCGCGTCCTCTACGCGCTCGACAAGGCCCGCAGCGCCATTGTCAAAAGCCCGCGCCGCGAGGCGCTGGTCTGCGAAGGGCAGATCGACGTGATCCGCTGCCACTCCGCCGGCTTCGACACGGCCGTGGCCTCGCAGGGCACGGCGTTCACCAAGGAGCACGTGGAGCTGCTGCGCAAGTATGCCGACAGCGTCCTGCTGGTCTTCGACGGCGACGCCGCGGGCCGCAAGGCCGCGCTGCGCACCGGCTCCCTGTTCCTCGAGGCCGGCCTGCCCGCGCGCGTGGCTGTGCTGCCACCGGGCGACGACCCGGACTCCCTGCTCCGCGACAAGGGGCCGGAGGCCTTCCGCGACGTGCTGGAGACGGCCGTGTCGCTGACCGCCTTCCAGGTGCGCGTGCTGCGCGAGGAGGAACGCGACCCGGAAGCGGTTGACGCCATCAACCGCATCTCCCGGGCCGTGTTCGAGACCCTGGCCATCTGCCCGCAGGCCGTGCTCCGCAGCCACCTGCTGCAGGAAGCCGCCCAGCTGCTCCACCTGCCTCCCGGCGCCATGGAGGAAGACCTCGAAACCCTGCGCCAGAAGATCGCCGCGCGGCCGCCGCCTCCCGCGGCACGGCGTCCGGACAGCGCAACCATCGAACGGTCGGACAGTGCGGCCGGACATCCGGACACCCAGCCGACCGGACAGCCGGAGAACCGGACCCCGGCCACAGCCATCACCGCCTCCGAGGTGGAACTGCGCTTCTGCGAGCTGCTGATCCACCACGGCGAAGAGCCGGAGGTGGCCGCACAGGTAAAGGCTTTTGTGCTTCCGGAGCTGCTGGCCCACGCCGACACCCGCGCCCTCTACGAAGCCTGGCGCCAGACGCACAGCGGCCAGCCGGAGGCCCTGACGCGCCTTTCCGAAGGCGGCGGCGAGGGCGTGCGCCGGATGCTGGCCCGGCTGATCCGCAGCGACCCGCGCATGGCCCATGCGCGCGAAGCCACCACCTGCGAAGCCGCAAAAGAGATCATCGCACGCCTCTGGCTCGCGCAGCTGAAGACGGAGCACCGCGCCCTGGCAGCATCCAACAATCCGCATGAGGAACGCCGGCGGCTCGAGATCAAGACGCGGCTCAAAGTCCTGGAACGGCCAAGGAACCCGCAGGATCGCACCGAGGCCATGACCGCGGAACGAACGCGCCTGGCACAGCACCCGCCGCTGGCGGTGCCGGTATCACCACCTGCCACGCCTGCGCCGGCTTCCCTGCCAGACCCGGCCGCCGCCAACGCGCCCGGCACAGCGCCGCTGCCGGACGACGGAGAGCTGCTGGAGGAGGACCCCTTCTAGCAGCCTGTCGGACTTAGCTTTGTGGAGGCACAAACTGTCTGCCGACCAGGCGGCTAGTTGAGCCACCCGCTGCCCGCGGGTGGCGAAGACTCAATTCCAGACAAAAAAATTGCTCCGGCTGCTCTTTTGGTTGCTCTGTTATCCAGCGCTTGGTGGCTGCGGCGCGGGGTGGACATGCAGCGGATAGCGCAGGCGGAGCTGCTGCTCGAGCTGAACCTCCACCCAGTGCGTCCCTGTGATGGCGAACTGCACGTTCGCAAAGACCTCCACCGTGGTGGCAATCTGGTTCTCGTCCGGCAGCGTGATCGGGATCGGCTGCCCTTCGCAAACCAGGCTGGTGCCGTCCGGCGCAACCAGCCGCGAACGCTGCGTAAACGTCCCCTTGCCGCAGCACCAGCGGTTGACCAGGCACAGGCGCGGAAACACGCCCGGGATCTGCGCCATGAACAAGCCGTCAAAAATGCCGATCAGAATGAACTTGCCGTTGCGCTCCTGGCGCACATCATCACACAGCAGGCTGGTTTGCAGGTCAGGGATCATGGGTCACCTCGGGGTGGGGAGAGAGGACAGGGGACAGGGGACAGGGGTCAGGGGTCAGTGTTGGTTGTTACTGACAT
>SESH01039988.1_pt1 | contig 13698 bp, 6 predicted proteins | sample 3171561 | NCBI WGS metagenome assembly SESH01 (sample SAMN10866947, study PRJNA518727) | freshwater metagenome | biome: subpolar coniferous forest; feature: holomictic lake; material: water; isolation source: holomictic Lake 442 2011 16.5 m and 2014 13 m | place: Canada: near Kenora, Ontario
AGCCCGCCCTGTAGTCGCCGCGCTCGTCGGCTGCGGCGGCATCGCTCGCTCCCAGCACCTGCCCAACCTGACCCGCGCGCCCAACCTCCGCCTGGCCGCCGTCTGCGACCTCAACGCCGAGGCCGCCCGCTCCGCCCAGGCCGACTATGGCGTCCCGCACATGACCACGCGGTTCGAGGACCTGCTGGCCGACCCGGCGATTGAGCTGATCGTCGTCGCCACCAAGGCGGATTTCCAGGTTCCGCTGACCTGCCAGGCCCTCGAGGCCGGCAAGCACGTCTACGTGGAGAAGCCCCTGGCCGAGACGCCCGCGGAATGCCGCCAGGTGGTCGCGGCCCAGGCCCGGCACGGGAAGTTGGTGCAGGTCGGGTTCAACCGGCGCTTCGCCCCGGCCTGCCGCGAGGCCCGGCGGATTGCGGCCGGGCGCGGCGGGCCGACCAACATGTACTTCCGCATCAGCGACGAATACTGGAACTGGGGCCGGGGCAACCCGCCGGGCCAGCGCGTCATCCATGAGGTCTGCCACGTCTTCGACCTCCTGCGCTGGTTCGCCGGGTCCGAGGCCGTCTCCGTGTATTGCGCCAGCGCCCGGGCGGACGACGAGATCTACACCCTGAAATTCGCCTCCGGCTGCGTGGCGACGGTGATGAGCTCTGGCGAGGTCACCTGCGACCTGCCGAAGGAGCGGATGGAAATCGTGACGCGCGAGCCCGGGGCGCTGGTCCTCGAGGAGTACACCGAGCTGCGCACCTACGGCTGCCGGGGCGAGCCGCCGCTGCGCCGCTTCGCCGGGCACACCCACCCGGACAGCGAGTTCACCCACAAATACCTGTTCGAAAAACTGGGCGCCGAGGCCCTCACCGCCTTCCGCCGGCTGCGCTGGGAATTGCGCGAGCAGCAGGAACTGGGGCAGCTGGACCCCGCGGACGCCGAGCTGAAGAAGTTCATGGAGCAGAGTTTTCCCCACGTGAACTATCTCGTGGACAAGGGCTGGCGGGCCGCGCTGGAGCATCTCGCCGACTGCATCCGGGGAAAAGCGGACTTCATCGGCGCGGGCCCGCGGGATGCGCTGGCGGCGAGCGCGCTGGCCCGGGCCGCCATCGAGAGCCGGACGACCGGCGAAGTCGTCCGGCTGTAGGCGCGGCCCGCCGCCGGTCAGGCTCGCGTTTTCGGGCGGGTGGGTGCACTCCCTTGCCTGATGAATTCCTGGTGGAGGCCACTGGCGGTCGTCGTGCTTCTGGCGCTGGGCGGCTTGGCCTATTGGAAGTTCGCCTTTCCCGTTCACCGGATCGGTGCCCGCTCGGAATTGATCATGCTGGGCGATCTGGACGGCGATCACCATTGGACGGCGCAGGATGTCGCCGCGTTTGCGGCCTGGGCCGCCGACCCGTCGGCCGGCTCGGAGGCGCTCGCCGGGCGGCTGGATCTCAATCAGAACGGCCGGATCGACTTGGAGGATTGCCACCTGCTGCAGGCGCTGGCCGAGGCGGGCGGCGATCCCTACGCCGCCGAAGAAACCGCCCGGGCCCGGGGAGAGCGATTCCCCCGGCCGCGCGAGTTCTATCGGTACCGGACGGTCGATGAATTCCAGCAGCGCCCGCTGTGGGCCCTGCCCTACCCGCCGGCCAAGGACTCGGTGCTGACCTGGCTGGCCGAGTTCCATCCGCCCGCCAGTCCCGGGACCTACGCCGACGCCCTGGAGGCGGAGATTTATGACGAAGCCGTGCGCTTTGACCAAGCTTGGCGCCAGCGTGCCGCCGGCCTGCTGCCCCTCGAGCGCAGCTATGCCGCCCAAAAGCTGGCCCGGGCCGAGACCCTCTTTCGCACCGGAGAGAAATTTGAATTATTGCTCGCCCTGATCGAGCTCGTGGAAGACGCCGAGACGCTGACCACCCGCGGCCAATCCGGTTTCGCGCTCCGCCTCCTCACGTTGCGGGACCACCTCCGCGACGTGCTGAATTCGCCGGCCTATGCCCGCTACCAGGCCAGCCCGGAGGAAGGGCAGGCCCTGCTGCGGATCGTCTCGAGCCATCTGCAGGCCGACCTCGGCCTCGCCTACGACTTCGCCACCCTCGGTCCGCCGCGCAACCTGACCAGCCTGGAAAGCTACCTCCAGCGCGCGGAATGGCAGTACTACAAGAGCCGGACGCACGCGGATGATTTCCGCGCGCTGATCGCCTACGCGCAGCACGACCGGCGCTACCTGCGCGCGGTCGCCCGCACCAGCCGGAAACTGCAGGACCCCGGAGTCGCCAACCACAACCTGCCCATGGTGCTGCTGTTTCGCCAGGCCCTGCAACTGACCCGGGGCGACAAGAAGCAGGCCGCGGGGCTGCTCGATGAGGCCATCCGGATCCCCTTCGCGTGGATCAAGTCCATCCCGCGCGAAAAACTCCCCGACTCGCTCGCCTACGACAATTTTCTCCTGCCCGGCAACAAGGAGGACGGCAGCGACAAGAGCAGGCACTGGAATGTCTTCGGGGCCATTTGCCTCTACAAATCGCCGCAGGAGGCGCTCGATCTCGCCCTGAAGCGCGAGTTGCAGGACCTCCGGCAGGGCCACTACGCCCAAGCCGAGATGCGGGAGTTCCTGCGCGACATGATCGGCAATCTGAACGGCATGTTTCACGTGATGACGGTGCAGCCGGCCTTGCTCGAGGCTCCCGCCCAAAAGATCCGCCCGTAAGCACCCGTGAACGGCCGACTCTCCTCATGATGAAATCCTTGCTCCGGGTCGCCCTGCTCCTCGCCACGCCCTGGCTGGCCGCCGGGGCCGACGCACCCAGCCAGCTCACGGTCTACCTGGCGCCCAACTCCCACGGCACCGTCAGCGGCTGGCTGGTGGACTTCGACCGCGAGCGCAGCCACGTGGTGAACAACTACTCGAGCCACCTGGACCGGGTCGCCAGCGACCCCGCGTACGCCATGGCGTTCTCCGAGGTCCCCAACCTGATGGTCCTGATGCAATTTGCCCCGGCGCGGGTGCGGCAGCTGCAGGCGCAGCTGCAGGCGGGCCGGCTGGAGCTGGTGAACGGCTTCTTCCTCGAGCCCACCATCAACCTCTCCGGCGGCGAGGCCCTGGTGCAGATGGGCGTGCTGGGGCTGCGCTGGTACGACGAGGTGATGGGCCGGCGGCCGCGCTTCGCCTGGATGATCGATGTTTGCGGCGCGCACCGGCAAATGCCCCAGATCGTCAGCGGCCTGGGGCTGGAAGCGCTGTTCTTCTCGCGGAACAACCCCGTCAACCGCTCGGCCTTCTGGTGGCGCGCGCCCGACGGCAGCCGCACGCTGGCAATCTGCATCGGCCGCGGCTACTCCGCGACCTCCGAGATTTTCAAGAGCGAGCGCCCGCTCACCCGGCCGCAGCTGGACAAACTTTTCGGGTGCATCGAGGAGGAGCGCGCGGTCAGCCCCAGCCGGCACAGCCTCTTCATGGCCGTGGGCGGCGGCGACTACAGCCTGGCCCCCAAGCGCCGCAGCTATCCCACCGACCTGCTGGCCGAGTGGCGGCAGCTGCACCCGGAGGTGAACCTCCGCTTCGGCGTGCCGGGCGAGTACGTCGATGCCCTCCAGCGCGAAGTCCAGTCGGGCCAGACCACGCTGCCGGAGTACGAGGGCGACATGCTGTGCGCCTACAACGCGTTTTGGATAAACCTGCCGGAAATCAAGCTGCGCTACCGGCGGGCGGAACACCTGCTGCAGGCCGCGGAACTGCTCGCCACCGCCGGCAGCCTCCAAGGCGGCGCCCCCTACCCGTCCGCGACCCTGTACCATGCTTGGATCCAGATGCTCATGAACATGGATCGGAACATCCTGTGGGGCGCCGGGGCCGGCGCCCCCTTCTACGACCCGCAACACTGGAACGCCGCAGACCGCTTCAGTTTTGTCGAGCAGCAGGCCGGCGCCATCCTGCAGGACTCGCTGCATGTCCTGACCACCCCCGGCCGGGAAATTGTCCTGTTCAACCCGCTGAATTGGGAGCGCCACGACCCCATCGCCCTCGTCCCCCCGGCCGGGATGCGCCCCGCCGGGATCCCCTGCGAATCCCAGGGCGACCGCGTGCTCTGCGCCCCGCGCCAACCCTCGGCCGGCCTCACCGCCGTCCCGCTGGAAGCCGGCTCGGCCCCCGCGCCAGTGGCCCGGCCCTTCCAAGCCACCGTCGTCTCCGACTACTACACCCTGCAGCTGGACCCCCTGACCGGAGCCCTCCTATCGCTGCGGGACCGCGCCTCCGGCCGGGAATTCCTCGGCGGGCCGGCCAACGTCGTCCTGGTCGAGAGCGTGGCCGGGGTGGTGCAGGACCCCGCCAACTGGATGGCGGCCCGGCCCCGGCGCAAGCTCGTGGACCACAGTTCCAACCACCCCGTGCACTGGGCCGTGCGGGAGGGACCGCTGACCACGACCCTGGTGGCCTCTTCCGGGCTGGCCGGCGCGTCGACCCTCGAGCGCCGCCTCATCCTCTATAAAAATTACCCGCGCATCGATTTTGAAACCACGGTCGACCTCCGGCAGCCGGACGTCGTTCTCACGGTGGACTTCCCGCTCCCCGGCCCCGTCGTGCAGCGGACCCGCGGGATCCCCTACGGCTTCACCACCACGGATCCCCGGTCGGTGCCGGTGCCCACCGACTATTTCATGCAGCCCGACCTGAAGCAGTACGGGTCGCCCGGGGCGCTGGCACCCAGCGTCCGCTGGTCGGACTACCGCGGCGCGGACGGCGGCGGGGTGGCCCTGCTCGACCGCGGCCTGCCCAGCCACGAATTGAACGGCAACACCGTCACGCTCGCCCTGCTGAACGCGCAGAGCACCTATCGCCAGCTGCCCAACACGCTCCTGACCGGCCAGGGCCGCCGGACGTTCAGCTATGCGCTCTGGCCCCACGCCGGGACTGGGCCGTCGGCCGGCCTGCCGCGGCGCGCTTGGGAATTCAACACAGCGGTGTTCGCCCAGCCGGGGCGGACGCTCGCGCACGACGTGAGCTTCCTGCAGACCTCCCCCAACCTCATCGTCGAGGCCGTGCGCCGCGTGGGGCCCGACCTCGAGGTTCGCCTCGTCGAGTGCGCAGGCCAGGCCGGCGAGGCCGAGCTCACCCTGCACCTGCCGCACCAAGACGTCCGGCGGACCGACCTGATGGGCGAGCACGGGCAAAGCCTGGCCGAGCCGGACGGCCGCTGCCGCTTCCCGGTGCAGCCCCAGCAGATCGTCACCCTCCGCTTCGCCACCGCCTCCGCCGCCCCCGCGGCGCCGGCCATCCGCGCGTGGGATGCCCTCGTCCCGCCGGAAAAATTGCCGGCGCTGCATCAGTACTCGGACGCGCGCGGTTACCCCGGGCGGCCGGATGAGTGAGCGGGGCCCGGGGCGGATCCGGGGGAGATTGACGCCTCCCGGCCAAAAACCCATTGAGGTCCTGCTCCCCATGCCGCGACTTCGCCTGGTCTTCCCGCTGGCCGTCCTGGCCTTGGCCCTGGCGCTCGCCGGGCCCGCGCCGGCCCGCGCCGCGACGCCCGCGGAGTCGCTCGCGGCCTGCAACGTCGGGTGGGACTCCCCGAGCACCGGACCGCTGGGCTCGATGCCGGCGGGCAACGGCGAGACGGGCCTCAACCTCTGGGTCGAGCCCGGCGGCGACCTCCTCTTCTACCTCGCCCGCACCGATGCCTGGGATGAAAACAGCCGGCCGTGCAAACTCGGCCGGGTCCGGGTGCGGCTGTCGCCCAACCCGGTCGCCCAGGGCTTCCGGCAAACCCTCAACCTGGCCGAGGGCTGCATCGACCTCGTCTTCGGCGCCGGCCCGGAGCGGATCGACGCCCGCGTGTGGGTCAACGCCCACCGCCAGGTCGTGCACCTCGAGCTGCACTCCGCCCGGCCCTTCGCGCTCTCCGCCGCGGTGGAGCTCTGGCGCACGGCGGAGCGCCCCTTCCGCGGGCCGGTCGGGGCCGAGCTCCGCGAGGACCACAGCGTCTACGAGTTTCCCCAGGACCAGCGCAAAATCTACCCCGACACCCTGGTGCGCGGCGAACCCGACCGCCTCACCTGGTACCACCGCAACGTCGTCTCCCCGTGGGCGACCTCCCTGCAGCTGCAGGAGCTCGGCGGGGCGGCCGGGTCCTCGGTGGATCCCCTCCTCCATCGCACCTTCGGCGCCATGCTCACGGGGACGGACCTCGTGCGGCGCAGCGACACCGAGCTCGCCAGCCGCGGGCCGGTGACCGCGGCCCGGCTCGCGGTCGTGACCCACACCCAGCTCGCGCCCGCGGCGGCGGACTGGACCCGGGAGGCCGCTCGCCTGACCGCCGCGGTCGGCGCCGCCGACTGGCCGGGCGAGTGGGCCGAGCACCGCCGGTGGTGGGGCGCATTCTGGGGCCGCAGCTACGTCTTTGCCTCCGGCACGCCCGAGGCCGAGGAGGTCACCCGCGCCTATGTGCTCCAGCGCTGGGTCCAGGCCTGCGCCGGCCGGGGAAATTTCCCGATCAAGTTCAACGGCTCGCTCTTCTCCGTCGAGCGGAACTACGATCCCGACTACCGCCGCTGGGGCGGAGGGTATTGGATGCAAAACACGCGGCTGATGTACTGGCCCATGCTGGCGTCGGGCGACTTCGACATGATGCGCCCGTTCTTCGACATGTACGCCCGCATGCTGCCGCTGTCGCAGGAGCGCTCCCGGGTTTATTTCCACCACGCCGGGGCCTTCATCCCGGAGGTGGTCTCGTTCTGGGGCGCCAATCCCAACAACTTCGGGCGCCACGAGCCCGCCAAGCTCGGCAACCCCAGCGAGTGGATCAACGGCCCCTACACCCGCCACCACTACAACGGCATGCTCGAGGCGGTCGCCCTCATGATCGACTACTACCGGTACACCGGCGACCGCGACTTCCTGCGCGACCGGCTGGTCCCGTTCGCCGGCGAGATCCTGCGCTGGTGGGACCTGCACTGGCCGGTGGACGCGCACGGCCAGTGGCGGATTGCCCCGGCCCATGCGCTCGAGACCTACTGGGATGGGACGAACAACCTGCCGGACGTCGCGGGGCTCCGCTGGAACCTCGACCAGCTGCTCGCGCTGCCGGCGGCGGACCTGCCGGACGAGCTGCGCGCCCGGCTGCGCGCGATGCGCCCGAAGGTGCCGGCCCTGCCGCGCGGCCGGGACGGCGCGGACCCGGTCCTGCTGGCCGTGGCGCCGCCGCTGCCGCCGCGCCGGAACGTGGAGAGCCCGGAGCTGTACGCCGTGTTTCCCTATCGGCTGTTCGGCGCCGGCCGGCCGGAGCTGGCCCTGGCCCGGGCGACCTTTGCCCACCGGCTCGACCCCGGGGCCCTGGGCTGGAAACAGAACGACAGCCACGCCGCTTTCCTCGGCCTCACCACGGTTGCCCAGGACTACCTCGTGCAGCGGGCCCGGGCCAAGGATCCGGACAGCCGGTTCCCCGCCTTCTGGGGCGGCAACTACGACTGGAGCCCCGACCAGGACCACGGCAGCAACCTGCTGAAGACTTTCCAGACCATGCTGCTGCAGGAAACGGACGGAAAAATCCTCGTCACGCCCGCGTGGCCGCAGGCCTGGAACGTCACCTTCCGCCTGCACACCGCCGGCCAGACCGTGGTGTCCGGTCAACGGGAAGCGGGCCGGTGGGTCCGCCTCGTCACCGAGCCGGCGGCCCGTCAGGCCGATCTGGTGATCATGCGCGACGGCCTGCCGGAGCAATCCGGGGGCGCGCCCGGCGCCGGCGGTGGAAAATAATTTTGCGCGCGTTCCGCAACGCCCCGCCCATAGTCCGTCCATGATCCCTGGACCGGCCGCGATCACCCCCGCCAAAGGAGACCATGGAACGGCGTGATTTCATCAAGGCGAACCTGGCCGCGCTGGGCGGCGCCTGGCTGGCGGGCGGTTTGCCGGCCGCCGCGCCCGCGAGCGAACCCGTCCCGGGCCGCCGGCCCCCCGGCAAGGCCGCCATCAAGCTCGGCATGCGGGTGTCGCACGAACTGAGCGACGCGCAGCTGGAGTTCTTGCGCCAGCTCGAGCTGGGCTGGTGCCGGCTCGATGTGCATGTGCCCAACTTCGGCTACGAGGAACTCGCCCGCACCCAGGAGCGTTATGCGCGGCATGGGCTGAAGATCCAGGCCGTGAACAACAATCAGCTGCGCGGGCCGTCGCTCCTGCAGGGCGGCCCGGAGCGCGCGGCGCAGCTGGAGGTCCTGGCGACCGGAATCAAGGATCTGGGCCGGCTGGGCATCCCCGCCTGCGACACCTCCTGGATCGGCCTGCTGCCGGGGTCCCAGGTCTTCGACACCAGCTACGCGGACCTGAACGGGATCCGCACGCGCATCTACGACACCGCCGAATACGCCCAGCGGCCCCCCGTCGCCGGCCGACGCTGGTCCGCCGACGAGGTGCGCGCCGCACTGAAATACTGCCTGGACCGGATCATGCCGGTGGCCGAGGCCAGCGGCGTGCGCGTGGCGCTCCACCCGGACGACCCGCCGATCCCCGAACAGGGCGGCGTGGCGCGCATCCTCCACACCTTCGAGCAGTATCAGCAGCTCTTCGCGCTGTGCCCGAGCCCCAACCTCGGCGTGAACTTTTGCGTCGGCACCTGGGCCGAGGCCGGCGCCGCGACCGGCCTGCCGGTGGCCGACGCCATCCGCTGGTTCGCCGCCCACGGCCGGCTGGTCAACGTGCACTTCCGCAACATCCGCGGGACACTTCCCCGTTTTCAGGAGACGTTCATCGACAACGGCGACCAGGACCTGCAGGCGGTGATGGACACGCTGGTGGACGTGGGCTTCGACGGCCTGCTCGTGCCCGACCACGTCCCGGTGTTCACGCTCGACGCGGCGCCGCCCCTGCCCGCCGGCACGTACCGCACGCCCTTCCCGCCGGCCGGGATCGCCTACAGCGTCGCGTGCATGCGGACCATGCTGCGCAACTCCAGCCGGCCCCCCGGAGCCTGAGCCGCCGCAGGCTCGGCTGCGCTCAAGGCGGGCCGCGCCCGTCGGACTCGCCCCCGGCGAAGGGCCCGAGCTCCACATCCTTGCGCCGCGCCTCCGGGGTCACCCGCAGGGACTGCATCTTGCCGCTGCGGTACACCCCCTCGACCACCGTTTGCCCGGGCGCATGGAGCTTGAATGCCACGTCCCAGTCCTGGGGCCAGGCGGGGAGCAGCAGGATGCGCAGGCCATCGGTCTGGAGCAGCATGCTTTGGAACGCCTGCATCAGCACGCCGCCATGGTCCTGATCGGGCGTCCAGTCGTAGTTCGGCCCCCAGAAGGCCGGGAACCTTTCCTGCGAATCATGACTGCGGGCCCGGGCGACGATCTGCCGGCGCAGGTCGTCCGTCGCGCCCAGATAGGCCATGAAGAGGTCGTCTTGCCGCCAGCCGGTGTGCCCCCGGTCCCCGCGCAGGGCCAGGGCCGTCCGGCCCCAGTCGAGATTCGGCCGACCGAGCGCAATCAGCCGGAAGGGGAACGTGGCATACAGCTCGGGATTCTCGACGTTGCCCTTCTGGGGGGCGAAGGTCTCCGCCGGGGACAGCGTCGTCCGTCCGTCCACCACCCGCCGGGGCAGCGGGGCCAGCTTGGCGCGCAGGCGCTGCCAGCCGGCGCGGTCCGCGGGCGACGCGGCCGCGGCGGGCAGCGCCAGCAGCCGCTCGGTGACGGCGATGCAGCCCGCGAGCTCGGGCATCGGGTTGGTGCAGCCCCGCCAGGTCTCGAGCGCCTGCGCCGGGTACATCACCAGCTGACCCTGGGCGTTCACCGGATAGTGCTGCTCGAAAAAGGTGAGAATCTCCCGCGTGAACGGCAGCACCGTCTGCCGCAGGAAGTCCGGGTCGAGCGTGTGCTCGTAATAGTCCAGCATGAGCCAGCAGAGCTCGAGGCCGCCCACCCATTCCAAGGGCCACGACTTGCTTTCCCCCAGCTTGTCCGCGCGCTGCGCAAAGGGCGTCCAGCCGTACGCCGCGCTGAAGGTCGCTCCCCAGAAATACAGGCCCTCCGGGAAAAACGCCCCGGCGTGGCCGCAATAGAGCTTGGTCCGGTACCGGCAGAGCGGCAGCAGTTCGTCGGCATACATCCGGAAGAGCGGCCGCAGCAGATCGTAGTCCCCGGCGGCGCAAAGGCTGTAATAGGGCAGGCGGGTGTTCTGCCACCAATAGCCCGGCCCCCAGCGGCGATAGTCCGGATCCGCCTCGGTGTCCCCGGGCGGCACCGTGAACAGCGAGCCGTTGAACTTGATCGGATAGGCGCCGCGGCCCGCCCCGGCCGTGATGAAGCGCTGCAGGTGGTACATCTGGCTGACGTAAGCGGCGTCATCGGGGCTCGTCGCGTCCGGCGCGCGCGCCGGTCCGGTCGGCGGCGGGCTGGACGCTTGGATCCAGCTGCGGTCCCAGAAGCGGTCCCACCATTGTTCATGCGCCGCGCGCCGCGCGGAGAAATCTTGCGCCTCCACCCCGCGAATCACGGCGTCCAGGTCGGCAAGCCAGGGCCCCGGTAGCGCCGGCTGGCGGGTCAGCACGTAGACATTGATGCGGTGCGTGCGCCCGCGCGGCGAGGCCAGGTGCAGGTCATCCTGCCGCTCCCCGCCCACGGCGGTGACGACCGCCCCGAAGGTGCGGTGCAGCAGCGGGTCGGCCTGGGGAAAGCCGTCCAGGCCCTGGATCTCGTTCAGCATCCGGGGCCCGACCGACTTGATGTTGTGGTGATACCAGCCAATGCGGTCGCGCTGGCCGGTCAGCACCGTATCCGGCTCGATGAACATCGGCGCGTGGCGCTCGCCCGGCTGCTTGAGGTCCCGGAACACGTCGCTCGCCTGCACTTCCGTGATCTCCTCGCGGCGGGGCCGCGTGAGCTCGACGCTGACCGTGGCGGTCAGGGGCTCGGCGCTGTCCACCGTGACGTGGATGACCGGATGGTTGGCGTCCACCCAGACCCGGACCTGGGTGCGCTGGGCGCCGGCCCCCGCCACCAGGTTCAGCGTCGCCTCGTGCAGGCTGAGCGTCTGGCGGAAGGACCGGCCCGCCGCGAACGGGTTCGGCGCCAGATGCACGCGCACCTTGCCGACCTTGGCGAGGCGGGCGTTGTCATCCCACGCATCCGATTTTCCAATGTAGAACTGCAGGTCGCCCGCCGGGTCGGCCCACGCATTCAGCGCGATGTCGCCGTTGCCCAGGGGCATCGAGCCGTGATGGTTTTTGCTGGGAGCATCCCAGACCACATCATAGGCGCCCGTTGGCACCGGTCCCCGGGCGCCCGCGACCAGCGCCAGCAGCGCGCTAAGCAGGAGGACTCGTCCGGTCTTCATCGTGGGGGCGGGAAAACGTGCTGGGGAAAGAACTAGCCGGGGCGGGCGACTGAGGCGAGCGGACATTTGTCCCCCCGCGGGCGCTCGCCCGATCACGCCCCAGCGAGGGCCGGCCGTTGCCCTACAAGTAGAACAACGGCGGCGGAAGCTGGATTGCCGTCCCGCCGCATCGGCGCTTCATCTGGGGACCGTCATGCAATCGCTTTTTGACCAGCTGAACCTCGACTATCCCGGGCTGGAAGACGTCAAGCGCGCCGTGACCCGCGGCGACCTGGTCGCGGCCGGCGCGCACCTGCTGGCCCATTATCAGGGCAAGCGGCAGGAGCGCTGCCTCGACTTCTGGGACCTCTCGGGACCGGAGGATTATCCGCCGATGCCCTGGGGGGCGGCGTCGACCGCCGAGCAGCTCTGGAAAAATACGCCGGCCCGCGTGGCCGAGGGGAAGCTGTTCGCGTCGGGCCAGGAATTTGATTTCTCCACCGACCGCGCCATCGACTGGTGCAGCCATATCTTCTGGGCCGGCGACCGGTACGACCTGGTCTCCCAGCCCCGCTGCATGCTGCGGCGGATGTACTGGCTGCGGGCGCTGGACGTGTACCACCTGCAAGGGGATGCCGCCGCCCGGGAAAAGGCGGAGCGGCAGTTCCACCGGCTGATCGAGAGCTGGCTGGTGTACGCCCAGTGGGTGAAGGAGGAGTTTGTGGTGCAGTGCGCCTTCCGGCTCGGCGATGCCATCAGCCAGTCGGGCCTGACGCGGAGCTGGTATATGTACCTGCCCTCCCCGCATATCCCCGCGGAGTTCAAGCTCCGCCTGCTGCAGCATATCGCCGAGGGCGCGGAGGACATCCAGCGCCGCGCGCAGTGGAACCCGTGGATCTGGGGCCTGGGCGAGGCCTCCGGCCTGGGCTACGTCGGCCTCCTGTTCCCCGAGCTCAAGGCCGCGCCCGGCTGGCGGCAGAAGTGCTTTGATTTCGCCAACAACTTTTTCCAAACGGAGCTCCGCTCCGACGGCACCCTCAAGCGCATCCATTTCTGCCCGCACTACGCCGGCCTGACCGCCGCCTGGCCGCTGTCCTTTTATCCCCAAATCGCCCGCCTGGGCTACACCGATGTGCTCGAGCCCGGGGCGCGCGCCGCGATCGAGCGGCTGGCCGACTGGACCGCCAACGTGCAGAAGCCCGATAACACCGTCCCGCAGATCACCGCCTCGGATCTGCCGGGTTTCGGCCGCTGGCTGGCGGCGGGCGCCGCGATCTTCCAGCGCCCGGACTGGCTCTACATCGCCACCGCCGGCAAGCAGGGGCAGGCGCCCGCCCATACCAGCTGCGTCCTGCCCGACGCCGGCGGCTTCATCCTGCGGGATGGGTTCAAGCCGGACTCGATGGTCGCCTGCTTCCACAACGGGGACTACCATCACACGGAGCGCACCAGCTTGGCCCTGGATCTTTACGCCGCGGGCCGCACGCTCGTGACCGCCCCGGGACGCTACGGCTATTACCAGCCGGAGTTCGTCCCCTACTTCGCCTCGGCCGGCTACAACACGCTGATGGTCGACGGCTCGCCGCTGCAGGTCTGGGGCGAGCATTCGCTGCGTCAGGGGCGGGACCTGACGGACACCAGCTGGAAGCTGGGCGCCGACGTGGATTGGGCGTGGGGCAGCCATCCCACCGGGTTTGATGCGGCGCCGGACCTGCGCTGGCAGCGCGGGCTGCTTTTTGCCAAGGGCGAGTATTGGCTGGTGGTGGACCGCATCCGCGGCGCCGGGACCCATGACTTTTCGCTGCGCTGGCTGCTCACGCCGTCCGAGACGGTGGTCGAGTCCGACGGCCTGGGGGTGCACACCCGCAACCCGGACGCCAACGTCCGGTTCGTTCCGGCCGTGCCGACGGGGACGCGCCTGGATGTCTGGCTGGGCCACCGCGAACCCCTGCGCGGCTGGTATTCGGCGGAGAACGGCACGATGATGGCCTCCCCGCAGCTGGAATACACGTGGCGCGGCGGCGCCCCGGCGCTCACTGCCATGCTGATCGTCCCGTACCGGGATCAGCTGCCCGCCTACACGCTGAGCCTGAGCTCGACCGCCGACGGCATCCACGAACTCGTGGTCACGCACGCCGACCGCGAGGATCGGCTCCAACTCGACCTGCGTGGGGCCGGGGCGGCCCAGCTCGTGCGCTCCAAAGGCGGGCGGAGCGGCCTCCCCCTCAACCTGACCCCGGCCTGAACTTGGCGGCGGTCCGATGAGCTGGGAACACCGCAACGCCGTTGCCACCCAGGCGACGGCGAGGGGTGTCTGGTGACGCCCAAATCGTGTGTATAAAGCGAAAAGCCGCTCCCGAGTGAACGGGAACGGCTTACGTTGCAAATGGTGCCCGAGGGGGGACTCGAACCCCCACGCTTTTAGGCACAGGCTT
>SESH01050792.1_pt1 | contig 13697 bp, 3 predicted proteins | sample 3171561 | NCBI WGS metagenome assembly SESH01 (sample SAMN10866947, study PRJNA518727) | freshwater metagenome | biome: subpolar coniferous forest; feature: holomictic lake; material: water; isolation source: holomictic Lake 442 2011 16.5 m and 2014 13 m | place: Canada: near Kenora, Ontario
ATGTCATAAAAATTGTTCCTGCTCAATCGTGATGCTGTTAACTGGATACCTGTCCATGCTGATTAACATTTATTGATTTAATAACGGCGCATTTCAAACAAGATAACGTAAAGTTAACCGTGCGCAGTCCCGAGAAAGCTTAAAAATGATGAATGGTCTCATGGCTGCCCTCCAGTTGAGTGCAATGTCAGGAATTTAACTTTACTCCTACCCCAATTATTCCATTTACTACATCATGTTTCAAATTCTCGGCCGACATTTAACGCTTGTCATGGAGCCTGCGCGACGATCTAAAAGTTATTCCCATTTATATCCCAGTACTAAAAACATCTCCGCCACCTCATCTCCTTGTAAATTTTTTCCGCCAGAAACCGAGTGGGTCATTTTTAATTGCCATGTGAGCGGCGGTTCTGTTGGCACTATCGTAACCGGTGGAACGACGTCCTTTTGACTAAAATGCAAACCGCCATATAGGTTGACCTGAGCGAGCGTCATCTTGTTCGGGTCGGCTGTTGTCGGGGAAGACGGGGCAGGCAACGGAGGCGTTATGACAACTTCGTAGCTTTCCGAGCTCGTGCAACGTGCCAGGATCCAAATCGTGTGGACCTTCAGGGTCTTATCCTGATCCAGGATACGGAAAAGATTCGGTGACATATCCAGTTCAAATATGTTCCCGTCTGCCGGGTTGGTTGGGTTTAAGAAACGGTGCCACTGGGTCGGGAACTCCTGCCGCAGGTTGAAGAGGCGCAGAGAAGGCGCATCATCTTGCCTGAAATAACCCCGAAGATGGCTGATTGCTCTATTCTTAAACGGCCCTGCATCTTCCCTCGCGGTGTACTTGACGTGCAGGATGGCGTCGGAAATTGTGCCGTAATCAAATTGACGCAACGGTTTGCCGAAGTCGGGGTTCTCAGAGCCTGGCTTATTCGACGGAAGGTCGCTGAACAGTTCCAAGGACCACTCGCTGATTGCCCCTGCTCCCTCGAACGGCAGGTAGCGCTCGTCCCGGAAACTCAGCTCGAACATGCCGCTATCGTTCTGCCCGCCGCTGGCCGCGATGGCTTTCACGGGGATATTGTTCTCCACAAAGCGAGCATCGTCAACCGGCAGACCAACGTCGTCCGTATTTCGAGGGTAATTGTTGGCGCCGTTGTTGGTGTTGATCCGCAGGCTATTCTTGAGGAGCCGCAACGTGCAAGAGATCGTTGTGTATGGCCCCACTACGCACGGCAGCGTCAGGCTGACCGACTTGATGCGGCGGAAGTAGTGCCCGGGGTAATCGAGGTCGAAGATTTCCTCCTGCAGTCGGAAGAAGCAGCGCCCCGTCTCCCGAAACTTCACCAATGCCAGTGGATCAAGCAGTGATAGAGATACATGTTTGGTTAGTTCAAATTCCCGGCGGTTCTGCTCCAGATACGCGGTTTCGAGTCGGCGCAGGTCATACTGGAGCTTTTCGCCGGAGAGCAGCCCTTTTTTCAGGCTGTCCCAGTAGCCAAAGTTGATGTAGCTGCTATCCTGCATGCCCAGTTCGAAGCGGAAACAGCGCTCCGCCCGCTTCGCCAAATCATACGCCAACTTGTAACTCTGGAAATATACACCCGAGATCTGCCCCACTTGCCATTGATACAACTCCTGGCTGGTGTATTTCGAGCGCATGAATTCATCGGTGGCCTTGGCGTTTTCAATTTGAATAACGTGGTTATTAAGTTCTTTCTCGGCGATGGCGATACGTAGTTCGGCGGAAGCAATTTGCTTGTCTATTTGCTCCAGTTCTTTGTTGGCGAGACTCTGCTGGAGCTTCCAATCATCCCAGCGCCGCTCATGACTGGCATTTATCGACGCTTTGTTGGCGTTGAAATTCTCTACATTAGCCCAAACAGAAAAACCACCCGCCACTGCTTGCAGCGACGATCCAAGTTGCGATCCACCGAACGCAAAACCGGCCTCCGGTGTTCCGCCGAAACCGGAAACCCCAAGCTTGACATCGGGGATCAGGTGTGCGATTGAGGCAGCGCTGTTAATGAGCTGAGAAATCTGCTGGGCAATCAATGCCTGTTCTAACTTATCTTGATACAACTGTTCACTGGCGTTTATTTTCTCAATGTTCTGGTAATAGTCACGGCGTATCGTGATGAGTTCCTTGCTCTTCTTCACTCCTTCCAAATTCTCCTTAGCCTCCTCGATTTGCTTCTCGCGTATGGCTTTCACCGCTTCCAATACACGGATTTCCTGGCTTTGGCGCAACAGTCCCATTGCCTCGGCGTCTTTCTTTTCCAGCGCAGCGAGCAATGCACCCCCGAGCGCCTTCACGTCGTTGCACACCTCGTTGGCTTTTTGCAGCAGTATGTTGAAACGATAGAGTGGCAACGGCGCGTTCATGTCGGCCAGGGCGCTGCCGATGTCTACGCCGCCGGCGACGGCTTTCACCAAAGCTGCGGGGTCAATGGGCGATTCGAACAGCGCCAGTTGACGTACCACGCCCTCGATGTTCATGCAGTGGCGTATTTTATAGAGCCGGTCGGCAACCGTGTCCCAGTAGCCGAGCATCTTGTCGTTTTGCGGGATACAGAAGTAGAGCATCGGTAGCTGCGGCCTCTCCCTATCGATGAGTTCCTGAGGAGAGTCAGGCATCACGGGGATGAAATTCTCTAACCCTACCAGGGCATTCGAAAACTTGTCAAACTCGGGCTCCAACTCGTTGAAACTTTCTATCGGCGGCATTTTCCTGGGCGGGATCCTTTTTGGCTGAGGGCCCAGAATTTCCGCTGCGAGAATATACAGTTGTGTCGCCTCATTGATGCTCTCCATGCTGTCCTGCCGGAAGAGGTTGTCGCCCCAGGCGATGAGGTTGTCCAAGTATTTCATCACCACTGTTTTCTGGTAGGCAACCGTGCGGTAGTTGGCGATGCGGTGCGGCTCGAAGGGATTCGTGCGCCAGTCGAACACCTGGTCTTCAAGGTCTTTTTTCGCCTGCGCAGAGAAATCAGGCACGTTCGTATCGCCCGCCAGCATCCTCATGATGTTATCAATGCGCTGCTGGACGTACTGGGAATCGGTGGTTTCAAAGAACGGTTTGGTGATCCAGTACTTGCTCATTGGCAAGCCCCCCGGGACGGAGCTTTCCACACCGATCGGGTTAAAAATGAAGTGGTACCACTCTTGAGCCTCCTCGAAGCGCTGGTTCTTGCTCAAGGCGTTGGCAATCAGCAACGGGGCATGGAAAAACAGCTCCCAGTTATAGGGCGAGTAAGCGCCATCGGGCGTGAAGTCCACGACTTCATTGGGGTAACAATCCTTCAGTAACGGGTATTGCGGCGGCAGCTTGACCACTTTACCCGTCGGGAAATAGGTCCGTTCGAAGCTGAACCCGGTGTTTTTCAATTGCGTCTCCCGGCTCATCAGGGCGGGGATGCCTTTGAGTGGGTTATAGACCAGCTTGGCGAAGTCGCAGACGAATGGGTGGTAGAAGTTTTTAAAGTGAAACTGCTGGGCCATGAATTTCTGCTCCCACTGTTTGTCATATAGAGAGTGGAAAAACATTTGAGTAAAGCTCCGCTTCAAAAAATTCTTAATCTGCTCCTCGGTGGGTACTTCACCGAAGGCCTGCATAAGGGCTTCCTTACATTTCTGCTGCTCCTGAACAGGTAAGGCGTTGATGTCGAAGCTGTTCAGGTAGGTCTGCGCCAGACCCTCGCATTCGTCTTTAGCTTTTTGGAAGGCTTTCTTGATTTCAGGAAAATATTCTCTTAAACCACTCTCCCAGTTGGAAGGTATCGAGGGCATAACAATAAATGTGCGCTTATTGTCATTGTAAAAAAACGGCAGCCAGGTTCCCATTGGTACAGCAATAGCAATACTAAGGGAGAAGGGAATACTCTGGGAAAGACCATCGAGGCAGAACTTGTCGAAGTACGACAAGTGCCAGGGCGGAGACATTTTGAAAATCTTCGGGGTCCACATCAGCACCGGCCCGAAGACCTGTAGCGCGAAATCGTTCTCTTGATTGATATCGACTTCCTTGGTGTCATTGGCTTTTCCGAGTTCTACCCATTTCAGAAATACCGTGTTATCGCCGACCGAATCCGATTCCGGCCGCAATACGTGCGTAGGCTTCGCTGAAAAATCGGTTGTAAATTCCGGCACTCCCTTGCAGCCGGAGATTTCAAAAGCGCCAGACAAACTCGCATGCTCGGCGTAGTCGGGCGAGAATGCATTGTTGGCTTTGACGGCCTCTTTGGCGAGAGTGGTTGCCTTTACTAATTCTTTGGCGGCGGATGCGGCGGTTCTGGCGGCGTCGTCTTTGAACGCCATGATGGTTCTGAGGACTTCGTCTCCGGCCTCTTTGGCGGAGATTGCGTCGTTTCTTGCATTCTTGACGAGTGGGATGACAACATCTTCTCTTCTGTCGACTTTAGGGTCAGTGCTTAGTACGATACTGTTGATATTGCTACAGTCATTGACGAGTTTTGTTAGGGCGTCTATGACCATTTGGGCGTTTTGGGCGGCGTCGGAAGAGTTGTCAGTGGCTTCGACGACGGCTGTCTTGGCTGTTTCGGCGGCTGTCTTGGCAGGACCGGCTAGATCTATGACATATGTTATGCCCTTGCAGAGGTTATTGGCGTCTTTGAAGGTACTCTCGAAGAAGCCGACGATTCTGTCGGCATAGAAAGGGAGATCTTTGACGAGGCTGACGGCTTTCTTGACGGCGGTGATGGCGTCCCTAGCTTTCTTGAGGACGTCCTTGGCATCTTTATCCTCTCCCAAGATAGTCTTATCTCCATCCTTTGTTGTCTCCTCTGTAATGTCCTCCATGGTGCGATCGGCGGTAGCTTGAAGGTCGGCTTTGGTTTTCTCGGCCGCGGCTGCACTGCCAACGCTGAACCCGTCGTAGCCGATGCTAAAGCTCCCGCCCGCATCGCTCCTGTCGATGGCAAAGAAACGGTAGTGTTTTCTTTCGATTTCGACGTCGTACTTCTCGCTTTCATGAAAATCCGTCGACACTTTTTTGGGCGTCCACTTTCCCTGTCGGTAATTGCTTACCGCTATTTGCAGCCGAAGTCTTTTCTTTGTTTTGTCAGGTGTAAAGCCTCTATCATCAGGTCTCGGCAAGGTAACCCTGCTGTTCCACGCCTCATCCGGCACTTCTGTAAATATCGGCCAGAACAGGAACAGCCGCTTATTCACCACCGCTGGAATGAGATAGTCGCCTTGAATATCCAATTCCACTTTCTCCCACGGCGACCATTGGCGGTAGTCATAACGGCGATAGTAGTAGAGGTGCGGCTCGGCCCCCGCTGTACGCCCGAAGACGTGGACAATAGTGTCGTCACCGTCGTCCTCCTGATAGAACCCAGCGATTTCGAGCTGCGCCACGCCATCCAGTTTTTCAAGGTAGTTTGAGAACGCGGTCTCGGCGGTGTACTGGTTCAATTCGTTTTGCAACAGCTCGTTCTCCATATCTTTGAAGAACGGCGACCTGTCTTTCTTTAGCTCCGGCTCAATCCAATTCTCCGGCCAGAGGAACACCTTGCGGTTCGCCACCCAGACTTGATACTTGCGCATCCACTTCCACCAGCGCCAGGCACTGTCGCCGGTTGCTCCATCGGCTTGCACAACCACATCCGGCTCCAGTCCCATGAAACAGCGCTGTACGAACAGTTGCACCGATCCCGACGCTTGCACCAATCGACTGGTCAGTTGGCAGGAGGACATCTCCACGTCAAGCAAGTAATAGGCGTATAAATCATTGGTGTTTTCCCATTTGCCGGTGGGGGCATCCAATTTGCCGGTGGGGGCATCCACCGGCGGCTGGGTGAGCAGGTAGGCGGCCAGGGCGTCCCGTTTGCGCTCACGCAGGGTGTCCTGTATATCGGCGCTTAAAGCGAGCCAGGTTTCAGTTCCGAACTTGGAGCGCAACAGTTCTTTGATTTTTTTCGCATCGGTACCAGTCATGGCGGCAGCCGCGAAGGCTTGCACCGTGTCGGCCCCAGCATTCAAGTTATCACTGAAGTAAAACGCCCGGCGCAGACGCTCCCAACTTTCCGCCAGCAAATAGTCCGCAGGGTAAGCGAGGTCGATCGAGGCAGTGAGTTTTACTACGTCAGAAGCGCGCCACTCCTCGTTCAAAAGCTGAACATCGGTGGCGAAGTCTTTGGCGGCATACGTTCCCGGAGTCGAAACTTCGTTATTGAGCCTCTCCAGGACTTCGAGCAAAGTGATTTTGCCTTCCGGAAAGCTGTCCCGCATTTTGAGCAAGCGAGCGGTTCGCAACAATTTTTCCAGTGAGGCCATCGGCCCGATAGCGTTCAACGGCAGCGTGCCGAAGTCGAGCAGTTGCGCCCGATCCGTCAGGACAATGAGTCTATTTAACTCTTCGAGTGAGATTTTCCACTTTTTCAGAAGGGAGGCAACCCGGTTTACCCAGAACCAACCGTCGAACGTGGTCGTCAGGGTGACGTAATCCACCACGCCCGTCGTGGCGGCGAAGGCGCCCGTCAGGGCGGTAAGCAGCGTATCGGGCAACAGGGCGTAGTGGGTCATCAGGCGGCGGGTCAGCGCCTCGGTCAGCCCCAGTTGAGCACTGCATTGCCGCACAACAGCATTTTCAGCCGAGGTTGCACAGAGGTATTTGAGAGCTTTCTGAACGGCGTTTGCCAGACGCTTCGAATAGGTGTTGCTTTCAGGCTTTGCAATGTCCAGATCATCGTCTTTCATCCAGATGCGATTGTCCGTGGCAGCGATGGTTTGGGGCTGGCCTGCCAGGCTGTTCACGGCCGCGACATAGTCCGCATCAACCGACAGAGCAAGTATCTGGGTTCTTTCGGTGTTGCTCATGATGCCGGTGAAGCGCAACAATCGTTGCTCGGCGTCATAGACAATTTTGGCAGCGAGATCTGCGGGTAGTTGCGTCTTGAAATCCACAGCCGAAGGTTGCCTGGTAAGTAAAGCCTTGAACACTGGTTCGAAGAATTTTACCGCCAGCCGAGGGCGTTGGAACAGCTCGTCAATAGCGGCAGCGGTGTTAGCTGGAATAGCTGGAATAGCCTTGAGCGCTGCCTGTTCGACTTTTGTCATCACACCCGTGAAAATGAGCGTTTGAGTTTTTACATTGTAACGAATGGGAATGGAAGGATGATCATCATCTGGCAACTTGATCCCTCCGGACAACGCTACCTTTACTTCTGTGGACACATAATCTGTGATCGTCGTAAGCGACTGTTGATAGATCGCCTCGATGGCGCTCCGATAGTTGTTAATCACTGAGCGTGACTGTTGATACAGTGCTTCAATCGCGCTTTTGTAAGCGGGGTTTCCTGTGAAGGCTGACAGTGAATCGTCATTCAGCAGAGTCGTGCGTTGGGCATCCGTCATCAGGCCAGTGAAGCGAAACATCTGCTTCTGCTCGTCATACAGGATAGGGATCTGATTGGGTGCATCAGTGATCTCTGCCGGGAACGCAAAGTTCAGTAGATACACACATGCTTCTAGCTCTCCGCTTCCGCGCAATGTCAAGAGGGCAGGCGACGCGTCATCGAGCAGGGTCGTCCGTTGGGCATCAGTCATCAGGCCAGTGAAACGAAACACCTGTTTCGGCTCGTCATACTGGATAGGGATTTGATTGGGTGCGCCAGTGATCGCTACCGAAAACGTAAATCTCAACGGCAAACCTTGCACACCCGTTTCCAACAACACGCTGCCTCGCAGCGTCTTCAGAAAGACGGTTACTGCCGCTTCATCCCGGTTGAGCTTTTGCAAAAGTGAGGTCAGCAGTGCGGTGAGACTACCCACATCGGTGGGGGGCAAAGCGGTGAGGAAGTCATATTGTGCCGGGTCGTACTCAGCCTGGATACTCTGCAACTCCTTACGCAGGGCGGCGAGAAAGCGGGCGGCGTCGGCTTCTTTCGGCGCAGCCTTCGCCGTGCGGTCAGCCGTCAAAAGCCAGTTGAGTTCGTCCGGTGTAAAACCAGCGTCTTTGAGGTGGTCTATTTTCTCGGTAAACTTCCATGCCGCCTCTGCATCGGCAAAGCACAATATGTTCTGCGGGAAAATTTTCAGGAGTATCTTCCACTCTTCAGCCTTGAAATGGAGCGCCTTGGACAGCCAGGCGTGCCGCCAAAGATCCGAAAGGTTCGTTAGTGTCAGGTCGTCGGAAGCCTTGGTCAGCTCCTTGAAAAGAATCAGATCGGCTTCTCTGATGCCGAGTGCCGCCAGTATGACCGAGTGGTGAGCCGGAATGGTTGTGCCTGCAGGCAGATTGCCCGTGGCGGGGTCGAACTGAAACGCCGGGTCAAGCGGATTGATGTAACGCCTGTTCAGGAACAGATTTTGGTAGAGAGCCTCCTCCCGCTTCTCGTGTAGTTTGATGAATTTGTTCTTTGTATTCAGGTTGCCGAATAGAGCACATGCCTGCTCAATGCTCGTATTTCCACCCAGTCTGTCTCTCAATTGACAGAAATAGAAGAGGTTAATCAGGAACTTCTCGCTCAGCAACCACGTTCCCAAGTGCATGCCAAAACGCGGTGGCCGATCACCGACTCCGGGCTGGCAGATGACCAGGTCGAGCTCCCACATCTTCCAGCCCTTCAGCTTGCGCCACAGTCGCAGGAAGCGGTGGATACGATCCATCTTCTTGGCATCTAAAGCCAGGATGACTTTCTTTTCGGTGTCGCATGACGGGGCGAGGTGGAGGACGGTGATGTCGCTTGCCGGGTTGATGAACTCCAAATCGAGCAGAGCCAGAAGTTGGTTGTACTCCAGGCCGGTTTTTTGGAGGAAGTACTTGACGTTGCAGAGGGAGCGCAGCCAATCGGCGTTGCCCGTTTCGCCCCAAACCGCCTGCTGTCCGGCGTCTGTGGGATCGGCCTCCAGAATGAGCCGCTTTTCGTCAAAAGCGGCGGATGCATCAGCGCTGATACCGAAATACTCGGCGGCTATCTCGCCATCGGTCGGATTGGATGGTGTGACGGTTCCTCGCAGGGTGCGCATCACGTCCCAGCGCTGGAGATTGGTTTTTTGAAACGCTGCTCTGACCTCTTCGGAGAACAGGTCAAACGGCAGGTTGAGAGGGTACTTTGCTTGCCGCAGCTTTTCGTAAGCCATTGGATTGACATACTGCGGGTACGCCCGCAACTCGGCGGCACTGGCTTTGGTGTTACGTAAGATTTGAGCGAAGAAGGTAGACGTGGCGTTTTTCTTTAGCAGGTAGGTTACATCATCGCTGTGCAGCACTCCCCCCTGGTCGGGATCAGCGGGGTTCAGCACCGAATATGACAAGTTGCCGCCCAGCTCAATTTTCTCTTTGCCGTCATTTATTGGATCATTAAACGCATCTTTGAAGACCTTCTTGAAGCTGGTATTCAGGTCGCCAGCAGGGACTGTGAGAATGACTAGCTCCAAGTCGTTCTCGTGCGTTGCATCGACAGCGCTTTCCAGCACCTCGCAGACCACATCAATATACGGCAACTGCGTGAGGGCGTTGTCGCAGTTGAGTTCGAGGAAGCCCAGGTCGGGGCGGCGGTTAAAGCGGCGGTTAAAGAGGAGGTCTTTGACGGAGTAATTATCCGGACTATCGGGTTTTGGCTTCTTGCTCGTGCGGTCTTTGAGGAACATAAGCATATCCGCAAAGTAAGCGGCGGGGCCGAGCACCGAGCGGCAATGTTCGCAGTCACAGAGGTCGCCGCTTTGAAACAGATTGTTCCAGTTGGGAAAGTTCGCAAGCGCATCATTGTTGTTTTTCAGCGCAATGGGCAGGCCTCGATTCTCGAGCGCCTTCAGGTCAACGACAACCGTTAGCGCGGCGGCATAGGTATCGGCGGCTCGGCTCCAGGCGATCTGTGCGCTCATTGCGGTAAAGCCTGGGCGTTTGGCATAGCGCCGCACGAATTCGCTCTCGCCCATGCGGTAGGTCATTTGGGCGGAATGCACGCCATCGGCGAGCATCACATTCGTCGCTTCGAAGGTCGGGGCGAGTTTGAACACCCGTTGCACTGCTTTCAACTCAAGTCTGAAGTCTTCGTCCTCCGCGAGTGCCTGAAAATCAGGGCCAATACCGTTCTTCAAGAAATCATCCACCGGCGTGTTCAGCAGCTCAAACGTTTCATGGCTCTCCAGAAACCTGCCTATGTCCTGTGCCCGACGCAGCCCGTGAGCGGCGTCATTCAGCAGCGCCCGCTCAAGCCCTCCAGCGAAGGCCGTCGTCGGAAATGCCTCCCGAAACTGGCGTTCGAGCGTTTTCCCGTACACTTCCGCTGCCGGAAATTTTATCTGCCCGGCAATCTCGCTCACTTCAATGGCCAGCTTAATGTCACCGGCTGCATGCTTTGCCTTGACCAAATTCACCCACTCGCCCTCGCTCCTTTTTGCCAGCGTGCGTATTTTTTCGGGATGGCGAACGTCAAACTCCTCCTTGAGCATCTTAACGACGGAAAAATCGCCCTGGGTCAATTCTGCGAGCCGAAATGAGGTGCACAGGTCGTCAATGTCTTCTTTTTTGAAAGACGGATCGTTCTCTAGCGCACCTAAAAGTTCCGGCGTAAGCGCCTTGTATTCGTTGAACAGGAGTGCAAATGCCTTCTGCTTCTTCGCGCTTTTGATATTGGCATGGTTAAGCGCCAACCTGACAAAGGTAGGTTCGGCTGCTTCGCTTACCGATCGGCTGGCCGAGAATTTCAAGAATGCCTCGACCCAGATAGCCTCTTTCTCCCGGAAATCTTCCGGAATATCCTTTTGGTTAAAACTGCGGTTGAGCGCCTTGCCCACGGCGACAGCGTCGAGAGAGGAGAGGGAATCCAGTATTGCCGACAACTGTTCATTGAGACTTTGATTTTCAGTGAACTGGTAAAACGAACCGCCCAACAATGCAAACCAGAATTCCGGTTGGATACCTTGCTGCGCCAGCCGATGGGCCAGTGCAAAGCGGGCGATGACTTTTTTTTCAAAACCTGTTTCACCGTAAAGGAAGCTCAGGTCTTGGTGCTCTTTGTCTTCTTCCAAATCTTCCACCCTCACGCCGTCAAGCACGGGATTCAACTCCCGTCCAATCTTCTCAAACAGCGATAGCGGGCGTTTAATCTCGGAGGGAATGGTCAGATTAATCTCTGTGACCGACGCAGCGTTGAACAATATCGGCGAGGCAACCAGCAGCGAGCCATCGGCGGCAAAGGCCTTAGCGACGAGATCGGCACGATCCTTCTCCGCTCTCGCAAACTGCTCGCGGCTGTAGAGAATCTCATAACGTCCCTGCGCATCGGTGACAGTCGTTCCGAGGGCTTCTTCCTTGCGCAGATCCCGATCTACCGCCACTACTTTCAAGCCCGCACCACTGCTTCCATCCTGTTTTGCAACGCGGCCGAAGACCCTGAACATCTCAGTCGAGATTTGAGCGTCGAGCGTGGTGTCGGCCGGGGAATTGCGCAGCATTTTTGACTGACCGAGGGGCATCGAGTCTTGGCTGAATATGCGCAACAACAGCTCCGGTCCGCCGCGTTCGGCAGAAGTGCGGCGGAACTGGGATTCGGCATAGCTAAGTGTGTAATGGCCGTCGCCGTCAGTCGTGGTCTCACCGAGCAGAGTTTCGCTGGCCACGTCGCGGTCGTAGACACGAACTTGCACGTAGGTCGCAGGCTGGCCACTACGATAAGTGATATGACCATGGACTAACCATTTGGTCACGTCATCAAGGGCACCGAGAGATGCCAGTGCCTGGTTCAGGCTCGCCGCAGACGGTTCGTCAACCTCGCCGCTCAATGCCAGACCGTGCTTTGACTGGAAGTCGAGCAGCGCCTGTCGGGTTGTAGCACCGAATCGCTTGGCGGATTTTTCAGCATCTGCGAACAGGTAGCCGAGCGATTGGAGTGCTGCGTGCAGATCGCCCACCTTGGTGCCTTTCATCTGAAGTTTTAGGGGAAAAGTAATTTTGTTCATGGTTTTATCCTTCAATGTTTTGAGCCCCTACACCAGCGTGTAAAGCTCGGGTTCTTGCTTGATGAGTTCTTGTCGCTCGGCAATGAGAATCGGGTGCGTTTTACGCAACAAAAACGGTTCACTATCAACATTCGTTTACGTCATCGCAGGACTTGTTGCCGTTTCCGGCGTTGTTCACGGTATATGGAATACACCCTCTGCCCCTGCCGGACGGGATATTCATCCCGCCCGTAACGTTTCCAAGGCCACACTTCGATCATGCCACCATATTTCGAACTTCCGGGGCGTTTTGAATAACCCGTCTCGCTCGATTGTTAATCGAAAAACTTTACGGCCAGCATTGAAGCCGGGTGCGCCGACGACCAAAGCCAATGCTCAGGATGCGCCACATAACCCTTCCTTACGGGGTTCTCGTGGATATAGTTAAGCTTCTGCCGATAGAAATCCGGATTTTCGATCTTCTTCGGTGCATTGGTATCCATCCAGAACCGGTACTTTCCGTCATCGTCCATGAACAACTTCAAAACGGTGGGTTCTGTCGTTTCAAGATTGCTCTTGAATTTGACAGAGGTATACCGTTTGAAATCGCGCAGGAATCCCGCCGTGTCTGGGGAGGTGACGATGAGATGAATATGGTTCAACATAAAAACATAACCATTTAATTCCAGCCCCTTGTGTTCCTGGCAGTAACGCAACGACTCGGCCAGAATCTGCCAGCGATTGTGACGGTCAAACAGGTAATACCAACGCTGGATTGTTAGCGTCAGGTAATAGGTTCCAGCATTCAGGTCTGCGGCGACTCGGCTTGATGGCATGGTATTGGTTTCCTTTTATTATTTTTTATTTATAACTGGCTGCCTAATTGCTGGACGGGGTATTTATCCCATACGCGCCAATTTAAGGCATCACCAACAGCTGGACAGGATATTTATTCCCTTCGTAACGTTTGCCTTGGCTCCGGTTGTGCGTTTAATCATCTCGCCACGTTTCAAACGTTTGTGACGGGGTACATACCCCATCCCGCTTGGTTTTTATCCCGTCCGTAACGTTTGTTGCTATCGGCATCACAACACTGCCAACTACCACTATATCCTAAACGTTTGGGACGGGGTAACATACCCCGTCCCGCTCCGCGGAGTGTATACCCCGTCCCGCTCCGATGGTTTTGGCCTCCTTTGTCTTTCATTATGACAATAAAAACTTATTTTCCAGACAACAGCCGGATGGGATATTCATCCCGTCCGAAACGTTTATCCCTGGTCACGCTGAGGTAACCTTTATCTCGTGCTTCTGCCACACATCAACGATTTTCAATCCTATCGCACCTTCAAACGTTCAGGACGGGGTACATACCCCGTCCCGCTCAAAAGGCACCGCTATGGACACGCTTTTCCTCATACCACCACATTTCAAACGTTTAGGACGGGGTACATACCCCGTCCCGCTTCGTAGTAACGCAACGACTCGGCCAGAATCTGCCAGCGATTGTGACGGTCGAACAGGTAATACCAACGCTGGATTGTCAGCGTCAGGTAATAGGTTCCGGCATTCAGGTCAGCGGCGACTCGGCGTGATGGCATGGAATTGGTCTCCTTTTTTCTTCATTATGTTTATAAAAAACTTATTTTCCAGACAACAGCCGGATGGGATATTCATCCCGTTCGTAATGTTTATCACCGGTCGTGCTGATGCTTCCATTGCTTTTCCGACAACCTTTCAAGCCTTTGGGACGGGGTGCATACCCCGTCCCGCTCGGTTGTGATGTGATAGGCGTG
>SESH01065491.1_pt1 | contig 13684 bp, 10 predicted proteins | sample 3171561 | NCBI WGS metagenome assembly SESH01 (sample SAMN10866947, study PRJNA518727) | freshwater metagenome | biome: subpolar coniferous forest; feature: holomictic lake; material: water; isolation source: holomictic Lake 442 2011 16.5 m and 2014 13 m | place: Canada: near Kenora, Ontario
ACGGTGCTGATCTCCAACCTCAGCTCACGGGCGCTGCACCTCACGATGCGCGACGAGTACCCCGACCAGTTTCCCAGCGACGCGCCGTTCATCACGGGGCGGCTGCCGGCCTACGCGGTCTTCGAGGCCCGCTACCACCTGCGCCCGTTGCGCCGGGGAGACTACCGCTTCGGCGATGTGGTGCTGCGCTACCAGAGCTTGCTAGGCACGGTCGTGCGCCAGGCCCGCTACCCGGCGGCGGCGGCGGTGCGGGTCTACCCGAACGTGCTGGAGTTGCGCCGCTACGATCTCTTGGCCCGTAAGGGGCTGCTCTACGAACATGGTCTACGCCCGGCGCGGGTCTACGGCCAAGGCGGCGAGTTTGCGCGGCTGCGCGAGTACACGCCCGACGACGAGTTCCGCCGGATCAACTGGAAGGCCACCGCCCGCCGGGGCAAGCCGATTGCCGCCGAGATCGAGACCGAGCGCAGCCAGCATGTGATCTGTATGATCGACACCGGTCGCCTGATGGCCCCGCCCCTGGGCGAGATCGCCAAGCTCGATTATGTGATCAACACCGCCCTGCTGCTCAGCTACGTGGCCGCGCTCAAGGGCGACCACGTGGGCATGCTCACCTTCGCCGACGAAGTCGGGGTCTTCCTGGCCCCGCAGCGCGGGCGCGCCCAGTTCCAGCGTATGATCGAGGCGCTCTACAACGTGCAGGCCCAGCCTGTCGAGGCGGATCACGCCGTGGCCCTGGGCTACCTCCAGCGCAAGGTGCGCCGCCGCTCGCTGGTGATCCTCTTCACCGACCTAGCTACCCCCGACGCGGCGCGGCCCCTGATCGCCCACATGGCCCGCCTCGGACGTCAGCACCTGCCCGTCTGCGTGACGATCAGCGACCCCAACGTGCGCGCGGCGATCGGCAGGCCGGTCGCCGATGGTCAGGCGGCCTACACCCGCGCCGTGGCCGAGCAGTTGCGCGACGAGCGCCAGGCCATCCTCGACACCCTCAGCCGCAGCGGCGTCATCCCGATCGACGTTCCCGCCGATACGCTCACCATCTCGGTCGTCAACACCTACCTGCGATTGAAGGCCCAGGGGCGTCTGTAGAGGCGAGGCATGTGGGCTTGCCGCTTTGCGCTAGGCCCACATGCTTCGCCCCCACGGCCTGTAGTTTTTTGTGCCCGAAGACGCAATCAGGAGAGGCATCTTAACGCTCTGTTGCGAAGGATATTCATCACAGCAAATGGCTACCTGTTATGCTCAATATAGCTATATTAGTACTAGCAGATGCTGTAGCACGCAGAGAGGGGAAGATCCATGGCCCGTCCCAAACGCCCGCCACACCCGATGTTGCGAGTTGCGCGCGCACATCTGAACAAGCTGGCCCCCGAGTTGCGCAACGCGCGGCTGCGCCTGCGCCAACTCGACGGCCCGCCAGGTTCGCCACGCTTCGCCGTATCGGTTGATATGTGTCGTGAGGACGTCCCGTGTGTGAACGGCGTCACCGAAGTCGAAAAGTGCCCGGTCTTCGCGTGTTCCCAGCGGCGCGCGATCCGGCTCCTCCTCAGCCGCGAGGGCGAGCTGCGCCAGGTGATCAACGATGATCTTCGCTGGGAGAAATAAGGAGGCGCATGTGTATCGGCATATTCTCGTCCCACTCGATGGCTCGGCCCTGGCCGAGCAGGTGCTACCCCACGTCCACGCCCTCGCCGCAAACGAAGGCACCACCCAGGTGACGCTACTGCGGGCTGTGCCGCCAGTGTTCACCACCAGCGTCGACTACAGTGGCCTGATGGCCAGCGACATTACGGATAGCATGCTTACCCTCGAGCACGAGGCCGAGGCATACCTGGAGGGCGTGGCCGATACCTTCCGCGTCGAGGGCTACACCGTCAATACCGAGGTGAGCGCGATGCCGGCGGCTGAGGCCATCCTCGACTACGCCGAGGCCCAGCACGCCGACCTGATCGCCATCGCCACCCACGGGCGCAGCGGGATCAGCCGCTTTGTCTTCGGCAGCGTCACCCAGAAGGTGGTACAGACGGCGCCCGTCCCCGTACTGGTCATCCGCCCCAAAGCCGTGTAGGGGCAAGGACGCAGTAGCGCCACGCTGCTGCGTCCTCACTTGCGCGCAGTCGAGAGTACCTCGCAGCCGCCCGCCGTGATCAGGGCCAGATCCTCGATCCGCACCCCGCCCCAACCCTCCAGATAGATCCCAGGCTCGACACTGATCACATTCCCCGCCTGAAGGCGCGGGCCGCTCTGCTCCTGACCCGCCGCCGCCCGCCGCAGCGACGGCCCCTCGTGGATGTCGAGCCCCACGCCGTGGCCGAGGCCATGGCCGAACTGTTCGCTGTAGCCGGCGGCGGCGATATGCTCACGGGCCAGGGCATCGACCGCGTTGCAGCGCAGCCCCGGATGCAGTCCGGCCAGGGCGCGGCGCTGGGCCTCAAGGACAATCGCGTAGATCTCCCAGAACTTCGCGTCCGGCTCGCCGATGCAGATGGTGCGGGTCAGGTCGGCGTGGTAGCCATCGAGCCGGGCACCCATGTCGATCACGATTGGCCTGCCCGTGCCGAGGGTGTCGTTGCCGGGGCAGGCGTGGGGCAGGGCGCTGTTCGGCCCAGCGGCCACGATGATCGGGAAGGCGAGCGCGTCGGCACCGCCCTCGCGCATGGCCACCTCCAGCATCCACGCCGCTTGGCGCTCGCTCATCTCCGCGCGCAACTGCGGGATCACCGCCGTGATCGCGGCGTCGGTGATCGCAATCGCGCTGCGCAGGGTGGCCAGTTCCCCAGATTCCTTCACCTCGCGCAGCGCCTCCACGATACCCTCCACCGGATCAAGCTCCACCGGCGAGTCGAACAGAGCCTTGGCAAGCGCGTAGTGATCCGCCACGCTCACGTGGGCGGCCTCGAAGCCCACCATGCGCAGATCCAACTCGCCCGCCGTCTCGGCCAGCAGGACGGCCAGCGGGCGGTCGGGGCTGACGATCTCGCGCAGGCTAAAGGCGGGTGCCTCGCGCCCGGCCTGGATGATGTAGCGCCCGTCGGTGAAGAGTATGGCCGCAGCGGCGGTGATCAGCAGGGTGCCGTTCGACCCGCTAAACCCGCTGAGGTAGCGCCGGTTGGCGGGAGCGCTCACCAGCAGGGCCGACAGCCCACGCTCGCCCATCGCCGCCCGCAGGCGGGAGAGTCGGTCGTTCATGATAGCTCACTTCCTCTGATATTCAGTGCGGTTGTAACGTCGCATCCGGCGGGGGTTGGGGGTGGCAAAGCCACCTCCGAACGATCTTTTTTGGTTAGTTTTTGGCGGTTTTGCCGCCAAAAACTAACCAAAAGCGAGGTCTGGAGCACAGCCCCAGCAACATTGCATCAGCCCGGCTGCGCATTGTATCACAGAGTATCGTATCAATGATCATCGGGATAATGTTATGTTTGTGACGGTGGATGCGGCTGCAACCGTGGCCGAGGCCGCCGGGAAGGCTGTGCGCGTGGGCGACGCCGTGCGCGTGGGCGACGCCGTGCGCGTGGGCAACGCCGTGCGCGTGGGCGACGCCGTGCGCGTAGGGGTACGTGTCGCCGTTGCCGTGCGGATCGCCGTCGCCGTGCGCGTGGGCAATGCCGTGCGCGTAGGGGTACGTGTCACCGTCGCCGTTGCCGTGCGCGTGGGCAATGCCGTGCGCGTGGGCGACGCCGTGCGCGTAGGGGTACGTGTCACCGTCGCCGTCGCCGTGCGGATCGCCGTTGCCGTGCGGATCGCCGTCGCCGTGGGCGGGATATTCGTCGCCGTCGCTGTGCGTGTGGGAACGACGGTAGTACTACCAGAATTCGTCAGCACACCAGCCGAAACCGTCGTGCTATCACGAACGAGCAGATAGCTGTAGATCTCGTCCTCGGGTGCCATCCAGATCTCATTTGTCCCACCGGGGCCATAATGCGTATAGGCGTAGGCAAGCACCGGATCCAGAGTCGCCTCGTGCGAACCGTGAGTGAGCGTATTAAACCAGAAATGCTGCCCAGTCCCGGCATTGGTCGACATCCAATCGAACACCTGGGTTGCTGAAGTGTCCGCCTCAATAGACAAATCGCGCCCGAGGGTGAAGTCCGCCGAGGTAAAGCCAGTGGCCGTCGTTGCACCGGCGGTATAGGTGGTCCCATCAATATTCATGAGCGAGGGCGACCCCGAGCCAAGCTCATCCACCAGGAGGGTCGTCGAGCCATTGCGCAACGAGCGAAAAATTCCATCGTAGGTCGCATCAAAGCAAGGTGCGGCAAACGAGATCACCACATGGTCGGGATGTGTGCTTGCGTTCACGGCCTGCTGCACCACCGCGAGACCATCGATAACCTCCGCCGCCGTTTGGCCACCATAGCAAGCATGTGACCACGTATGATCGCCGATGTTCCAGCCCTGGTTGATCAGCCCCACGAGCCCAGGCTGATCGATGATCCACCCCGGCTCCTGTCGTGTCGGCGAGACATCCTTCCCGATCATAAACAAGGATGCGCGCCAGCCTTTGGCCGTAATCAAGTCGATCTGTTTCTGGAGGTTGACGTTGTCGTCCATCCCATGCGACCACGCCCACGCCTTATGATCTTTCAGCGATGCCTTATTCACCGTAATATTCGCAGACGGCTGATCAGAAGCAAACGAGATCACAACCTGTCCAGTCTGACTGCTAGAGAAGACCACGTCGCCGGTTGTCAAGTTATACGTGCTCGATGGAACCGCAGATCCGTTAATCGTCACCAATGGGCTACTCACCGTCCCCAGGTGAACAACGTAGGTCATATCTTTGTAGAATAGCGCGGGGAGCGCACTACGGCTGACGCTAAAGGTGTACTCGTAGGCGATGACACTCTGGGCAGCGGTTGGCGTTCCCGCAACACCAGCAATAAGAACGAGGATGATGATGAAAACAGGTATTCCATTGCGGATGTTATACACAGTAGTATTATCTCCTATACGATATCGAAATCGAATATAACGTACATGTATTATAACCGTATCATATGAAAAGTAAAATAGCAAAAAATACATCCAACAATCCTCTTGGATCCGGGAAGAGGAGTCACGGCTTCCGCCGACGAAAGCCCTGACTCCTCCTTCACAACCGGAATAGGACTGCGATATTGTGTATAAAAATGACAGCGTACGCGCAAAGCGTACTTTTTCTGAATACTTGACATAACATTTCAGCGTGCTGCATATATTCGCTGGTTCTCGCAGTGGCCGGGCGGCAGGGCTGATGCAAACGCCCCAGACCGCGCTTTTGGTTAGTTTTGGGCGGCTTTGCGGCCAAAAACTAACCAAAAAAGATCGTTCGGGGGTAGCTTTGCCACCCCCAAACCCCCGCCGGAGGCGACTGTGCAACCGCCCTGGGCCGGGCGGTTGCACAGAGTACCGCCCTGCGCTATACTCGGGAAAGCTGGACGCCGATCACGTGCCAGCGCATGCCCGTGGTGTTCGGCACATTGTTGGGATCAGGAGTGGTGCGATGGAACGGGTTCGCGCACATGTGTTTATCTCGGGTCGGGTTCAGGGAGTCAACTTTCGGGCCTACATGCGCGACCGGGCGCGGGAGGCAGGCGTAGAAGGCTGGGTTTGCAATCTGAATGATAGCCGGGTCGAGGCGATCTTCGAGGGCTCGCGCCCCGCAGTGCAAAAGCTGGTGAGTTGGTGCTACAGCGGCCCCGTGCATGCGGAGGTGGCAAAGGTCGAACTCACCTGGGAAGCGCCTACGGGAAAAGAGGGTAGCTTCAGCATCCTCTGGTAGCGCTGTCCGGCGAGGACGCTTGCGCACCGCACCTTCAGCGCCCCTCGCAACCGTTCCGGTGACACAGCCGTCTAAGCCATAACGATCATCGATGTGAAAGGGCGTGCTGATGCAACAATCCCGCTGGAAGCTTGCCACCAGCATGCTGATAAGCCTCGGGATCCTTGCCCTTGCCTTCCTCAACCGGGGCTGGATTATGGAGGCGTTTGACCTCCTGCGTGAGGCGCGACCAGTCTGGCTCATCCTTGCCTTCGCCCTAATCGGGTTGAGCTACCTCGTAAGCTCCCAGGTCTTCAATGTTGTCCTGCGCTCGCTCGGCTACCGGATGAGCCTGATGCGGCTGTGGGCCACTGCCCTGGTGGCGATTGTGGTCAGCCAGTCTGTGCCGGCTGGCGGCGTGGGCAGCTATGCCTTCCTGATGAGTAACTTCACCCGTCGCGGCATCTCGTCCGGCGAGGCGGCCCTGATCGCCTCGCTCGAGACCTTGAGCTACGCGGTCTCGATGTTGCTGATCTTCACCTTCAGCCTGTTCTATCTGGCCGGCCGTGGCCTGGCCACCGGCGAGTCGAGCTATGTGGCGGCGATCATCGGCGTGACCCTGATCAGCACGGTGGCCTTCGTCCTTACCCGCAGCGAGGCGACCATGCAACGCTGGCTGCGCGGGCTGAAGAATGGCTTGGCCCGGCTGCTCGGCCAGCGCTGGGGCGACGGCTGGATGAGTCGGATCGTCACCGACCTAACCCGAGGCCGTGCGCTGCTCTCTAGCCGCCGCCGCGATGTGGCGCTCCTCGTGATCATCCAGATCACCGCGCTGAGCGGCCACAGCTTGGCAATGCTGCTGGTACTGCATAGCCTCGGCGTCAGCACTACCTTCGGCGCGGTGATGGCCGCCTTCGGCATCGCCCTGATCACCTCCACCTTCAATGTGCTTCCCGGCGGCGGCGGCACCGTTGAGGCCGCCCTGGTGGCCGTCCTCAGCCAGCTTGGCGTTGGTCCGGCAGCCGTGCCGGCGGCGATCATCTTCCGCCTCTTCAACTTCTGGCTGGCCGCGCCGATCGCCACCGCCTGCTACCACTGGCTCATGCACGAGGAGGTGACGCCCCTCGTCTCGCGCTATCGGGTCGGTGAGGCTACCGCGCCACACGCTGAGTAGGGCCACCTGACCACCATAAGGGCGCAGCAGTCGCTTAACGACTGCTGCGCCCTTATGGTGTCCGCTGGATGGGGGTTTCCCTAGCTAGGCCACAGCGGTCGGCTGGTCGTCACGGCGAAACCAGCGCTGCCACTCGCGATGCTCCCAGACCACCAGCAACTGGGCGGCGTTGAAGATTGACGAGTAGGTGCCGCTGATCAGGCCGATCAGCAGGATCGCCACAAAGTTACGGATGCTCTGCCCGCCGAAGAGCAGCAGCGCCGTGAGGGTGAAGAGCGTCGTGATCTGCGTGTTGATCGAGCGCGGCAGGGTCTGCACGATGCTGTGGTTGACGATGTTGTCGAAGATCTCGCCAGATCGCTGGCTGATCAGATTCTCGCGGATGCGGTCGAAAACCACGATCGTATCGTGAACCGAGAAGCTGAGAATTGTGAGCAGAGCGGTCAGGAAGAGCGCGTCAACCTCAAGCCCAAAGAAGGTACCCAAAATTGCGGCAACGCCGAGAACCAGCAGCACATCGTGGAGCATCGCCACGAGCGCGCACACGCCGTAGCGTAGCGGGTGCGGCGCCTGACGGAAGGCCCAGGTTAGATAGAGCAGAATAAACAGCGAGGCACCAAGCACCGCGATAACCGCGCTGCGCGTACTCTCCTGGCTCACCGTCGGGCCGACGTTCTCCAAGCGTTCGCGGGTCACCTCCCCGAAGGCTGTCTTGAGCGCAGCGAACACCGTGTTGATCTCGCTGTTGAGGTCGGTAGTGCTCAGCGAGCGCGTACGCACCAGCACCTCGGCGGCGGGCTTGCCATCCAGCGTGGCCGAACTCAGTTGCACCAGCGCGCCCTCAAAGCCATTCTTCGTAAAGACATCGACGATGGCGTTGGTGTCCACGTCGGCTGGGAGCTTGCCGGGGAAACGCAGATCCCAGAGCGAGCCGCCGCTAAAGTCGATGCTCGGGCGCAGGCCAATCCGAAAGCTCCCGGTGGTGATCAGCGGGTGCAGCAAAAGAAAGTAGAGCCCCGGCAGAATGACTAGCAACGATATGGTGAACCACCAGTAGCGGTGGCGGACGAGGTTTTCCATGGCGGTGTCCTGTATCCAGTCTGCGGTGAGCTACATCGCCTCGGCGGTCGTGGCGGGTTCGGCTGATGGCGTACTGCGCCGGTCGATCCCAAAAAGCCAGGCGTTCCGCTCGCTGAACACTGGCGCGGCCAATCGCAGGAAGGTGCGGGTGACGACAATGGCGGTGAACAGGCTGACCACAATGCCCAGGAAGAGCGTGATCGCAAAGCCCTTGATGATGCTCACCCCGAAGCTGTTGCCGAAGAGGAACAGCACAATGCTGGTGATGATCGTCGAGGCGTTCGAGTCGCGGATGGCTGGCCAGGATTCCTCGAAGCCAAGCTCAAGCGCGGTGCGAATATCGCGACCGCGTCGGTACTCCTCGCGCAGGCGGGCGAAGATCAGCACGTTGGCGTCTACCGCTAGGCCGATCGACAGGATGAAGCCCGCGATGCCCGGCAACGTCAGGGTGATCGGGATCAGCCGATAGATCGCAAAGCTGATCGCGGTGTAGATCATCAGGGCCAGAGCCGAGAGGAAACCGGGGAGCCGGTAGAACAGCACCATGAACAAGGCCACCACGATCAGGCCAGCGATGCCTGCGGTGACGCTGGTGTGTACCGAGTCCTGTCCGAGGGTTGCTGAAACAGTGCGGCTTGTCTCCACGCCCAGCGGGATGGGCAGGGCTCCATATTTCAACTGGTTGAGGATGCGATCACGACTCTCGGTATTATCCGTCTCAATAATGCCGGAGCCATTCGGCAGAGCCGCGTTGACTCTCGGGCAACTCACCACCGTACTGTCGAGGACAATACACATTGGCTTGCCGATGTTCGCCGATGTGAACTGCTCCAGACTACGCGCCGAGTTGCCCTTGAAGGCAAAGGCGACGGCTGGGATGCCGCCTAAGGTACCGCCCTGTGAGAAGGATGGCAGCACCGCGCTGGTATCAAGATCCTTGCCGTCAGTGATGCTCTGGTAGATCGGGCCAGTCGCAACGGTAGGCGTCAGCGTGGCCGTGCCAGAGACCGGGTTTGTATTCGTTAGCTTCGCCGCCGGGTTTGGGTTGCCCGTGGTGCGAACCAGCGTCCCGGTGAGGATGTACTGACCCTGGGAGTCGATGAACTCTAGGCGGCCGGTGCCGCGCAGCGTTTCAACCGCCTGATCAGGGTTTTCTACACCCGGCAACTCAACGATGATGCGGTTATTGCCCGCCACCTGCACCACCGTCTCGCCGACACCGAGGCCATTGATCCGGCGCTCAATCACCCCAGCCGCCGTCTGCATCTCATCCTTTGTGACGGTAGCGCTGGTTGTCTGCAGCAGCACCTGGATGCCGCCCTGGAGGTCAAGGCCGAGGCGGAAGCGCACATCGCGCCCAAGGAAGCTCTGGCTAGGGGCGAAATTGATGAAGAGCGCCACTCCAGCGACAATCGCGATCAGCAACAGAGAGTAGAGATCTCGGCTACGCACAATAAACCACCCGATTCCGTTGTGAGTTGATTGCAAACCGCGCCATTATAGACGTGGCTAGGATGAGTGTCAATCTATGAGTTGTCTCGCGTTTGGGCAGATTCGCCGCCCAAACGCGAGACAACGTAGGTTTGGGACGCAGCACCAAAGGTGTTGACGTGGCCCCGCTGATCCGCTACTTCCCGGTGGCACGCAGGGCGGCGTCAATCGTACTCGCCAACTGACTCGCGTCCACCTGCTGGCCATTCACGTCAAACGTCGGGGTGGCACTGATCCCGGCGGCTTCCGCCGTCTGCGCCGACTCACCTATCACTTGGCGGTTCGCCCCGCTGCTCAGGCAGTTGTCGAAGGTGCTGCGGCTCAGTCCAAGCTGGCCAGCATAGCTGCTAAAAATGGTCGCGGGCGAACTTATCTCTGCCCACTGATCCTGGTTGAGGAACAACATCTCGTGCATCTGCCAGTACTTGGCCTGATCCTGATCGCCGGCACAGCGGGACGCCTCGGCAGACACCTGGGAGTTTCGATGCATCGTCAGCGGCATCTCGTGATAGATGAACTGCACCTTGCCGGTGTTCACATAGTCACGATCAATGATCGGAGCCAGGCTCTTCTCGTAGAAGGCGCACGAGGGGCACTGGAAATCGCCGTATTCGGTCACCTTGATACTGGCCTTGGGATTACCCTTATAGTAGTGGCCATCGGCGGTGCGCCCGATCGCTGCGGTGACCGGGGTTGCGGCGCTTTCGCTCGGTTTGCCTCTGAGGGCGAACACTCCCGCAAATCCAAGCACGAGGATCAGCACCCCGCCAATAATCAGGTAAAAGGTCGTCAGCGGACGACGGCTGTTACGCGCAACTTTCCGACCGCGCTGGCCCTGAACACTCATGGGTCGCTCCTGAATTTCCGAATCCAGTTTTCAGCTTGTGAGACACAGGTGGGGAACACGATCATATGAGGCATTATAGCGGGGCGGGGGGCGGGGGTCAAACCATGCTTGGCCGCTCCAAGGGGATGTTGAGGATGCGATACGAGCGCGACCTCGCGACCTCGCCGTAATGTAACGTTGCTCTGCAGCTTGTCTGATGATTGAATCCCGGCGGCGCGCTACATGCGGCGGTGCCGACTTTCATAAAAAAGAAGCGGTTTTACTAATAAAACTCTTGGACATATAAAGCACCCTGTTGTATAATTGCCAAAGATTGTAAGCTATCTCTACTATGCGACAGCGTGTATGCCATTCGGATGCTCCAGCCAGATCTAGGGCTGTACACCGAGAGGTAGGCGCGGCGCTTTGTTTTTATGTGTAGCGACGTATACCGCGTGGGGATGCCTCACCGCTCGCTAGGATGTCCAGGGAGGTCACGATGACCAGTGCCGGTACCACCCCAGCCGTCGCAGCTCGACGACCTGATGGTACGCCAGTCAGTGGTTCTTTGATCGAGCTAGCCCCCGACTCGATCAGTACACCGCTTCGCCCCGTCGAGTCAATTCGTCCGCTTAAGCTTCTCCTGATCACGCCAAAAGGCAAGAAGGAGGAGGATACCAGTCAGAAGGCGCTCTTCTCGATGGCGGTAGGCGTGCTGGTGAGCATTACGCCACCACAGCATGTGATCGAACTGACCGACGAGATCTTTGGTGATGTGATCAACTACGATGGCGGCTATGACATGGTCGGCATCACCACACGCACGCTGAATGCCACCAGGGCCTACGAGATCGCCGACGGCTTCCGCGCCCGTGGTACGCCGGTGATTCTCGGCGGTGTCCACGTCTCGTTCAACTACGACGAGGCCCATGCCCACGCCGACTGCGTGGTCAGCGGCGAGGCCGAAAACCTCTGGACGACTCTGCTCCAGGATCTGGCCGACGGCACGCTCCAGCGCCGCTATGATGCTCCCAATTTCCCTCCGGTCAATGATGTGCCGGAGATCGACTATGAGCGCATTTTTCGCTGTAGTCAGCGCGGCCAGGTCGACTCGCGCAAGTCGATCCCGATCTATATCACTCGCGGATGTCCCTTCACCTGCTCGTTCTGCGTCACCCCGAACTTCACTGGCCGGCTCTACCGCATGCAGACACCCGAGGCCATCCGCGCGCAGATCGCCACCGCTAAGCGGGTCTGGTTCCGCGAGACGCGCTATGGCAAAAAGCCCTGGTTCATGTTCACCGACGAGAACCTGGGTGTGAACAAACAGCGTATGTGGGATGTCATGGAGGTTCTGGCCACGTGCAACATCCGCTTTAGCAGCTTCATCAGCCTGAAGTTCCTCGATGACCTGAAGACGGTTAAGCTGCTGGTGAAGGCGGGTTGCGCGATGGCGATGGTCGGCTTCGAGTCGATCAACCAGGAGACGCTCAAGGCGTATAACAAGGGTCGGATCAACACGGCCGCCGACTACGCACGGATCATCGCCGACTGTCGCAAGGCGGGGCTGCCCATCCAGTGCAATTTCCTGGTCAACCCCGCCATCGACACCTACGAAGATATGGCCGCCACAATGAAGTTTGTGGTCGAGAATGCCCTGGTTATGCCGATCTCCTCCATCCTTACGCCCTACCCCGGCACACAGCTGTATCTCGACTATAAGGCCCAGGGTCTGGTGGTCGATGAGGACTGGGATAAATACACGGCCCACAACCTCGTGGTGCGCTGTGAGCGCTACGATCCCTACGATTACCAGATCAAGTACATGGAGTACTTCCTGGGCATGTTCACCTGGCGGGCCAACATCCGCCGCGTGCGGATGAATAACAATAAGCTGATCACCACGGTGACGAGCCTGGCCTTCCGGCGCAACCTGCGGGATCAGCTCGAAAACTGCAAGCATGGCCCGCGCCGTCCCCTGGCCCAGGATAACCTGCCCCCCCCACCGCAGCGTGCGGTTTCAAGCGAGCCGGTCGAAACGGCCTGAGGGCCCGTCACATTAGCGGAAGAGGTTCTGCATGAGCATGGTTGTTGACCCAGAGATCGTAGCGCAGACTCGCAAGCCGTTTGTCGCCCCCACCAAGCGGAAGAAGTGGCTGATCATCCAGCCAAAGAGCAACACGCCGCTGATGGTCGACTCGGGCAAGGTGAGCATGCCGCTCAATCTGATGATGGTCGCCACAATGGCGAACACGAATTTTGATATCGACTTCCTCGACGAGCGCATCGGCGACGAGATCCCCCAGGATTTCTCCGAGTACGATGTGATCGCCATGACGTCGCGCACGCTCAACGCGACGCGGGCCTATGCGATTGGCGACCGCGCCCTCGCCCAGGGCAAGAAGGTGATCCTCGGCGGCGTCCACCCTACGATGCAGCCCGAAGAGGCTATCCAGCACTCCAGTACGGTGGTCTTCGGCGAGATCGAGTCGATCTATGAGCAGCTAACCCAGGATATCTACGAGAATACCCTCAGGCCGATCTACAAGCCTGCGCCGGAGGAGGGCTGGAAGCCGCTCACCGAGATGCCGCGCCCCGACTTTCGCTTTACCCGCAGATCAAAGCACGCGAAGAACTACTCGCAACGCCTGCCGCTGCTCGCCACCAAAGGCTGCCCCGTCGGCTGCAATTTCTGCTGCACCCCGCGTATCTATGGTAAGACCTTCCGCACCCGCGAGGCGGATCATATGCTTGCGGAGATCAAGGCGCACCAGGATCACGCTGGCAAGACGGATCTGCGCTTCTCGTTCATGGACGACAATATCTGCTTCAAGCCAGCTTACGCCAATGAGCTTTTCAACGCTATGGTGGGCGTGGGTGCGAAGTGGAACGCGAATATCTCGATGAACTTCCTTGAGAAGCCTGAGTTCGTCGAACTGGCGGCCACCGCTGGCTGCGAGATGTTCAATGTCGGCTTTGAGTCGGTCTCGCCCGAGACGATTAAGTATGTCCACAAGGGCTCGAACCGGGTATCAAACTATGAAGAGGTGGTCGCCAACGTCCACAAGCAGGGCATTGCCATCCAGGGCTACTTCATTTTCGGCTTCGATACCGACACCAACAGCAGCTTTCAGCACACCTTCGACTTTATTATGAAGAACCGGATCGAGTTTCCGGTCTTCACCATCGCCACCCCTTTCCCCGGCACGCCCTGGTTCGAGGAGATCAAGCCACGGATCACCCACTTCGACTGGGATAAGTACGACACCTTCCACTACATGTACGAGCCGGCCAAGATCGGGCGCGAGCAGTTCCTCAAAAACTTTATTAAGGTTCAGCGTGCGGTCTACTCGTGGCCGGGGATCTATAA
>SESH01096482.1_pt1 | contig 13679 bp, 13 predicted proteins | sample 3171561 | NCBI WGS metagenome assembly SESH01 (sample SAMN10866947, study PRJNA518727) | freshwater metagenome | biome: subpolar coniferous forest; feature: holomictic lake; material: water; isolation source: holomictic Lake 442 2011 16.5 m and 2014 13 m | place: Canada: near Kenora, Ontario
TACCCGCGGCCGCGCTTGCTGCGGGTGGGCTTTTCGTCGTCGTCCTTGTCCTCGTCGTCCTCGTCGCCGTCCTTCTCTTCCTTCTCCGGCTTTTCGTCGTCGTCCTTGTCCTCGTCGTCGTCCCACTTGAGCGAGGCGTCGCCCTTCAGCTTCTCCTCCTCGCCTTCCTCCACCTCGGGCAGGTCATCCTCATCGTCCTCGGCGGCACCCTTGCGGGGCTCCTCCTCGTCATCGCCGTGGCCGGCGGGCATGAAGTCGAGGATGGCGGTGATTTCCTGGAACAGGTGGACGGACTTGCCCTCGATGAAGTCGTTGTTCTGCTCCTCGCGGAGCTGGTCCTCGACCTCGTCGATGGTCAGCTTTTCCTCGAAGTCGAGGAGGTCGTTGAGCAGCTTGACCCGCAGGCGGGTGATGTGGTCGAGGAAGTCGGCGTAGGGCCCGTTTTCCTCGTCGATCACGTCCGGCAGGGCGAAGAGTTTTTCCTCGGATTCCAGCAGCGGCTGCTTGGTGCGGGCGAGGCGCACGCGGCCCTTGCCCAGGTCCTTGGCGATGCGGAAAGGGATGAAGGCGCGCTCAAAGAGGTTGGAGTCGAAGCCGTATTCGCGCAGCGGCTCGACCAGCTCGATGATGTGATCCACCTGGCGGGGGTCGATGATGCTCAGCCCGTCCACGTCCCAGTGGACCGGATCGCTGATTTCGCCGACCCACCAGTTGTGGTCTTCGCCGAGCCGGACAATGCACCATTCAAGTTGAGGAGATCCTTTGGCCATAGTGTTCTAAATTGGCTGCACGAAAAGGGCTGCTTTCACGCCTTGTCAAATCCTGAAACGCATATTCTGGAAAAATCTTCGTTTCCCTGCGGGCGGCGGAAAATTTCGGCGGCAGAGTGGGCCGGGGGGGTGAAATAACAAGACCAAAAAAATCCCGGCCCGGGACCCCGGTGCGGAGCGTGCGATTTGTCCCGGCGAGGAGGCCACCCCGCGGACGTCGTGGCGCGGGAAACGCGCCGATCGGACGGGCCGCCCCCGGGCGCGGCGAGACGAGACAATCTATGCCACGGTCCGCCCCCGCGCGGTGCTTGTAAGTTTCGCCCTGATGGCCACAGTGCGCGTCCATGGGCTGGCTCTACCAACATGCAATCAAACCGGCGCTGTTCCGCCTCGAGCCGGAGCACGCCCACGAATGGGGCGTGCACGCCCTGGCCCTGCTGGGGCGGGTGCGGCCGTTGTGCGCGGCGCTCGAGCGCTGGCACCAGCTGCCGGCGGCCGCCCACCGGCCGGTGGCGTGCTGCGGCCTGCAGTTTCCCAACGCGGTCGGGCTGGCCGCCGGCTTTGACAAGAACGGCTGGGCCTGGCCCGCCGCCGCCGCGCTGGGCTTCGGGCACGTGGAGATCGGCACCGTCACCTTCCAGGCGCAGCCCGGCAATCCCCGGCCGCGGGCCTTTCGCTATCCCGCCGAGCAGGCGGTGATCAATCGCATGGGCTTCAACAACGCCGGGGCCGCGGCCCTGGCCGCCCGCCTGGCCCGGCTGCCCGGCCCGGGCCGGCGCCGGATTCCCCTCGGCATCAACCTCGGCAAAAGCAAGGTCGCGCCCCTCGAGCAGGCGACGGCGGATTATTTGGGCAGCTTTCATCTGCTGGCGGACCATGCCGATTACCTTGTGGTGAATGTCAGCAGCCCGAACACCCCCGGGTTGCGCGAGCTGCAGGACGCCGCCTGGCTCAAACCCCTGCTCGCCGCGCTGGTGGCCGCCAACCAAAACCGCGTCCGGGCCGGCCAGGTCCGCCGGCCCCTGCTGCTGAAGATCGCGCCCGACCTTTCCTTCCCGCAGATCGACGCCGCCCTCGGGGTGATCGATGAGCTCAAGCTGGACGGCATCATCGCCACCAACACGACCCTGGCCCGGCCCGGGGCCCTGGCCAACGCCAACCAGGCCGGCGGGCTCAGCGGTGCGCCGGTGCGGCGCCGCTCAACCGAGATCATCAACTACATCGCGCGGGCCACGGCGGGTCGCCTGCCCATCATCGGCGTCGGCGGCATCATGGACGAGGCCGGCGCCGGCGAGAAAATGGACGCCGGGGCGACGCTGGTGCAGCTCTACACGGGCTTGATCTACCGCGGACCCTTCTTCGCCGCCGAGGTCGCCCGCGCCCTGGCGGACCGACAGCGGAAGTAGGCGGGGGAGGAGTCGCCCCGAAAAACACGAAACCGGTCATGACCAGAGTCGAATGATTACCGCGCGCCTACCCGCCTTCGCCAAGGCTTCGGCCGGCCCGTCACCAACCGGGAGCCGCGCCGGAGCTGCCAAGCGAAGGCGGGTAGGCGCCTTGAGAGCGACTCGTGCCGTCGCATATTTTGTGTTTTTCGTGGCCAAGGATCGGGAGCATATCTGCCGCCGAGGCCAAGAACTCAGACAGCGTGACGGCAATAAGCGCAGGGCGGGTTTTGCCTCAGGCGGAGTCAAGCAGTTGAGCCGCATTTCACTCGAAAACGGCCGCACTAATATAGGTGGAGCGTGCTGACCTCAGCGCGCTTCAGGGCGTCCGCACCCCAACCAGCGTGTTGGGGTCAACCCGCTCCACCTTCAACTGAATGATTCCGCCTTAGGCGTATTTTTCCGGCCAAACCCTTTCCGGGCACTCGCGTCAGCGGACGCGCACGTTCAACCAAAAAATGCACAGAAATGATTGTCGCACTCGCCGCGAGAGTATTCGATGCTCAGTTCATGAAGGGGCAGCATGAACACACTGGCCAACTCCCGGCCCCGCCGAAGTCGCTGCCGGGTGGGGCGGCCCCCGCGAATCCGGCCGGGCTTGATCGTGCCGGGGATCCCATTCCCGGCGCGTTGCCGGCGCTCCCTTCCGACCTGAAGGGGCGCAAGATTCTGGTCGTCGACGACCAGTCCCTGAATCGGAGAATTCTGCAGCAAATCCTCCAGTCGGCTGGATTCACGGTCATCGAGGCCGATTCCGGCGAGGCGGCCCTCGCCCGTTATGGGGAATCCCCGCCTGATCTGGTGTTGCTCGACGTGATGATGCCCGTGCTGAGCGGCTTCGACACCTGCCGCGAGCTCAAGCGGCGCTACGGGGCCGCCTGCGCCCCCATCATCTTTGTCACCGCCAAGACCGAGGCGGCCGATGTGCTCGAGGGGTTGGATGCCGGCGGGGTCGACTACCTGCCCAAGCCGGTCCGGGCCAAGGAGGCGCTCGCGCGGATTCGCGTCCACGTCCAGAATCGGCTCCTGATGGAGGAGCTCACCCGGGCGAACGCCGCCAAGAACAAATTCCTGGGCATGGCCGCGCATGACCTGCGCAGCCCGCTCGCCACCATCCGCGGCCTGACCGAGTTCCTGCAGGAAGGCGCAGTGGGGCCGATGACCACCGATCAGCTGGATCTGGTCGCCACCATGCACACCGCCGCCGTGGGCATGATCGACCTGGTGAACGAATTGCTGGATGTGGCCACGATTGAGGCCGGCGAACTGAAGCTGCACCGCGCGTGGCATCAGATCGGGGAGCCGATCAGCCAATCCATCGCGCAGATGAAGCTCGATGCGGCCAAGAAGCAGACCCGGATCATCTACGATACCAGCTGCAAGGTCCCCGCCCTGATGGTCGACGCCAACAAGCTGCGGCAGGTCGTCGACAATCTGCTGAGCAACGCCATCAAGTTCTCCCCGCCCGGTTCCACCATCCGGGTTGGCCTGTTCCTGGCTCCGGCCCTGGGGCAGGGGGGCTTCTGCGTCCAGGACATGGGCCCGGGCATCGCGGACGCCGACCGGGACAAGCTGTTCAAGGACTTCAGCCGGCTCTCCGCCCAGCCCACCGCCGGCGAGAAAAGCACCGGGCTGGGTCTGGCCATCTGCCTCAAGATCGTCCAGGCCCTGCAGGGCTCAATCACCGCGACCAATCTTCCCGCCGGCGGTTGCGAGTGGCGCGTCTCCCTTCCCCTCCCCTCATGATCAAAAGCGCAAAAATCCTCCTCGTCGACGACGAGCCCCACATCCGCAAATATGTCAGCCTGATCCTGCGCCAGATCAGCACCGGCCCCCTGTTTGAGGCCAGCAACGGCGAGGAAGCCCTGGCGGTCTATCAGCGCGAGAAGCCCGACCTGGTGCTGCTCGATATCAACATGCCCATCATGGATGGCATGGAGACCTTGCGGCAGCTGAAGCAAATCGATCCCGCGTGCGTGGTCGTCATGCTGACCTCGCTCGTGAACCGGAAAACGATCGAGGAGGCGCTGGCGCTGGACGCGGCGGGCTACATCCGGAAGGACACACCCAAGGAGGAGATTGCCAGCGCCCTGCGCGAATTATTTGCGGACGAGGCCAAACCGACGGAGCCAACCCCCTGAAGACCATGAGTGAAAAACCAGCAGCCACCACCGCGCTGACCGACTCGACCCCCATGGTGGCGGCCGAGGTCCGCTATTCCCTGCCCGAATTGCTCGCCGAAGTGAAGATCGAGCGCGCGGCGGCCGTCTTCGCCAACGAAAAAATGGAAAGCGAGGAGATCAAGAAACTCTTCAAATCGAAGGCAAAATCCCATGCCAAGAAAAAATAACAGCTTTCACGATCGCGTCTACTCGCACCCGGACTTTGACCGCCAGGCCGAATTCGCCGCGTTGGAGGCGCGCCTCGGCCCCACCCTCGAACTCGTCCAGGGGGTCATCGATGAGAAAATCCTGCCGCGGGAGGTCGCCTGCCGCTTTTGGGCGGACACCTTCGGCGTCGCCGCCGTCGACATCTACGCCTCGATCGTCACGGACGAGGCCGTGGCCCTGATTCCCCCCGAGGTGGCCCGGAAAACCAACGTGATGGGGCTCTACGTGGTGGACAAGGTGCTGACGATGGCGATGGCCGATCCCGGCGACACCGCGCTGGTCCAGCGGATGGAAAAGATCATCGGGGCGAAGGTCAGCCCGGTCTTTGCCATGCCGCTCGATCTGGCCGCGGCGATCAACATCCATTACTGCACGGAAAAAAACCTTGAGGAAAGCCTCAGCGAACTCGCCAAATCCGGCCTGTTCGACCGGTCCGACCTGCCCGCCGGCACCATTGCCGAGCTCGCCGAGACCGAGTCCATGATCAAGATCCTCAACGAGGTCATCTATTTTGCCCTGCGGGAGCGCGCCACGGACATCCACGTGGAGGCCCAGGAGACCCTGTGCCGGATCCGCTTCCGCATTGACGGCAACCTGCGCGAGATCGCCACCTATTCCCGCAAGATCCACCAGGCGCTCATCTGCCGGGTCAAGATCCTGAGTTCCCTGAATATCTCGGAAACCCGCTTCCCGCAGGATGGACGCTTCTCCATGCCGGTCGGCAGCCATACGGCGAACTTCCGGGTTTCCACCATCCCCTCCGCCTACGGCGAGAAGCTGGTCGTGCGGATCCTGGCCATGGCCGGCCAGAAGACCCTGCTCACCCTGGAGAAGATGATGGTCTCCCAGCGGATCCTCCAGCCGTTCAAGCGCCTCGTCAAAAATCCCAGCGGGATCATCTTTGTCACCGGCCCCACCGGCTCCGGCAAGACCACGACGCTCTACGCGGCGCTGCATGAGATCAACAACCCCGAGGTCAACATTTCCACCATCGAGGACCCGATCGAGATTCAGCTGGCGGGCGTGAACCAGAGCCAGGTCAACAGCCACATCGATCTCAAGTTTTCCACCATTTTGCGGGCCCTGCTGCGCCAGGACCCGGACGTGATTTTGATCGGCGAGGTGCGCGACCTGGAGACCGCGAAGATCGCCGCCGAGGCCGCCCTGACCGGACACCTGGTTTTCGCCTCGCTCCATACCAACACCGCCGTCCAGGCCATTGTGCGGCTGCTGGAGATCGGCGTGGCGCCCTACATGGTCGCGCCGTCCATCACCGGCATCCTGACGCAGCGGCTCGCGGCGCGCATCTGCGAGTCCTGCAAGGAGGCCTACTATCCGCCGCTCGAAACGCTGCGGAAATATTTCAAGGACGAGGGCCTGACCGAGGTGCCGTTTTATCGCGGCCGGGGCTGTCCGGCCTGCCGCGGCACCGGCTACAAGGGCCGCATCGCCTTCCATGAGTTTGTCCTCATGACCGAGGAGATCCGCATGCTCATCAGCGCGGGCCGCAGCGGCCAGGAAATTGCCGAGGCCGCCGCCAAGGTCGGCTACCGGAGCCTGCGCTATGACGGGCTGAAAAAGGTCCTGCTCGGGCTCACCACCATTGATGAGATCGAGCAGAACACCGCCTTTGAGGTGGCGACGTGAGGTCCGGCCTGCCGGTTATTTTCCCGCGCTTTTCTTGGCCAGCATTTCCTTGTTTTCGCTCCGACCAGCCCAGGTCGGTTCGCGGATCCGGGGAGTTTGAATTACCGCTGGATAAAGGGCAAAAAATGCACAGTGCCGCGAGTCATTACCGTGTAGACTGCGTCGGTCAGCGACCGGATATCTGACCGGGCTGTCTATGCAAAATATCGCCACTATTTATTCGCCGGCCTTCCCCGTAGCCACAGGCGTCCCTGCCTGTGGGATCGGGGGAACGCGCGAAACCCGACAGGCAGGGACGCCTGTCGCTACGGGGCAATCCGTTCGCGTAGCCACAGGCCTCCGTGCCTGTGGGATCGGGGGACCGCGTCAAACCCGACAGGCCGAGTCGCCTGCCGCTACGGTACCGGCATTCCGCGTTGCCCCCGGCTTCGTCCTCCTCGAAGTGGCCCTGATGCTGCTCGTGGTGGCGCTGGTCCTGGGCCTCAGCTTTACCCTCGCCGGCCGGGTTCTGCAGCGGCGGAATTGCGACCAGGTCGTCGCGGATCTGCGGGACTTTGCTGCGATCCATGCGGACTATTTCCAGCAGCGGCAGAGCTGGCCGCCCTCGACGGGGGAGGGCCTGGCCTTGCCGCCGCCCCTGGCGGATGCGCTCAAGGCGACGAACTGGTCACAACGCTCTCCCTTCGGCGGCAGCTACGGTTGGGTGAAGCCCGATCCGGCCGGGGTCCGGCCGGGGCGCGAGTGGGGCGGGGCGGGCGCGGTGACGCTCACGGCCTTTGCGCCCAGCTTTCCGCTGACCCTGACCCAGGCCGATTTGCGGTATATCGACCGCCAGTTGGATGATGGCAATCTCGCGACCGGTCGCTTCCGCACCGGGTTCAATGGCTGGCCGATCTACCTGGTGGAGGCCGTCAAACCGTGAGTTCCCATGTATAACGTCTCGCTCATCAACCTGACCGCGGACGCGCGCTCGGCGGGCGAATCGCTGGAGAGCCTGGAGCGGCCGCGCCTGACCACGGAGGCCCTGCGGGCCCTGCTGCAGAATTTCCGGGAGCTTGATGCGATTGAAAACGCCATGGCGGCCCCGGAAATCCGCGTGCGGGTCCGGCACGAGCGCTACGTGATTCGCACCGGGGAGAAGCGACTCATGCTGCATGATGCCCTGCAGCCCGAATTGCCCGCCCATGTGCTCACCTTGGACGAGATGATCGCGGAACTGGATGGCACGGCGGCGGCAGGCCGCCGCGCCCTGGCGGACCAAAAGACGCTGGCCGCGGCGGAAGCGATCCTGCCGCTGCCGCCGCCGCCCCGGCTCGCCCGCCCGGCCAGCAAGCCGCTCCTGCTGGCCCTGGGAGCCGTGGCGCTTGTCCTGCTCGGCGGAATTATCTTCCTGCACCTGGACCGGGGGCCAGCCACCGGCCCGGTGCCATTCGTGCCGGTGACGGCGGCCGAGATCGGAGAGCTGCGGCCGAAACTGACGGGCGTCTATCTGACGGGCAACCAACCCGGGCACCACGGGATTGTCTTCATCTCGGAACGAGAGGTGAAGCTGTTCGAGCTGAATGCGGTCACCGCCCCCAGCCTCGTTTATGCCTCCGTTGTCCTGGGTCGCAGCGGAGCCAAACTTGTGATGGCGACGGATCAGCCCGGCGGTGCCATCGAAGTCGTGGACCAGAACACGCTGACCTACTGCGGCGAAAATTACCGGCGCTTGCCGTAGCGGCCATGAGCTACCCGCACCCATCACTTGCGACCCGACAGGCCGGGACCCGCCTTTGCAGCACTACAGCGCGGCATGCGACGGCCGCCACACGGCATCCTGATTCGACCAGCAATGGGCGAAGCGTCCATTTGAACCTGAAATGTTCGCGGGCGTGTATTCAAACCGACCCACGATCAGACTCCTGTCATTCTGAACGAAGTGAAGAATCCATGCGTTCGCGCGCGCTATGGCCTTCGATGCCATGGATCCTTCGCTCCGCTCAGGATGACAAACGGGGTTTGAAGACACCCCCAGGCGTTTCTGCTCAATTGAACCTGAAATGTTCGCGGGCGTGTATTCAAACCGACCCACGATCAGATTCCTGTCATTCTGAACGAAGTGAAGAATCCATGCGTTCGCGCGCGCTATGGCCTTCGATGCCATGGATCCTTCGCTCCGCTCAGGATGACAAACTGGGCTTGAAGACACCCCCAGGCGCCCGATCCCCCGCCCGCGGCTTCACCCTCGTGGAGGTCGCCATGGCGGTGGTCGTTCTGGCGATGACCCTGACCACGGCGCTCACGGCCATGCAGCAGGTGTTTCTGGAATTTGACACCGCGCGCAACCTCGAGGTCGCGGGCCAGATCATGCAGTGCGAAATCGAGAAGGAACGCCTCTTGCCCTGGGCGCAGGTCAGTGATGCCGCGTATGTGCCGGTCATTGACCCCAGCTTCGCCCGCAACAAGGCGATCGCCGGCCAATTCACGCTCTCGCGGTCGCTGACCGTGCTGACCGGGCATGCCGGCCAGGTGGTGCAAATCACCCTCACGGTCAACTGGCGGAGCCTCGACGGCCGCCCCCTCTCCCGCAGCTACACCACCCATTATACCCAGGGGGGGCTCTATGAGTATCTTTACAACAATCCGTGAGGGAATTCTGCCCAATTGTAGGGCGGGATCGCTGATCCCGCCGAGGGACGCGCGCCGGCGGGGTCAGCGACCCCGCCCTACAGGTAGCGTGATTCCGCGGGGTTGGGCCTCCGCCCGCGGCTTCACCCTCGTCGAATTCATGGTGGCGGCGCTGCTGAGCGGCTTGGTGCTGACCGGCGTCATCAGCACCAATCTGCAGCTGATGCGCAGCGGGGTCCGCCTCACCCAATACGCCGAGATGAGCACCCAGGTGCGGCGGGGGCTCGAGCCGCTCGGGGTGGACTTGAAGAGCGCCAGCGCAATCAAGTGGAACAGCGCGAGTGACATCACCCTGACCATTCCGACCGTCGCGGGGTCGACCCGGCAGGTGACCTATGCGTGGACCAGTGCGACGCAGAGCCTGTTTCAGGTGCCGGGAGCGGACAGCACCGTGACTGCCGGCCGGGTTTATCTGGTGCGCGGCATCGTCGCTTTTTCCGACGGCACCGCCGGGGCGACCTTCGCCCGGTTTGATCGCAACGGGGTGGCCGCCACCACCGACCTGGCCACCAAGAGCGTGCAGATCATCGTGAACGTCGCCCGCTCCGCCCCGACGGTGGCCACGACCACCGACACCGCGGTGTCGGCCGGCTTCGTGCTGCGCAACAAGCCGACTTCCTGATGCAAGCGGCCGGGCCATTTATTACCGTTCGGAAAACGCGTCCGGCGGCCGCGTTCCACCGCGGCAGCGGCTGGCCGCCGAGATCGGAGCGCGGGAGCCTGCTGCTCGCCGCCCTGCTGTTTGCCATCGGCCTCGCCATCGTGCTGGGCAGCTACCTCGCCCTCGGGCGCACCACGCTGAAGGTCGCCCACCGGTCCTACTTTGCCAATGATGCCACCAACCTGGCCGAGGCGGGCCTCGAGGAGGCGCTCTACTGTTTTAATCAGATGAATGCCGGGACGGTGGCGGCGACCGCCTGGACGGGCTGGACCCTCTCGGGCAGCAACGCCATGCTGACCCTGCCGACCTTCAACCGCGACCAGCGCGCGGTGGGCATCGTCAAGGTCTACGTCACGGGCTACGACGGCACGGTCGCGGCCCCCGGGATAATTGCCCAGGCGGTCCTGACGCCCTTTGATGGCGGGGCGCCCATCATCAAGACGGTGAAGCTCGCCCTGAAGAATGTCGGCACGACCATCAATGGGGTCGTGGGCTTGGGTGGCATGACTTTGAAGGACAATACGTTCGTCGACAGTTTTAACTCCAATTCCTCGAACAGCCCCACGGGGCCCTGGTCGGCCTATGCCAGCAATAGCGCCAAGGCGAACGCCGCGGTGGTGGTGCTGGCCGGGAGCTTCACCGCGAAGGATTCCGCGATAATCAAGGGTGATCTGAGGCTGGGCACCGGGGTCGCGGCGCCGCCGACCAATAATTACACCGGCACGCTCTCCACCAATTTCAAGGCAACTTTTCCGATGCCGGTCTACCCGACAGCCGCGAGTGTCAGCCGGAGCTATAATCTGGGGGGCTCGATTCCCGTGAAGCTCCCCCGGACCGGCGATCTGCCGGCCGCGGATGGGCGCTTCTACTATTTTTGCACGGGGGCGACCATCGGTGCCGTGGCCATCACCGCCGGCAATGATGTCACCCTCGTCGGCACCAACACCGGAATGAGCGCCGGTTTCACCGTTGGCAGCCAGGCCACCTGCCAGATCTACATCGACAAGGCCGTCACCCTCGGCACAGGCAAAACCATCAACAACACGAATTGGGCCGGGGCGCTGGCGATCTACACGACCACGAGCAGCACCTGCTCCTTTGACAGCAACAGCCGGATCACGGCCGTCTTCTTCGCGCCCTCGGCGAACCTCACGGCCAGCGGCAGCGCGGGCGGCCTGTTCGGCTCCTTTGTGGCCAGTACGATCACGCTGACCGACCGTATGGCCATTCATTTCGATGAGGCGCTGGCCGGCGCGAGCGGATCCGGCGGCGGCGGCTGGAAAGGCAGCGGGTGGCTGGAACTGCAGACGACCGCGGACCGCGCGACGGTCGCCGCGCTGACCGGCAATTTTCTGCGGTAGCGACCGGCGTCCGCGTAGCCACAGGCGTCTCTGCCTGTGGGATCGGGGGAACGCGCAAAAACCGACAGGCCGGGACCCGCCTGCGCAGAACTTCCGCCGTCGACAAGGCTATGGCGGACAAGACGGCGCGGCCAGCGCCTGTCGCTGCGGGGCGATCCGTCTGCGTACCCACCGGCCCTTGGCGCGTCGTAACTTCGCGAAGACGGTTCCGGGCCTGGGCGGGTGGAGCGCGTTGACCTCAACGCGCTTTGGGCGGGCACACTCAAACCAGCGCATTGGGGCCAATGCGCTCCACCTTCCGGCGACGCGAATCAACCCTAGCGTCCCGGCCTCACCCGCACGGCAGATCCAGCGTCACCTCGAGGCCGCGGCCACCGGGGCCGGGCGAGAGTTTCATCCGGCCGCCGGCCAGTTCCGCCACCGAGCGGGCGATGGCCAGGCCGAGGCCGAGGCCCTGCTGCTCCCGCTTGTCGCGGCCGAACTGCACGAAGGCTCCGATGGTGGCGATCTGTTCCGCGGTCATGCCCGGGCCTTGGTCGACGATGGTTATCAGGTAGTGCTGGTCCTGCCGGGTGCCGGTCACGGCCACGGGCTGGCCGGGCAGGGAGAAGCGGCAGGCGTTGCCGACCAGTTCGGCGACGGCCGTGATCAGATGATCCGCCACCAGCGGGATGTCCGCGGGTTCGCAACGCACGGTCAGGTCCGCGGCGCGATTCTCCGCCTGGGCGGCCGGCGCGGCCCCGGTCGGCACCACCTCGGCGGCGAGGCAGTACGCCGGGTGGCTCGCGGCCGACGTTGCCTTCAGGCGCTCCAGCTCGAAATATAATATCAGCTTTTGCGACAGGTCCCGCTGGCGCTCGGCCCCGAGCCGAATGAGTGCGAGCAGTTCGCGCAACTCCCCCGGCTTGATGCGGTCCACCTCCTCCTCGATCATCTCCAGGCCGCCGAGAACCGCGTTGAGCGGCGTCAGCAGTTCATGGGACCAGTTGGCGACGGCGACCCCGCGCTGCTTGGTCAGCAGGTGCTCAACGCGCTCGCGCAGGGGCCGCAGCCGGCTGATGCGGGCGTTGATGGCCTCGATGATCTCGTGTTCCGTGAAAGGCTTGGTGATATAGTCGTCGGCCCCCAGCGCCATGCCCTGGCGCTGGTCCATGCGGTCGGCCCGGGCGGTGAGAAAGATGAAGGGAATGTCCCGGCACTGCGGCAGTTCGCGCACGGCGGTGATGACCTGGTGGCCGTTAAGCCCGGGCATGCCGATGTCGCACAAGATCAATTCGGGGAGTTCCTGCGCCCGCTTGATCCCCTCCTCGCCGTCGGCCGCGACGGTCACCGTGTGCCCGTTGAGTTCCAGCAGATCCTGCAGGGTCTCGCGGATTTCAGCTTCGTCTTCGATAATGAGGATTTTCATGGGGAGTTGATCAGGCGTAGCCACAGGCGTGCCTGCCGGTGCGGGTGGAGCGCGTTGACCTCAACGCGCTTTGGGCGGGCACGCTCAAACCAGCGCATTGGGGCCAATGCGCTCCACCTTCCGGCAAAGGACGCCTGTCGCTACGGTGCGGGGTCATTCGGGGTCCGATGTTCACGGCGCGAACAGCAGCACGGGCATGAAGGGGTGCCGGGAGCCGGCCGCCGGCGGCTCGCAGGGCAGCTCGAACCAGAAGCAGGCGCCGGCGCCGGGGGTGCTCTCGACGCCGACCATGCCGCCGAGCTTTTCGATGATGCGACGGACGATGGAGAGGCCGAGCCCATGCCCCTTGGCCCGCACGGCGGAGATGCGGGTGAACGGCACGAACATCTTCGCCTGGGCGGCGGGATCGAGGCCCCGGCCGGTGTCCTGCACCCAGAAGCGGGCCGTGCGGCCGTCCGCGTTGACCTTGCCCCCGAGGGTGATCAGCGGATTGGTCCCGCCGTATTTCGCGGCGTTGCTGATGAAGTTGGCCCACACTTCGATGATCCACGGCCCATAGCCGAAAGCCGTGGGCCAGACGTCCGGCAGCCGGACCACGGCCGAGTTTTGCCTCAGCAGGCTTTCCAGCCGATCCACCGCCTCGGACGCGAGGCCCGCCATGTCGATGGCCACGGGCACGATGGCCTGCCGGCGCACGCCGGCGAGGATGAGGAGCTCCTCGATGATCTCGTTGAGGCGCCGCGCCGCCGTGGAGGCTTCGGCCAGGTGATGCCGCATCGTGGTCTCGTCCACCTTGCCGAGCATCAGCCCGGCGAGATCAATCCGGCCGTTGAGGGTCGCCAGCGGGTTTTTCAGGTCGTGGGCCACGGTGTGGGCAAAGGCGTCCAACTCGTCGAGCAGCTCCTTTTTCTCCATCCGCGCCGCGATGGAGTGGATCACTTCCTCCTCCGTGAAGGGCTTGGTGATGAAATCCGCGGCGCCCAGCTCCATGCCGCGCCGGGTGGCGGCGCGGTCGGCCTTGGCGGAGAGGACGATGACCGGGATGGTCCGCAGATCCGGATCCGAGCGGAAGCTTTCCAGCAGCTCGAAACCTGTCATGCCCGGCATCTCGATGTCGGAGAGGATCACGGACGGGGCCTCGCGCTTGGCGGCCGCGAAGCCGTCAAGGCCGTTGCTGGCCGAGGTGGTGCGGAAGCCGTTTATCGCGAGCATCTCCTCCAGGGTCTGGCGGACGGATTCGTCGTCTTCAATGATCAGGATCGTTGTGCTGTTGAGGAGGTTCATGGGCGGGGGGAGCAAAGTTTATTCAGCGGGCGGTGTTATCGTG
>SESH01067652.1_pt1 | contig 13668 bp, 11 predicted proteins | sample 3171561 | NCBI WGS metagenome assembly SESH01 (sample SAMN10866947, study PRJNA518727) | freshwater metagenome | biome: subpolar coniferous forest; feature: holomictic lake; material: water; isolation source: holomictic Lake 442 2011 16.5 m and 2014 13 m | place: Canada: near Kenora, Ontario
TTGAAACGCTGACGGCTTCTTTCATGTAACGTTGCAAACCTTCTTCGTTAAACACGATTTCCATTGCCCGACCGCCCAAAACATAAGACGGACGCACAACTAACGGATAACCCAATTCTTTGGCGGCGTTAATGGCTTGCTCAGTCGAACGCGCGGTGGCATTCGGTGGCTGTTTCAAACCAATTCGTTCCAACAATTTTTGAAAACGTTCGCGGTCTTCTGCCAAATCAATCGAATCGGGCGACGTACCAATAATCGGAACGCCTGCCGCTTCTAACGCACGCGCCAATTTCAACGGTGTTTGTCCGCCATATTGAACGATGACACCTTTTGGTTTTTCGATGTGAACGATTTCTAACACATCTTCGAGTGTCAATGATTCAAAATATAAACGGTCAGACGTATCAAAATCGGTCGAAACAGTTTCAGGATTACAGTTCACCATAATGGTTTCATAACCGTCTTCGCGCAACGCTAATGCGGCATGAACACAGCAATAATCAAATTCAATCCCTTGTCCAATTCGATTTGGGCCACCGCCTAAAATGATGATTTCTCTTTGTCTGAAACACGCGCTTCACATTCTTCTTCATACGTTGAATACAAATAAGCGGTGTCCGACGAAAATTCTGCCGCACACGAATCAATGCGTTTGTAAACGGGACGAATGTTTTGTTTATGGCGAATGTTGCGGACTTCGGTTTCGGACGCATCGAGCAATTTTGCCAAACGTAAATCTGAAAAACCTTTGCGTTTGAGTTTGTATAATTCGCCTGCTTTCAACGTCGAAAGTGTTTTTGTCGAAAGTGATTTTTCAGTCAAAATCAAATCTTCAATTTGCGCCAAAAACCACGGATCAATTTTGCTGGAATCATGAACTTCGGCAATCGTCATGCCGCTACGGAATGCATCGGCAACATACAACAATCTATCAGGACCTGGATGACGCATTTCACGACGCATTTTGTCGCCTGCATCGTCAGCCGTTAAATCGGTAATTTCATCTAATCCGCTGATGCCAATTTCTAAACCGCGTAACGCTTTTTGCAACGATTCTTGGAACGTGCGCCCAATCGCCATCACTTCGCCAACCGATTTCATTTGGGTTGTCAAACGGTCGTCAGCTTGTGGGAATTTTTCAAACGTGAAACGCGGCACTTTAACAACGACATAATCAATCGATGGTTCAAACGACGCAGGCGTTTTACCGCCCGTGATTTCGTTTTGTAATTCATCGAGCGTAAAACCGACCGCTAATTTTGCCGCGACTTTCGCAATCGGGAAACCAGTCGCTTTCGACGCTAACGCTGACGAACGCGACACGCGCGGATTCATTTCGATAATAATCATGCGACCATCAACAGGATTGATGGCGACTTGAACGTTTGAACCGCCTGTATCTACGCCAATTTCACGCAAAATCGCCAGCGACACATTCCGCAAAATTTGATATTCCTTATCGGTCAAGGTTTGCGCGGGGGCAACAGTAATAGAATCGCCCGTATGAACGCCCATCGGGTCAAAATTTTCAATCGAACAAACGATAATGCAATTGTCTTTGGTATCGCGTACAACTTCCATTTCGTACTCTTTCCAACCGAGTACCGATTCTTCAATCAATAATTCGTTAGTTGGCGACAAATACAAACCGCGTTCGCAAATTTCGATGAATTCTTCTTTGTTGTACGCAATGCCGCCGCCGCTTCCACCCATCGTGAAAGAAGGACGAATCACGGTCGGATAACCGACTTCTTTTTGCGCGGCTAACGCTTCTTCCATCGTGTGCGCAGTTTTGGATTTGGCGACTTCCAAACCAATTCGCGCCATTGCGTCATTGAAAAGTTGGCGGTCTTCCGCTTTGTTAATGGCTTCTTTGGTCGCTCCAATCATTTCGACGTTGTATTTCGCCAGCACGCCGTGTTTGTCCAAATCTAACGCGCAATTCAACGCGGTTTGTCCGCCCATCGTCGGTAAAACAGCGTCGGGGCGTTCTTTGGCAATGATTTTTTCAACGGTTTGCCAATCAATCGGTTCGATATAAACCGCGTCCGCCATATCGGGGTCGGTCATAATCGTGGCGGGATTTGAATTCACCAAAATCACGCGATAACCTTCTTCGCGTAAGGCTTTGCAGGCTTGCGTGCCTGAGTAGTCGAATTCACACGCTTGACCAATTACAATCGGTCCTGCGCCTAATAATAAAATGGATTTTATGTCGGTTCTTTTTGGCATATTTTTCTATGAGGCTCGTATTTTTAGGGCTGAACGAAATGGGAAAATTAACGGGCGTTCATCAATTCGATAAACTCATCAAATAACGCTTCCACATCATGAGGACCTGGACTTGCTTCTGGATGACCTTGAAAGCTAAACGCTGGGCAATCGGTTCGTTTAATTCCTTGCAAACTACCGTCAAATAACGATTTGTAAGTTGCCACTAAATTGGCTGGCAAACTCGCTTCATTTACGGCAAAACCATGATTTTGACTACTAATCATTACGCGACCTGTAGCGATTTCTTGAACGGGATGATTTGCGCCATGATGCCCGAATTTCATTTTTTCGGTTTTCGCGCCACTCGCCAAAGCCAATAATTGATGTCCTAAACAAATACCAAAAATAGGCGTTTTGGTTTCTAAAATCGTTTTAATAGCTTCAATTGCGTAAGTACAAGGTTCTGGATCACCAGGACCATTGGATAAAAACACACCATCAGGTTTCAACGCTAAAACTTCAGAAGCAGGTGTTTTGGCTGGCACAACCGTGACGCGACAACCACGATTTGCTAACAAACGTAAAATGTTTCGTTTCACACCAAAATCATAAGCCACAACGTGTTTGGTTAAGTTTTCAGCTTGAACGTAACCCTTTCGCAAATCCCAAATGTTTTCCGTCCATTCGTAAGTTTCAGCCGTTGTCACTTCTTTCGCTAAATCCAAACCTTTCAAACCTGCGAATTTTTCAATGACAGCTTTCGCTTTTTCAACTGTTTCAATTTCGCCAGCGATAATGCAACCACGTTGTGCGCCTTTATCACGCAAAATGCGGGTTAATTTTCGCGTATCGATTTCAGCGATTGCTACGACATTGTTATCAATTAAATACTGTTGCAACGTTTTTTCACTGCGCCAATTACTGGTCAATAATGGCAAATCTCGAATCACCAAACCACTCACAAAAACGCCATGTGATTCTTGATCTTCCTCAGTTGTGCCGACGTTGCCGATGTGGGGATAAGTTAGTGTAACAATTTGCTGTGCGTAAGAGGGATCGCTCAAAATTTCTTGATAACCCGTCATTGCGGTATTAAAAACAACTTCGCCAACGCTACAACCCGCTGCGCCTATGGATACACCGTTAAAAACGGTGCCGTCTTCTAACACTAATTGTGCGGAACTCATCGAAATTATTACCCTCTAATGTGCAAAACGGGATTCGTCCAAAACGCCTCCCGTTGTTAAAAAATCTGTGGCAACTATACAAAATTATGCCGTTTTGGTCATTAACAATTTTAAAATAATTTAGACGTTACCAATACATTCGCCAAAATTAAAAAATAGTACAGTGAACTTCAAAATCAATACTATTAAATTAAGAAAAAACTTTAAAAACAATGTCTTTCCTGCGCTTGTAAAAATCCAATTTTTTATTGGTCATGAACAACGAGGACGTTGGCGATTTTGATTTGTTCTTGAAAGAGGAATATGGAAAGTTGTATTTTTACATGATTCAACGTTCAATTTTGGTTGAATAATATCAGTGTTGCATTGTTCGTATTTAATGCGTTTTAAAGATTCGGCTAAAAAATATATTCGATTCTCTTGTCTGTATTATGCGTGCTTGATCCAGAATTTACCGTTTAATGGAATTTTTTTAGATTTAAAAGTTGGTGTGTTCATTGTTTTACCTTTGTGTTTTGGTGTGATTTACTTTTGAAACCGCTTTAAAACTTGAAACATTGCCGCAGCTTTGTCGAAACTTTCTTGATATTCATCCTCGACTTTGGAATCATTCACAATGCCGCCTCCCGCCCAAAATCGAATCGTGTCGTGCGATTGAACCAGCGTGCGAATAGCTATATTCGTGTCCATGTTGCCATTAAAATCGATGTAACCAATTGCGCCACAATAAACGCCGCGCCGATTTGGTTCGAGTTCTTCAATCACTTGCATAGCCCGAATTTTCGGTGCGCCAGTAATCGAACCACCAGGAAAACAATGTTGTAACAAATCAAGCGCGTGATGATTGGCGTTTAATTCACCCGTCACTGTACTTACCAAATGATGAACGGTGCTATAACTTTCGATTTCAAACAACTTCGGTACACGCACTTTTTGACACACTTTGCTGATGTCATTCCGTAATAAATCAACAATCATCACGTTTTCAGCGCGATCTTTTGGGCTGGTTTTTAAATCGGTAATTTGCGCGTCATTTTCGATTGAATCCGATTTGCGTGGGCGCGTGCCTTTAATCGGTTTCGTTTCAACATAACGCCCCGTTAACTTTAAAAATCGTTCTGGCGAGGAACTCAAAATTTTCACATCAGGAAAATTCAAATAAGCACTAAATGGCGCGGCATTGATTTCACGCAACGCTTGATACGCTTGCCAAGTATCGCCTTCACAAGTCGCTGAAAAACGCTGTGTTAAATTTACCTGATAACAATCGCCTTCTTTTAAATAATGTTTAATTTTCTGAAAAGCGCGTGTGTAACTTTCTTGTGAAAAATTGGCTTTTATTTGATTCGTAACGCGAAAGGATTTGGTTTTGTCTTGTGTTTTCAAACCACTTAAAAAATGAAGGATTTCTTCATGGCGCGTTTCGTTGTAACAAATCAAAAAACTTTTTTTGATTTCATGATCAACAATTACAGTCCAATCATAAATGCCAATCATCATTTCTGGAATAACTTCGGTATCTTTGGCAAGCGTCGGTAAATCTTCTAATCGTCGTGCTAAATCATACGAAAAATAACCAACAGCACCGCCGATGAATGGCAAATTTAAGTCAGCAAGATTGCTTGAATCAAAAATTTCCCCATAGCGCATCAACTCAATTTTAAGCAAATCAAACGGATTTTCATTAGAAATGATAATTTCATTTTTAGTCGTAATAGTCGTATTTTCGCCTTGCGTAATCAAAGTGCAAACAGGATTTCCAGATAGAATGTCGTAGCGTCCCTGAGTGCTGCGAGGACGACCACTATCTAAAAATACTGCCCATTCATTTGTTGCAAACGCCGCAAAAGTAGATGAGCTATCTAAAAAATAAGGAAAATTATAAAGAACCGCTTTTTTTTGCATATTGTTAGCGGCTGAAAAATTGACCAAATGCTCGACTGCCTGAGCCTGTTTTGATGGTGTCAGTGACTTTGAGTGTATTCGCATTGATAACGGAAACCGTATTATCAAACCAATTTGCAACGTAGACGAGAACATCATCCGAATGCGTTGAAATTCCTTCGGGTTTATCACCAACCGTTATTTCGCTCATGACTTTTAAAGTTTTTGTATCAATGACAGAAACATTGCCATCTTCTTGATTTGTCACAAATGCGAGCGAATCATTTTTTGCCAATGCCACGGTGTACGGTAATTTATTTACTTTTACAGTGGCGATTAAGTGCATCGTTTTGGTGTCTAAAACGCTGACATCATCACTTTGAACATTTGCTGTATAAAGTCGTTCATTTTTTGAATCTAACACTAAACCAAACGGATGTTTTCCAACGGGCGTAACATTTTTGGTTTTTAACGTTTGCAAATCAATTTGAGAAACAGAATTGCTCATTCGATTGGCAACGTATAGAAAACGATTATCTGAACTGATTGTCAAACCAGAAGGCGATTTTTCAACTTCAATCGTCGCGACAATTTGCAACGTTTGTGTGTCGATAACATTGACCGTATTTTCATACCAATCGGCAACATATAAACGTTGATTATCAGGCGAAATAGCAATGCCTAACGCGCCTTCACTCAATTTAATGGTTGAAATAACCGCGTTTGTTTTTGTATCAATAACAGCAACACCTTTTGCTTCAGGTGTTGAAACATAAACACGCTCACCATTTGGCGAAACCGCCACACCAGCGGGCTTTCCTCGTACTGAAATTGTGTTTTGAACAGTATTAGTTTGTGCATCAATAACCGAAACGCTGTCACCTAATTGATTTGTGATGTAAGCGAATGGCTTGGCTTGAACGGGAGAATATAAAAAAACGGCAGCGACTCCCATCGCTACCGTCCATTTGAAATGTTTTAACACTTATTTTTCAGCCAACGCTTTTAAATTCGCTAAACCTTCTTTTAATACAGCAGAAACGGCTGTATTTGCAGCTTCTTCATTCATTTCAGCAGGTGGATTGTTGTTCATGTAAGCGCGGTAATAACCTGTTTTCCATGACACAACAGCTGAACCATTGCTGTCTTCAACTTTAATACTTGCCGCGTAGTTATCAACTGGAAATACAGGTACTTTTTCTTCTACGCCAGAATGCACGATAGTGTGTGTAGTGCTGATGTCAGTAATTTTGTAATCGTAAGACATTTTAGTTGCATCATATTTTTTCAATTCTTCTGTGATTGTTCCGCCATTTTTTAGCGTCAAAGTACGCGATGCGCCTTTTTCATTTCCACCCGTTGCGGTTACGCCTCTGACAACTGGCAACCATGATAAATCGTTATATTCTTTAATAATGTTCCAAACTTTTGCAGCTGGTGCATTGATGGTGATTTCTTGTTCTAATTTTTGACGAACAGGTCCGTGTGCGCTAGCAACAGAAGTGAACATGAATGCGCCGAGTGATAGCAAAAGGGTCAATTTTTTCATTATTTGTTTCCTAAAAAGTTAAAGTGTAATTGTACAAGGTTAATTATATGCGAATTTTAGCGTCGCGCCACGATACAAATCACGTCAAACGTTGCAATGATTTCATCTTTAGTTCGTGGATAATGTGCCATCATGGTTTGTAGCGTTTTTTTAGACGTTAAATTTTTATTGCGTTGTGAATTTACATTATGTGCGCCGATATTTTTTAATTCGTGCATTAAATCTAAAACCGAATCGTAATGAGAAATATAAGAGATATTTTTCATTTCAATCGAACAAAAGCCTGCTCGAGTCAATGCCGATTGTAATTCGGACATCGTGTAAAAATCGTTAACATGAGAAAAATCATCAACATTTTTCCAAGCAGTTTTTAATTCATGCAGCGTTTTTGAACCAAAAATACTAAAAACTAACGTGCCATTAGTTTTCAAAATACGGCGTAATTCATTTAATGCTTCATCAATCGGTTGACACCATTGCAACGCTAAATTTGAAAAAACTGCATTGATACTTTCGGTTGAAAATGGCAACTGTTCAGCATCAGCACAAACGTAATTCACAGAATTACGCAATTTTTCCCGCGTCGTTTGTAACATTGGAAATACTAAATCCAATGCAACCAACGTTTCGCAGTGTGGCAATAATTCCTGTGTTAAAAATCCTGTCCCACACCCTAAATCAATAACGTTTCCCGTTAAATTTTCTGGTAAAAACGCTTGTAATAAATCGCGTCCAACGTTGCGTTGCAATTCTGCCACGTTGTCGTAAGTTTGCGAGGCGTTACCAAATGATTGTTTTATTTTTCTTTTATCTAATGACATTGAGAAAATTATGAATTGAATTTAAACAATTTTCAGGTTGAGTAACAAACGGAATGTGCGTGGCATTTTTTAAAATAATGAGCTGCAAATTCGGTTGAAACATTTGCATTTGTTCGCCGATTTCAACGGGAATAAGCGCGTCGTTATCGCTCAAAATCGCCGAAATCGGACATTTCAAATTCATCAAAACTGCCCGCAAATCGCTCGTTTTAAGCAACGCCAAACTGGTTTCTAAATTGGTTAGTTCGGGTGTAGGTTTTAAAGCAAAACGGGCTTTCACGTCTTTCAAAAAAGTCTGAGAACCCTGTAATTGCAATGCTAAAAAACGTTGCAATGTCGCGACTGAATTGGCGTGTAATTGTTCAGAAAAAGCGTTAAAAGTTTCAAAAGACATTCCTGCCCAGTTTTCTTTCTCAACAAAACAAGGATTTGTTGCCAATAAAACTACGCCTTTCACACGTTTTGTATAACGTGCAGCAATATCCAACGCTACCGTTCCGCCTAACGACCAACCGAGTAAATAAAAGGGTTCGTCATCTAATGCGGCGACAATTTCATCACTTATCGCTTCCAAATTATCACGCCACGGCAAATCGACCAATGTCACGCGATAATGTTGCGAAAGTTGTGTGGCAAAATCACCCCACAACCCGCTGTGCATCGCCCAACCGTGCAATAAAACCAAATGCTTCACAGTAAATTATTTCGTCCGACTTTCTAAATAATCTTCGTAATTACCATTGAAATCAACGATACCATGCGCGGTAATTTCAATAACTCGCGTTGCTAATGACGATACAAATTCGCGGTCATGGCTGACGAAAATTAACGTCCCTGGATATTGTTCAAGTGCGGTGTTTAAAGATTCAATCGATTCCATGTCCAAATGGTTGGTTGGTTCGTCCAATACCATGATATTAGCTTTTTGTAACATCAACTTTCCAAACAATAAGCGACCTTGCTCACCACCCGAAACGACTTTTACTGACTTATTAATATCATCTTGCGAAAACAATAAACGTCCAAGCACTGCACGAATCGCTTGATCATCATCACTTTCTTTACGCCATTGATTCATCCAGTTAATTAACGTTTCATCTTCGGCAAAATCGTCGGCGTGATCTTGGGCAAAATAGCCAATTTCCGAATTTTCTGACCATTTAATTTCGCCCGTATCAGCGGTTAATTCGCCAACTAAGGTTTTCAGCAACGTTGATTTTCCAATCCCATTTGCACCAATAATCGCTACTCTATCACCTGCAGCAATCATCAAATTTAGGTTTTTAAATAATGGTTCTTCGCTATAACCTTTGCTCAAATTTTCAACTTCTAATGCTAAACGGTGCAATTTTTTGGTTTGGTCAAAACGAATAAAGGGATTGACACGACTAGACAATTTCACTTCATCAAGTTGAATTTTATCTAATTGTTTGGCGCGAGAAGTCGCTTGTTTGGCTTTTGAAGCGTTGGCAGAAAAACGTCTAACGAACGCTTGTAATTCTACAATTTGGGTTTTCTTTTTCGCATTTCCCGCTAGCAAACGTTCACGAACCTCTGTCGAAGCGACCATGTAATCGTCGTAATTACCTGGATAAACGCGCAATTCGCCATAATCCATGTCGGCAACGTGGGTGCAAACGCTGTTTAAGAAATGGCGATCATGCGAAATAATGACCATCGTGCAATCACGGTCATTCAACATATCTTCGAGCCAGCGAATCGTGTTAATGTCCAAGTTGTTTGTTGGTTCGTCAAGTAACAAAATATCGGGATTTGAAAACAACGCTTGAGCCAATAAAACGCGCAATTTCCAACCTGGTGCAACCGCACTCATCAAACCAAAATGTTGCTCAACTGGAATATCCAAACCAAGTAATAGTTCGCCAGCGCGTGATTCGGCGGTGTAGCCATTAAATTCAGCAAACACCGTTTCCAATTCTGCGGCGTGCATATAATCATCTTCAGTGGCTTCTAAATTAGCGTAAATGGCATCACGTTCTGACATTGCCGCCCACATTTCTTTATGCCCCATCAGCACGACATCTACGACACGGTAATCTTCAAAAGCGAATTGATCTTGGCGTAAATTACCGAGACGTTCATTCGGCGACAGACTCACGTTTCCTGCAGAAGGTTCTAAATCGCCACTGAGGATTTTCATAAACGTGGATTTTCCACAGCCATTTGCGCCGATTAAACCGTAGCGATTTCCATCGCCAAATTTAACAGAAATGTTTTCAAATAATGGCTTTGCGCCAAATTGCATGGTGATGTTTGCGGTAGAAATCAAAATGGTTTTCCTAAAAATCGATATGAAAAAAAGTGCGTGTTAAAAATTAAACGAATGAACAAATGTAATCGGTTGCAGTATGAACGCGCATGGTAAATTGTGAATTTTCAGGAACGTTAAACGCTTCGCCACCTTTAATTGCTTTCCAATCTTCATTAGGTAATAAAACATCTAATGTGCCGCTTTGGATTTCCATTATTTCGGGTACACCGACATTGAAAACGTATTCACCAGGTTGCATAAAACCAAGGGTTTTTGTCGTTCCATCGGCAAATTTAAGGGTGCGGCTAGATACGTTTCCTTCAAAATAAACGTTCGCTTTTTTGATAACAGTAACATTACTAAATTCTGACATGAGATTTTCCTTTTTTAAGTTTGAAATTAAGATTTTTCAGGTTCTGGAACATAAATAATTTTTTGTCCACGATAATTAGAACGAATACTATCGATTGCGTGTTGCGTAAGTTCTGCACCTTGTCTAACTAAAACGGTGCCATATTGATCACACAAATCACCTAATTCTAATTTTCCTGGTGATAAATAAACGATTTTGTACAAATGTAATTCGTTGTTTTCAACAGGCAAATAAAACACGGGATTACGTTGCAATAATTCTAAAAAGACTTTGACTAATTCAGGGTCAAGTTCCGTTCCACTCGCGGTATTCGTGAAATAGTTAATAATATCTTCAGGCACAGAGCGTTCTTCGCCGAACATTTCACCAATCATCATCGAATCATACAAATCAACAACGGCTAGAATTCGTGCCGAAAGTGAAATTTCTTTACCTTTCAATTTATCAGGATAGCCTTCACCGTTAAATTTTTCATGATGATGACGTACTGTTTCTAAAACTTGGGCATCAGAAAGAACTTTTGAAAGTAAATGCTCACCTTCGCTAACATGACTTTGAATCAAATCCGTATTTTTGTGTAGTGTCATATCAAGTGATATTTGTTCAAAATCAATATCAATTTTCAAAAAACCAATGTCGTGAACCAAACCACTCACAAAAACATTTTGCTTAAATTCAGCTGATTGATTTAGCATTTTTGCTAACTCGAAGGCATAACACGCAACACGTTTACTGTGTAGCCCTAATTTTAGCGAGGCTTTATGTTGTGCCAAAAGTAAAATTTCCAACAAGCCATTGTTTATCATATAAATGTGCCTAATCTTCGTGGTTAAAATTGTTTTTATAAGCGAACAAACGTGTGATTGTGACAAGTCGGGCAGGGTGGAATTCGACTGGCGGTTTTAAAAGCGATTTCTTTGCCGCAATCGTCACAAAGAAACGTACCAGCAATCGTGATGTCGCCACTTTTATATTTATGCGTTTCAGCAAGAAGTTCTAGTTTTGCCAATTCAATGCGTGTTTTATCCGCAACGCTCAAAAACGCATCCCACGTTAAATTTTCAACCAATTCAATGTCGAATTTTAACCATTCAGTTAATGAATTATTATCGTGTGCAGGTAACAATGCTGCAGCGTGTTCAACGTCTCGTTTTACTTGCGTTGAAACGTGTTCCAATTCTTCAGCCGTTAAACTATTACTTTCATTGATTTTTTCTTTGGAAATCTCAAACGCATCAGTGAAAGAATTTAGCGTATCTTCCATTGTTTCATGCAAATGGCGCATGAATTCACTGTAAGCGGTAATTAGTTTTTCTGTATTCATAAAATTCCTTTCAAAATGTAATTGATGATGTGGCTATTCTAACTGGTTTAAACAAAAATAAAGCATCAAAAACGTAATTGCAGATTTAATTTGAAATAAAGTTTGCCATCTTTCTCAATAAACAATTTTCCAAAACGATGGCGCGTTGTAGATGGTGTATCGAGTTTAATGTTTTCGTACAAATACATTTTCAATGATTCTAAATCGATAATATGAAAAGCAACGCAATCGCCTGAATTTTTCATCACGATGCTGCCATTTGCTTGATATGCGCCATTCCATTTTGTGCCTGCGAAAAATCCGAGCAACACATCAACCAATAATTTTTGCACTTTATTTTGTAAAACCAGTTTGTCGCCATAATGAATTTGAGCATTTAAATTTGATTGCTCATGAATAAAATCCACGACTTTTGAAATGGCACTGATTCGATTTTTATAAAACGCTAACAAAATATGCGAAATAATTTCAGGCATTAGCGAATCGACCATTTTCAAATTATGCGTCATAGCTTCTTTTTCAGCGTTGATGTAATGAAAACGTCCGCCGTGTTGTTCGATAGCAATGATTCTATCTCGTAATTTTGTCGATGAATCAATGGAATTGATTTCATCAATTTTGTCTGCGCTCAACCTATCAACTCGAAAAATAAAATTCGTATTTCCTGACGCATTGAGCAAAGTTGGTTTTGCGCCTAAATACGATTTAATACCAAAACCTTCGTTGTTTCGTCGTGAAAAATCGTTGTGCGAAATATCTAAAAGAATGTCAGCTTTTTGATTGCTGTGACCGCCTTTGACTACGCTAAAACCTAACGCATCTTGGATAATTTCAAACTCTGGCAGCTCAAATGTGCCGCTTTTTGTTTTTATGACTTCAGTGAGTTTGTTTAGCGTTTCAGCGTTAATCAAATTAGAAAAGTTAAGTTGTTTTTTTAAACCTGTTTTCTTATCAACAATTTCAAGCGTAGATTTGTCCAAAATGAAAAATTCTAAATCTAAATTTTCAGTAGTAACCTTGTGGATGTTTAAAAAATCTTGTTTCGGATTTAAATTTACGTCGGCTAAAAAAACGTGTTGTTCGGCAAGTAATTTTACAAACACTAATAATTCGCTCCATTCACCTTTGTTATGTGTCGTTTTGGAATTGCTCATTTTTTGTCCTAAGTTATTCATGTAGATAATTAAATTCCGCCCGACCGCTTCAACAGCATCAACAGCAACCGAATTTCCCAATTGTTTCATTGCTTGTGTATTGCTAACTGGAAAATGAAAATCATCAGGAAAGCCCTGCATTTTACGCGCTTCTTTGTAGCTTAATTTTTTGACTTTACCATCGACTAAATACGCATCCCAATTTCTTCGGTCATCAATGTTGGAACCGCGTCCGCCGACACGAATCGTAAAACCAATATCACGACTGCATTCACCATTCCAAACATCACTCATCGTAAATTTAAGTGGAGTTTTTTCAGGAAAATGAAAACCACGCAAAAGTTCCGTATCGTTTTTTAATCCAACAATAAAAACTCTTGGGCGTAATTGCGGCAAACCATAATCCGAGGCATGAACGATTTTAAAATAAAACGAATAACCGAGTTCGGTTTCTAAAATGTTACGAATAATGGCAAAGGTTTTGCCGTTATCGTGATTGACTAAACCACGCACATTTTCTAAAAAAAAGGCTTTAGGTTTTTTTGCTTCGATAATTTCTGCGATATTGAAAAATAAATTGCCGCGTTCTGATTTGTGATTATCATCAAACCCACGTTTATAACCCGCTTGACTGAAAGGCTGACAAGGAAAGCCCGCACAAAGCACATCAAAATCAGGAATGTTTTGCGGCGTGATATTGCGAATATCGTCGTTGAAAAAGCCGCCCGAAAATAACTCTGGTGAAATGGATTCGTAATTGTGTTGATAGGTTTTTCTAGCATCGGCATCAATTTCGCTGGCAAACACACATTTTCCGCCCAATCGGTGCATGGCAAGATGAAAGCCACCAATCCCTGAAAATAAATCAATAAATGTAAATCCTTTGTCCA